>Ga0265298_10000886_pt1 | contig 44624 bp, 56 predicted proteins | sample AusTroGonzalo_MG_3_FD_193486 | JGI IMG/M metagenome (GOLD analysis project Ga0265298, IMG submission 193486) | Bovine rumen microbial communities from tropical cattle in Woodstock, Queensland, Australia - Gonzalo_01 | ecosystem: Host-associated > Mammals > Digestive system > Stomach > Rumen ... | reverse complement strand
AAAGGAAGTGAAGACCAAGCGAGAAAGCAAACACCGAAATGTTTAAATCTTCTGGGCTTGAAGACCCATTGGCCTCCATAAAACTAGCAAAAACCGGCGGGTGCGACCTGCCCCAGCCCTAAAAAACACACCCCCGGAGAATTTTTGGAGGGTGCCGCGATTTGGGTGGGGGGTGCTTTTTAGGCGACCCCCTCCCCCTGTCTTTTTGATATTATATTCAGGTGTGTACTACTTTTTTGTAAATTCTTAACGGATCATTTTTGACAATTTCGTCAATTGCTCGTTCAGTTTCGGCATCATTTGTTTCATCGGGAAGCATTTCCGAAGTCTTAGCCACTCTTGCAAGGTAAGCACAGGTGTTGTAGCCTTTTGCGGTGTCGAACATGAACCATTCTTTGAACTGATCGATGGGATCGAAGGGATTGTCGATCGTTGTAATCGCTACTGTTCTAGACATAGTTATGTTCAACTCCTTTCCTTCAAGAATTTGATAACTGCAGACTCAGAAGCACCAATTCTTTCAGCGATTTCGGCGTTAGACCAACCAGAATTACGCATACTTATAGCAAGTCTCTGACAAACAGGTGTCCAATTGAACTCTTTTCTCGGAGTTGCTCTTCGTTTGTAGTCTTCCGGATCAGCTCTGTCGAGAATGTTTGCAACTCTTGTGTGAGACAAAGCTCCAGCTTGAATTGCTTCCCATTCTTTATCGCTTATTTTTATCGTATAGCGAGATGCTCCACAAATAGCACGTGCTTTTTTGATCAACTGATCTCTAAGCTTTCTGTCATCTTCTTTGTCGAACTCTTCGCCACTTTCTCTTATGGCTTGAAGTCTCTCCTGATAGTATATTTCAGCCAGTGTTTGGGCTTCCCTTTCCCTAGGTTTATTCATTTGGGCTTCTCGGTATTGATTGTTGAGATTTGCAACCTCATCAGCATACTTTATAGCCATCTCGGGACTATACTTCAGGTTACCCGTAGCCATCTTCTCTTTACGTACCTCATTGGCAAGTGACTTTAATGCATTTGCGTATTCGGCATAAGCCACTTCTATTGGGTTATTCTTATCGCGGACAAGTGTAAAAGCATCGTCTGTATCGCTCATCCAGTTAGATCTAGCTGTAGCAATCTTCTCCTTAACTTCGCCAGTTTTCTTATCCGTGTAAGTTTTCTTTTTATATCCTTCACGAGTCCATACAAGTTTTCCTGTTGCAGGATCAATAACTTGTCTTCCTTCATGAACAGGAACAGACTTTTCTGCTTTTGCTGCGGACAGCAATGTTGCTGCAGATGTAGAATTTCTAGTAACAGATCCATCCCATTTCACAAGGTCGTGAGCCTGATACTTCATCTTTAGTTTGGCAATGTCGTTGTCCAATTCCGATTTTCTATAATTAAGTTTGTGTTTAGGAGCATCAACAATAACCATGGAGTTTTTCACGGCTTTTGCAAGCTCTTCATCACTCGCACCCATTAAAGTCATATCGGTAATAAGGTTAGAAGCCTCGCCCATTTTTCTTTGCAACATCTTTTTAGACATTACCTTGGAAACAATGATCGGCTTTCCATCCTCGTCGTAAACGTAATTACCTTGCGCGTCAATCTTATATTCCGGAGGATATGCTTCTTTCGGCTCAAAACCTGTTAAACCGGGTAATGAGTTTCTGGAAGAAATGTTGACTTTATCTGACAGAGGTATAGCAATAACCGTATCTCCATCAAAGTCTGCTCCAGAAAGTTTGTTTGCATTATAAGGGTTTATACCAACAGCATCGGTACTTGTTTTCCCTATCGATTCCAAAGCCTCTTTGTTTTTATTGTTAACAGTAAGGATCGGAATCTCAAACGGACCAGCGTGCGGGAATCGTATGAGTGCTACTTTTTCTCCATCATTAAAGTTAGGGGCGAATACCTCATTATCTTTCAAAGACGGAACCGGTAATAAAACCTCATATTTTTGCCTCGGTAATGCAGCAGCTTTAAGATGAACCGCTTGGCTATCCAAATCTCCTGCAAAATCCATAAGCATCTTTTGTTTAACGACGGGATTCGTTATCTTTTTCATCTCGTCGAATTCCTGTATTTTCTGCTCGATGGTAAGTTTCAACTGGTTTTTAACAAACTTAGGATCTTGCTTTGCAAGAAATTGTGCGGGAAGGTTCTTAGACCATTCAATCCAGTCTCCTTCATTTCTTGTCATGTTAACAAGACCAAGTTTTTCTTCTCCAGTTTTCTTATCGGTGTACCAATATTGGCCACCTTCTTTTATAGTAGAACCGAAAGGATTATCCCAGTCGATTTCTTTTGTTTCTTTTACCCTTTTCAACTCCTTTAAAGCTTTGCTATCGGGAGTAATAACAGGATTTCCGTTTTCGTCTTTAACAATATCTCCATTGTCATTACGAACATATTTCGGTTTGTTGGTATTTATAATGATGTCTTTTCCGGGAGGAAGATTATCACTATAAATAGCCATTCCTTTCAAATAATAAGCCGGTTCACCTTTATCATTTGCAACAGCTATGCGAACCTGAGCATATTTGTTGGAACCGAGAGAAAGATCTTGAAGACCGGGACGAATCTCAATCAATCCATCCTTATCAGCGCCACCTTCATCTTTATAAACAATTCCTAATCTTTTTCTATCAAGAACTGTAGGTTTGGAGAAAGTGGGTTTTAAGGCCGGTTGATCATTGCTTTCATCGTCTGTTCCATAGTTTTTCATCCTATAGATTCTGTTCTCAAGATCAAGCGTGTAAAGAATGTTGTCCGGAGCATCAGGAGGAACTGCCGCTCTGACAGTTGTCATTTGCTTCGGATTCTGTTTTTGAGGAATACGTCTTCCTTTGACTTTGTATCCATACTCTGCCTGAAGAACATATAGAGCCTGATTGAGTGTTTCCTGAGAAATACCCAAATCGACTTCAGCGCCCTCTCCAACGTCAACTCTTTTGTACTTGTCAACAGCATCTTTGATTTGTGCTGCAACTTGGAAAATCCTGTTTTTGTTAATGTTAGTCTGTTCGTTCAATAATGATCTAACAGAACTATCATTTTTGTAACCGAGAAGTCTCGTGGTTTCACGAAGACCTTTTCCTTCGGCCATGTATTTTAAAGCAAGGTTTCTCTCGTCATTACGAGCATAAACAACCGCTGCACGATGTGCTGCTCTCAGGTTCGTTGTCGAACCAAAGTCATACATTTTTGCGATTTCTGTTTCTTTGATCCCTTGCTTTACAAGTCTGTCATAATCATCCAACCAAGCTTTCGCTGTGGCAAAAGGAGGAGTATCAGGATAACCAGGCTCGTGTTGATACGGTTCATCACCAGATCCCCACGGATAACGTCCGGAATGTCTTTTGGTCCCATAATGAGCCAAATATTCGTCTTCCATTTCTTCGAAGACTTCATTCAATTCTTCATTCAAGATGGTTTTCCTCCTTTATCCGTTTTATTAATAAATCGTATTCAACAATCCTGTCGCATATCATTCTGATCAATGCAGGATCGGCAATATCATAAAGAACCTCATTATTTTGATAGATTCTTAATTCAATGTTAATGTCTATCGGATTGATTTTGTATTCCAAACAAAACAGTGCTGCATAAATCTGAAGTTGTTCTATGTGAGCTTTCACTTCTCCAGACTTAAAATCATGAATCCTCAATGTCCCATCTCTGAAGCATATTGCATCAGCGGTTCCAAAACAGTTTTCACTATAGAACAGAACTACTTCAGGATCCATTCTAAAACCGATAGCATCATTCACATACATATTTAATGTTTTTTGAGAATGCGGCAATTTCTGTCTTAATCTTATACACATTGCTGCAAATTCGTGGAGTTCAACTCCTCTCTCAGCAGCTTTGTATTTTAAAAATGCATCGACAAGTTTCTTTGAGTCATAGTTTAACCAATGATACTTGCTTCCTCCCATAAATGCGTGCAGACCACGAAGTTTGGAGTGATCGTTAAACCCCGAAAAATTCACAGAGCCCATCGATTACCTCCTCAGCGTTTTCCGGTTCTATCCTTCTTGCATAAGTTTTTCTCGCAAATTCTTCCAGATAGGTTTTTTGGTTTGGTCTGTACCTTGCGTCTTCATCCTTCTTTGTCTCCAGGATCGCATACTTATCCTCATAATAAATAGACAAGTCCGGAAAACCCTGTCTATAATTCGGATCGTTCTTTACGATCACACATCCAGGCACCCGTTCTTCAATCAGCTTGATGACGGTTGGCTGGAAATCTCTTTCGACCATGATTTAGTTCCTCCTTTCTAATATGGCCAAAGTGATAAGGAGACCTGTTTTATTCGCTTTATCGCGGTAACAGTGTCGTAAAAACAAGATATGTTATTACGTCTCCTCATAAAAGGCCCTGATTCATTCGCGCGGGATAAAATTTAATAATATATGTATAATTAGCGCAAAAAATAAAAATAACTGTATGATGGGTCTACTGCTAGCCTTGCGCTACCCATATCTATACTTATAAAGTATCGCTTTACTTACTGTTGTTAAGCCACATACCCTCTTTTAATAATATTCTTAAAAGCATTTCATGGTTGTTATTTTATTTGGGCGTTTCCATTATACAACCAGTTAATATCGCGCGGGATAAAAAGAAAATAAGTTGTCCTACCTAACAGGACTCGAACCTGTACATCTTTGTTGTACCATTTAATGGCTGCTCTACCAATTGAGCTATAGGTTTCCATAAATAAACGTGTTTTTCACGCGCATTTTTAATCATGTGAAAAACGATGAAAATTTTTATAAACTTTTTTATAAATATGTTATTTTTTCTATATGAATTTAAAATATATCACATTTCCATCGTTTTCCACGGAAAAATCGCGAAAAATGCCCAATTTTTGCAAAAACTTAAAAAAGAAGGAGAGTTGTATTTTTCAACAATTCTCCAACTTTTTCGGAAATTTAGCCGAAAATGTGATCGCAATGATGCATTTCCGGAGTTCCGTCATAGAAGTTTTCGACGACATGCGTGTATCTCACACACTTGGCTCCGAACGAGTTCGTGGTGAATTTCACGTATGCCGAGCCAACCTCTCTGAGAAGAAATGCCGTAATCGCCTTTTCGTCGGCGGTAACGTCGAATTCTTTCAGAGCCTGCTCGGGGTTTCGTGACTTGTCGTACACGGCTTTCGCGTTCTGATACCGAATGTGAGATGACGATGCGTGATCCTTCATGATTACGGTCTGCTGGGTTTGCATAGTGTTTCTCCTTTCGTATTTAAGTTTCCATTAACATAGCTGTATTATGCGCGCAAAAAGAAAACAAGTTGTAACAACAAAATCCAAGGCACCATGTGGGTTCTGTGCTATAGGTGCCTTAAATTTTTCTCACAGATGACGTGAGATGGTCTTGATTATACCCTTAAAAAGCGGCCAGACCAAAAACCTGACGATGAGGCAACAGATGCCGAAGCTAAGTACGGCATAGATCATTGCGGTGTTCATAGGGTTTGTTCCTCCTTGTTTTTGTTGGGTTCTTCATTATACAGGTAGATTTTTTCGCGCGGGATAAAAAGAAGAGAGGCTGTATTTCAAGCCCCTCTCCACTGTCGGATTTATTTCTTATAAACGGTTTCCCAGATATCACCGTACTGCTTTACAGCTTTCGTAGAAAAAGCATAGAAAAGAAACCCGAAATTGACTTTGAGGAACTCCACGAAGTCATGGCATTCACCGAGGGTGTAAATCACGACCTTTTTGATCGGATTTTTGCAGGCCTTGACAAGCTTGATGACGAATTCATGGTTTTTGTTGAAAACTTCCTCATCAAGCTCATTGCAAAAGACGCCGAGATGATGAACCATTTTGGTTACCTACCTTTCTTGTTTGTTGAAGATAAAATGCAAGACAGAGACATAAGTTCTGCTGCCATACGCTGTCCAAGGAATCTGTTTTCGTTGCATTCCGCACAATATAATGCACGTCTTGCAACAATGATCCTTTCACAATGTATGCAATAGTGGGTTTGCGGGCCATGAACCAATTCCGGGACAACGCAGAAATATACGTATCCGGAAATAGGGAGCTGGCCAGAAAGAAGCTTCTTCAAATAGTAGTCGTCGTAGATTCCGAGTTTCTTTTTGGCTTCTGCAAAGCTCATGCTATTCAGAATCTCCAACACTCTTTTTTTCTCTGCTTCTTGGACGTAGATGTCGCAAAGAGAATCGTCTTTCCACGTCATAATGAGTTTTTCTTCCTTTCGAATTTTATGAAATGGCTATCTCAATGTTTGAGTAACCACCCGGCAAACAAAAAAGGTAGGAAGAGAATGATAAACGGAATGACAAGAATGCACACAATAAACAGTAATACCGAGCATATGAGTATGACTACGATATTAAACAGCATTGTGCACACTCCTGCTATGAAGTCGCCGAAAAGTTTGAAAAGACTTTTCATCAGATGCCGATCGAGATGAGTTTTACCCATCCTTTACCGAATTCGACTTTGACGTCTTCGTACTTTCCGAACTTTTTCCTCAGGATCTTGAGCATCTTGTTGGAAAAGCCTGCGTACATCGCGAAGCCGTCGAATGATCCGTTCTTCATGTTGACCGCTCGGGCATAGGTCCCGCTTGTCGTACCGATGAGAAGCGTGGATTTGCCCTTTCCGATGTTGGTTCTGATTTCGTCAAGAACCTCCTGCAGATTGACACCGAGTTTGAGTTCGTTCATTGCTTTATCCTCCTTGTTTTTATTTTTCTTTGTAGAATTCGATGAATACGACGTTATTGTTGTCTTCGACTCTGTGGATCTTATCGACATAATAACCCTGATTCACGAATTCTTTTTGCACATCGTGCAAATAAATCGGATTGGTCTGGACGAGAATGTGATCCTCACTACCGTCCCAGGTCCATCTTACGTATGTCCCCATGTGTTCCTCCTTTCACCAATAGATTGCAACGCCGACGATATCGAATCCGTTTCTTGCACTAGGAATGAGTTTTGAATCCCATCCCATTTCCATGAGTCTAGTTTGAATTGAACGAGCAATGGTGACTGTGAATTTTTTAACAATCGGATCTCCGATCTCGTGCGTATCATCAGCACCTTCGCGGCGAACTCTGAAATAATAACGAGCCTCATTATTACCTCTTGCCGCCTCTGCTCTGATGCATGCATCGATATCATTGTTGAGTATTTCATCAACTTTTTTGGCAATTTCGTTGTTTGTGTTTGTGGTTAATGCTACTGCTTCTTCGGGTGTTATCATCCTTATACCTCCCAAGAAATTCGATGCAATATTTCTTCACCAGAATCAAATGATCTGACCCTATAGCCCATAGTTTCGAGATAATCTCTAACTCTACCCATAGCCATGTCCATATTCACCGAAAAATATATTTTGCTGCTTTCTAAGGTTCTGATTTTTTCAGTCACTTCTTCATATACATTGTATATAATGTACATGTATCCTTTGTCAGCAGCTTCCTCTATTTTATGTCCTACGTTTTTCAGACATTCGTTGGTTATGTCCATGATTTCACGCGGTGGGACAGTAGATGTACGAGCTTGCGCTTGAGCCGCAGTCAAACAAAATTGATCAATGCGAATATCCATTGTTACTCCTTTCTTTTTATGAACCTTTCTCAGCCAAAGAATATTTAGAAGCAAGGTCTTCAACAGCATTTTTGAGACAATGCTCCATAAGTTCTTTTGCCCAAGATACAGGACGATCGTTTGAAAACGCTGTGCCAACGGAATAGCCTTTTGTTCCGTCATCTATGTCGAAATATATAGCTATACTGGTGACTACAGACGTATTTAAAAATATGGCCTTCGCTTTCATATATCACCCCTTGCTCTTGGGCGGATAAGGAATATCGAAACCGATTTGTTTGCCGTCTTCGATTTTTTCGTCTCCGGGAACGACGACATTTCTGGCGACGATCGGTTTCAGATATGGTTCGTCTAGGAGATCGACCTTTTTCCAGAGTTGATGAGTTATTCCGTATTCAACCCTGACTTGCCAGGCGATTTGCATTTTTGCTTTTTCTTTTGATGTGGCAGTCGTCTCGTAGTATTTTTTTCCGATGCTATAACCGTTAATGGTTATATCTCCGTTATACGCGAAAACTCCCATATTCATCCCTCCTTTTTAATTGGAGCTATGCCAGAAATCGTATTTAGGCAAACCTTCTTTTCCTTCGCTGATCAGGTTGTGAGGGGCGCAGAGCGTGATTTCAAGCTCTTTGATACTGTTGTTGGAAAACTCGATGAATTTGATCGGATTTTCTTTTCCTTCGTAATTGAGTTCGATGCGCGTTTTGAAAAGTTCCGGATCATCGGGATCGTATTTCCACCCCCAGTAAAGATCTTCGGCATGTATGGCCGGTTTTCTCAAACCGAGTTTCGAATAAACATCTCGCAAGGTAAGAAACCCGCGAATCCGAAGAGAGACATTCATGTCATTTTCTGCGGTTTTCACGAATATGACATTCATTCCGCCATTATTATCTGACCAGTACATGCAACTGGCTTCGGATAAAATGATCGACTTTTCAAGCCCCTTTTCACTCAGACTTGTCATTTTGTTTTTCCTTTCTCCAGTGGTTCAAATCTTTGTAGCAAAACCATTCGCCACGGTTGGTAGCATCCTGCTCAACCCAGAAGTCTTTGATATAGTCCTGCTGACCAATTCTGCTATTGGGGAACCAGGTCATAATCCAAAACCGGATCGCGGACGGAATTGTCGCAACGAACAAAGTTAACGGACCGAGTAGAAAACACGCTTGGAGATGATGTCCATATTCATGAGCCATCAGATCCGGTGATCGGTCTTTATCGACGATGGCGAACAGACCGAGTTCAAGTCCCCAGTCTTTGGATAATGCGAAGTTCCAGTGACCGGGGGCGAACTTCTTAGGTTTGTGACCGGTGATGATGAGAACCAGCCCGATCAGTCCTCCGAGAATCGTTGTCGGAAGAGCCCAGGTAAACGAAAGGATCCAGTAGAGAATGAGAAAAGTTTTCTTATTCTTTATCCTGAACATCTTTGTTCTCCTCTGCTGCTTTTCTTTTTTCTTCGAGTTTGTTGAAGAACGAGAACATGGCCTGCTTATACTCCAACGGAATATAGAGGCAAATATAGTCGTTCTCGCCTTTCTTTCCCTTGAAGTTCCACTTGAAGTACCAGTCGACATTTTCCACGACGCCGCGAATAGTGCTTATAATGTATTCACGTTTTGTTGTGAAAATCGCCGGTTCTTTTTTCGTAATCTTTATACACAGCTTCCGGAACTGATGAACAGGACTGTCTTTTGTCATTTCCGCCGGTGTGTCATAAAGATTTGTCAGAATGATGATGTTCTTGTTGTTGATTTCGTCGACAAGAACTTTCATCAGTTTTTCCGGGCCGTTGATGTATTTTCTTTTTTTCTCAATAGCCCGAAATGCGAGAATAGAGAAATAGATCGCTCCGGTAAGAATGATCATGCTGCAAATGACGATGAGAACAATTTTCAAAATCATTTTTTTACTCCTTTTTAAACGTTTTCGCGGACGCTATGTCCGGTTTTTTCTTCGTACTTCTTGTAGGCCTTATCAAGGGTTACCCCGTCAAGCACGCTGTCGTAGATTTCATGATTGCATCTGTCACACAATCTTACATCCACGTCATACAGCTTGATGATGACGCCTTTTACTTTCAAGACCTCTTTCTTTTTCTTGGTCACATGGGTTTTGCGATACGCTTCGCAGTATGGGCAATAGCTGATGCTTTTGTCGTCCATAAATCCTCCTTCCAAAAAAGAAAAGGGGCCGTGTGTTTACAGCCCCAAATTCTTTAGGTTTTGACCGCGGAAATGTTACGGATCTTCTTCCGTTTGGTTGACTTCAACGCTTTGCGAAGTTTGCGTTTCTCCTCTTTCAACGCCTTATATCTTCTCTTGAACTCAAGGAACGTCTTTTTGACGTCCTTTCTGTAGACGAAGAGATTGATGATGATCGAGAAGAAAAGTGCATAGATCAGCAAGAAGATGAAGTTTTTCATGGTTGTTTCTCCTTTTCATTTTATTTGGTTTCCATATAAGGAGCGGTTTATTTTGCGCACCAAATTTTGTTGCAAGGCCACAACTTTTTCATAAAACAGGCAGTTGGGAAAAATGAAAGAAAACCCAATTCTTCTTATGGTTCCAGGTATTGTGGCATGAGCGGCTCCGCATACCATAGTAAAGGTATGTTTTCCACAACCTATGTGGTGCCGGTAACCGGGCTCGAACCGGTACGGAATTTAAGTTCCAACGGATTTTAAGTCCGTGGTGTCTGCCAATTCCACCATACCGGCTAAAAATTATTCGATTTCTACTCTTGCTTCGACGGGCTTCACAATTGAATCATTTGTTCCGTCGAATTTGTTACCAATAACTTCGATCTGCTCGGGAAGAAGACTTGCGAGAAGAAGAACGGGTCCCCAGCCTTCGTCGATTTTGAATGCGGCCTCTTTAGGACAGTACGTAATAGTACCATATCCGATGGCGTTATTCTTCTCGTCCATATCGTAATGGATGACAATGATATCGCCTTCGTAGATTTTTACCGCATTCTTGTCATATTTGCCGGTGAATTGACCCACAGTTTCAGGAATGACATATGCCGATCTTTGACTCAACCGCCCATCGATCGAGTAGTGAATCGCGACTGTTCCGGGTTTTTTGTAGTTGTGAGTGAGATCTCCATAGATCCATCCATGTTTGTCACGTTTGAGTTTTCCACGAAATTCACGTTCGAGCATACTTTTTTCTCCTTTTAAATTTTAGGCAATACTTCAAGAATCGATTTGTCGTCAATGCTGACGACCGGAACATTGGGAATAGAAATCGAATCCTGATTCGCTTTTGCGTAATCAAGCCAGGCTTTTTCATTTTTTCTCAATTCACGAATCGCCTTTTTTGCAGTTTTACCCTGTCCGATAACTCTTTCTAATACGGTAGATTTTGCGACCCAAAAGAAATTATCGCCAGTATACGCGCGGTAAACGCTAAATGGATAAATCATTTTTCTCCTTTCCGATCTTGATCACTCTTCTTCATGAAGAAGATAAGTCAAATCTTGACCATCTTTTAATGGCATGGAATCCGCCTTCAAAAATTCAGAAAGATCTTCATCGATGAGATGAATGAAATATCGATTATCAATCAATTTCCTGTCAATCACTAGTGAAAGTTTCAGTTCACTGAGTTCTCCTGCAAAATCATTGAGTTTTTCGATATGTTCTTCCATCTCGCCCATAACATGCGATTTGAATTCTTCTCTGCTAAAGAATACTTGATCACAGCCAGGGCACTTGTAACAAATCATTCTGGACATCAGGTGTGGTCCTTTATGGGCACGTACTCGGAAATGAATTTCGATTTCTGTTTCTGTCTCTCTTTCATATCCGGAAAAGAATCCATAGTTTCGATGAAATAGGTGTCCATCCCCTCTTTTTTCTTGATACGCCTTAACTCACTGAGAACGAAAGTTAAAGTGCCCTCTATTTCGTAATAGATCACCTTAATGCTTTCTTTTTTGTCAAAGCGCGCGCAGACGACATAGTGACAGTACGGCTTTTTCATTTTTTTTTTGTTATCCTTTCTTTTTCATGATTTTCAAGCATTGATACCCATATCTTTCTTCGAGATATTTGAGCGTTTGTCTTGCTACCTTTCTGCTAGGGTATTTGACTACATGCTCATTGTTTGGGTCGGAATCCCACATTGGGACATGCCACGAGGAAAGATACCCACAGAAGTAGAGATCTTTCCCCGTTTTCCCTTTGCCATAAATGAAATATTCTTTCATTTCGTGGAGCCTCTCGGAATCAACTCGACCTTGACGATCTTCAAATTCTCGTATCCGAGCTCAACGAGCTGTTTGAATTTCGTTTTCGCCTCAGCCGGGTTGAGAAACCGAGCGACTTTTTTGTTGTTGGGATCCTTGCTCCACGTCGGGACTTTTCCTCCGGCGTAGCTTCCGCAGTAGTAGAGAACATTTCCGTTCTTGTCCTGGTTTTTGATGATCAAAACTTTCATTTTCTTTGTATCCTTTCTTTTTATAGTTTATCGTATGACTTCAACTTTTGCCCCTCTGACTTCGGTCTCGATGGTTTCTTTGCCATGTTTACGTTTGTCGTTGATCGTTTCGCCGTCGTTTTTGTAACGACCTTTGAGATCTTTGAAAGCGAGATTCTTTCCGATCAAATTGTCACAGCAAGGGCATCTTACGCCCCAATTGTCTGAGCATGCAAACTCTTTTGTGGAAAGAGCGAATACACATCCGCAAATTTCACAATCGAATACGTACTCGACATCGTTATGGCCTTCACGAATTACTCTCATCGATTCTCCTCCTTTTCCTTTCATTCCTTTCTAAAATTGACACCTGTCCGATTATCGGACACCATTCCGGTTTTGATCCGGCATCAAAAACTTTGCCGGTTATGAAACGCGTTTCAGAATCATCTCTATCAAAAACGATGCAATCGAGGCCTGCTTCTCTTGCGAATGGGCATTCTTTGCAGGAAGCCGGAAAAGGCATATCAATGACTATCATTCTCTTCAGTCCTTTCCGATGTTTTTATCCATTTCGTGGAATTTATTTCTTTTGGTATTAAAGACGTGTCGATACATCCAACTTTGTTGCTAACATGTATTTTACTCACGTCAACATTCCCTTTTTGGACAAACTTTTTTACAAGGAACCACCGTTTTCCGTCAATGACAACATATACTTTTATTATGTGTTTGTTTTGGGAACGATGCTTTATGACTATCCTGAACAAAGACGACATAAACAAATCATATATATTGTCATTATTTTTATGTGCTTTTTTGGTATTGATATATTCTACCAGTCCTTCAGAAAGCACAAATAAAAATATTATAAAAGGGAGAAATGCGGAAACAATTATCGCCCACATCTACTTCTTTTTTCCTTTCTTTTTTGTCGTCTTTTTTACGGTTCTTCTGTTTTTATGCTTAGCATAGAACCCTTTTTTAGCGTCGGGATTCCCGCCACGGTTCATATCAGCATATGTTTTATAGTAACTGTAAACCCCGTTTAAAAATCCAGATATCATTTCATATGCCCTTTTCCGTAAAGATTGTTCACAGGTGCATTGGCATTATAGTCCTCGATTTCGGGAACATATACTTCGTTACCACATTCTTTGCAGTAAGCGTATTTTCTTACATATGGAATGTGATATGTTTTGCTTTTACTATCTTTTATATGAGCGACGTCATCACCCTCTCGGACAATGAAGTCAACCTTTTTGCGACATGACACGCAAATTGCTTTTTCAGTTTTCATTTTCTTTTATCTCCCTTTTAAACCTTAACCCCATATCTCTTTTTACAAGAAATTCCATCCATTCAGCGTATTTTCTACAGGTAAGAAATGGACACTCCCATACTATAAGAGCTATTTCTTTTATCGTCCAATCCATATAATCGGAAATTTTAAAAAATGAGGAAATCGGCATTTCCCCTTTTTTTAAATGCGAACGTATCGATCTTTCTGATTCTCCAGTCATTCTTTCCAGATTACGAATTGATACGCCCTTATTTTCAAGAAAGTGTTTGAAATTTCTTGAACTAATTCTTAACACTTCTTTTTTCGGTGTATTAGCCATTTTTATCTTTCCTTTCTATAGTATTATTAAACGGTATTCCAGCTGGGTACCAATATCCCCAAATACAATATTTCATATTATTTGTCTTATCAGTCACCAAAAACGGGCAATCTTTACAATGATTTTTTAGATGCTTTTCACATAACAAAGCAAACTCTTTTAATGTAAAGTCCCCTATCTTTTTTATTTTCTTTTTGGCTCGTCTCTTTTTATAGCAATCTATTGCTATTACAGTCATATCAAAGAAAAGCAATATTAAAACCATAGATATGTAAATAATTTTTAATACCATAGTTATTGCCTTTCTTTTTTAATTATCTGATCCACAAACAAATACCCATGCGGATCATGATCAAGAATATATTTGTCTATGCCATCAACTTCTCGTTCTGAGAAGCTGTTTTTATACGGCATACATTTGTTTGTCTCAACGTCTCGGAGTGGGCAGTTTTTGCATTCGTGTTCTGCACAGATTGCATCCACCGCCGTCCAAGGAATATCTTTGACTTTGATCATCAATCTTTTCCTCCTTGATTTTAAAATCAACAACCATTCCTTTTATTATTTGTTTGTGTAACAATTTGCTATGAATGTTTTTGCATTTTGGACAACGGATTATCCCGTTATAAAAATCGTCAATGAAACGAGCATCGTTAATTTCTTTATCTGTGGCTTCGAATTTAAAACCACAGAAAAAGCATGTGATAGCGTAAAGCATTTTTCTTCCTTTCGTTAAAAAAGAAACGGAGCTGTGTTTTTCAACAACTCCGTTCGAAGTCTTTCAATTGACGAATAGTATGGTTCTGATAGAAGTTTTGCAAACTTCATCAGCCATTGTACTCGCTTTCGAAACTTTTTCTTCGGTGGTAAGCCCATCACCGAGTTTTTCTTGAAAAGAAAACATGTTCATGACATATGCTTTCGATAACTCGGCAACAATGTCGAGAAATTTGGACATGTCCGGATATTTTTTGTGGAGACCCATTTCCAGACACAGTAAGTATACGTGTTGATAGGTGACGTGTGCCAGAATATCTGCGAGGGTATCGGCGATTTTTTCTTTCAGTTCGTCATCCATTTTTTCTTTGTTTTCGTTATCCATTTTCGTGTCTTCCTTTCATTTTTTGTAATCGGGCTGTTAATCAAACACCATTTAACTGATGCTAGGTTTCCTCCATACAGCTCATCAAATAGCTGCCTAGTGAGACTAACCAACTCGCCGTATTTCACGACAAGCCACAATTTACCGGTGGATCCGCCGTTGTGTGAACTTTATTCATTCTCAGCACCCGAAAAAATCAGTTGGTTTTGGTTTCCTTGGACTTGACGATTTCGTCGAGACGTTTCCCGACGTATTCGAAGGCCTTGTCGATTCCCTCTCCGATCACGGCATGGACTCTGTCATCCGCCGGTTCCTCTTCTTCGTCTTCGAAAATATCCCAGACGTGATCATACACGAGTTGCGGGAACATCGCCATAAGCTCGATGACGGTTTCCTGAAACTCGCTGGGAATATACTCGTCGTCAGGTTTTTTGAGTCCTTTTTCTTCGCACATCTCTGCGTATCGGACGGCCAGAATTTTCGTGATCGTGATTCCGGCTTGGATAACCTTCGACTTGTTTTCTTCCGGAGCGTTCTTTCCGGTATCGGTTTTGAGGACCGTGAGGAGACCTTCCGTGAGGAGTTTTTTCTGTTCGTCGTGGTTTTTGGTGATTTCGTTGTCGCCCATTTTCATTTTTTCCTTTCTTTTTTCACAAAATATTTAAACCAGGCTGGTTCTTATCCCATTTAACCTTTTTCCTGTGCTTTAGTCGCAGCCAGGGAGAAACGGGTCTGGCTGTTCACAGCACGTCTTGGCACCAAGTTTTATATATGGAGCCGGAACTGGGACTCGAACCCAGAACCTGTTGATTACAAATCAACTGCTCTACCTACTGAGCTATTCCGGCATAATATTTAAAGGGCTGGTTTTGATTTACCATTTACCCAAAGCGCCTACAGTGACTGAGCAACTACGTTAACCGCAAACGCCCTTATCTGTCACTAGCTTCTTTGGCACCCTTTTCGCTGTCATCGTGTGATCCGGCAAGCCGAGCGCCATATCCCTGTTTTGAAGTAACAAAGGGGGCTGCCCGAGAAGTACGCCGGGAGAGCTTTTTCGCCCGAGCCGACAGCGCAGGCCCGGAAGCATGTGGTGCGGAGAACCTCAGTTATGAAAACTCCACACGATTTTTCCTTAACGCTCCATTGCGCTAACGCCGGATAACGGAATGCAAGTTTGCCTCCGTCATGATGCAGCCGAACGCTGGAAGGTTTTTATTCTGCATTTCGTGCATAACATCACATTTAAAACTGCACGTGCCAATCTTTTTTCCCTAGCTCTTCATTGCTCAATCTTTAACGATCGGTTCGCCCCGGCGGGATCGTTTACCGCCACGATAGCGCCTCGCCGTTCGTTGTCTCATTGCTCCAAACCAGTTTTAAGTGTTGACTTTGCCGCTAGTCTCTAGTCGTCTTATAAGGTGCGATTTACGCGAGTCACGCACTCATAGATCGTTTCCGACAACTCCCCAAGGTATATGCGGGCGATCAATCCCGCAAGGGGCGGCATGTTTTTTCATCGGTTCTTCTTCATCCGGCTATGGCGACGCTAACGGAATTACCGAAAAAATAGTTTTCGCGTCGTTGCAAACACATGTTTAAGATGCGTAGCGTTACCACCGCATCCGAGTGAACTATATTAAGTCCGTTCACATAGGACTTTCCGCCACATTCCGGAATGTTAGCGGTGGTGGAAAGGGTGGGATTTGAACCTACGACAAGACCTGGAGTCCGGGGTCCGCTCTACCGCTGAGCTACCTTTCCATTTAAGCGATGACCGTCTTTCCGGTCTGCCAACTCATGTGTTCCAAGCACTTTTAGTATCATAGTCAGGGCTGACTATCAACTTCACACACAGTCCAACTAGTGCTATCGGGCTACGAGATTTATCTGTTTAACCTATACCACAGAACAAGGTGTGTTACAAGGAGAGACCCAGATGGAAAGGGTCTTGGTGGGCGACCGGGGACTCGAACCCAGGACCAACCGGTTATGAGCCGGTAGCTCTAACCATCTGAGCTAGTCGCCCAAGAAAATCTAAGCCAACCAGATTTCTCTGATTGGCCTAGACCTTGTTGGCGAGACTCAGTCTTCGTTCGGCTGGATCTCGATGTCCGGATCGGCGACGGATTCACGGTTTTTCCGCCAGCGGGAGAAGAATCCTCCCTTGGAGCGCTGCTCCGCTTTCTTCTGACGCCGGTACGCACGATACTCCTCCATACGGGGCTGGAGACGTCTCGCGTAGAAGAGTCCGGCGAGAAAACCTCCGATTCCGCCACAGACGGCGGCGGTGCGGATGGCTTTCTTCTTCTTTCTCTTCCCACGCTGCATCTCCTCCTCGGTAAAGGTGTAGACGGGTGCGGTCGGCGCCGGAGTTTCGGCGGCGATGAGCGACTCCAGTTCGGGGTCGGTGACTTCCTCCTCGGTGGAGGGGTTGACGGTGAGTTCGAGCGTTTCGTTCTCAGGCATTTTTGGTTTCCTTCCTTTCGTTTATTTTTGTCTGCCATTAAACAACCTGGTTTTTTCGCGCGGACAGAAAATTGAAGACACACAGATTGTCTGAGTTGTCGTATCGATCCGCAAGGACCCGGGGGTCATCGCCATCTATGTGTGGGGGATTTCGTACAGAAATCTCAATTAGTGGCGCTTGCCCCCGGCCAATCCTGGCGCGGTAAATCGCTTTTGACAAAACATTATATCTGTGTGTCCATTATACAACCTGGTTTTTTCGCGCGCTCAAATGTTGGCGCACTCGTCGATTCCGAGATACGTGAACAGGCAGTTGATCAGATCGGTTTGCTCGGCAAGCTTTGTCTTGAGCACGTCGAAATTCGATTTGATGTCGCACTCATGCGGCATAGGAAAAGGCTTGTGCTCGGCGTCGCATACCTCTTCGCATCCGACTTTTCCGGCCAGTGTCTTTTCGATTTTCTTGAGTTTCTCCATGTTCAAATCGATATGTGCTCTCATGTCACTGAACATGAGATGAACACCGGGGATATCCTTCGGTGTACCGACATGCAGCGTGCCAATAGCGGTGGATCTTTCCTCGGAACATCCACAAACTCCTCTGTCGTTGAAAATTCCTGCAGGCATATTTTTCTTCCTTTCTTTTAAGCAGCGAGCCCTTTCTTAATAGAATCATTCTTGATTAGCCTTCTGTAGTAGGCAGACTCGTTGAATTGCTTCTTATTATTCAAGGCCTTCATGATTTGGATATCGATGTTAGACGTGGTACGTATATGCCAGTAATACAGATCGACATATCTTGTATTGGATCTGTCAATCCGTCCAGCAGCCTGCGTCATAATACGATACGAATAGTTTTCAGAATAGAATATCATGCAGTTCGTTGTTATGCAGTTCCATGCCTCATTTCCGGCGTTATACTGCACGACATAAACCCATTTATCACCAGTCGGACAATTCTCATGCTTATGACCGTTATATTCGGCAAATTCTTTGTCGCCCCAATCGTTTTTTCTAAGCGCTTCTAACTCGAAATCGAAGTTGTAAAATATAATTACTCTATCAAAAGAAGCACATATCTTGTTTACAGTATCCATACGTTCTCGGCTACTGTTTGTTATTCTTCTTAAAATGGAGCAAAATTCACTAGCGTTTTCGATCGGTTTCGGTATAACATTTTTGAATATCTTCATGGTTGCAAACGGTGATACTCTTGTTCTTATAACTTGTCTATACAGATCCCTATCATACGGCACAACAATGGTTTCGTGATGCTGCACTGTATAATTGTTATACTCCATATTGACAAGTATTTGGTCACGGAGTCGGCGAAGCTTTTTTTCTCCTAGATATCCTAAAACTTTTGGATAATGAACATGGTAATCAAATATCATGTGCTCATTTTTAAACTCAGTCTTATTCCTATAAAACCCGTTCGCAATGAACACAGGAACGTAATCTTCCCATTTGTCGCCAGGAGTGGCAGATAGCAAAATCCACTGATTGTTTCTCGCAATCTTGTAGAACGATTTCACCCATGCGCCACTCCCGACAAGTCTTTGTTCGTCGAATATAAAGAATGAATTCTTCACATCGACATACTTACCGATGTTATTCCAAGAGTCAATGGTGACATTATTGGAATATAAATTCCCCTCTCGGAACTCAGACATATGAATAGAGCCTCTTAATTCAGTGTCCCATTCGTGAAGATCCCGCTTTTTTGCTGTGGTTATAATCACTAGGTCCATCGGATCTTTGAGTCTACTCGTCATCATTCCGTTTATTATACTGCCACCATTGACTTTGTAGTAATAGGCGAGAGAGACTAGACTTTTACCGCTTCCAACGTTTCCACGCAATATGTTACCATTGCGTAATTTGTTTACGGCTTCAATCTGGTCATCTCTCAGAACGATCATTGCTCAGCCGGCTGCTCTGCGTACATCTGCTCGTATTTCGTAGCGAGCGGATCTTCGCGGATGGTGACGTACAGATTTCTCAGATACGCCTTGACGCCGCTCTTGCCGTTGTTTTCCCAGGGATGGGCGTGGATCGTCAGATCGACGTTCACGATGTCGGCATGGTCGAGCGTACTGATGGTTTCCTTGTCGAGACGAACGAGGCCGTTCTTTGTGGCGAGAAAGACGTCCGGCTGACGCGGCCCGTCGAAGTTGACGCGGACGGGGATGAAGAAAAGCGAAGTGGATCCTTCGATATCGGCACGAGGCGGGAGCTCTCTGATGCCCCATCCCTCTTTGGTGAGCTCATCGACCGCCGACGGATCGATCACGACGGAGAACCCTTTGTCGCCCTGACGGTTATACTGACCGGGACGACCTTCGAAGTTTTTGTGAATGAGACGCGCGTTCTGAATGACGAGATCTTCGATGAATTTTCTTTTTTCCATGGTTTGAAGCTTCCTTTTCAAAAAATTTTTAGGCGACGAAGGCGTAGTAATCGCCATACGTGTTAATCTGATCGATCGCCTTATCGACCAGCTCATTGTAGTAAGAGACATCAATATCGTCTATTGTGCCTCCGTGTTCGAGGAACTCTTCAGTTTCTCTCCAGCGATGACCTTTTGTTCCATTTACGCTGTCATACTTAATAGTTCCATCTGTCGCAGTGGCTTCTCTAACTGCAAAGCCTCCGCCATTTTTGACTGGAGTGAACTGACCAATTTTTCCGACGAACGCAAAATCATCGGTCTTATGGTCTTCCACCCAAGGAGTGGGCGACATATCCAACCACATGGTCGTTTGCGATTGTTTTGTTTCGGCCATATCGTATATATCAATAGGCTCTTTTGTAAAGCACTTCTTGAATACATACGGCTGCTGGAATTGCGCTCCCGTTGCTGTCCATTCGCCACCATGTTTTTCATTCTCTTTCGGAGAATATCCATATATAGATATGCAATCTTCTTTCGATGCATATTTTGCGATATAGACAGAGTCGTTTACGAGACACATGCGATCATACGTTGCTTCGTGCTCGAAGTTATAACCGTATGCCTTCCCGTAATCTTTAACAAACTCAATAATTTCCGGAGTTGCATTCGGAATCTTAATCGAGTCTGTTTTGATATGAGCAACGGTGTATCCTCTTTCCTGAACCTCATGCTTGAGATTGATCATGAACAACGCGCCACGTTTTGCGACAAGGTTATCCACGTTCCGGGGATCTTTAAACGGATTGGCAAAATGTGCAAATGTCAATCCATAAACGGCGTTTATTGCTGTTTTTAACGCCGCAGCGAGTCCCTTAGCAATGTTTTCGTCCTTAAGATATTCCGCCAATGCTCCGTCAAACATTTTTGCTGCTTTCGCAAGCTCACCATGCTTTATCAGTATTCTCATGGTGACCATATCTTCATATCTCTTTGTATATTTTCCGAACAACTCTTCTGCTATGATTGTCGACGGATGCTGAGACGCAATATCCAGTAAAGCGACCATCAAATGTATACCGGGTTCAGCATACACATAGCCGCCTTCTTTAGGATCTTCGCCTCTATACAAAGATTTCCCGTATTCGAATTTGTATCCGGGGAACCAACATCTTCCGCTTTCGTCGAATTTGTTCCATTCAGGATCTCCTACTTTAGGGAAGAATATGTTTTCTTTGGTTATAACAGAGTTTGTACAACCTTCAGGAACTTCTCCCATTTTTCTGTAGTTGAAATCGGCTTGCGGATTCTTATCATCCCCAAATATAAATTTTGCTGTGAGGTTGTTGGTCGTATCATTAACGGTCATATTAGTTAACTTAGCCAAGATTTGTCTAGCTAACCAATCTTCCGCCAAATGATTGAATACTTTTTCAGTTGCATCAACGTCGTTGCAACAATATTTTGCAAGATCTTCCCATCTATCAGCCGGAAGCGGTTCGTTCCAGTCCCAGTTGAATTCTTGATGATGAAGACCAAGTTCGATTTCCCATTTCTTCAACGACATCTTGTTAGGTGCCGATGCGAAATCATAAATATCTGTGTAAGACAGATTGTAGGCCTGACCAAAGAATGCATTTTTCGATTTATCAACTATGATGCTGTGCGACAATCTATATATCTCGTTTTCCGACCACCCAATTAAACGGGCATAAAGCATATGATTGTCATAACGCCTGTTGTTAAAGCCTATCAGTCTGAATTTACATAAATCTCGTACTACTTCCGGAGTAGGGTTGAACAATTTATGAATTGGTTTACCCTCTCCTTGTTCTTTGTAGCAAACCAAAAACAAATTCGGCAGAACTTCAACATCAAAAAACACTATCGGAGCCGACATGTCAACACTTTTCGGATTGTTGACAACGCCGTCAGGTTCCTCAAAGTCTTTCGACTTGAATTTCATTTTCGAAAATGTAAGGATGTTTTTCGGCGCTTGATTCGTGGAATTTGCCGCAAAAGTTAATACGGCTTGCGATAAGTCACTTACGTCGTATTTGAAACCGACTTTGTTGTAGGCATCGTCAAGCAGTTTGGATATAAAATCCATGTTGCAAGTTGTTGAACCGTACTCTTTTTGCAAACACTTCTTTATCAAGCATCGCAAATGTTGTTCCGTTTTTACTTCGCTTGATTGAAGCACGCTTGTGTCTCCTCTTATGGGTAAGTTCCAACTGATTTGTTTTATCGGAATGTCGTTGCATTTCGTGAGTTTTCGCCTCAAGCTGGAATTTCCCGTGAAAGTTTTGATCTCAATCTTATCTTCGATATAATGACTTAACTTAGTCACGTCTCCGGCATAAATATAATGTAAATGGATGCCTTGACCGGATTTACTCAATTCTGCATACGTCTCAGGATACTTTGATGCAGCCTCTAAGTTTTTCTCGAGACTCTTGTTGCCATTCTCGTCGACAAGATCAAAATCTATAACGATGTAGTTTTCGGGGATTTTGACAAAATGAAGTTGTTTGGTGTCTATTTCAGAAAGCGTCGTTTTAACGTTTTCCCATTTCTTTTTTGGTGTACCTTGTGTGGTTGTGTATTGCGCCGGGCAGTCACCCATCAAGTCATCAAACAATGATCTAGTTTTGTTGAATTTGAGCCAATTATCTTTTTCCTCAGACGACTCTTTTTTGTTGATCGTACTCAAAGCCGTGTTAAACTTATTTTTCAAGAAACCGGTATATAAATACCATTTGTCTCCTTGTCTTTCAGTAAACACTGAGAAATAAGATTTCAGTTCTGTTTTGAATTCACGTTTTTTCATAGGATTAACATTAGCATTTGTGCAGTATTCGAGGTATCTCTTATATGCATACGCCAATGTCGTTTCGTTTGTCTCCGCAAACTCATGAAACATGTCGATCATAAAGTCATAAAAGTCGTTGGACAAAGCCATCATGCTCCTTGCTTCATAATCGTCAAACATGTGCTCATTTTCTTTATAAAACTTGAGACATTTATAGGCTATTGCGCCCAGTTCGTAGTTAATATTCGACACCAATTTATAATATTTGGTGTAGCCAACTTTGTTACCAGTCGGGTTAATATCTACGATTCGTCTCAGCAATCCAGAATGGCTATCTGTGATTTTTACCGGCGTGTTTGTGGCAATCAGCAGGCATGATTGAAACGATGCTTGATACATCGCTTTATGTTTTTCGTTAACCATAACAGGTTCATGCGATATCAACGCATTAAGAACAGAGTTTTCTGTTACTCCTGATAAGTTTCCATCCCTATCTATCGCCACCAACGGATTTGTTTTGAACTGTTCCAACGGAAAAGTACCCGATTTGTCAACAAGAATCTTCGATGAAAATGCTTGGCAATATCCAGGAAATAAAGATTCAACAATATTCAAAGCTGTCGATTTACCTGTTCCTGGTGCTCCAAAGAACACGAAGCACTTGTCTCTAGTTCGAGAATCTCCTGATAGAATAGATCCCACCATCCATTCAAATTTCTGTTTCTCAATAGGAGAATATAATGTAGACATCAGTTCTTCGTACGAATCAGTCGGTCCATCTTGCAATTCATACGGCAAACATTTAGTTACATAATCCTCTCTTTTAACTTCTTGATTTGAGAACATTAATTTGCTATCCAACATGACCCAATTATCATGCTGTTGCTTGGTGCAGTAGTAGTGCCATTTATCAATGGATTTTGTATCTGCGTCCCACATCCAAGCAACAGATGTGGCTCCGAGCTCTTCTGCTTTTTTTCTCAAGACATTATCAATAGCTGATACAACGTCGTACTCTTCCGTCGTCCATCTATTTTGATCCTCGAGCCAAACCGCATAAAAATCTCGGCCTCTGATCATCAGATCTTTTGTTGGGCAAATAAGAAATTTTGGATACACCTCAATGCCGCCACCTCTCAACGACCTTGTTGCCGGCTGGATGAAATCCATGGGTTATTTTACTCCTTTGTCACCGTTTTTCTTGAGTTTGCGCTCAAGATTCTCAATGGTATTCGCGTAGTTAACGCAACTTCCACAGAGCATGACTGTCGCGGTCAAAAGAGCCCCGCATACGAAATGTAACGCGAGGTTTTCTCTCATGAGACGGGTGATGAGGCCATTACCGTCTTTTACCAAGATAGTCAACGTCATATTTCTCTCCTTTCTTTTAAATGCGCTCATGGTTACGCATAAAAATTTCAATAAATTGTCCAGGGTTTAAACTTTCCAACGATTGCTCGTTTTGGTTAAACCAAACTTGAAGTTGATCCCACAACGTAGTTAAATTCTGATACCGATCAATGTTTCTTATAGGAAATAATAACACTGTCGGAGTGAAGTACCCATCACGATACTCTATAGCATTTTTATTGAACGCTTCCAATATCATTTCTACTTCACTGTTCGGATCTTCCGGAATCCAATAATTATCAAACATGTTTGCCAAACCCATGCTCTCTATCATTATCCAAAACCAAACAAATATTCGTGGCGTGTTGGAATGAAGATATTGAGTGTCTATTTGTTTTGCAAAAGATATCAACATCTCTAATAAAGAGCATGGTTCGCCTTTGGTTTCTTCATAAAAGTTTCCTTCGAAATGATACGGAGCAACATCATTAGATGCATAGTCGTACCTGTTTGTTTCAAAGTAATATCTTAGAAGAACTCCATTCGATGCACGATTGTCATCCATCGGTCTACTTATGTAAAACGGTGTTTGAAACAATCGTGTTAACAAATTTCTGTATTGACAAAATTGTCCGGTTTGTTCGGCGCCAACAATGCTACACAACCATTCGAAATAATCGGCATGTGTGTAGGGGTTCATGGGTTATCCGAATTCTTCTTCTGCCCTTCCAGGAAATACTTCTTCAAGCCAATCTCTGTACTTTCTTCTATCTTTTACGATTTGAATATCAACTTGTTCTTGATTGTTACGGAAGAAGATTTCGTCAGCATACTCGCCGTCTTTACTCCAATCGAAGAATGACGGCCATTTTTCGGGTAAAAGTCTCATGAGCAACGACGGAGAAACCTGTTCGCAAACGGTGTCGTCTGTCGTAACTGTTCCACACTCCCAGAATATAAATTCCCGAGTGTCCCAGTCATCGAATTCGCCATAATCTTCCTTTCGGATTAGATACGGCAAAGCCTTTTTGTCATTGGGATCCGGATATCCATCGGGAGTGTTTACCGCTGTGGGGGGCATTTTTCTTTTGTCATAATGGATTACTGCATCATCAGGTACGGTTTTAACAACTCTCGGAAATCGAGCCCGAGATTCTTTCTCAGACACGTTTAATTCGTGCGGATCTTTTCTCGGGTCGACCTCCTCTACTGTGTTGACGATCGTAGGAGGAATATCAATAATTTCACCTTTATTATTGATAATCGTCGTTTTATTATCGCTATTTTCCGTTTTATTTTCGTTCATTTTCTTCTCATAATAGCTTTTTAAAGACGATTTTACCGATTCAACCTCCGAATCGAGCTTTTTCATACCCTTTTTGTAACCGTGTTTGTTACCGATATAAAGCCCAATACCGATACCAAGCGTCACCGATGCAGCGCAAAGAATTTTTTCATTCATTGTTCAAACCCATTCTGTATCTCATGCTTTTGATTCTCTTTTTCTCCTCGACCGATACGGGTTTTTCTTTCGGGATTTTTCCGATCAAAGAGTGCGGAGGAATCAAATCGATCCAGATTTCTTCTCTCCACGAACGAGAAAGTTCCGCACGTTTATCACTGTTTTTCGGACCGGAAAGTCCGAGAGTGATATATGTGCTTCCGTAATTCGGGTCTTTGTAAATATAACGCCAACCCAAATACATCCCTTCCTCGGTAAAGTTGGTGAAGCCGAGTTCCTGCCAAACTTCATTCAATGTGACGAAGCCTTTCGAACGAAGCTTAGCATTCAGATTTGCTTCGGCACCGGTAATAAACAAAACATTGAGACTCGATTCTTTTTCCCAATATCTCGATTCACCGTCGCCAAAAAGTCTTGAAAATGTCTGTGTATTTTCGGAATAAGCCGACGTAACCGGCTTTCCGACTTTCACGATGTTCCCATTCTCATCTCTTTCTATGCCGTCGAAAATATCTTTTTCTTTTTCTTCACCGACGACTTTTTTCACTCTCTCGCGATACTCGTTGAACGCTGCGGCCATGGCCGTATAAGACGCCGACATAATTTTCAAACGTTTCGTCTGAATTAATGTGGCACTTACCATACACATGATACCACCCGTGATGAGAAGAACCGGGGCAGCATAATATCTCGCATAATTGAACGCTCTGCGTACGTATGCTTTTGCGAGAGTTTTCTTCATGTCTTTTTCGCTGATTTCAACACTGTCAAGATGATTATGAAGTTCGACAATTTTGTCGTTCTCAATCACATCAACAGTGTCTTTCGAATTTTTGGCCTTTTTAGCCAAAACCACGGAGCCTGCTGTTACGGCTACGGCTCCTGCGCCAGTAAGAATATACGGAGAATTCTTCGTCAAAAACATCTTGCTGGCGTTGAAGATCTGTGTCCAATTCATGAACTTTGTCCTTTCTAAAGATTTTCAAATTGTCGTGAAAAACGATGAAAAATTTAATAAAATATTTTTATATATTATTAAATCTTCTATATGAAATTAAAATATATCACATTTCCATCGTTTTCCACGGAATTTTAGTGATTTTTTATTATTTTGTTATCGGTACAGGCTTAGTCATCGACAGTCTCCAACCGCCTTGACAAAGTTTCGGTTCACATCCGTTCATGGATTTCCATCCAAAATTCTCCGCTGTGTAAGGGGCAGTTTTTCCAACACTGTCGTAAAGATCGACGATGGAAACTGCTCCATAATCGTAAATAATGTCTGTCAACTGATTGAGAACTGCTTCCACGTCTCCTCTACTAGAAAACACCCAGTTCTCATAATCATATCCCGTCGATGAAATAGGCGACCTTGGTTGACCACCAACGGGTTTCAGACTACTATTTCCATAGCTCACAGGTTGATAAGGTCTGGAATAATCCACGCCTCCATAACCAATATATGTTGTACCGGTAGTATTCGTATTTTTGCTTTCGCCGCCATACAAAGAAACACTCATGATTCTCGTAACGAGATCATAGATCGTTCTCTTGATGGACGGAATCAGAACATCAAAGATCGCGAAGTTTTTTACTGTGTTGGCATCCTTCTGGATGAATGCGTCTCTTACTTTCTTCGCATTGGAAATTGTTACATCATCTTTGACGACTTTCTGAGCTTTACGTTTTTCTTCACCCATGTCTATTCACCTCCTCACACTCTTTTGAGATTCATAGGTTTGATGTAGAGACACGGGATACCGTTATCTTCAATCGCGGAAATAGACACCTCCACAGGAGTGTCAAGATTCCAGCCAAGAAGATCGCCGATAGTCGTTGACGTAAGGTTTAACTCACGATAAAAATCGTTCAGTGTTACATACGTACCGATGCCGGTCAGTCTTTCTTGGTTCAAATTGTTTACTGCTCTTTTTATGTCTTCTTTCGAAGCCCAAAACTTTCTTTGAGTTGTCGCTTCATAGCAGTTTACGGTCCCATCTCCTTCGAGATATCTGATTTCTTCCTTTTCGGATAATCTTCTTTGGGCCTGCTCTGCTTTCGCGATCTCACTTTTTTCAAACGAGTCTCTGATACCTCTTTCGGCTTCTTCTCCGATGGCATCAACGACATGCTTCTGATAGTTTGTCATTGCCGCTTCGGAAATTGCCAAAGAACTCGCCAGTGCCGCATTGCGACGCTGATTGATACTGTAGGAAGCAACGAGGCAACACACGGATAAAGAACCGACGACCATCGTGGGAATATAAAATTTCCACGTCTTTTTGATCCAGTATCCTTTCCGGATAACTCGTTTTCCCTTTTTGTTTGTTTTATAAAGTTCTCCGCCATCGTCCCAGTTCATATGCTCAATCGCCTTGCCGTGTCCTTTTATTGCAAGAAACACGGTCGTGACGATGCCGGTCAGACCCGCCCCCAGCATGAGAGCGGGCTGATTTTTATAAAACAAAGATCTGGTGATCTTCATCTTATAGGCATCTCCTTTGTTTTACACTGCGGCGTCGCCGAGAGCTTTGGTGACGGCGTTTGCAGCGGCTTTGGTCGCAGCCTCTGCGATTTCACGCTTCTGGACCGGAATACCGGTGATCACACCAGCCGCGGTCAGAATCGCACCGCCCCACACGCATACGAGGTGAATAATGTTCATCATTCCTCCTCATCTCCTTTCTTGTGTTTTTCTTCGAAAATCCTCTGGGCGTTTTCCTTGAGGAACTTTTCGTAGGTGCCGTTCAGTTTGATGACCTCCTGCACGCCCTCCTCGAAGTGGAGGCCGCCGGAGGCGCTGAGGATGCTGATCGTATTTGCCGTTTCGAGCTGCCGGAGAATTCGCTCCATGGTCTTGTTCAGCTTGCGAACTTCCTTGGTGAGATACCAGGTTTCGGAACGAGGCTTCTTCTGCTTCGGATTGGTCGTTTCCGATTCTTTTCTCTCGGCTTTGCAGTCTCTTGCGTCCATGTCGGTATCTGGTTCCGAGGGACAGCAGTCGAGTTCTTTCTTCTGGTTCTGAAGTTCGTCCGACGTACAAAGCGACGCCGGCTTGAGGTAGTCGTCCTTTTTGGTTTCGGTTTCTTTTTTGTTTTTCGTAGGCATTTTTCTTTTGTCCTTTCTTTGTTTTTTTATTTTAATCTTGAAAAATATAAATAGCTGACCAGACTACGTATATAATTCAAGACAAAATACGGGATTGTGAGTCATCTTTGAACCACCTATAGTGTTCAATGAAATTGTCGCTTGGCGGAATAGAAAATCCGATTTCACATGCAGGATGATCACCGTCGCAATCGATCGTGTTGAACTGAATTTCAAGCCACGCCCTATCGAATACGTCATCTTTATACTGATCTTTCGTAAGATCATACAAAGACCATCCATATTCTATGGACTCGTTTGTCGGTTCCAATCCAACCACGTCAAAGAAATCTGCGACGGAAACTGTATACCCGGAACGAATGTTTTTGTTTAAAAGGTATTCGGCTCGCTCGATATCTGACGGTTTCGCTTTGAAGTAGTCATCATATCCGTACCCGATATAATACAACTCCTCCATCTCCGGAACAGTCTTATCTTCGAGTTCAGTTAATAAAGCTTGCTGTTTGACAAGAGCTTCTCCCTCTACGCCGAAAACATCTTTTACAGCTTGCTCATACTTTTTGTACGTTTTTTTCAGAGCTATAACTGTTGCAGACAACCCCGCGATTGTTTTCGCGTTTATCTTTTCGGCGCAAAGAATGCATGCGGTGGTTCCCAAAAATGAAATCAAAGGGATAATATAATGTATACTAGCCGCTTTGAATTTTTCTTTTTTGGTTAATGGCGATCCTTTTTCTTCGGTTTTCTTTTTAATCTTTTTAGTGGCTTTTTGTGTGCCTATTGAGGTGGTAACGGCCGTAAATACGGTACCAAAAATTGCGAAACCACTAAGCCATTTTGTCGATGTCACGTTTCTTCCTCCTTTCTTTAAAAAATAAAGAGCCTTGTTACGGCCCTCTCGGTTTCATAAAGCACTGGGTATTTTTCGCGCATCCAGAAAAATCAAGAAGCAGTGTTTGCTAGGTTTTAAACTGCTTCTTAATTTTGGTCAGCAACCCGCTACGGCGAGTTTTCTCTGGAGCTCAGCATTTTTGCGCTGAAGCTCATCGAACCGCTGGAACGAATAAATTCGTGCGGCGCTGAGATCACGACATTCTTTCAAGCCGAGTTTGGGGTTTTTGAGTTTTTCCTCATAGTCGGCAATACGAGAATTGATCTCGCGCATCTCCTTCGAATTTTTTTCAATTCTTGCGGCGATGACGGCTGCGTTTTTCATGGTGTTTCTCCTTTAAAAATATTTAGTAGTGGTTTTTGTCTTCCATTAAACAGGCTGAGAATTTCGCGCAAAAAAGAAGCTAAGCTGTTTACTTAGCCTCCCTCTTTTCTTCTGAAGAAAAAAATATTTTTTTGCCAGAAGAAGTAATGATTCCGGATTTTTCATAATCGATCACTTCCTTTATCCTTTTTTCTTGATAGGATTTAGAAAGATGTTCGTGCAAAATAAATGTGGCTATCATTTTAATCTCTTTTCAAATTTTGGTTTTCTCTCCATTAATATAGTTGTATTCTACGCGCAAAAAGAAGAGGAGCTGTATTAAACAACTCCTCAACTTTTGCTCAGTGCCGGGGCTTTCTTTTCAGAAAATCTCCGATGAGGGTTTTCGCGGTATAGGATTTGAAGGACCCACGGTCCTCATAATCTATACAGGCTGCTGCGAGCTTATTGCCCGCGTCGATGGTGTAGATTGTGGTTCCGAGACCACAAAGTACGGTTCCGATTCCGCCCAGGAATCTCAGGACGGTTTCGAGACGTTTGTATTTCCGTTCTTGACGGAGTTGATCGGCCTGAATTTTGGCCGAAATGGTGCCAGATCCATTCGGATCTTCGATCGACTTTTGATAGTCGAATTTTTGTCTGTCGAGACTCAGTTTTTCCGAGTCAAGGTTGAGCTTTGCTGACTCGATTGCCAGCTTTTCCGTTTCGTTGTTTTCGGTGAATTTTTGACGCCGTTCTTCGACGTCGAGTTTGCGGGTTTCGATCATATTCCTATGATCAAGGTCGAGGAGCTTCATATACTCCTCAAATGCTTGTTTGTGTTTGGGGTCATCAGGTGCCGTAGTTGAGATAGTGTTTTCAAGCTGGGTTAAGATGGTTGAAATTTGCGTGCTTTGATGGATAAGTGCTTGGTTCTTTGTCTTTGCCATTTGGGTGTCCTTCCTTTCTATTTTATCATATTTGACCTACCATTATAAAAGCAGATCTATTGGCGCAGTATCAAAGAAGGTTTTATGCCTTAAATACAAAGACAAGTCTGGAACCATTTTTGTATTTATCAGGGTCTTTATTCAAGACCGCATATACTTTTTTCGTTTCTTTATCCAAATATAAATACCCGTCAGGCTTCGACGAGCATTCATATGCCAATTTTCCAACAAAACCAGACACCAGACATACCGATGCCTCAATTATCATTCGTTTCCACATAAAAAGACTTCCTTTCTTTTTTTTTTTTTTTTTTACAGAGATGTTACTGTGTCTGTGAAGTTTTCTACATCACAAGATGTTAAATCATGGAACTCGATGGCTCCATGATTTGTAACCAATTGACTAGCAGGTGCAAGCCAATCAACACCGGTGACTACACCAGGAACATCTACGTCATAATGTTCTAACAAAATTCCATAGTTATGGACTCTGGAATGCAAATTATCATGTTCGCCAAGAATAAATCTTGCGTTACAATAATAAGAGTCATCATATCTATATATTTGTGCAAAGCATTCTACTATTTCATTATACATACCAGTAACGATAATATCATTTCTTATATCATTTAATGTATAACTAGTATTACTACTATTTATAATAACCAATGTTACATACGCATAAACATTACTTTCTTCAAGTCTGTATTCCCAATATTGGTCATGCATCCTAAAATTAATCGTGTGTCTATATAACGTTGTCCCAGGAATGCTGAACCCCAAATCGTTCGCCGGGATACCACCTGTGGGCATCTCGTAAATTTTTCCTTCTTTTCCAGCATGACCACCAGTGCCATCAGACACTTCATACATGGTTTGCTGGTTCGACGCATTCACACCATAAACTTGCTTCTTGCTACCTGTAGTAGTTTTGTCAAGTTTATTCGGAATTTCCGGTACATGCGAAGCATCCGAAGGAGTTATTTTGTTAGTTCCGATTTTAATTCCATCATCAAAGACGGAGAACATCGTAGCTCTGCTATTGTTGGCAGAACCGGTACCCACAGCGAATATAGCGTTTGTATAAGCAGCACTCGAATAGTCATTGTAACGACCGACGATAGTTTGTTTTGTATCGGTGGCTCTTAAATAGTATCCGAATAGCATTATACCGACGCCAGAACTCAACTGTATTTCATTATGTGCTCCGATTATTCCACAATATTCGTATGATGTATCACGATCGGTCGAACCACTATACATAGTGTTATACGAACCAAACATAGAACAACCATAAGCATTAATTTTACCAACTTTGTTTTTATAACCGGTTATTATACCATCTTCAAAGTTATGACCAGAATCTATTTTGTGGCCATCACCACCGGTCATATAACCAACAAAAAGTGAATGAGTTTTTGTTAATACAAAATCAGTAGCTCTTGTTTGAGAAGTGCCGCATCCAACTTCTATAAGTGCTCTTTGACTAGGAGTAGAATCACTTCTACCCCAATCTAGATTATAGCATCCGAATTTAATTACTTCTGAAGCCTCACTATTAACTGCGAAAAGATGATGACCGAATATATAAACGCCGTCTGAATGACCATGAGTTAATAAACAATTATTACCAAAAATATAAATGTTTTTGTTCCTATAATTAGAACTATTGTTTGCTATCTCATTTTCATGGCCTAAAATATAAATATATTGTTGCTTACCAGTCTGATAAGAATCAGAATAATTGTGTATTACGTTTTTGTAACCAGAAACAAAACTGTCAGTCGTGTATTTTTCTGCAACATTGCTATAACCAAAAATGGTTAAATCTTCGCAATTATCGCCTACTGTCTGCCAGCCATCGGAACTGTTACCACCGCCTGCAATATTTATCCATTTGCAATTGTTTCCGATAATCATGTGTTCACCGGATATATTACTGCAGAATAATCCGGTTCCTATGGAATGTTGTTTCCCAGTGACCATGAAGGCATCGCCATGGTATCCGATCGTGATTCCGCGTCCAAGTACTGCAACACCGACATTGTTTGTAGAGTTGTTGTCTCCAGAATTTACCTTGCTCGGATCACAATTGATTGTTATGTTGTCACCCCATACTATACTTTCCCTAGCATAGGCTGTGATATTATATCCTCCAGCAAACAACTGTTTGCCATATACCCAAACTTTGTAGCCAAAGCCATAGGAGTTTTCACCACCGTAATAAGCATCCTCGGGTTCGCCACTATCATTCTTATACCTTAAGATGCCATCACCGATGTATATTTTACCTCCGAAGGCGCCTGAACCAGACGCCCCCGGACGAATTTCACTCCTCTCTCCAAAAAGGAAAGCAAAATTGGCTTGGTTTTTGTTGACTCTTTGGGAATCCGATATATTCATCATGAAGTTATCGGATCCACTACCTCCACGAATTAATATAAATTCGCTCGGTTTTACTGTTCTACTGTGCCAACCGTCTATCGGAGTAGACATTCGAGATTATACCTCCTTTGAATTTCTTTGAAGGCTTATTCGGTGGGAACGAGAACCTCCACCCATGCGTATTCCTGAGTCGTGGGATTGTACGTGAGAGCCAGAACGGTTCCCGTTGTTGCCGGTGTCGTAGGAAGCGTACCGGGCTGAAGAGCACTGTCGGCCTTGCCGAGAGAACCGGTGACGCCTTCGGAAAGATCGTCGGTCGCGATACCTCCGGAAGGTTTCTGATACGCCGTGTCCGCCTTGCCGAGAGACGCCTGAACGCCTTCGGAGAGATCTGTGTCGGGAATACCGCCGTCGGGCTTGATGTAGCCGCCGTCGCCGATGTTGTTGCCGTTCTTGTCCTGAATGGTGACTTTGCCTTCACCGTCCGTCACGACCGCGAAAAGGAATTCGTCCTCACCCGTCTTGACGATGATTTTGGAACCGACCTTGCCGGCTCTGATGACCAGTTCATTGTCTGTCATTGTTGTTTTCCTCCTCAGTTTTGTTATTTTGATTTTTATTGTACTGATATGTGCTAACTCCAATTAAGGAGCCGAGAAAAGTTTCTAATGCGGCAATAGTGCCTATCACCTCCGTAGAATCAAAGCCCCAGAAATTGGACAAAGCGAAAATAAATGTGCTTAAAGCAGGTAATGCGATCAATGCCACCCACTTTAAAATGTTGTAAATCTTGTTACTCATTCTTTGTTTCGCCTCCAGCTTCTATAAATGTTGCACTTTCGTTGTTACCCCAGTTAATGGGTATAAAAAGTCCTTCTACCATATCATACAGCCCATATTCTTCTTCTTTCTCTATGTCGTCACCGCCTTCTGTATATCTTACGGGGACATATTCATGAACAAGTTTACGAGTTGACGGATCCGGGTAGAATGCTAAAATGTCTTCTTCACCAAATTTTGGCGGTATTTCAAAACCATATCTATTATGAATTTCTATGTTGTCGTTGCTAGGACAACAAACTTTACTATAAGTTCTTTCGTCATTGGGTATGGTGTAAATAGTTTTTTGTTTTTGAAGACCAATTTGTCTTCCAGTGTTTATGGTCTCATATATTTTTATGCTTCCATAGATTCTTACACCATTATTAGTGTCACAAGCTTTAGGACAAGAATCTGCCAAAGGCCTGTATTCACTATCGGACGCTTCCCTTTCATCTATCATGGTATTGTTTTGTTCAACAGTACCATAATTGTAAAATCTCAGAGTGTAATCCTGTATTTTTTCTCGATGATCGAAAATATAACAGGCTGCCCCTCCAAGAACTATGTTATTTTCATGAGGCAAATCATTTTTAGCAAACGAATATCTGTAATTATCTTGACCCCAATAGTTTCTATCTATTTTAACCGTAATACCACTATAGTTAGGTTTAATATTTTGTGCTAAACAAGTGTCAAAAGTATTACTTCTTCCTTTTATTATTACAGATTCACCAGAATGCTCGACGTTCGTCATAGCATCAACAAAGCAAATATCAACGTTTAAATAGTTGACAAAATTAGCTTTATCCAGATACCAACCTCTAACCAACGGTCTTTTAGAAATCACGGTATCATCTTCTTTGACCGATGCATAATATATTTTCTTGTCCATATCTACATGCGTGTCATTTTCTGTATATTTGGCATAATCATACTCGATGTCGTTTATGAAATATTTGTGCCGTTTGGCGTCATAATTAGACATGAAAATATAGTCCTGCATGTTATCATGCTGAATAGCTCCGTTAGAGTCAACATATCTACCTACAAGGCCAACCCCGGAACGATACTCGTTCTTAACAGTAATCTTATTTCCAGATTCTTCGACAAATGTCAAATCTATCTGATTATTCATGTAATAGAACAGTTTACGATTATCTTCTGTGTCAAGTCCTTCCTCGCCAACGTTCGTCATGAAGTAGAACGGTGAAGAATATCTTGTGCTGACTAACGCAAACGGTAATGATACAAGACCTTTGTTATCGGGATATCCAGTTTCGGTAGTTTGTGATCCTATTGCGGATATCAAAGCAAACACAGAAGACAGTGGTTCAGGTTCTTCTCCAGATATTACGGTTTTCTGTACGTATTGCAATTCACATTCAATGTCAGTCGTGACACCTGTCACTTCTCTGTATATTGTGTCTATTGCGCCTACTTTTTCCTGTTCTTCATCGTCTTCACCTGAGAAATATACATTGCTAGGAAGATTGAGTTCTGTTGCTTCCGTGGCAACGTTAAACTGTCTATTGAATTTTGCAGGAAGAATCATATTTGCGACCTGCAAATAATCAAGCTTCTTAAATTCTTTAGGAATAGGCTCATACTTTTCAAACGACGGGACGATTTTGAATCCGCTAGATGTGTCAACAGACAGAACTACTCCGTTTATGCAGCATCTTTCCAGATTATCCCAGCCATCGTCTATTTGAATTATGTCGCCAAGATTATATCCATTAGGCTTGTCAGATAAATATTCATAATTTGTGGTATCAAAACTGGCGTCAACTTTTCGATTTCTTATGTAGTCACCGCTTCTTTTTCTAGCGGTCTCCATAAGTCTTTCGTTAATTTCTTCGTCAGTTTCTTCATCATCTTCTTCATTAGTTTGGATGACCTTAGTGTTTGACTTCCACTGGTTTATGGCAGAAGCATTCCATTCCTGGTTTTCGTCATTTGACTGATCGACAAATACTTCTCTACGATCAATACCAACACTATCAGAATTATTCTTATATTCTTGACAAAGCCATCTCAACTGTGTGTTCTCAGAAGTATATTTGTCAAAAGTTTTAAACCAAGCCTGTATAGCAGACTTTTTAAGCATCGACAATTTCGAGAAAGTCGTGTTGTTGAGATCTGCATTGGCTTGTTTTAATATAGGAAGAGTAAACCAACCGAAACCTGTTGAAGTTTTGAATGTTTGATATTCGGCTTTGTCCATACCAGGAACTTCGACCAACTTACTCACATCCGAAAGCATAAACATGCCTGTTTCTTTCAGCTTTACGCCTTCTTTTTCAGCATAGTTATGCCGGAATGTTATTTTGATGTTTTTAGCTCTGTCAAAAGAAATATAATCAGACGGATAAGATATAATCGGTATTGATTCTCCATTCACGCCGTATTCAACGAATCTGAAATTAAGCGTGTTATGTCCATGATTATCGCCTTCAACTTCTTTTCCGAGATAGTCTCGTAAAGGCAATACCACGTCACTACTGACAGTGTGTCCTATACCATCTGCCCACATTTCACCAAAGCTAACATCATTCTCGGATCTGTATGTAACATTCAAAGACGAATCATTGAGCTTTTTCTCCTCGTCCATAAATAACGATACATCTTCCCATGCGCCTTCTTCACCAGTATTCGGATTCCATCTTTGTCCGTATATACCTAAAATATCAGGCTTTTCTCCAAGTGTAGGAAGCAATGTTAATTCTCGCCAATATGTGGTTACACCATTATCTTCAAATGCAACAGGTTTTCCGGTAAGAACAAAAGATAAATAATCGTCTTTATAACTATCGGCTTTTAACAATCTATCGATGAGGTCTCCAATGATGCTCTTTGATTTGAGCATACGAACCTTTATTTTGATGACACTATCACTATTGGAATAGCTATCATCACTCTCGCCACTTACTTGCACAAATATTTTAGTTCTTTGCACACCAACTTCTTCAATTGATAAGACCGTCTGTTGATAAGCCTTGTCTTTAAAAGAAGCAGCTATTGCTAAAAACAAAACACCTGTGTAACTTATTTCCGAATTTTCAAGTTTTGTAACAAGCTGGTCTTTGACACCGGTGATTAACGATGTGGCTCCGGAATTGATTTTATCGAAGATTTCAATCCCGGTTTGGTAATTTAAAGCCGAAGAAGTGTTTGCTGTTAAATCTATATAGCCATCGCTTTCTTTTTCGACGCCGCAGAATATAACATTTCTGTAATTAGTAGAATCTTTTGTTGTTGCAACAGATTCCACATTTTTGAGCACCGGAGAGAATAATAACAATGATTTTGACTTATCAGCTCTTTCATAGCTTTTATCTTCTCCTGTGTATAACGAAAACTCCCACACTGTGGCCAGTGAAAAGTCATACGGCTGCTTCGGGATTATTTTGAATCCCAATTGCTCTTTTTTGCACAAATCGTTTATAATGACAAGCAAATTTTCTTTTGAAACAGATTTGTTAACCGATGATCTAAAAGGACGCTTAATATATTTCGGATTATCCGACGAATAGTATCGTTCCTCTTCCGGAGGAAGTGTTATAAACGGCACTTTTCTTTCAGGATAATAGAAATATTTGTTTCCGTCTGACGAAGTCACGGCAATTTCTTCCGGATGAATAAAGAAATGATCGACAAGATCATAAATAGCTTTTATCATTCCGGATTCGCCTTTGTATTCGTTTGTATTCAAACCTTGACCAGGAAAGGCGACTCTTCGTTCAAGGACAGCTTCTAATGAACGACCCGTTACCTGAAGAATATACCCATCTTGCTTAAGATTGTTATTAAATACGACTTTTTCGATCATCATTGCTCTGTCAGAACTACCAATAAGCAAATATCTATCTTCCAAGAAAAGATCTATAGCCTCTTGAGTAGCAGGCAAAGTTAATGTGAATTTTCCAGGTTCGTAAAGATTATCATACCATTGAAATGATATGTAATCAGAGTATACTCCTTCGGTAATAAACCGATACGGAGCGACGCTTGCATTTCTGTCTGTCGGATCTACAGAAACATACACGTGCTTATCATTAGATTGTAAATCTATGTAAAGCCCGTTGTAATACGGTTCTGTTTCATCTCCAACAATCGGGAACCGTAATTCATCATAACAAAGAATTTTCTTCATATCGTCCAATGTAGAATATCTAACATTGTCTATATTCCAGTCTCCAAGCTTATACCATGTTCCGTCTTGGAATTCTTCGTCATATTGGTCAACGTTTAATCCCGGTTTGAAATCGAAATATATTTTTTTAGAAATTATGACATAGCCAATAGGCACTTTTATTTTTGTTTCTTCGTAACTGGAAACATAATTGTGTAAAAACACTGTTGTACCAGCCGGAATGGTATAATTTTTTATTTTTTGGTTTAAACGAAAATATAAATCTCCGTTCTTTTTTCGTAATTCATACCACCAAGAAACAATATGATCAGACTCCGGAATACTATCCAAGTTGAAACTTGTGTTTTTATACTCGTCGCCTATATAACTGTAATAATCCAGTTCCATTGGTTTGAAACTGGCAACATATATGTTCATGTATGCTTCCATTTTACAACCCCCTATAGAGTGTGTTGTATTCAATAATGTAATCTAAGGGCGTCGATCCCGGGTTAACGTCCAAAGATATCACATTATCGCCGGGAAAAATCTCGGGAAGCTCCTGTCGTTTTGATATGCTTGTAGCATCGATCCATCCATTATAATACGTCGGCTGCATATAAGGACTCGAACGGTAACTATTGTCCTTGTCAAATTGGAGTATTTTGAAACCTAACAAACCCGAATGACTGGGAATGATTTCTTTGTCTCCGAATAAGGCAAATAAATTATCTTCTTGTCCTCCTCCAGCTCGTATAGGACGTGTTATAATGTCCTCTGCAGTTTCTATCCCACTGTTTGCTGCAATTTTCACTTTTGTGAAATAGTTGTTTATAAAGTTTTTAAATCCCTCAGGACCGTCACAGTATATGTTTTGGTCAGTTACGTATCTCACAGGATGGTATCTAAGTCCGTCGACTTCTGTTCCAAAATCTCCGTAATAGTTTTCTCCGCACATTTTAAGTGCTATTTTACTATCAAACGAGTAGAAGAAGTCATGATTATAATCATTCGCAGCATCTCGTGCATACACGAGTTGAGGAACTAAACCGTGAGAATCATTGTGTTTTGTATAGACACTTATAGTGTCCGACATCAAGTCTATGTATAGACTATCAATCGATATGTGCTGATCGTTATACTTGTTCGGTACATTCACCAAAAAGTAACGCTCAATATTTGCCTTTTCAAAGTATGATCTTAATGAAAGCTGCTTTCCACAATAATTCCTTACGTCATTTTCAGTTATGACTTTGAAACCTGTAGAAATGTTTCCTTCATATATAACATGAGCATTGTTGTATGTCGAATATACTTTATCAACATAATCAATGTCATTTTTTCTAAACCAAGGATCGGGGCATGTAACGTTTATACTAACGCCGCATGATGTTGTCCCAAAAATCATGGGTTCATGCTTCGAGACCCATCCCTCGATAGCGTATATGGTTGTATCTTTCTCGAAATATAATTTGACTTTATCGTTGTTCTTGAAAAACGAATAGAGTCTATTTCGTAATTCTTCGACAGTTAAATATAAATCATTCCAATCGTAGTAAACGATGGTAAATCCTATATCACGTTGCTTATGAAATCCGGCGACATATTTGTATTTTCTACCAGAAACCATTTGCACCTGCTTAATATCTGTATCCATAGGACCGAGACCAGATATATTTGTTATGGCATAACCAGAAAGTTGCGGCTTAGTAAGTGTCATGACGAGTTCGTCGCCATAACTATTTACTACTTTTACTTTATTTATCATGACACTCCTCCATTTTGAATTTTTAAAGTCAAGGGAAACGACAAACTATAAATATAATCTATCGTTTCCCATATTTTGTCATCAAGTAAATACGCTCTTGAACCAACCGCCAACCGTACTTGCGGCAGATTTGGCGGCATCAGCCACTGTATTACCAATGGACCTCACCGCATCATACCCGTACGTTAATGCATCAGTCAATGTGAACTCGTTATTCGTTACAAGCGTCACTACTTGACCTACAGGAGACATATTTAGAGCTGCCTTTCCGACATTTAAAGCTTTTTCTCCAAGACTACTCATTATGCCTCCCGTGTTAGCGTTGATATAAGCAGATTGACCAAACGTAGCATCCCACATCTTCATTCCCATTTCAGGATTGTCTTTTGTGGCTTCATTGTATTCTTCTATAGCTTTTGTCAATCTCTCAATGAGCTCTATTCTTCTTTCAATTATTTCAAGTTCTTCCTCTTGTTCGTTACCAAACAATTGGTCACCGAATTCATCTATAGCGCGACCTAAAAATTCGAAAACTTTTTGTCCGTCTTTCGCTATTGCACTACCAACGTCTATTAAAGCTCCTGCGAAGTCTGCTAAGCTACTTGTCAAACCAGCCAAGCTTGCTAACAATTCTGAAGCGGACAGAGTTGCTATTGCTCCAGCTAATGCGAACAAGTTTCCAATGATCGTGCCGTCAAGTTCTTTACCAATGTCGACAATATCCTGTAAAAATTCCGAAAATGCTTTAAGCAAATCTTCTACAGATGTGACTATTGTTGTTGCTACTTTGTCAAACACATCCGCCGACTTGTCAAGGAAATTTGTGATCGACGTTAAAACTCCGTCTAATAAATACACTATAGTTTCAGCCATCCCGTGAAGGAACTCGTTTATAGCTTGTCCAAATTCTCTAGCGGCAGCAACTACGTTATTTACAAAACTGTTAATACCGTCTACCAAATCGCCTATACATCCCGACAAAATTTCCAAAGCCATTGCCAGTACATATGCTGCAGCAGCTATAGCTAAAACAGCAAGTATACCTATTGCAACGCCAGCTTGACCAAAGCCAGGAATAGCGGCCAAAATTGAGAACAAAAGCAGCACGAGTGTTATTACACCTATGGTTGCTGCTAAAACCTTGAAAGCAGTCCAAGGATCTTCTATTTTTGATATAGCTGTGAGCGATTGCGCTATAATGCCAATTGTCAAAGCAACAACGGCAAGACCCAAAAGGGCAAGCGCAAATTTTCCGCTTCTCATGAAATGAGATAATATTGTGAGTATGAGTATCACGCCAACCATGACTGCGGCTGCTGCACCCAGCACACCAATAGTTCTCCAACTAATAGTAAATGTCTCGATAACGGACACAACCGTTGCCATAACAAGCAACACAGATGTCAAAGCCAACATCACAGGGACCATGGCCAAAATCTTGAAATATCCACCGAGGCCTTTTACAAGTTTGGAAATACCCGCCAAACCTAACAAAGAAGCCTCTATCATTCCGATTAGTGCCAAAGCAACCAATACGGCTTTCCACAGATTTCCTTTGCTATCAAGATATATCAAATATTGTAAAGCTACGGCAATGCCACCCAGAGCCAAAAGTATGGCTCCGATCATAGTGCCCATAACGCCGACTAACTTATACAAATTTATAATGTCTTTAGCTTTTATTTTCTTACTTTTATTTATCAAGAATTTCATAGCAAATATCATTCCAACCATCACCGCAGAAACGATGCCGAAAGCTGCTAAAGCAGAAAGCATCTTATTTAACGGTAAGAGGGTTGCTATGACAACCAAACCTTCTATGGCGCCAAAAATTGCGACCATAATACCCATTATGCCTATCAAAGGCATTAAATTTTTAATGTTTGTTTTTGTTATTTTTTCGTTTTTTAATGTTTTAAGCAAATGCTTTATGATGAAAACCATTCCGATAATAACGCCGATAGCTATTCCAAACACGATACCAAATGTGATCCATGTTTGAGTGTCTACGTCTTTTCCGAAATGCTTTATCACAAGGAACGAAGCTATTGTGACTGCCATCATAGCAGCGATGGCGCCAACTGTAACGAGAAGAGCTGTGGCTTGCTTTACAGTTATACTAGCAACCTTATTTGCTTTTGCAATGATTATATTAATCAATGCAAGCGTGCTCGTAAACAACAAAAGCACACCGATTGAGGCGGGCAAAGTCCACCAAGGTAGATAGCTTAACCCTATTACCACAACCATCGATGCCACTATAGCAGAAATCAACGATATAACTGTTCTAAGAGCAGCCTTACCGTCATTCTTCTTTCCCGTCAATTGTATCAGCACAATACAAGCGGATATAAATCCTAATATATATGCAAATTTCTTATAAGCATCCCAGAAATCATTGAGAGTAAACGCATCCAGTAAATATATGGCTAAAACGGCCATAAATACACTGGCGGTTATTGCTCTTATTGCAGAAGCCACAGGGGATCTTGCTCCAACGAACTTGGCTCCCCCAGGGCCTATACTAAATCCTATTTTCTTTGACGTCAATGCCAATGCAATTGCCAAAATACCAACGATTCCATATACGGCTAATACAAATTTTCCGATTCTCCAGATTTCATCTATTGTGAGCGTTGTATTAGCTAATATTTTGAGGGCCCAAATTGTCGCAAGCATTGATACGGCTATAGCCATCATCGACGAAGATATCTTTATAGCAGTTGTTCTAACTCTTCCTTTTGTTATTACTTTCGTGATCCATTGCATCGCCCCGACAATTATTGCTATAGCAGTATACAAGGCGAGCGTCGTAACACCAGCTTTTAATATTTGAGGAACTGTTAAATTCAAACTAGCTATAAGTTTTAATGCCAGACTACAAACCATTACTGAAACAGCAACACCCATCATGAACGATCCCATTTCAATAACGTTCTTTTTATCTTTTTGTTTGACGATTATCATGTCAGAAATAGCAGTATATATGGCTGCTAATACAACAAATATTGCAACCACGACTGTTCCAGCCTTCAAAAGCTTCCAAATGATATCGCCGGCTGTAAGTTTGTCTGTAAACCAAAGAACTGTCTTGCAGAACAACCATACGAAAAGCATTGTTCTTAAGAAAGCAAACATACCAGGACCTTTAACAAGTTCGCCTTTGAAAAATCCTTTTCTTTCTACTTTCTTAAACGTTACAGCGATTATACCAATAAGCAATCCGCCAATAGCTAATATAACTGTTCCCGCTTTGGCTATATCATTCCACGTTTTCCCTTTTGTGCTATCAAGCACTTTATTAAACGCTTTCACAAAAGCAGAAATACCTATTGACAAACCGACCATAAGTCCGAGCATTCTCAGACTAGACGCCGCATTTTTCTTGAAAACTTGTGAATTCATAGCCATCAACACAGCCGCATAAACAGTAAGAATGCCGAGAATAGCCACAAGAGCTTTCCAAGCAGACTTATAATCAATGTCAGCCATGTTGTTTATAGCCATTGTGAGAATGAATATCGAAATTGTTATGATAAGTAAAGCTCCGGCAAGAAGTTTCCATCGCTCAGCCAGGATTTTCTTTCTAAACGCCTTAAACATTTTTGCTATCTCTTCAAGAGACCACTGCGCTGCCGATACAATAGACGTTATTTTGAACATCAAAAGTATCCCTATGATAGCGGCAATTGCTTTACCTATCTTTTTAACAGCCTCTTCGGGATCTTCATCCGCAAGCTGTTTAACACTTTCGAGCCATTTCTTTATAGATTCCCATAACGGGCCTACTATTTGTTTGATGACACTCCAAAGACCACTCAAAGCAGTTCCGACTTTGTTTAAAAAGCCAGTGTCGATTAAAAATGATTTAAGACCATTCCACACTGTAACAAAGAAGTTACCAATGGTCTTGAACGCTATTTTCAGTTTTTCAAGGAATGACATCTTGTTTGCTGCTTCTTCGCCAGCTTCAGTAAATGTCTCAACTCCTTCTGCTGCTTCGACGCTTGTCTCGCCAATTTGCTCCATGCCTTCAGAAACTTCATCAGAAGATTTCTTAAATCCACTGAAGAAACTCTTTACGCTATCAACAGCTTTGGCGAAACTTTCTGTGACTCTTTGAGCTATTCCGCTCTGTTGCCACCAATCTTTTACAGCGTTTGCAGCTTTCTTAATATTCTTTATGATCCAGTCGAGACCTCTCTTTAACCAATCAATGGCTTTTGCAAGTCCGTTGGTTACTTTTTCAAGGTCAACTTTTCCTTTTATCCAATTTATAACGTTCTTGATTCCTTTTGCAAGCCAACCGAGTGCTGTGGCGATGCCTTTAACAAGACCGTCAAGAATTCCGAGTTCATCTATCGTGTTGATGAGCCATATAAGCCCGTCAGCAACCATATCAAGTATTTCTACAATTATTTCAAACACGGGCTCCAATGCTGTAAACAACTTTGTAGCTATTTTGAATATTGTAGACATTACTTTGCCATATATTTTCAAAGCCGAGGCTATGATTTTGGAAACAGCTCCAACAGCCTTCCACAGAGTTTCGTTGTCTCGTAAAGTTTCAAAGAAATTTTTAAGTTTTAATGTGATGGCTTGTAAAGTATTTTGAGTTGTTCCTCCAAACACTTTAGCAAATCCTTCAGCAACTGTCTTCTTGAATTTTCCAATGACTTCTATGATAGTGAATATTGTTGATCTGAAGTCTTCTGCGCCACCCTCAGTAAGTTCGGACCAGTTATCAATAACTGCTCTTAAATTTCTAAAGGGTGCAACAAAAATTTCATCGAGTTCCGAAGCAACATCGGACCACAATTTAGTTGCTTTTTCTGTATCACCAAATATAGCCTGGAAAATTCCAGCCCATTGTGTTGTAATTGTATCTTTTACATACTTTATCGCCTGGGATAAAGATGTGGTTTCCATGGATGATTTATATGCTTTTAACCCTACGGCATCAAACTGATACCCAAGAGCTTGCATGTAATCTATGGCTTCAGAAGACGCCATACTGTTTAT
>Ga0265298_10000885_pt1 | contig 44634 bp, 32 predicted proteins | sample AusTroGonzalo_MG_3_FD_193486 | JGI IMG/M metagenome (GOLD analysis project Ga0265298, IMG submission 193486) | Bovine rumen microbial communities from tropical cattle in Woodstock, Queensland, Australia - Gonzalo_01 | ecosystem: Host-associated > Mammals > Digestive system > Stomach > Rumen ... | reverse complement strand
ACGAAAGGATTGGAACCCGTGTACAGCCAGAGTTTCTGCACCGGCCGGTTCCCCAGCGACTCATACCACTCTTTCGCCAGCCGGACGGCCGTTTTCATCAGTTTCGGATCGCGGGTTCTCACGGGCAGTCCGCCGATGCAGAGATCGACCTCGGTGTTCGGCGGCAGGGTCCAGCGCGGATCCGTGCCCGCATACTTGACGTTGTAATACGCCATGATGTAAAGTTTTTTGCCGGGCAGTTCCTCCGCGATGCGTTTGGCGAGATACTGGTGGAAACGAGCATAGATGTTCGCCATGCCGGCGTTGTCGCCCCGCGCCAGATCCTTTTCCGTCATCAGTCCGAGTTTCCGCACGGTCGGATCGTTCATCACCTCCGGATCCGGCATCAGCGTGTCGCACACGCCGAAGGAAACATACGTCTGATTGCACCCCTGGGCGCGGTATCCGCCCTCGTCGATTTTTCCGTTCGACTCATAGAATTTCTTGTAGGACCCGATCAGCAGGTCGGCGAATTTCAGGTCGATCACATTGAAATAATTGCCGATGTGCGCTTTGGGATTGTACCAGAATTTCCCTTTCGGCGAAGTGTAGAAAATCGTTTTCAGTTGATCCGGATAGGCCTTGGCAATGCGTTCCGGACGCGGACAATGGGTGCCGCCGCCCGGGATCGTGCCGCCCATGCGCCAGCTTTCCAGAAACTTCTGGTCCTTCTTCGTGATCTTCCCCAGATACGGTTCCCAGAATTTCTTTCCGGCAGGATGGTTGATGGTGCAGTTCATGCAGTAGAACCATCCGTTCCGCTGGTCGAAATACGGCGCGTCTTCGTAATGAACCGGATCGACGGTCAGATTTTTTGTTTTCGGATGCAGAATCCCGTATTCGCCGGGGAAATAGTAGCGCACTCCCAGAAACCGTTCGTTGAAATCGTAGGCGGCATAGAGCGTGCCCAGACTCGAACCGCGCCCTTCCAGCGGCTTCATATTGTAGCCCTCGATCAGCGAGGAATCGTTCCCGGCGATGATGATGCCGCGACCGAAACTTCTGACCGCAAATCCCTGCGGCGGCAGCTTGGAAACATCCACGCCGTTTTTCCGCGCGATCCCGTTGTCGCCCACCACGATCAGATACGGATATCTGGCCGCGTCCTTCACATCGGCGACGACCGGTTTTTGTCCGGTGCATTTTTCGATGGTGTCGGCGATCGCCGCCACTGCCGGAGCAATGCTCTTTTTCGTGCGGTTCTTCTTTGCCATTCGGGCTTCCGCCGCCGTATCGGAAACGATGGCGAAATTCAGTTTCCCGTTTTCGATCAGCTTGACCGGTCGATGGGCGTCCGGTGTTTTCATTTTCACCGGCACCAGTTCGGGCGTGTTCAAATCGTATGCGCCGAGGGAAATCGCTCCCGTCAGAGCGCCGAGGCAGACCATGATGCAAAATATGTTTTTCATGTTCCCGTCCGTTTCTGCTGTTTTTCAAAAATTATAGGGGGAATAACCGAAAGTATAAGCTCCAATGGGAACCTTCCTTTTCGCGTAGTAATCATCACCGTTCGCTTTGATTTTTCCCTGATAGTAATAAGGGTAATAGCCGAAATCAAAGCCGGTTATATTCAGCAGATCGACTCCTTCCGCCGAAACATGGCCGTCCGCGAACAGACAGTTGCTTTTGCGGCTGTGCCGGTAGCAGACCATTTTATACGGTTCTTCGGAAAGCAGGAGCCTTCCGCGGCTCCGGTTTGCCAGGGTGTCGTTTTTGTACCAGCCGTCGCAGTGGACCAGCACCTTGCTCGGTTTCTTCAGATTCCGGACCGCACTCCCCCAGTTGGCATCTCCGAAGCATCCCGAATTGTAAGGATAGGAACAGCCGTATCCCAGCGTGTTGAGGTCTTTGGTCCTCTGCGAGGGACACATCAGCCATTTCGGAACGATATAGGCGCCGGAATCCGGAATGCGTTTCTTCCAGTTGAAATACGGAGCATAGGCATTGCACCAGTAATAGGTATACTCCTTATTTGTCGTCTCCTTATACATCTTGCATATGGTGTACCAGCCGCTGTAGTCACCCGTGTACATGGACATGGCGGAGCCCATCTGCTTCAGGTTGGACATGCAGGAGATGCCGTATGCTTTTGCCCGTGCCTTGTTCAGCGCCGGCAGGAGCATCGCAGCGAGGATCGCTATGATCGCAATAACGACCAGGAGTTCGATCAGCGTAAATGCCGGAACTCCGAATTTACACTTGCCGGATTTCCTTCCTGACACATTTTTCTGACATGGATCTGTTTCGACCGTCTTCATAACTTTATCCTTTCTTTATTTAATCAGTTGAATGATTCATTCAAATCGATATTCCGAAACTCTGCCGCGAAAAACCTGCTGTTCCGAAGATGCATCACTGCGCAAAAGCTGCTGAACAGCCTGATAAGCGATTCTGACTGTGTCATGCCAGGAATAAAAACATTTGTCGTGCCCGACGAAGTCCCGGACGGTAATCCGGTGGAAAAATCCGAAATACAGTTCCGGAAAAGATTCCCGGACCGCCATCAGCGAATTGAACGTGTTGATGAAAAGACAGTCGCAATGATGCTTCTTCAGCAGGTCTTTCATCACCTTGCCTGCCGCAGGAGCCGACAGGTTTTCCGGTATCGACACCAGCGGCGGGACGTAATCCGGAACCAGTTCCACGCATTTCTTCCGGATCAGTTCGGGCATGATGTTTTCCGGATCGTCGAGATACGACATCACGAATCCCGGACGGCGGCATCCCTGCCGGAAGGCATGGTCCAGCATTTCATCGACCTCATATTGACGGTCCAGCAGGAAATCATGCCATCCGGGTTTGGTCAGGAATTTGGCCAGTTCCTCGGGATAATACTTCCGCTGTTCCCGGATCACGACGACTTTGCAGCCCGCCGCAGACAGAAATGGAAATATTTTCAGGAACCACAGACTGCATACGATCACCAGACTGTCTTTGTTCAGATTGAAGAGCTGCGGCCAGTCGATATCGTTCAGGTCGTTGGTCGGAGAGACCGCCAGGGTTTCGAGTTCGCACATCAGTTTTCCGCAGGCGTCCTGGACTCCGCCGAGGAAGTTGGCGACATAATAAGTCCCCGTATTGATCGTATCCGGACAAGGCAGCAGGAACGTGACCTTCCGTTTCGGGATCGCTTCGCTGACGTAGGTGCCGTGTCCCCGTGACCTGCGGACCAGATGTTCCGCTTCCAGCATGTCCAGCGCCTTGCGGAGTGTATCGCGCGAAACCCCCAGTTCCGCGGCATATTCGATCTCCCCCGGCAGCAGCATTCCCGGCGCAAGACGACGCCGCAAAATATCCTTCCGCAGCGTTTCATAGATTTTATTGGCTTTCCTGCTGGGTTTCATAAACCGTCCTTTTGAGCGTAATAACATACATACGAATTTCGTATGTCTTATTTTTCACAGGATACAGTAACACGGCAATATGCAATTGTCAAGAGGAAAAGAAAGAAAATAGCAATTTTTGTTTCAAGTTTCAAGTTTCAAGTTTCAAGTGGCGGCTCCTGCACGGCCGCATTGGTTCACACGCTCCATGTCCCGCCGTAGCACGCAGTGCGAAGGAGGATCCTTTTCCTCCGTTTCAGTTCGCGCCCCCACCGCTTGCCGGGCAGCACCGTTTTTCCGGAAAAATGCATGATCCGGGTTGATATTTCCCGATTTCAGGTTATGTTACAGCATCATCGAAAATCAATTTACCACAAGGAGTGTCACATAATGTCGAAACCAGTCACGCTGGCAGTGATCGGCGCGGGTGCGCGCGGTTACGGCTATGCCAAATTCGCCAAAAGTTTTCCCGACCGCCTGAAAATCGTCGCCGTTGCCGACCCCAATGATTTCTGCCGGAACCGTCTGGCCTCGGAATATGATATTCCCGCCGAAAAATGTTTCCATACGTGGCAGGAATTCTGCGCGCAGCCGAAAATGTGCGACGCCGTGGCGATCTGCACACAGGACAGTATGCATGAAGCGCCGGCCGTGGCCTGCGCCAAGTTGAAATATCATATCCTGCTGGAAAAACCGATGGCGCCGACCGCCGAAGCCTGCCGCAATATCGTGGCCGCGGTCAAGGAAGCCGGTGTCCTGTTCGCAGTCTGCCACGTGCTCCGCTATACCCGTTACACCCGCATGCTTCAGGATATTCTCAAGTCCGGCGAGATCGGCGAGATCATCTCCATCCAGCATCTGGAACCGGTCGGCTACTGGCACCAGGCGCACTCCTTCGTCCGCGGCAACTGGCGCAACGAGGCGGAATCCAGCAACATGCTCCTGGCCAAATCCTGCCATGACATCGACTGGCTCCGCGGCATCATGGGCAAGCCCTGCAAAGCCGTCCACTCCTTCGGCACGCTGCGCCATTTCAGGGCCTCGGAAAAACCCGAAGGCGCAGCGGCCCGCTGCTGCGATTGTCCGCGGGAGATCGAATCCGCCTGCCCCTATTCCGCCTACAAGATCTATTTCCGCGACCGTTTCTGCAAAGGCGCCAAATACTGGCCGGTCAACGTGCTGACTCCGGAAGTTACCGACAAAACCCTGGCCGATGCCCTGAAAAACGGTCCCTACGGACGCTGCGTCTACGCCTGCGACAACGATGTGGTGGACAATCAGGTGGTCAACCTGCTGTTCGAAGACGGCAGCACCGCTTCCATGACCATGACCGCGTTCAACTTCCATTCCGGACGCAAAACAAGGATCTTCGGTTCGCTCGGACAGATCGAGACCGACAGCATCACCATCACCGTCCGGAAATTCCTGGATGATTCAGTCCGGGAGGTCAACACCGAAACCTGCAACGACGGCGGTATCCTGACCGGCCACGGTGGCGGCGATTTCGGGATCATGGACTCTTTTGTCCGCGCGGTGGCGGAAAACGACCCGTCGAAGATCGTTACCGGCATCGATGAGACGCTGGAAAGCCACCTGATGGTTTTCGCAGCGGAGGAATCACGCAAAAAAGGCATCGTCAAAGAGATCAGCCATCAGTGATCAGTTGACAGTATCGGCGAAGCCGGAAAACAGGTATCCACAAGGCCGCGGGGGTCGGCTTTACAGAGTAACCACGGCATGGAATGCGGGATAATCCCGTCCGCATTTTTCCAGCTGGATCACGACCGGACCCGAACCTGGTTTCACGGGCAGTTCATACTGCCAGGAATCGTCGAACCGGCAGTTCGTCCGCTGTCCGTCCACTTCCACAGAGAACTCGCGGGCGAACCGGCTGCAGCCGTAGAAACGCACTTTGCCGCCGTCCGCCGGACGGGTCATTTCCATCCGGACAAAGCCGTTCGGGAACACCCGGTTGCCGACGATCCGCACCGGCAGGCCGTCAACCAGTTCCGCATGGGACGCGTGCATATACCGGCCGCAGCGCCAGTCGTTGGAGACCGCGCCGCAGATCACGCAGTCGGCCGTGCCCGGCTGATATTTCTTCCAGGCCCGGAATTCCGCCTGATATTCTGCAAGCAGTTCATCGCAGATCCGGGCAAACGGTTTCAGATAGATATCCGTCAATGACCCGTTCTGGCGGAACACATAATCCCCGCATCTGGAAGGCAGGGCAGCCTGTTTTTCCGCCAGTTTCTCCAGCTGTTTCAGCTCGGTTCCGGCGGCGGCGACGGCCGCACGCAGGGAAACGCAGTCCGGATCATTTTTTTTCATGTCCTCGAAATATGCGCAGACACAGCGGACGAATTCCCGGATCGCGCGGGCGGCGATCACCGCATTCAGCCACAGTTTTTCGCGCCAGATGTATTCGGGCTCATAACCCGGTTCGTGTCTGACGGTCGAAATGAGCGTGTAATATTTTTCCGCTATGGCGACCGCCTCGTCCTTCTCCTTGAGGATCGCGGCGCGGCCGGGCGTCCGGCTGTCGCTGAGGATGCCCCATTCTCCGGAGCACAGATGCAGGTCGATGCCGTTTTTGAACAGCGCCAGGATGCCGCCGGCCTTGATGTAGCGCATGCCCGGTTCCGAGGTATGAAACATCACGTTGTGCGCGATGAAATGGGTGCGTTCCACCAGCTTGAAAGCCGCCTGCCCCATTTCCAGGAACAGATCTTTCGCGGACGGCGGATAATGCTTTTGAGCCCATTCCTGCCGGATCTGGTCGGCCGTGATCCCGGGTTCGTCGATCGCCCGGGAATAGGCGTAGAGGTTGATCATGTAACGGTCGAAGATCGGATTGCCTTTCCGGTCCAGCCGGATCACATAGCGGTCCACCTGGTGCTGCTGTCCGAAACGGACATATTCGACGATCTTTTCGACTGTCTCGCTGGGCAGGTTGCCGAACCCGAGGAATTCCCCGAGGCCGTCACATTCCGCACTGGTGGTCGTGCCCGGCAGGTGCCGCAGGAACGGATTGTTCGAAAGGAACGGATCGAAATCATACGGGGTGATCTTGGTCTCGATCTCGAACGCTGATTTTTTCGCCGCGATCGCCGCGCCCGCCAGAATATCCTCGTAATCCTGCGCCACGGAACCGAAGGAACGCAGCACGAACCGTTTGCCGCGGGCAGCCAGTTCATCTGCGAAAATCCGCACGATGCGCGCGACCACCTCATCGGCGGGATAACGTTCCTTGCAGCTGTTGTGGATGACCGAATATTTCGCCTCGGTCAGTGTCAGAACCACGCCGTCCAGATCGGGCAGCACTTCGAACGTCTTTTTCAGCTTGTAGCGGATCAGATCACCGAACGCTTCGCCGAGCAGGTCGAATTCGCCGTTGGCATCCAGCAGACCCGGCAGTTCTTCGGTGAGCCCTTCCGGGAGCACGACTTCCCGGTGCCAGAGCAGCACCGGGCGATTGATCGAATGGGCGGCGGCGAGGATCGCACCGAATTTCGCGCGGTTGTCCATGATCTCCGCCCGGTCCACATTCGCGCTCGCTTTCGGATAATCCTCATATAACAGGAAACTGTCCAGTCCGCCGGCCAGCTTGTGGCAAGGTCCGCAGATCTCGAAACTGTCGACCCGGTAACCTGCCGTATTTGCGACGACCTGTTGCATGTAATCGGGATCAAAATCGGTCGGATGCATCAGCGACCAGGTGATTTCGGGAGTTTTCATCTTTCATACCTCGTTTTTCCATTGGTTTTCAGTAACAATAGCCCATATGGACAAGAAATCAAGACCGTATTTCCGGTTTTCTTAAAATTATTATCCCAATTCAAACTGAGACGGCAGCGCGGATCAGAAATCCGGAACCAGCGCCAGAATACGTTTCCGGTCCGGAGTTTCCGTCTTCCGGTAAACGATCCTTTTCTCGTTCAGAAGTTCCCGGACCGCCCGGTTGAAATAGCCGCAATACGGTTTCAGATCCAAAGCGGCGGCAAGGTCGACCCGGGTTTCCGGCCCCTCCCCCAGGATCGACAGGATCCGTTCCGTCAGCCTGCTCCCGGTTTTGCGTCGGAAAACCGGTCCGACGCTTTCGCGTTCGATCAGCTGGAACGGGAAATAAACATCGGAAACACTTTCGCCGCGGCACAACGCCGCCAGCAGATCGACCGCCGCTTCACTCAACTGCGTATAATCCATGGCCATGCCCGTGATCGGCGGCTTGAAATACGGCAGGACATTTTTCTGTTCCCAGCTCACCACGCTGATCCGTTTCGGCACGTTGAGTTTCAATTTTTCGATCAGGTTGAGCGCATCCCGCGCCGCCCCCTCATCGACCGCGATCAAAGCGGTCGCACCGTTCGAAACCGCCTGTTTCAGCAGGGCGAGATTCTGTTCGAACGAATTGCTCCGCATGTCGAAAATGCAGTTCTTTTCCGGATGATGGACCCGATGGGATTTCAGGTAATCGAAGAAACCCTGATAACGCGCGCGGCGCTGTTCGATCTCCATCGGCTCGGGCGCCAGCAGCAGGATATGCCGATGTCCCAGAGAATACAGTTTTTCCAGCAGGAGACGTATGGATTTCGCACTGTCCATATTCACATGTGCCAGCAGGCTGTCCGGCGGATCGAAAACCGGATTGGCATTGATCCGGACCAGCGGCAGCTGAAATTTTGCAAACCACGCGGCCGTCAGTCCGGGTTCGATGGCAATGCTGATCCCGCCGTCGATTGCCCGACTCCGGAGCCGTTCCAGATCGTTCGTCGGAACGAATTCCACCTGAATATTGCGTTGATACAGCACATAAACCAAGGCATTGAGCAAAGCCGCCACATAATTATCCGGACGGATCTGCCAGGCCGCGGGAAGAATGACCGCAAGACGCCGAAGTTTGTCCCGCCGCCAGTCGTAATTCAGTCTGCAGGCCTGTTCGAGCACTTTCCGGCGGAGATGTTCGGACACCTGCCCCTGATTGTTCAGCACCTTGGAAACGCTCGCCTGCGAACAGCCCGCCGCTTTGGCAACATCCGTGGAAGTGACTTTTCCTGACTGCAATGATCGTTTCGGGGTCTGTTTCTTCATAAGATTTGCCTTTATTTTTATTTGCCCTATTCAGGTAAAATAGCAGAACTTTCAGAAAATTCAATTGAAAATCATAATAAATTATAATTTTTTATTCTCAAAAAAACGGTTTGAGCGAGTTGTTTTTTATTAGACGGCATGTATATTCGCAGGTGGATTTGCGATAAAAGGGATGAGATCAAATGATAAAAATTGGTTCATTATTGTTCGGTTTGGCATTGCCGCTGATTGTCTTCTCCGGTGAAGAGGTGTTGACTTTTCGGATCATTCCGTCACCGAATCTGGTGAAGAATGCCGATTTCAGTCAGATCAATGAGAATGGACATCCGGCCGGATGGCGTTTTGACAATTGCTCCAAGTCGCCTCATTTCAAATCGCAGGTTGTCAAACACCCTGGCGGCAATTATCTGGCGGTGAACTCCGAGTGGAATAAATTCGGTTACTGGCTGCAGTTTGTTCCGGTCAAAGAAGGTGAAGCCTACGTTGTCTCCTGCGAAGTCCAGAGCGATGCGCCGAACCCGGCGGTCTGGCTGTTGAACCAGGTGAAAAAAGCATCGAAGAAAAAATCTCCCGGCAAAGTCCAGTATATAATCGCCCGGTCATTGCGTCACGGCGATGAGCTCAAAGAGATACTCAGCGATTTTGTCGATGAAAAATTGATCAACAATTTAAGTCCAGTCAGATGGAACAGCATCAGTTCCGTGATCGTCGTTCCCCTTGACCTCGGCATAAACAGATGCGCGATGCGGGTCGGCATCTACGGAGGAAACACCGGTCAGGCTCGTTTCCGGAATCCGGTATTCCGGGAAGCCAGGTCGAAATTGCAAGTCGAGATCCGCGGCGCCGGCTGGAAAAGTCTTCGGATCAAAGGGGCCAAGCCTGAAAGCATAAAACTGGATCCGGCACAGGAAAACCAGAACGTGTCCTTCGTTTTGCCGAAGGGATTATTCGTTTACAAAGCGGAACTGACCGGCTCGAACGGCCGGAAAATTCATCGGGAGGTCGCCAATGAATAAGCTTCTGATATTGCTGTCCGTTTTCCTTGCCGGCGTTACGATTTCCGCCGGTCAACCCGTGCTTGAAATAGTTGAATTCGGCAGACAGCAGGCGACGGTCAAAGAAACGCTGGCCGGCAAAGAACAGAATTTTGCCGGAACGAACTGGAAGTGCAAGGTGCAAAAATCCGCCGGACCGGTAACGACCTGGCAGCTGACATTTTCCGGCAATCGGCATGAGCCTGTCCGGCTGACGGTGAAATTCACCTCGCCGCTGGATTTTGCACCATCTCGTTTCTGGGACGGGTATCGGGAACATCGCGTCGAAAAACTGCCGCTGGCCAGGAATAATTTTCTGGAGGCTTTTCCCCTGGCGGCAGCGGAGAACGGCAGCCGCGGGCAGGCATTGGGGTTTGCGCCTCAAACCATCTTGAGCGGTTTCCAAAGACGGCTGACTGCGGATGGACTGTCGCTGGAAACACGGATCGTGGTCGATGACCGCCGGGTCCAGCGGCTGGACGTGACGGAATACCGTTTCACTCCGGAATTCGGCTGGTGCAATGCGGTGGAAGATTACCAGAATGCTTTCCCTGCCTGGTTTCGTCCTGTTCCCGGCGTGGACAAACGCATTTACGGGGTCAGCGGCTATCTGCTTGGCGGTCATCTGCAGCGTCCTTTCGAACTTCATGCCCAGCGGCACAGCAGGATCAGCTGGGAATGGACTTATGCTCCGTGGTATGAATCGGGCAACTGGTTTCCGACCGGGAAGGGATGGAAGCAGGAAAAGAATCTGTACTGGGATTATTTCGGACACCGCAAAGGGAAAATGCTGACCAGGGAAGAATATCACGACGCCCTGACCAGAGAAATGTATTACGGCAATAAAGTTGCGGCTCTTTTTTATTATATTCTGGTCAAGGATATCCACCAGAATGTGGCGGTCTCCTATCCGGAAGCAGTCCAGGGATCCAGCGCATTGCATTCCCTGCCGACGAATCGCGGCAAAACCAAGGCGGTTTTTGCACCAGGTTCGAAAATCTTTGATTACCTAAAGGAGCAGATCCGGCAGGTGGTTGAAAACTATGAAATTTCCGGTTTTTCCTTCGACATGGCCAACAGCAGTTATCATTTCACGACTCCGAGTCAGCTGGAATACGCGGTCGGCAGATCGTGGTATGATGACGGAACCATCTTCACCTCGGACACCGTTGCTCCGATTCCGTTTTCCGATTATATTCATACCTTGAGCCGTGACGGCAAGCGGATGGGGACGATTTTCAACTTCGCCGACAGAGATATTTCCCCCTTCACGTTTTTTCACAGTGATGGTGCGATCATTGAAGGCCCGCCATTTGCGAACATCGGAGCGACGCTGCCATTGCGTCTGATCATGGGGCGCAAACCGATTACTTTCTGGCACTGGCAAACACAGCCGATCCAGGCATGGAGGATCGCCAATGATCCGGTCAAAAAAGCGGCGACCGATCTCGGATTCAAACAATTTTATCTGCTCAAATGCTATGAACTGGGATACAACTTCATGAACTGGGTCACAGCGGATCCATATTTCCATCCGCATCTGTCCGTGATTCGGGCCCTCAGTGAATCCGGTTACCATCCGGTTTCAGCGGTCAAAGATGCCGGACCGTTCTGGGTGGGCCGTTTCGGCGATGACCTCGGCACCATCCTTACCTTCAGCAATCCGAAGCGGGAAAAAATCACCCGCATGGTCCGGGTCGTCAATCGTTATCTCGGTAAAGGAAAATACGCATTTATACCCCGGAACGGAACATTGAAACAGTCTTTCACCAATGGGGAAACCGTCTTCACCCTTACGTTCGATCCCAAAGATCTGCTCGCTTTGAGGGCCATAAAAATCAATGGCGATATCTCCTCTCTCACAGCTTCAACGGGACCGGGAAAAATCACGCTGAAAGCAGATGGAAAATTCAAGTTTACACTCCCTGCCGTAGATTTCGACGACAATCGGATCGCCGGAGCAGGCAAGGACGAAGTATTTTCCGGTCAGGCAGACAAAGCCGTTGAGATGACCACACTCCCGCCCGTAAAGTTTTTTGCAGACACTGTTCGAATGGTCGATTTTATGGCGGCAAACAGCAATCCGGCAGTGGAAGCGGGAAACGGCAGAGATGTTCAAATCGCCGCGGAAATGGTGGCGATGTACCGCCCGCATGTTGCCGCCAGCATGAAATTGAAAGGCTCTGTCAACAATGGCGGTCCGGGCTTTATGGATCATACCCTTGCTCATCCCGATCTGACAGTCACCGCCCCCGGGAAAGGCAAACCCGGCAAAAAAATCTGTCTGGGGACTCCGGCAGATTTCCCGAATTTGCAGCCGCCCGCGAATTGGCAAAGGGCCTTTCTTGTCATGCCGGATGCGGATACATTGTGGATCGGCGGCAGTGATCCGGCAGAAGTCCGCCAGGCGGCATTGGCATACTTTGACTTGCTGGACAAATATCAGACAGTTCTGGTCAAAGTGAATTTCGTTCGGCCGTCCGGCTGGGGCGGTCGGGTCAAATTTGTAGACGGCGATGGACAGAAATATCTGCAGCTGGTCGGTGACCCGGAACAGAAAAACAATCAGTTCTACTACGCATTTTATTACCTGCCGAAAGTTCAGGGCGGCGAGACAATCGCGTTTAAGGTTTCCTGCAAACTGGAAAATCTGACGGCAGGAAAATTCCAGATCGGCATCTACGAATTTGCCGACCCGAAAGCGACAAAATCCATCCGCTTCCAGGCAATGGATGTCCCCGTTTCATCGGATTGGCAGACTCTCTCCAAAACCATTACCCTGCATCCGAAAACCCAGGCCGCCAGATTTTATTTCCTCGGACGCGGCGCAGGGAAAGGCGACACCCTGCTGGTCCGAGGGTTGGAATTAATAAATCTTTCAAAACTTAAAGCAGAAGGAGGAAAAGAGAAATGAAGAAAATTGCAATTTTAACACTAAATGACGAAAGGGAAAAAATGAGAACACAACACAACCAGCAAGTCAACCGTCCGGCAAATTTCACCTTGATAGAGCTCCTCGTCGTCATTGCGATCATCGCGATTCTGGCGGGAATGCTGCTGCCCGCATTGAACCAGGCCAGGGAAAGGAGCCGGGCCATAAGCTGTTTAAGCAATCTCAAACAAGTCGGTACCGCCGGGATCATGTATGGAAACGACTTCAACGGGTATTTTTTCCACAAGAACGGCGGGATCAACAGCGTGAATGAGTCCGGCATGCCCCGCATCAGCCAGTATCTTGGCGGTCTCAGCCTCGAGACACTGAAAACTTACCAGAATGAAGAGCGCAAAAAATATCTTCCTGCCGCTTTCCGCTGTCCGTCGATGATTCTTGAAAGGCAGCATCTTTCCTATTGCTTTACTTACAATACCAACGCCACCCAGTATTACAGCAATGCCATTTTCAAGAGCAATATATTTTCCAACACAAACGGGACTGCGGTTTTCAGTCCCAGCAGTATGGTTTTTGCCGCAGACGGCTGGAATCCGACCCTGGGAGCGGATAACACTTGTCTGACGCGCAGCGTGGCCGGCACTTATTCCCTGCCCCATACCCGGCATAATTCAATGTGCAACCTGGCACTTGCCGATGGACATGCCGCACCGGTCAAATCACTGTCCATCCGGTCTGGCAGCACAGGGATGGGAGTGATAGTGACCAGTCAGACTAACGTATTGTCAAGAAACCATTATACTGCCGCAGGCATTCTGATGCAGTAATCAGGAGGAAAAAATATGTTCAAAGGCGTTACACTGGGGTATTATGCCCCCAACGGTTATTTCGCTTCACCGGTGGCAAAGACGGAAATCGACCGGATCGCGGAACTGGGTGTCCCGTGGATCTGTCTGGTCACCACCATCATGCAAGATGCTTTTTACAGCACCCGGATGTACCGCGATTTCCGGAATACTCCCAGCGATGATGAACTGATCGATATTATCCGTTACATCCATTCCAAAGACATCAAAGTGATGCTTCGGCCGATGATCGAGTGTCATGACGGGACGCAGCGCTCCTACCTTACATTGCCGCAAGGCGAGATCCAGCCTGGAATGGCGTTCAATTACCGGAATGAATGGTTTGATAATTACGCTTGCCTGACTCGGCATTATCTGCGGATCGCCAGTAAGACCGGATGCGAGGCATATGGATTCGACAGCGAATTGAACAATCTGGTCGGGTGTTCGAAAAACTGGCTGAAGATCGTGGAACTGGCCCGGTCGCTCTACTCCGGACATCTGACCACCTGTTTCATCCGGACCGAAAGATATATCGACCTGCTGAACGACAAGGATTTCTGGTTCTATTCGCTGGATTCGGTCGGAACCAGTTATTATTATCCTGCCACGGAAGACGGTAAGGGAACCGTGGAAAGCATGGTTGAATTCATGAAACCGAACGCGGAAACCATGCGGCGGTTTGCCGAAAAATACGGGAAATGTTTTTATCTGGGCGAATGCGGCTGCTGTTCCGTGGAAAATGCCACCCGACTGCCGTATTACTGGAAGAACGGCAAATATTACGATGGCAAACAGCAGGCGGATTACATGGCGGCAGTCATCCGGCTTTTCGAAGATCAGCCGTGGTGGGGCGGCATGTTCTGGTGGAAATGGGACCAGCAGATCGTCCGGCCCGATTTCCTTGACGATCCGGCAGGCGACAAAGGATTCATCATTTACGGAAAGCCGGCTGCAGAAGTCATGCGGCAATGGTGCCGCGGCTGAAAAAGGGATCACTTAAAAAACTCCTTATTTTATCCGATTCCGGCTTGAAAAATTTTCTTTCAGTGCTAATTTTATCATAAAAACAACACTTCAAGAAAAATCCAACCGAAGGAGTTTTGAAAATGGCACTGAATGTTTTGATCACCGGCGGAGCACGCGGGATCGGAGAAGGGATCGTTAAACAGCTGACCGCGGCGGGGCACAATGTCGCGTTCTGCGGACGCAAGGATGCACCCGAATTTCATGAACAGGCGGCAAAGATCGCCGCGGAAGCCAAAGTCCAATGCCGCTATTATCAGTGCGACGTTTCCAAGCCGGAAGACCGCTCGAATCTGATTGCCTCGTTCGTGCGGGATTTCGGTTCGCTGGACGTGCTCGTGAACAACGCCGGCGTGGCGCCGGAAGTGCGCGCCGATCTGCTCGATATGAGCCCGGAAAGTTTTGACCGCGTGATGGGCATCAATCTGCGAGGCCCGTTCCTCCTGACCCAGCTCGCCGCCAAGGAAATGATGAAAGCGCCGAAGGACAAATTCCGCTGCATCGTAAATATCGGTTCGGTTTCGGCGGATTACGCCAGCATCAACCGCGGCGAATACTGTCTTTCCAAAGCCGCCATCGCCATGTCCACCAAACTCTTTGCCGTGCGGCTGGCCGACGAAGGGATCTGCGTGTATGAGATCCGTCCGGGCGTGATCAAGACCGACATGACCGGCACGGTGTCCGCCAAGTATGACAAGATGATCGCCGAAGGGCTGACACTGCAGCGGCGCTGGGGTTATCCCGAGGACATCGGCAAAGCGGTCGCCGCGCTCGTTTCGGGTGCGTTCGGCTATTCCACCGGACAGGTCGTCAACGTGGACGGCGGACTTTCCATTCTCCGGTTCTGAACATGAAGAAACTGCATACTCTGGTGATCGGTTCGGGTGCGGCGGGATTGTGCGCCGCGGTGCGGCTGCACGAGCGGGCCGGAAATGTGCTGGAGATCTATACCGAAGGTCTGCACATGGGCACGAGCATCAACACGGGCAGCGACAAACAGACCTATTACAAGCTCGGGATGTATGGGACGGAGCCTGATTCTCCGGTATTGATGGCCCGCGACCTGGCGGCGGGCGGTTCGGTCCACGGCGACATCGCACTGGTCGAGGCAGCAATGTCTGTGCCGGCATTTTCGCATCTGACCTCGATCGGAGTCCCCTTCCCGCACGATGAATTCGGGCAGTATATCGGCTACAAAACCGACCACGATCCTCGCCGCCGCGCCACCAGCACTGGTCCCTATACCTCCCGCGCCATGTGCGAAAGTCTGATCGCCGAAGTGAAACGCAGGGAAATCCCGGTTTCAAAGCAGAAGATCGCGGTGAAACTATTGACCGATCACGACCGCTGCGTGGGCGCGGTGTTCGTCGACCGGGTCACCGGCGAATTCGAGGCGGTCACCGCGGCCGACGTGGTGTTCGCGGTCGGCGGTCCCGGCGGATTGTATGAAACGAGCGTGTATCCGAAAGTGCATACGGGTGCGATCGGGCTGGCGCTGGAAGCGGGTGCCCAAGCTCGAAATCTGGCGGAATCGCAGTTCGGGCTGGCCTCGCTCAAATTCCGCTGGAATGTTTCCGGCAGCTACATGCAGGTGCTTCCGCGGTTCGTTTCGGTGGATGAAAACGGAGTCGAACGCGAATTCCTGCGCGAATATTTCAGTTCGACGGCGGAAATGTATGACATGATCTTCCTGAAGGGCTATCAGTGGCCGTTCGCCGCCGGACATGTGCCGGGCTCCTCGCTGATCGACATTTTCACTTACGTGGAAACGGTGGAACGCGGACGGAAAGTCTATCTGGATTACCGCAGCGATCCTGCCGACCTGGATTTTGCCGCCTTGAGCGCGGAAACTCGGGATTATCTGACCAAATCCGGCGCACTCGGCAAGACGCCGCTGGAACGGCTGAAAAAACTGAACGAACCGGCGATCGAACTTTATGCCGAACACAATATCGACCTCAGCAAAGAGATGCTGGAAGTCGCAGTCTGCGCCCAGCACAACAACGGAGGGCTCGCCGCGGACATCTGGTGGGAATCAGTCAACCTGAAACGGCTGTATCCCGTCGGCGAGGTGAACGGTTCGCACGGTGTGGCCCGTCCGGGCGGCAGTGCGCTCAATGCGGGACAGGCCGGAGCTTTCCGGGCGGCGGAACGGATCGCCATGCGGGAACGCGATAATTACGATCCGGAAGCCGCGGAGAAGATCGCCGAAGCCGCACTGGCCGAACTGCGGAAACGGCAGGAAAAAACCGCCTCGCTCGACTGGCGTTCCGAACGGCAGACCTTCCAGCACCGCATGAGCAAAACCGGTGCCTTTGTCCGGGAAAAAAGTCAGGTCGAAACCGCACTGTCCGAGGCGAAGGAACAGTATGCGAAACTCAAGGCGGACGGACTCGGCGGACTGGCTCCGGATGCACTGACGGAAACGCTGCGCAATGAACAGCTTTGTCTGGCGCAGATCTTCTATCTGGAAAACATCCGGCAGCAGATCCTCGAAACGGGTTCGCGAGGAGGCTCGATCGTGCTGTCCGAAAACGGCAAGTTGATCCATCCGAAACTCTCGGAGAAATGGCGGACCATGCCGGAAAAAACGGAAAAGCGGCAGCAGATCATGACCTGCTGTGCGGGTCCGGACGGCATGCCCGTGACAAGCTGGGAAGAATGCCGGCCCGTGCCGGAACCGGACGGCTGGTTCGAAACCGTCTGGAAAGAGTTCCGCGAAGGAAAGGGCATGCTGGAATGAAGAAGCAAGCCGAGACCTTGCCGATCTGGGATTTCCGTCTGGTGCGCGAATTACGCAAGCGGGAGAAAATGAGTCTGGAACAGCTCTCCGAACGGAGCGGGGTTTCCGTGAGCGTGATCTCCAAGCTGGAACGGAACAGCGGCCAGGCGGAAATGGAAACGCTCTACCGGATCGCGCGGGTCTTCGGGCTGACGCTTTCCGACCTCATCGCGCTGGCGGAAAACCGTATATCCCAGCAGGTGAATGAAAAAAGTTACCGGTCGGGGGATTTCCATTTCCGGCGGGTGACTTACAGCAATCTGCGGTGCATGCATGCCGAGGCGAAAGCGGGGGCGAAAGTCTCCACGCCGGAACTGCACCGGGACGATTACGAGCTCTGCTGGGTGCTGCGGGGGAAACTCAAGTTCACGCTGCCCAAAGAAACACATATTCTCGCGGCGGGCATGTCGATCCAGTTCGACGCCCTGCTGCATCACACTTATGAAGCAATCGAAGATGTGGAGATGATCCTGATCCATCTCCGGAAAGGAAAAAGGTTCTGAAAAATGATCGCCGCAAATTATCCGAAAGTAACGCAGTTCGCCACGCCGGAAGCCTTCCGCGAATACCTGAAAAAGGAACAGATCGAAATCGGGCTGGCCGATAAAGTCCCCGCCGCGCCTGATTCCGCCTTGTCGAAACCGATCGAATGTTACGGGAAAAAAATCGGCAACCGGTGGAGCATCCTGCCGATGGAAGGCTGGGATTGCGAGGCGAACGGAGCACCGAGCGAACTGACGAAACGCCGCTGGCTGCGTTTTGCGCAGAGCGGAGCCAAACTGCTTTACGGCACCGAAGCCGCCGCGGTCATGCACGCCGGACGCAGCAATCCTTATCAGCTCATGGTGGCGGACCATACCGCGGAAGCATTGAAAAACGTGCTGGCGGAAATGCGTGCCGCGCACCAGGCGAAATTCGGAACGGCCGACGACCTGATGGTCGGTCTGCAGCTGACCCATTCCGGCCGCTATTCGCATCCGAACCGTTCGGACAAGCTCGAAGCACGCACGGCCTGGGCACATCCCCTGCTGGACAAGAAATTCCATTGCGGACCGGAAAACGTGGTCAGCGATGCGGAAGTCGAAGACATCGTGAAACACTTTGTCCATGCGGCGGAGATCGCCTATAATGCCGGGTTCGATTTCGTGGACATCAAACATGCGCACGGTTATCTGGGCTATGAATTCCTGACGGCATATGATCGCAAGGGGAAATACGGCGGATCGTTCGAAAACCGGACCCGGTTCTTCCGCGAGATCGCCGAGGGGATCAAGGAAAAATGCCCGAACCTGGCCATCTCCGCCCGCGTGGGACTGTTCGACATCATCCCGTTCATCAAGGGCAAAGACGGCGTCGGCAAGCCGATGGACTGGGAAGGCCCCTACCCTTACGCCTTCGGCGGCGCAGGCGACGGACTGAACATGGATCCCGACCTGAAGGAAACCGCGCAGTTCGTGAAAATGCTGCTGTCCTGCGGGGTGGAGCTGATCTGCGCTACGATCGGCAGTCCGTATTACAACGTGCACATGCAGCGGCCGGCATGGTATCCGGTCTGCGACGGTTATCTGCCGCCGGAAAATCCGCTTTACAACGTGTCGCGCCACCTCAAGGCGGTCAGGCGCATCCGCGAACTCTGTCCGGGCATCAAAGTGGTCGGATCCGGTTACACCGCGCTGCAGGAATATCTGCCGAACGCGGCGGAATATGCGCTGGAGCATGACCAGACGGATTTCGTGGGCATCGGGCGGATGGTGCTGTCCTATCCGGAGATCTGCGCGGACGTGCTGGCGGGGAAAACGCTGGACCGGCGGCATATCTGCCGGACCTTCGGCGACTGCACGAATGCGCCGCGTCACGGTATGGTGTCCGGCTGTTATCCGCTGGATGAATTCTACCGTTCGCGGGAGGAATGTCCGAAGCTCCGCGCACTGCTGAAAGACAAGCAGTAAGGGATCCGTTTTCGAACGTATGATGAAAAAAAGCGGATTTTCTTCTTATTCCGCTTGAAAAAACGTGTTTTTATGGCATATTAGTTTCATGCGGGCGAAACAGACGACCCGTTGAATAGCAAAACTCAAACCAAAGGAGAAACAAATGGATTTTCAAGTTGAAGATCTCAAACAAATCGCCAGATGCCAGAGATTTCTGATCCTCTCGGTCGCCGCCGGTCTGCTGCTCAGCATTGCGTCACGATTCGTTCCGCTGCTGGGAATTCTTTGTCTGGTCGCGGGAATCGCCTCGCTCGTCTTCATGATCAAGCTTTCCCAGGCACTGAAACAGGAAACCGGCATCACGATCATCTACGCCATCTGCGCGTTCATTCCGATCATTTCGCTGGTGGCGCTGTATCTGATCTGCAAGAAAGCCTCCGACATGCTGACGGCCGCGGGTTACGAGGTGGGTCTGCTGGGCATGTCCCAGGAGGACATCGACAAGCTCAAGTAATTCGTTTTTTTCGATAAAACCATTGACAGAGAGGCTTGCGGACTGGATCTGCAAGTCCCTCTTTTTTATACGGCAAAACAATGAAAAACACAGAAAAAACGGAACTCCGGCAGATCGCCGTTTTCCTGGGATCGGCCAAGCCATCGGTGATGGTTTACCGGCAGGCGGTCATGGATTTTGCGGAATATCTGGCCGGACATGACATGACGCTGATCTTCGGCGGCAGCAATGCGGGGATGATGAAACTGCTGGCGGACACCATGCTCCGGAGAAACGGCAGAGTCATCGGCGTTTTCTGCAAATGTCTGTCTGCACGGCTGATCCGCAATGACCTGACCGAAGCGATTTTCACCGACAGTCTGGCGGAACGCAAAGAGGAAATGCTGAAGCGGGCGGACGCGGTGGTCGCCCTGCCCGGCAGCATCGGGACGTTCGATGAACTGTTCGACACGCTGGCGCAGCGGAAGTTGCGGACCGTGACCTGTCCGGTGGGAGTCCTGAATGTCAACGGCTTTTTCGATCCGGTGTTCGAACTGCTCAGAAACAGCCGGGAAGCGGGATTTTCTTCAGCAGAGACCGTGGCATTGCTGCAAAGCGGAAAAACGCCGGAAGAACTGTTCGGAAAACTGGAAAAACAGTCAGCTGGATGACCGGTACAAAAAAATGGAGCCAATGATCGGATTCGAACCGATGACCTGCGCATTACGAATGCGCTGCTCTACCGACTGAGCCACATTGGCTTGAATGTGTAGTAATATATTCGCATTTTTGCAAAATGCAAGCAGGAAACGGAAAATTTTGCAAAAACCGGCAAAAAAGCGGATATTGCGTTTGCAGACAGGCATTGAATGTGCTATTTTACCGGGATAACGAAACAGGAAACGGACGTGAGATAAAATGAGCTGGAAACTGCTTGCCCGGGAATATATATTCCGGAAACCACCCTGGCTGACCATCCGACATGACCAGCTGGAACTGCCCAACGGCAACATACTGCCGGAATATTATGTGCTGGAATATCCGGACTGGGTCAACGTCATTCCGATCACGGAAGACGGACGGTTCGTGATGGTGACCCAGTACCGTCACGGGACTGAACAGATATTGACCGAAATCCCGGCGGGGGTATTGGAGGAAAAAGACGCGACGCCGCTGGACGGGGCAAAACGGGAACTGCTGGAGGAAACCGGATACGGGGGTGGAGAATGGCTGGAACTCACGCAACTGAGCAGCAATGCAGCCAATACGAACAATATAACGCATTGTTTTCTGGCGCGCGGAGTAAAACGAATCGGCAGCCAGCATTTCGATCCGGGGGAAGACATCCAATGCGGCCTCTACACGGAAGAAGAGGTCAAAGGGATGCTGATGCGCGATGAGTTCGTCCAGTCGCTGATGGCCGCGCCGCTCTGGAAATATTTCTGTCTGAAAGCCGCGAACAGACTCTGACGGCGGTCATTTCCAGGTGATGCCGAGTTCGGCCGGGAGAGCCTTCCGGCGGAGACATTCGGTGAAAACGGATTCGACCCGGTCGAGGACCAGCTGGCCGTTTTCCGGGATCCGGGTGATGGAGTCATTCAATTCAACCGGAGTCAATTTCCCGGACAGCATCTCGATACAATGCGTATGTTCAGCCGCGACCGCGAGCGGACAGCAGAAGACCTGTCTGCCGGAAGCTTTGCCGATCACATCGCGGAACATGTCGGTATGGGGAGCTTCCACCACGCCGGAATAAAGCAGTTTTCCGGTGAGGGAGCGGATATTCCATGAATCGTTGACCTTCCAGTAAACCGAACCGTTCTCACATTCGATCAGGATCATGGGATCATTGGCCTGGGCGGCGGTATGGGAAAGCAGGGTGAGGATCGGGATGCCGCCGTCAGTGGTGAAGCGGACAGTGCAGGTATCGAAGGTCTCAATGGTTTTGCGGGCGCGGTAAAGTGCGCCTTCGACCGAGACGGCATGGGCGGAAGTTTCGAAAGAACTGCCGGCGAGGAAAAGTTCCAGGTTCAGATAATGGGCGAAAGCGTTGTTGATCGGGGAATCGAGGATCGGAGTGCCGTCGGCGGCGGCGATTTTCCCGGCCCAGTTGTTGCGGGCATAATAACTGTCGTTGCGGGGCCAGATCCCGCAGCAGAAGACCCGGCGGACGGAACCGAGGCGTCCGCTGATAATATATTGTTTGATGAACTGGATCTCGCGTGCATAGATATGCTGGAAACCGACTGCGGCGAAATGACCGGAACGTTTTTCCGATTCCATCATACGGGAGACCGCGGCGGAAGAGGAAGCGGCGGGTTTTTCCACCAGGACATTTGCGCCGGTCTCATGGGCGCGGACGGTCATTTTCTCATGGAAAGGGATACCGGTGGGGATGCAGACCAGATCGAGTTTTCCGTTCATGGCGTCAAACATGGCATCGGCGGAAGGAAACACGGCGGTGCCCATCTTCTTCAGGATCGCCAATTCATTGGGGACCTGTTCCGGATTGATGACTGCGGCGGCGGACAACTCAATGGAACCGTCATCGAAAAGTTTTCTGAGATGAGAGAAATGCGTTCTGCCATATCCGGAAACGCCGATCAGGCCGACTTTGATCTTCATGTTAACCTCTGAAAAGCTGACCGGTCACAGCTGGGGAACACCGTCTGCCCCCGTCTGCTCCGGATTATTCGTCATGCGTATTTGAGAGAGGAATATACACCCGATCGGCAAGAAATCAAGCTTGAAACGGAAAAAACGCGGCAGATGCGCGGAGAAAGGAATCATAGGATTTCAAAATGCCGGTTCAGGCAAAAACAGTGAGAAAGTGTATTTTTTTTAAAAGAGGACTTGAAAAATGAGAAATTGCGGGTAAAGTTATAGATGACAATGTATTTGCAATGGAGAAAGGGAATCCGGCCATGGCTGGAGTAGTATTGAAAAACGTATGCAAGGTATACGACGGCGGAATGCTGGCGGTGGATCATATCAATCTGGAGATCCGGGACCGGGAATTCATGGTTCTGGTGGGACCGTCCGGCTGCGGCAAATCGACGACGCTGCGGATGATCGCCGGGCTGGAAGAGATCAGCTCGGGAACCATCACCATCGATTCGCGAGAGGTCAACAATGTGCCGCCGAAAGACCGTGACATTGCCATGGTGTTTCAGAATTATGCGCTGTATCCGCACATGACGGTTTACGACAACATGGCATTCGGGCTGAAGCTGCGGAAGTTTTCCAAAGCGGATATCGACAAGCGGGTCCGCAGCGCGGCGGAAATTCTGGGGATGCAGGATTACCTGAACCGGAAACCGAAAGCGCTTTCGGGCGGGCAGCGCCAGCGGGTGGCGGTAGGACGTGCGATCGTGCGGAAACCCAAAGTGTTCCTGTTCGACGAACCGCTCTCGAATCTTGATGCGAAGATGCGGGTGCAGATGCGGACGGAGATCAGCAAGCTGCATACCCGGCTGGAAACGACGATGATCTATGTGACGCACGACCAGACGGAAGCGATGACGATGGGGGACCGGATCTGCGTGATGAAAGACGGAGTGATCCAGCAGGTGGATACCCCGATGAACATATACGACAGGCCGGCGAACACCTTTGTGGCCGGCTTTATAGGAACGCCGCCGATGAATGTTTTCCGCGGACGGGTGCAGCGTTATGACAACCGTCTGGTGTTCAAGAACGATGCGATGAGCATCCAGCTGCCGGACGGCTGGAAAGAAAGCGCCCTGCCGTATGCGGAAAAGGAGATCCTTTTCGGGATCCGTCCGGAAGAGATCGGGACGGAATCGGCGACGGGAGCGGGCAGACAGGTGATCCATGCGCGGGTCGATGTGATCGAACCGATGGGAGCGGAGACCTATCTGTATCTGGATGTTCCCACGGAAACGGGCGAAACGTGCATAGCGCGGGTGGATGCCCATAAGACAGTGAAAGTGGGAGAGACCCTGGATCTGCCGCTGCGTTTTGACAATGCGCACTTATTCGATCCGGAATCAACTCAGATTCTGGTGTAGACAATAATCAAAAACCATGTCTTCATGCCGCATGACAATTGAGGAGCGGTACCGAAAGCATGGCAGCAGAAGGGATTTTTCCGGTGCCGCGGGCGGCCGGAACGAAGTATGAAAAATGTCTCTATTGACGACTGGGACTGGTGTATTGACGACGAGTCGCGTCTGGATCCGTGGTTCCGCATTTATCATGAAGTGGAAGAAAAATTTACGGTAAAATCCGATGACACCACTCAGGTATTCCGGGTACAGGATTCCCGGCAGCGGAGTTATTTTGTCAAGCATATTTCACCGAACAGCATCAGGGAACATCTGATCGCCTTCTTCTCCTCCAAAGCGAAAAACATCTTTGAGTCCTCCCAGCTGCTGCACGCCGAGGGGATCCCGTGTGCGGAATATCCGGGGTGGGCGAAAAACGGGACTGACTCAATGCTTCTTTCGCAGGAGATCCCGGATACGGTTCCGGCACTGGAATACTGGTTCCGGACAGCGGCACAGGATTCCGCCAGGCATCGTGAATTTGTTTCGGTGCTGGCCGATCTGACCGCCAACTGCACGACCTCGTCCATCATCATTCCGCAGATTTCGCTGGACAACATACTGGTCCGGACGGACGGGTCTGCCATGTACATCATCAATCCGCTGGATGCGGAAAAGAAAGACGACAGTCTGTCGGAAGATGAACGGCTGCCGTATTTGACCCCCTTCATCGAACTGCGCGGGGAGATCTCGCCGGAAGACATGAGCATCGACCTGCATGAATCGGGTTTTTCAGGCAATTCGATCGATGTGGCCGAACTGATGCATAAGCGGATCGATGCTCTGGAGGAAGAAATAGAAAACGGTTCCTGGCCGGATTACGCAGCGCATGTGCTGGAAGGGGAAGCAGGAGCATTATACCGGACGGTCACCAAGCCGAACAGTATTCTGCGGATCCGCAACACGATCTGGAGGACCGCCCTGCCCGAGCCGGATGACAGCAATTCCACCCCTGAAGATTTTCATGATGAGGAAGCCGAAGAAGGCTGGATCGATTCCTTCAAGGCGCAGCTGCTGCGTTATCATTGTGCGAAAGTTCCGCTTTCCTGGGAACAATTCGAGGATGGGCGGAATATCGTCCGATTTGCCACGAATTATGATGACATACTGGCCTGCGGCTTCAATCAGTAAAGCGCTGTCGCAGCAGAAAAGCCATCTTCGCTGTCCGGGTCGATTTCAGCACGATCCAGTGTATCTGTCCCGTCATGACAGGTCATCACGAATCTTATTTAAGTCAAAACTCTTTTTTCTATCTTTTGAAATCATTTTTTGATTCCAGGATTGAAATTTATATTTTTGCGGTATATATTAATATTCGTTGTTTGTTTCATAATTGAGTTGAAGGGATACTGTTAAAAAGTTTTTTATGAGCATAATATCATTTTGAAAGGAAGAGTTTTGTCATGAGCAAACTGTCGCTGCTTTACACCTACGGGTTCACCAGGGCGGGTCAACAGATAGCGTTCCAGAAGTTTCAGTCACTCCGGAGAACGATCAGGGATTACGGCTGGAAAGCGGGATTCTGGAAAATCCGCAATAAACTTGCCAGCCTCCGAGCGATGGAATCGAATAATGCAACTGCGCAAGCTCCGCAGTCCTCGCCATTACCCTCGCCATTACCGACCAACTGGACTCCGGCGCGGCAGTATTTCGGCTCGATATCAATTCCGGAAAATTCCTATGAATCGCATTACGAAGCGGATGAAGATTTCAGTAACAGGAAAACGGATATCAAGGCGCTGGCTTTTTATCTGCCGCAGTTTCATACATTTCCGGAAAATGACCACTGGTGGGGAAAAGGTTTCACCGAATGGACGAACACGCGCAAAGCCCGTCCGCAGTTTCCTTCTCATTATCAGCCGAGAGAACCGCACGATGATATAGGATATTATGATCTGTCTGACTGGCATACGCTGAAGAAACAGGCGGAAATGCTGAAGCGTCATGGTATTTACGGTCTCTGCATTTATCATTACTGGTTTTCCGGTAAACGGCTGATGGAAAAGCCGGTCGATCTGCTGTTGCAGCATCCTGAAATCGATTTGAATTTCTGTCTGTGCTGGGCGAACGAAAACTGGACCCGGGCCTGGGATGGCCAGCAGGGGAATGTCCTGATAGCACAGAAACATGAAAATGATGATATCGATTACATCAAAGACCTGAAGAGATATATTATGGACAAGCGGTACATCCGGGTCAACGGGGAACCGCTGATCCTGGTGTACCGGCCGGGGATCCTCCCGAATCCGTCAAAAACATTCAGGCTGTGGCGGAAATGGGCGCTGGAAAACAAGATCGGCAAGATCCGCATTCTGGTGGTGCGGGGCTGTATCAGCACGCCGGAATCGGCAATGATCGAAGGAGCGGACGGAGAAGTGGAATTCCCGCCGTCCTATACAGCACAGCCGACCGTTTTGAAAAGCACGCCAGACGGTATTCAGATCCTCTCCTACCGGAGCTATGTCGATGAAATAGTCAACGGCCGCGGTTTCACGGAGACCTACAAGCATCCGGTCTACCGGGGCGCGATGCTGGGCTGGGACTGTACGCCGCGGCGCAAATCCTTCCATTGCTGGTATGGTTTCGCGCCCGAAAGCTACTACCAGTGGCTCAGCTATATCATCAAATATACCCGGGCACACCATAAACCGGAAGACCGGTTCATCTTCATCAATGCCTGGAATGAATGGGCCGAGGGCACTTACCTGGAACCGGATAAAATGTTCGGTTATACCAATCTGAATACGACTTCCCGGGCGCTGTTCGATCTGCCTCTGCAGGCGGATATCATACCCAGGGAAAATTATGAATTGACCAGGAATTCACCCTATTATGATGAAAAATGGTATCTGAAAACCTTTCAGGATATTGCGGCATCAGGGATGGATCCGCTGCGGCATTTTGTCGCGACCGGCTGGAAGGAAGGCCGTTCGCCCTCCGAACATTTCCCCGATGCTGTTTATCTGTTCTATAATCCCAAGCTGAAGACCGGCAACAATGGTCCGCTGGTGACCTTCCTCCACAGCCATCTGCCGGACCAGTATCTGACCGATATGATCAGGAAATTCGACGATCTTCAGGCCGAGATTCGTGAAAAGCTGAAAATCAAGCTGATCGTTCCCAGGATTCCGGAATCCCTGGATGATGTGAAAGACAAGAAGATTGCAGTCCATCTGCATTGTTTTTATGCGGATATGATTCCGCAGATCTGCGAATATCTGTCTTATATCCCATTTGCTTTCGATCTGTTTATTTCGGTGCCGGAAAATCAGCAGATCGACTTGAATCTCCGCGAGCAGTTCAGAAGACGGCTTCCCCTGCTCCGGAGATGCGAATTGCAGATCTGTCCGAATCGAGGCCGCGATATTGCGCCGATGATCTGCACTTTCGGGAAAAAACTTCTCAGTTATGATTATTTCTGCCACATCCATACCAAGAAGAGTCTTCATACCCCTGCGCACGCCAAATGGGCCACGTTCATCTATGAACATCTGTTCGGCAGCCAGGACTGGATGGAACGGATCCTTCATCTTCTGGCCACCGATGCCGATACCGTTTATCCGCCGGATTTCCTGATGATGCGGGAAGAACCCTCCGGGTGGGGCAGCAATATTGTCTTCGCTCAGAAAGTTTTGGAAAAATACGGCCGGGACGTCGATCTCGAAAAAGAATTCCCGCTGATCGAATTCCCGCAGGGAAGCATGTTCTGGGGACGTACAGAAGCCCTGAAGGATCTGCTCCAGCTCCCGCTGACCTATGATGATTTTCCGCAGGAACCGCTGGGAACCGACGGATCCATTGCACACGCACTGGAGCGTCTGTTCTTCATCTGGCACAAGGATCGTCCCGGCTGCAATTACCAGATCTTCCGTCCTGGGGAGGAAGATATGATGACCAGAAAACGGTACTGGTATAAGCCGCTGGGCAAAAAATCCGAAAAGAAGGATGCCGCGCCGCATCAGAAAAAATGATGCTGTCATCCGGAGTGGAACCTTTTTGGGAAATATTTTCATTTCTCAGCTTGATTTTTACATTTTCCGGGAGTATATTAAAACTTTGAATTATCCAATCCGTTTGGTGTTATTCTGACAGCACATCGCATGTTACGGGATTTTTTTAATCCTGCGGCAAATTTCCTGCGGACAGATTTACCAAAGCGGTCGGGGATGGTTTATTAATAAGGATCAAAAATAGGATTAAGGTTTTATGAATCTTGATAACAACCGTTTTTCCGATTCTCCGGATCAGACATCACCACGATCTTTATCCAAGAAATCCGGCAAGCGTCCTCACCACTCGAAAATTCATCATGCGGGGACAAATGAAATCAGTGATGATTTTCTGGAGGCCTATAAAGCTTTGTTGGAACGGAAACAGTCGGTGGAAGAAGAACATACTCTGTTCCGGAAGAATTTTGAATTGCTTCAGCATCTGTATTCCTGTCTGCTGGACAGTTACAACGAAAGAACGGTGTTGATCAACTCATTCAGCTTAATGCTCAAGACCATCCAGAAAAGCATCATCGCCCGCAGCGATGAAGAACAGAAAGCATATGCGAAAAAGAAAGCAGAACGGGATAAAATTCTGGACGAGGCCGCCCGAATCCTGCAGGCGGAATTCAACGAATCGCTTTCGGATGCCCGCCTTTCTGACAGCAAGAATTCCCTGCAGGAAATTTCAAATGACATTTTATCCAGATACGCCATGAATTCCCAGGATCGGCACGATGCTCTTCTGATCAGAAAATCGCCGCTGTTCGATGAAAAATGGTATATAAAGCATTATCCGGCTGCAAAAGCCGAAAAATTCCCCGCTGCCCATTATCTCAAACTGGGGTGGCTTCTGGGATATGATCCTTCTCCATGGTTCTCGACCAGCGCTTACCTGGATCTTTATCCGGATGTCAATGGCAATCCCCTTCTGGACTATCTGACCGGAGGACAGGAACAAAAACGCACCGTTGTGGAACGCCGGTTTGTATCAGCCCGGAAATATGCGCTCGACAGCGGTTTTTTTGATCCGGAATGGTATATCAGAGAGCATCCGGAAGTCGCTGGTCATGATCCCTGGATCCATTTTGTCTGTGAAGGCTGGCTGAAAGATTTCGATCCGTCCCCGAAATTTTCCATGAAAACCTATTGCCAGCTGAATCCGGATGTCAGGGGCGCCGGCAATCCGTTCCTGCATTTTCTGTTCTTCGGCTTTGCTGAGCACAGGGAGTTTCAGACTGCGGAACAGAAAGATGTGGAACTGCTGAAAAGCACCAGTCTGTTCGATGAAAAATGGTATCTGAAAACTTATCCGGACCTGGTCAATGCCGATATGGATCTGGCTGTGCATTACTTGAAATGGGGATACAAGGAAGGACGCGACCCCTCAGCTTTCTTCCATACCAGAGATTATTTCAAATTGAATCCGGATGTGCCCCTGACCCAGAATCCGCTGCTGCATTTCCTGCGCAGCGGCTGCAGCGAAAAACGCCAGTTCCTGAATGATCTTCCCCACCAGGATCCCGTGGATTTCGTTCTGGCGGAAAAGACCGGTCTTTTCGATGAAAAATATTATATGCTGCATAACCGCGACCTGGCCGGAATGCCGATGAGGCCGATTGAACATTTCATGAATTTCGGCTGGAAGGAAGGCCGTGAACCTTCCGGACAGTTCTCGGTCCGGGATTACAACAATTTCAATCCGGACATCAAAGCGGCACATGTCCAGCCCATGTCCCATTTCATTACCGCCGGTATTATCGAAGGGCGCAAATATGCCGTTCAGATCACGGAAATGAATAAGATCCAGACTTACCGGCAGATGGCGATCGTGCCGAAACTCTATGATCCCGAACAGCCCGAGACCATCCCGTTCAGCGGCAAACGCACCATTGCAGTTCATCTCCATCTTTATTACACCGAGATGGCTGATTATTTTGTCCATTATCTGGCCATGATCCCGCAGGAATTCGATCTGTTTGTTTCCCTGCCGGCCAATACCAAAACCGATTATTACCGGGATTATTTCAAGAAAGAATTGCCGTATGTGAAACGGGTGGAAGTGGTTCATACCCCCAACCGCGGACGCGATATCGCTCCGTTCATCGTCACCTTCGGCAAAAAACTCATGAAGTATGACTGGATCTGCCATATCCATTCAAAACGCAGTCCTCATGCCGCCCATCAGCTCGCCGGCTGGCTGGATTATCTTATGCAGCACCTGTTCGGCTCAACCGAACAGCTCAAATTTATTTTCTCTCTGCTTGAACAGAACGACCGGATCGTTTTCCCGCCGGCTTACAGTCAGCTGGATTACGATGATACCGGCTGGGGACGCAATTATCAGCTCATGCAGTCTTATATTTCCACGCATCCGATGCTGAACTTGAAAGCCTTACCTCCGTTCATCGAATTTTCGCACGGCAGCATGCTCTGGGCCAGAGGATCTGCCATGGCCGGCTTCCTGGACCTGCCGCTCACGTATGAGGATTTCCCGGAGGAACCCATCTCGTCCGATTCCACTCTCGCCCATGTGCTGGAGCGTCTCGAACTGCTGAAAACCGCTTCCTGCGGCGACAATGCCGATATGCTGTTCCTCAAAAACGATATCGATGACCATATCCGCTATCTGCAGCTGAAAAAGAAATTTGACAATTTCTCCAATCTGCTGGACAACCGCTCGACCACCAGCAAAAAACTGCTCCTTGTGTCCCATGATTCCGACAAATCCGGCGGTCCGATCCTGGCTCTCAATATCGCCCGGACTTTGAATTCAATGGGATATAAACTCTATATCATCATTCTGAAAAACGGTGAACTGTTCAAAGAATTTCAGGAATGCGGTACGGTCAAATTGGTCCCGTTCGCCGAATTTGACAAATTCCAGGCCAGCCTGCCCATCCTGCTCGAAGCCGGATTCAGGAATGTTCTCCTCAATACCTTGCTGAGCGGCTCCCTCGCCCCGATTTTCCATGATGCCGGCTTCAATGTGATCACGCTGGTCCATGAAATGGGATTTTCCATTAAGGAATATCATTGGGAACAGCACTGCCATCAGGTTTTCCTCGGCAGCGACAAGGTGGTCATGCCGTCTTCCGTTGTGGCCCAATCATGGAGAGATATCGGTCTGTCGATCGCCAGCGATAAACTCATCATCAACCCCCAGGCAGATTACTGGAGCAAAAAGAAGAATTTCCAATGGAATCGTCTCGAAGCCCATCGGAAACTCTGCAATGAACTGCAGATCCCCGAAGATTCCAAGATTGTCCTCTCGGCTGCGGTCGTTGAAAAACGAAAGGGGATCGATGCTTTCATCGAAACCGCTGAGATCTTCCTCGAAAAAGATCCCGATGTGTATTTTGTCTGGGTCGGCGCCACGCAGGATAAAATGGCGGAAATACCCGGTCTCACCGAAAAGGCGGCCAAACTGACCAACTGCATTTTCACCGGTTTCAAGACCGATCTGGATATGTTTATGGCCGGGGCGGATATCTTCTTTCTCCCGTCTCTCGCCGACCCGTTCCCCGCCGTCACCCTGCTCGCGGCCAGTCAGGGCACCCCGCCTGTCCTTTGCGACGGATGCACCGGCAGTGCCGATTTCTGCAAAAAATTCTCTGCGGGGCTGGTCAAAAACTATTCCGCGGCAGATTTCGCAGCTGAAATCCGCAGACTGCTCAGCAGGCCCGAATTCCATGCCAAAGTCAGCCGGGAAGTCCTTGATTTCAGCAGTAATTTCCATTCCATGCGCCAATATCTGATCGATCTGCTGTCCTATTATCCGGATGGTCTGAAAAAAGTTTCCTGCATCGTTCCGAATTATCAATATGAAAAATATCTCCCCGAACGTCTCAACTCGATCATCAAGCAGGATTATCCGATTTATGACATCGTCTTCCTGGATGATTGCTCCAATGACAACAGCCTGAAAGTGGCGGAAAAAATCCTTTCCGCTCAGAATATCGACTATGTCATCCTGACGAATAAGCTTAATTCCGGCAATGTGTTCCGTCAATGGTTCAAAGGGATCAAAGCCGCCAAGGGGGATTTCATCTGGATCGCCGAAGCAGACGATTCCTGCTCCCCTGAATTCCTCCGCAAGACGGTTTCCGGTTTCAAGGATCCGCAGGTCAATCTGAGTTATTCCCAGAGCTGCCTGATCGACAGTGCCGGGAAAGTCTTCAACGAAAATTACAAGACTCATACCGATTCCATTTCCTCCGTGAAATGGACACAGAATTTCATCTCCCCGATGGGGTTTGAGATCAACGACGGACTGGCGGTGAAAAACACCATTCCCAATGCTTCCGCCATTGTGATCCGCAAATCTGCCGTCAGCAAGATCAATAAGAAAAACCTGTTCAGTTACCAGGTCGCCGGTGACTGGATGTTCTATCTGGAACTGCTGCAGAACGGACGCGTTGCCTTTACGCCGGAGATCCTCAATTATTACCGCCGCCATACGGTTTCCGTGGTAAGCAGGAACATGACCAGGAATTATCAGGAAATTGAGATGATCCATCGCTACATTCTGGAAAATTTCGAGGTCAACAATGCGACCATCCTGGCAATGGAAAAAGAATTTTACCATAATTTCAACGCGGCCAAACCCGATTTCAAGCCCGCGTTGGATTATCGGAAATATCTGAAAGCCAGAAAGGCCGATACGTTCCTGATTTTCCTGACCGATGACCTGGGCAACGGTTCCCTCTGTTCCAGGGAAAACCTCGAATCCTTGGCGGCAGACTGGGAAATCCGGCTCATTTACGCTGGAAAGAACAATCCGAAAGCTCAGCTGCTCGAGCAGATCCCTGTCAGCATCGGATTCACCCGTCTTTCGGATTTCCGCGGTTCCAAACGTCCTGATGTCAAACGCATCGTCATTGCAGCCGATCTCTCCGAAGACATTCTGGCTGAGGAATTCAGTTCCCTGAAAATGTTCCTTGCGTCCAATGACGCTCTGCTGATTCAGGATCGCGATTCCTATTTCTCTTCCCGTCCGAATGTGTTCTATCAGCGGGGCAGTCTGAAAGATAAGCTGATTTCCATTTTGAATTCTGAAAAGGTTTCCGGAGAGCAGATCTTCTATTTCCGGACGCCGAATGAGCATATCAAATCAAAGTAAGGTGCTGATTTCATGAACATTTTAGTAACTGGCGGCAGTGGTTTTCTCGGTCACAATGTGATCCTGGATCTTTGCAGAAGCGGCCATTCCGTTTCCTGCCTGGACCGTTTTGAGGCGGATTTTCTGCATGAGAACAACGTCCGTTTCATCGCCGGCGACATGTCGGAAAAAAATCTTGTCGAGCAGTCTCTCGAAGGGATCGATATCGTGATCCACATGGCTTGTACCATCCTGCCTCAGATGTCCAACGTCGATCCGTATTTCGACCTCGTCACCAATGTCGGCAGCACCGTCCAGATGCTCGACAGCTGTGTCCGCCATCATGTCGGGAAAGTCATCTTCCTTTCGTCCGGCGGCACGGTTTACGGCAAACTCCAGGAGGTCCCCGTCAAGGAAACCTCATGGACCAATCCGACCTGTTCCTACGGCATCACCAAACTGATGATCGAGAAATACCTCCGGTTGTATCACCAGCTCCACGGGATCAAAACCCATGCCATCCGCCTGGCCAACCCCTACGGACGTTTTCAAAGAGTGAAATCACCTCAGGGCGTGATTCCCGTTTTCTGCTACAAGGCCCTCATCGATGAGGAAATCGAAATCTGGGGCGACGGGTCTGTCCGGCGCGATTTCATCTACATCGATGATGCCGTTTCCGCCATCCATAAACTGATCGATTATGACGGCGAAGATCTCCCCGAAATGAACGTCGGCAGCGGTCATGCCGCATCCCTCAATGAACTGCTCAACGGCATCAGGACCATCCTCGGCAAGGAACTTAAGATCAAATATACCCCGAAACGCGATTTCGATGTGCCGGTCAGCCTGCTCGATATTTCCAGAGCCAAACAGTATTTGAACTGGGAACCGCAATATTCCCTGATGGACGGACTGGCCAGGACTATCGAGTGGATCCGGGAAAATGACTTGTGAATGAAGCGGATCCCGCCGCGGATACCCGTTTTCCGGATCCCGCGGACGATTCCGGCAAACGATCCCCAGTCCGATTCCGGCCGTAAGGTCTTTGGTTTCCTTCGCCCTTTTTTCAAAAAAAACCTTTTCAGCGCTTGATAATTCGCGCTTTGCGTGTATATTATCCAGTCATTTTTCGAAAACAGGAAGGATATGATTCAAATGGCTAAATTCCCTATTGAAACGATTCGGCACAGCGCTTCCCATCTCATGGCCGCTGCAATCCTCAAGCTCTACCCCGATGTCAAATTCGATATCGGCCCCAGCACGGAAGACGGTTTTTACTATGATTTCGATTTCGGCACCGTGAAGCTTTCGGTCGAAGATCTCGAAAAGATTGAGGCTGAAATGACCGAGATCGCCGCGAAGAAGATCCCCTTCGAACGTTTCGAAGTCTCCCGCGACGAAGCATTGAAGATCCTCACCGAAAAGAAACAGAATTTCAAAGTCGAACGACTGGCCGACATTCCCGAAGGCGAAGCGATCTCCTTCTACCGCTGCGGCGATTTCGTCGATCTCTGCCGCGGACCGCACGTGGACAATACCGGCGACATCGGCGCTTTCAAGCTCACCAGCATCGCCGGTTCCTACTACCGCGGCAAGGAAAGCAACCCCATGCTCACCCGCATTTACGGCACCGCTTTCGCCGACAAGAAGGAACTCAAAGCCTACCTCACCCAGATTGAAGAAGCCAAGAAGCGCGACCATCGCCGTCTCGGCAAGGACCTCGATCTCTTCAGCATTTCCGAAACGGTCGGACCCGGCCTCGTCCTGTGGCATCCGCGCGGCGCCTTCATCCGCAACACGCTCGAGACTTTCTGGCGCAAGGAACATTACGAGAACGGTTATGAACTGCTCTATACCCCGCATATCGGCCGCGCCAACCTGTGGGAAACCAGCGGTCACCTCGGTTTCTACAAGGAAAGCATGTATTCTCCCATGGAGATCGACGAAATCGACTATTACGCCAAGCCGATGAACTGCCCGTTCCATATCGAGATCTACAAATCACGCGTCCGTTCCTACCGTGAACTTCCCTGCCGCTGGGCCGAACTCGGAACCGTTTACCGTTATGAAAAGAGCGGCGTGCTGCACGGTCTGATGCGCGTCCGCGGTTTCACGCAGGACGATGCCCACATCATCTGCACCCCCGAACAGATTGAAAGCGAGATCGAAGAAGTTCTCCGTTTCTGTCTGCATATCTGGAAGACTTTCCAGTTCAAGGAGATCAAAGCCTATCTTTCGACCCGTCCGGAAAAGGCGGTCGGCGAACAGGCCCGCTGGGAACAGGCCCAGAAATCCCTGGTCAACGCCATCAGGAAGAGCGGTCTGGAATATGAAGTGGACGAAGGCGGCGGCGCTTTCTACGGCCCCAAGATCGACCTCAAGGTCAAGGACGCCATCGGCCGCGAATGGCAGACCTCCACGATCCAGTTCGACTTCAACCTGCCCGAACGTTTCGGCATCACTTATGTCGGCGAAGACGGACAGCGGCATCAGCCCTACATGGTCCACCGCGCGCTGTTCGGTTCGCTCGAACGTTTCTTCGGCATCCTGATCGAACATTTCGCCGGTGCTTTCCCCGTGTGGCTCGCTCCGGAACAGGTCCGCCTGATCCCGATCACCGCCAATCAGAACGAATATTGTCTGAACGCGATGAAAGAGCTCCGCAAACGCGGTTTCCGCGTCACCTGCGACACCGGCACGGAAAGCATGGGTGCCAAGATCAAGGAAGCCCGCCTCATGCGCGTCCCGTTCATGGCCGTCGTCGGCGAAAAGGAAATGTCCGCCAACCAGTTCGCGGTCCGTTCCCGCCGTGAAGACCAGCTCGGTCAGATGGACCTCGAAACATTTGCAAAAAAATTGCAAAATGACATTGACAACAAACTGTAAGTGTGCTATATTACTCGATTGTGAAAGATTCTGACAGTTCAGGATCCGATGAAAACTTAATTGGAGGGTACGATCATTAGCAAGCTGCTGAAAAGTGACATGCGTGTTTATGCCGGCAAGGACCTGCTCGTTATCGGTCCGAACGGCGAACAGCTTGGGGTTATGAAACTTGAGCCCGCCTGCCAGGCGGCCAAGGAAGCGGGATTGGATCTGGTCATGGTGGCGGAAAACAGTGAACCGCCGGTCTGCCGGATCATGAATTTCGGAAAACTGCTTTACGAGCAGAAGAAGAAACTCAAGGACCAGAAAAAGAACCAGCAGGCACAGAAGGTCAAGGAGATCAAATTCCGCCTCAACATCGCCGAACATGACTATGCGCATAAGATCGAACAGGGCATCGAATTCCTGGACGACGGCTGCAAGCTCAAAGTCACGATCACTTTCAAAGGCAGGGAAATGGCACGCACCGAAATCGGATTCGACCTGGCCAACCGGATCACCGAGGACCTCAGCGAAAACGGGACGGTCGAAAGTCCGGCCAAGCTGCTCGGAAAAAACATCAACATGACTTTCAATCCGAAAGGATCACACTGAAACTGGCATGACAAGGGCATCTGCCGTTTCAGAAAATAAACTCTAATCAACATAAAGGAGTAAAACGATGCCGAAACTGAAAACGAGAAAGTGCATTTCCAAACGAGTGAAACGCACGGGAACAGGTAAATTCAAGTTCTACAAGCCCGGACGCCGTCACCTGATGACCGGCAAAAGCGGGAAGAGAAAACGCCACATGCGCCGCGACGGCATCATGCCTTCCGCCGACCTGAAGCGTATCGCCAAGGCCCTGCCTTACGGCTGAGTTGAACCTAGAATTGGAGATTACTGAAAATGAGAGTTACATCCGCTGTTCCTTCCAGAAAACGCCGTAAACGCGCTATTCAGAGAGCCAAAGGTTTCTACGGTGCCAGCAGCAAGAGGATCCGTACCGTTTATGATGCGATCGACAAAGCCGATTCCCATGCTTATGTCGGACGCAAACAGAAAAAACGCCAGTACAGAAGACTCTGGACCGTCCGTATCAACGCCGCCTGCCGTATGCTGGATTTCACTTACAGCAAACTGATGGCCGGCCTCAAGAAGGCTGATATCCAGATCAACCGCAAAGTCCTCGCCGATATCGCGGTCAAAGATATGGACGCCTTTAAAGCTTTGGTCGAAAAAGCCAAGGCTGCCTGCTGATCCTTCATCAGTATTTTTGCGTTTTTCGAAAGCGGGTTGCCCTAACCGGTCGCCCGCTTTTTCCTTTTTTCTGAACTTGGAGAAATCTGTTATGCTTGACGAACTGATTGCAAAACTCAAATCCATCACCGCCGACGCCGAACAGGCGCTCAAGGCGGCCGCGGGTCCCGCCGACGTCGAAGCGGTCAAGAACAAGACCATCGGACGCAACGGCGAACTCACCGCTCTGGCTCCCATGATGGGCAAACTGGCCAAGGAAGACAAACCTGCCGCCGGCAAAGCCTTCAACGAGGCCAAGACCACCGTCCAGAAACTGCTCGAAGAAGCCCGCGAACGCATCGCCGAAGCTTCTGGCGCCGCCGTCTCCGAGGCGATCGACGTCACCCTCCCCGGCAGACGCTGGCGCATCGGCACCAAACATCCCGTCAATCAGACCATTGACGAATGTTGCGCCATTTTCCGCCGCATGGGATTCACCGCCGCCGCAGGACCCGAGATCGAGACCGTCTACAACTGTTTCGACGCCCTCAACGCACCGGCCGACCATCCTTCGCGCGATCCCAAGGATACTTTCTATTTCGATGACGGACGGCTCATGCGCACCCAGACCAGCACCGTGCAGATCCGCACCATGCTGTCGCGCAAGCCCCCGATCCGCATCGTCTCCCCGGGCCGCTGCTACCGCCGCGACACCCCCGATGCCACACACGGCGTCCATTTCCATCAGATCGAAGGTCTCTACGTTGACAAAAACGTTTCCATGGCCGACCTCAAGAACACGCTGGAAGCCTTTGCAGTCGAACTTTTCGGACAGGGCGTTTCGATCCGCATGCGCCCCCATTTCTTCCCGTTCACCGAACCCAGCGCCGAATGTGATTTCTCCTGCGTGATGTGCGGCGGCAAAGGCTGCCGTGTCTGCAAGAATTCCGGCTGGCTCGAGATCCTCGGCTGCGGCATGGTCAACCCCAAAGTCCTCCGCAACGTCGGGCTCAATCCCGACGAATGGCAGGGCTTTGCTTTCGGCATGGGCATCGAACGTCTCACCATGCTCAAACACCGCATCGGCGATCTTCGGCTCTTCTCCGACAATGATCTCCGGTTCCTCAAACAGTTCTAAGCGGGAGGATGCTCTATGAAAATTTCTTTGAACTGGCTCAAGAATTATATCGAACTCAAAAAATCCCCTGAGGAACTCGCCCAGATCCTGACCATGGCCGGGCTCGAAGTCGAGGAGATTGCCGAACTCGGCAAGATCCCCGCCGGCGTTGTCGTCGCCAAGATCCTCAGCCGGGAAAAACATCCCAACTCCGACCACCTCTCGATCTGCCAGGTCGATCCCGGAAGCGGCACCCCCGTCCAGATCGTCTGCGGCGCTCCAAACTGCGATGCCGGCAATGTCGTTCCGCTTGCCACCCTCGGCACCGTCTTCAAGGAAGCGGACGGCAGTGAATTCGTGATCAGGAAAGCCAAGCTCCGCGGCGTCGAATCCTTCGGCATGATGTGTTCCGCCCGCGAACTCGGCCTCAGCGAAGACCACGACGGACTCATGATCCTGCCGCAGGACTGGAAACTCGGCGATCCCCTCGAAAATTACATCGAAAAGGATACCGTCTATACCGTCGAGATCACCCCGAACCGGCCAGACTGGCTGTCCCACTGGGGAGTCGCCCGCGACGTCTGGGCTCTCTGCGGCGGCCGCCGTTCCTTCCCGAATGCCCAGCTCCCCTCCCCTGCGGGATATGAGGACTGGAGTTCGCTCGTCACGGTCAAGGATCCGGATCTCTGCCCCGATTACACGGCCCGCGTCATCCGCGGCGTCAAGGTCGCACCGAGCCCCGAATGGCTCCAGAAACGCCTTTCCGCGGTCGGAATCCGCCCCATCAACAATATCGTGGACATCACCAACTTCGTCATGATGGAATTCGGCGAACCGCTCCATGCGTTCGATTCCCGTTTCCTCAAGGATAAGAAGATCGTGGTCCGCCGCGCCGCCGATCAGGAATCGATCGTCGCGCTCGACGGCAAAAAATATCAGCTCGACTCCAACATGCTGGTGATTGCCGACGCCGAAAAACCCGTCGCCATCGCCGGCGTCATGGGCGGCGAATACAGCGGCATCATGCCCGACACCACCGAAGTCGTGCTCGAAAGCGCGTATTTCAACCCGACCAGTATCCGCCTGACCTCCCGTCGGCTCGGCCTCACTTCCGATGCGGCTTACCGCTTCGAACGCGGCGTCGATCCCGACATGATCGAGACCGCCAGCACCCGCGCCGCGGCACTCATCCTGGAACTCGCCGGCGGCGAACTCGTCAGCGACCTGGTCCGCGTCAAGAATTCCCGTCCCGACCATCCGCGCATCATGTGCACCTTCTCGAAGATCAACAGTCTGCTCGGACTGGACCTTACCAACATGCAGATGGTCGACATCTTCCGCAAGCTCGGTCTCGGCATCTCCGATATCGGCGACGACACCTGCGTGGTCACCATTCCCGGATTCCGCATGGACATCAAGGAAAATGCCGATCTCGCCGAGGAAGTCGCACGCATTTACGGTCTGGACAATCTCCCGGCCAAACGCGTCAGCGCGGTGCAGGCGCATCCGTTCAGCCAGGACGACTGGGCTCCGTTCGAAAAGCTCCGCAATCAGCTGATCGCCGCCGGTCTCGACGACACGGTCAATGTCAGCATGCTCGATGAAAAGACCGCCCTTTCCGATCCGCTCTTCGAAGCGGGCGACCTGATGAAGATGAACAATCCGATCAGCCTCGATCTCGCCGTGCTGCGGGCATCCATCCTGCCCGGTCTGCTCGCCTGCGTCAAACGCAATGTCTCCCGCAAGAACAGCGATCTGGCCCTCTTCGAGATCGGCCATGTCTTCTGCAAGAATCCGGCCAAATATCCGGAAGAACGCGACGAGCTCGCGATCGTCCTGACCGGCCGGGCCCATCCGGAACGCTATTCCGCCGAACGCTCGGTCCAGTTCGATTTCTATGACATCAAAGGCGTGCTGGAAAGCGTGCTCGAACAGCGCCGGCTGAAATCCTACGAGTTCAAGCCCGCGTCCGATCCCCGCTTCGTCAAGGGCGTCTGCGCAGAATTGTTCATCGACGGCAAAAAGGCCGGCGTGCTCGGCAAGCTCACTTCCAGGATGACCCAGGGCATGCGTCTGCAGAGCGATGTCATGGCGGCCGTGATCCAGCTCGAGGTCCTCTTCGGCGCCGAAGGCAAATCGATCGATTACGAACCGGTTTCCCAGTTCCCGCCGATCACCCGCGACGTCGCTTTCCTCGCTCCGAAGGATCTGGACAATCAGCAGGTCCTGGACTTCATCGCGTCCCAGAAGATCCCGAATCTCGTCCATGCGGAGATCTTCGACCTGTTCAGCGGCGCTCCGCTCCCGGAAGGAGCCAAGAGCATGGGTTACACGCTCACTTTCCGGTCAATGGAAAAGACTCTGACCGACGTCGAAGTCAATGCCGCGCACGAGAAGCTGCGTGACGCCCTCGCCAAGAAATTAGGCGTGGAACTCCGCTGAGTTGACCTCAAAATGCGATCCAGACAGCCGGGAAGCGATTCCCGGCTGTTTTTTATATCAGCCGTGGATCCTGATCGTGCCGAGATGATGGCTGTTCCCAGCAGCATTGCGGAACAGTTTCCGCAGCACCCAATACAGCAGCAGACCGTTCGCCAAAGTGACCAGAGTCCAGGAAACCGGATACGTATACATCAGATTGCTCATCGTGCGGTCCAGCGGGAAGACCCACACGACCCAGAAGATCCGGAAGAAACACGCTCCCGTGAGCGTGACCAGCGTCGGCTTCAGCGAATGTCCCAGTCCGCGCAATGCGCCCGTCACCACATCCATCAGCCCCGCCAGGAAATAGGTCATCAGCAGGATCTTGAGCCGGATCATCCCCCATCTGATGACTTCCGGATTGGGATTGTAGATATGCAGCAGCGACCGGCCGAACCCGTAGAATCCCCAGCCGAAAACCGCCCCGCAGGCCATTACGCAGATCGTGGAATAAATGATGCATTTCACGATGCGCCTGTATTTTTTCGCGCCGTAATTCTGTCCGACGAAACTGATGCTCGTGGTATAGAACGCGCCGCAGCAGGTGTTGACGATCCCTTCCAGACTCTGCGACGAGGTGTTGCCCGCGATCGCCATCGGACCGAAGGAATTGACCGAGGACTGGATCGTGATGTTCGAAATGGAAAAACAGCAGCCCTGTATCCCGGCCGGCAATCCGATCCGCACCAGGTCCTTGAAGGTCTGCCAGTGGAATTTCATCCGCGACCAGAAGAGCCGGCTCGCGTCGCGGGCGTGCGTCAGCGTGCGCAGAATGAGCAGCGCGGAAACCAGATTGGAGATCTTCGTCGCCGCCGCCACGCCCGCCACATCCCAGTGGCAGACCAGCACGAAAAACAGATTCAGCAGCACATTGACCAGACCGGCAATCAGCATGAAGATCAGCGGCCGCCGGGTATCGCCGAGCGCACGCAGGATCGAACCGCCGAAATTATACACGATCACGCACGGCATCGCCGCGCAGTAAATCCACATGTAGATGCAGGCCTTGTCCAGCACCTCGGGCGGGGTGGCCATGAGCTTCAGCATCGGACGGCTGATCAGGACGCCGATCACCGCCATCACCGCCCCGCCGTAAAATGCCACGGCCATCGAGGTATGCACCGTCCGCGCCACGTTGCGCGGGTCGCGGGCGCCGATATATTGCGCTACCAGCACATTCACGCCCGTGGAAAGTCCGAAGAACAGATTGAGTACGAAAGTGGTCAGTCCGTTGGTGGCTCCGACCGCGGCCATCGCCTTGGGATCGGCGAATTGTCCGAGCACGATCAGATCCGCGGCGTGGAACATCAGCTGCATGACGTTGGTCAGGATCAGCGGCATGGCAAAGAGAATGATCTTCCGGAGCAGCGGCCCGTGGACCATATCGATATTGTATTTACTGCCGCGGTTCATGCTGCCGACACCTGTCTTTTCTGATTTATTTGAGCGTGAAATTCCTTTTTTCAAGTTTAGTAATTTACAGCGGATTCCAGTCATTTGCAAGGGGGAAAACATTTTTTGGCAGGTATCATTCCCAGCGTATCTGCAAGGCAGCGGCGGATTTCCGGATATTTTCCGAAAAAAAATCAAAATCCGGCTTGAAAAAATACAAAAACAGGGTATATTGATAACCGTTTTGAAGATCGGGGCGTAGCTCAGTCTGGTTGGAGCGCTACGTTCGGGACGTAGAGGTCGCTGGTTCGAATCCAGTCGCCCCGACCATTTTGCCATCCAGGCAAAAAATGAAGCCGTCAGGCTTCGCTTCATGCACCGAAGGTGCGCTTCATAATCCGAAGGATTGCTTCATGCGGCATCAGCCGCGCTTCATTCTCCGCCTGACGATGAAACATTGTTCCGCTTCGCTTCACAATATGAAGCAGCTTCGCTATGAAGCACTCGCTACGCTCGCATTATAAGGAATTTGAAAAAAAGGTATTTATGATAAAAAGAGAAATCGTCATGGAGCGTTCAAACAACAAACTCGTTGATTTATCCGTTTCTTTTGCGGTTGAAATACTGAATCTGGTCAAGTATCTCAAAAGCCGGCACGAGACGATCATTTGCAATCAGATCGGCAGAGCGGGAACCAGCATCGGAGCGAACATCCACGAAGCGCAATATGCCCAAGACAAAGCGGATTTCATTTCCAACTGCAGATTGCCTTGAAGGAGGCGAACGAAACGAGTTACTGGCTGCTGCTCCTGGTCAAAACAAGTATCATCAACGAAACCGAATATGCCCGTCTGGAAAATCTCTGCCGGGAAATCCGGATCACCTTGATCGCCTCGGTCAACACCGCAAAATCTAACTCCACGAAATGAAGCCGTCCGTGTCCTCCATAGCCTTAGCGAAGGTGGAAGGCTTCGCTTCATGCACCGAAGGTGCGCTTCATAATCCGAAGGATTGCTTCATGCGGCGTCAGTCGCGCTTCATTCTCCGCCTGACGATGAAACACTTACTGTCCGCAGGCTCGTAAAATGGCCGGATTTTGATTTTTTTCAGGGAAAGATAAAATTTTCCGGCCTCAGCACCCATGCGAATGCTTTGAAACTGTCGGATCACAGAGTATATTACGTTATTGCGCACTGTGCATCAACCATAGCAGCACCCGGCACGGTCGGAGAGGAGCGATCAGATATGAACAGCAAGCGAAAAAAATAAGGAAACAGGATCGGATGGCAAAGAACGCTGAAATACCGGCAAATGCCGTAAGTATTAGAAATTACCAGTTTTATGAGAAACAAGATCTGCAAACGGTCCGAATGCCCGACAGCGTCAAAGTGATCGAATATTACGCATTTTCCGGCTGTACCGGATTGACCTCGGTCCAATTCTCCGCCAATCTGACGGAAATCGGAGAAGAAGCCTTTTCTCGCTGTAACGGATTGACATCTATCGAACTTCCTTCCAGTCTGGCGAAAATCGGGATCTTCGCATTTCAAGACTGTACCGGTTTGACGTCCCTCAGAATTCCCCCCGGCGTAATGGAAATCAAGGCTGGCGCATTCGGCAGATGTTCCGGATTGCAATCGATCACCCTTCCTCCCGGTATAACGGAAATCGGATATGGCGCATTCGGCGGATGTTCCGGATTGCGAACTCCGTTGATTTGGAAATCCATACTGCTCGCGTGGGGAGCCAGTGCAGGCGAAATCATTGTTCCCTCCGGGGTAACCAAAATTGACAATGGCGCTTTCAGCGGATGTCATAACGTGACATCGGTCGTAATGCCCGACAGCATCACGGAGATCGGCTCGTTCGCTTTCAACGAATGCGACAATTTGAAATCCATTGTCCTCCCCACCGGGATAACGGAAATCAAGGTAGGCACATTTTGGGACTGCAACAAACTGACCTCGGTAAAGATGCCGTCCTCCGGGGTGACTAACATCGGGGAACGTGCTTTCTGCGGCTGTTCAGCTTTGACATCCATTGTGCTCCCCGCCAGCGTGACAAAAATCAGGCCAAATGCCTTTGAAGATTGTACGGAATTGGTATCGATTGAGATTCCTCACGGCCTGACGAGAATTGGAATGGGTGCCTTCGTCCGTTGTACCGGGCTGAAGTCGATCCGGCTTTCTCAGGGAGTGACGACAATAGACGACGGCGCCTTTTTCGGCTGCACAGGTCTGACTTCCATTGTAATCCCGAACAGTGCAGCAGAGATCGGCCGATCAGCCTTTTCCGGATGCAGCAGTCTGAAAGATATTCAGGCTTCCCCACAACAAAAGAAAACAATCATATCCCAGCTGCAAGCATGAAAAATCCGCACAAAATCGCTTGCAGGAATGATTGCGGCTCCGGATCGTTCCGAATGGTTCGGACCATCGTTCCCGGCCGATCCCGAATCAGAAATGCCCGATGTCTTCGCCTTTTTCTCCGGCATGAGCAAGATTTTTCGGGATCAGGGCATCGTCAAAGTGGAGCATCACATTCTGTTCGGCCTGTTTCTTCTGGACCGCAGCCACATCGACCTTATCGATGCCGCAGTTCGAATCGAGTGCCACCACGGCGGCGTTTCCGGCCGCCTGCCCCGAGATGATGGCTGGCGGAATGACCCGGATCACGTCCCAGGCGTATCCTTCGCCCGAGGCACTGCGCCCTGCGGTGATCAGATTGTCGTATCCGGAACGGATCAGGATGCGGTAGGGCATTTCGTAGAGGAAATCCCTGCGCTCGAAATCGCAAATGGCGCCGATGGAGTCCTCGAAATGACGGTAGGTATCGGATTCCTGAAGCGTATAATCCCCCTTGATGCAGCAGGTCGTCCGCAGCTGGGCCATCCCGGGCAGAGTGACGATCTCCCGGGTTTCGGGATCGT
>Ga0265298_10000884_pt1 | contig 44634 bp, 55 predicted proteins | sample AusTroGonzalo_MG_3_FD_193486 | JGI IMG/M metagenome (GOLD analysis project Ga0265298, IMG submission 193486) | Bovine rumen microbial communities from tropical cattle in Woodstock, Queensland, Australia - Gonzalo_01 | ecosystem: Host-associated > Mammals > Digestive system > Stomach > Rumen ... | reverse complement strand
CTCAGGAGTACGTTGAGGAGATGCGGAAGGAGTACGGCGAGGACGGCGACATCTTCCGCGTGCGCGTGCTGGGGGAGTTCCCCAAGGGCGGGGACCTCCAGTTCATCCCGGCGTCGCTGGTGGAGGAGGCTCAGGCACGTTTCTGGCGAGAGACGGAGTGGAACTTTGCCCCGGTGTTGCTGGGCGTCGATGTGGCGGCGTTCGGTGGGGACCGGTGTGTAATCTTCCTGCGGCAGGGGCTTTACAGTCGCATTCTCTGGACAGGGCGCGAGGTGGAGACGGCGACTCTGGCCGGACTTATTGCCCGGTTTGAGGATGAGTACCACGCGGACGCTGTATTTGTGGACGCGACAGGCGTGGGCTTCGGCGTGGCGTCGAACCTCCGGCAGATGGGGCGTAGGCCGTTCGCCGTGGAGCTTGGCGGTGCGTCGGCGCACGAGCAATACCTGAACAAGCGGGCCGAGTGCTGGGGGCTGATGAGAGACTGGCTCCAGCAGGGCGGATGGATCCCGAAGGACGAAGACCTCCGGGATGACCTGTGCGGGCCGGAGTACGGCTACACGACGACGGGGAAGATACAGCTTGAGCGGAAAGATAAGATGCGGGCGCGAGGGCTGGCGTCTCCCGACCTGGCGGACGCGCTGGCGCTGACATTCGCCGCGCCGGTGAGGCCGCGGGAGGCACGGGATGTAAAACCGGCTCCCATCACAGACGACGTATTATTCCAGTGGGGAAAGGAACGATAAACGATGTGTATTGGAGGAGGAAAAACGCCGGAGGTGCAGACCTTCGCGCCGACGCCGACGTATGAAGAGGCAAAGACGGACGAGGGCACGGCGGCCCGGCGGGACGAGCGCAAACGCCTGAAACAAGCAATGAACACCCGCACGACGATGCTGGGCGGCGGGATCGACAGCAACGGGCGGAAGACGCTGCTGGGAGTGTAGCCCATGCGGGACAACGAGACGAGGCGGAACAAGGACGGGCCGGATGGCACTTCCCAGCGTGGGCCGGACCTGAAGAAGCTCACCCGGCAGCTCCGGGACATGGAGAGTATTCGTTCGCGTTACCTGCCGGTGTGGCAGGAGATAGCGAAGTACATCATCCCGGGGCGCGGCGTGTTCACAAAGGACGAGCCCAACCAGGGCGAGCGGAAGGACAAGGAGCTTCTGGACCCGACGCCGCTCCAGGCGCTGCACGTTCTGAGCGCGGGCCTGCAAGGCGGGCTCACCAGCCCGTCGAGGCCGTGGTTCCGGCTGGGCGTGGCGGACGGGGAGCTGGCCGACCTCTACCCGGTGCGGCTGTGGCTGAACGAGGTGGAGCGGCGGATGTTCCACGTGCTGAGCCAGTCGAACGTCTATAACGAACTGCACGCCCTTTACATGGAGGTGGGGGCGTTTGGCGTGGGGGCCATGCTTGTGGAGGAGGACGAGGAGAACGTCGTCCGGGCGCATACCTTCACGGCGGGCGAGTTCTGCCTGAGTTATGGCATGAACGGGATGCCCAACCGGTTCGGGCGGGAGTTCTGGATGTCCGCTCAGCAGATGGCGGAGGAGTTTGGCGAGGACGCCATGAGCGACGGGGCGAAAAACGCCCTGAAGTCCGGGCGAATGGACCAGTGGTTCCGCGTCTGCCAGATGATCTATCCCGACGAGGACGCGCAGGGCGGGGAGTTCCCCATCCTGTCCGTGTACTGGGAGGAGGGCCGGGCGTCGGACGCGCAGGACCTTGAGCCGCTGGGGGTGAGACGGTATGCTTCCATGCCGGTGCTGGCTCCCCGGTGGGAGGTCGTGGGCAGCGATTACTACGGAATCGGCCCGGGGAATTACGCGCTGGGGGAAAGCAAGACCCTCCAGGAGATTCGGCGGGACGCGCTGCTGGCGAGGAAGTACATGATTAACCCGCCGGTGGTGGGGCCGAACAGGTTACGCGAAGCAAACCCCAATTTGTACCCAGGCGGCATCACGCTGGTGGACGACATCGCCAACCCTAACCAGTATTTCAGACCCATCTTTCAAGTTCGGCCGGACGAGCAGGGGCAGATCATCGCCATGCAGGACAGCCGCAATAACATCAACGCGACGTTCTTTGCGGACCTGTTCCTGGCGATCCTAAGAAACCCAGACCACAACATGACGGCCACGCAGGTGAATGCCATCGAGAACGAGCAGATGACGCAGATCGGCCCGGTTTACGAGCGGCTGGATCACGAGCTGCTGGACCCGTTTGTGGGGCGTGTGTTTGGGATTATGGACCGGTTTGGGCTGATTCCCATGCCGCCGGAGGAGCTGAGCGGCGCGGAGCTGAAGGTGGATTACATCTCCATGCTGGCCCAGGCGCAGCAGATGGTGGGGCTGAGCGGAATAGACCGGCTGACGGAGTACGTCGGCGCGGTGGCGAAGTTCCAGCCGGAGGCGCTGGACGTGTTTGACGCGGACAGCACCATCGACGAGTACGCGCGAATGCTGGGCACGCCGGCGGCGATCATCCGCAGCGACGAGGCCATCGCCCAGATACGCCATCAGAGGGCAGAACAGCAGGCGCAGATGCAGCAGGCGGAACAGGCCCAGCAGATGGCGAGCGCCGCCAATCAGGGGGCCGGTGCCCTGCGTCAGGCTGGTGACGCCGCGATGGACGGCGGGCTGGACGCGCTGGCCGGGATGATGGGCGCTGAAGGAGCTGAGATGGTATGACGAGCAACGAGTTGAAAGAGCGTGACAGGAACGACATTGCGGCGATCTTCTCCACGAGGGAAGGCCGCCGTTTCTTTGCAAAGCTGTTGTATGAATGCTGCTGCATTTATGACCTCATGGATGTAGAGACACCGCCTCATGCGGCGGCCTTTCTGAATGGCGGCCGGAACGTGGGGATAGCGGTGTTGAGCTGGCTCCAGGACGCAGACGAAAACGCAGTTGTGAAGCTGTTTGAGGCGGAAAAAGAGAGGAAGGTTGACGCATGGGAGAAGACGGAGTGACGCAGGACCTGGGCGGAGCGATGGAGCCCGCGCAGGACGGCGGCATCACCACACACCTTGAAGGCCAGGGTGTGCGGGAGACGATGATGGGCGGCGACGGCGGCGCGGAAATGCGGAGCAACGCAAATGAAGCGCAAACGGATACGCAGCAGAACGCAGCGCAGCCGGGGGCTCCTGAGAATTACGAGCCCTTCACGCTGCCGGAGGGCGTGGACGTCAACAGCGAGCCGGTGAAGGCCGCGCTGGACGAGGCCGGAGGAGTGTTCCGTGAGCTGGGCCTGACACAGGAACAGGGGCAGAAGCTCATCGACCTGCACATGAAGCACTGGATGGGCGGTGCGGTGGAGGCCGAGGAGATGTTCCAGCGGCAGGTGGACCAGCAGGTACGGACCTGGGAAGAGGAGCTTCAGCGCGACGCCGAGATCGGCGGGACGCGGCTCCGGGAGAACCTGATGTACGCCAAGCGGGCCGTGGCCGCGCTGGGCGGCCGCGAGCTTGCGGAGGAGCTGAACAAGACCGGCATGGGAAGCAACCCAGCGCTGGTAAAGGCCTTCGTGAAAATGGGGCGGCAGTATTTCCGAGAGGATCACTTTGTGCAGGGCGGTGGCGCCAAGCCGGTGGACAATTCGCCGGCGGGAATGGCGCATCGTATCTATCCAAACATGAAATAAGGAGGAGTAAATATGGCGAATTTGGGAAGCGTGATGACGCTTAGGGAGTTGGCTTTGTCTCACGGGCTGACGGACAACGCGATCGTGGAGATTCTGAACAAGTCCACGCCGCTTATCGAGGATATGGCCTTCCAGAACGGCAACCAGACGGACGGGCACATGTTCCGGGTGCGTGCCGGTCTGCCTGGTGTTTCGTTCCGTGCTATCAACGAGGGCGTGAAGCCCACGCGGAGCAGCACGAAGGTCGTCCGCGAGACGTGCGCCATGATGGAGGCTGTCTCCGAGATCGACAAGAAGCTGGTGGACATGGCGGACGACCAGGCGTTGTTCCGGCTGAAGGAGAGCGCGGCGTTCATCGAGGCCATGGGGCAGCGGTTTGCCCGCGAGGTTTGGTATGGGGACACGGGGTTTGAGCCCAAGGGCATCATGGGGCTGGCCAAGCGTTACAGCGACCTGACGGGCCCGGCGAAGGATTACATCCTGGACTGCGGCGGGACGGGCAACGACAACACCTCTATCTGGCTCATCGTTCACAGCACGGAGAGTTTCTTCGGTATCGTGCCCAAGAACGGGAAGGTCGGCCTTCAGCACTTCGACAGCGGCGTGATCGACCTGAACGAGTACGATTCCAATGGCATGGCGCTGGGGACCTACCAGGGGTATCGTGACCGCTTCCAGTGGGATGTGGGCATCTGCCTGAAGGATTACCGCCAGGTGGTGCGTGCGTGCAACATCGACGTGACGCAGCTCTACGGCAGCAGCACGAGCTCGAACGCGGCGGCGGACCTGCTCCTGACAGTCAACCGCATGACGAACCGCGTTTACAACCTGAACGCTGGCCGTCCTGTGTTCTACATGAGCCGGACGCTGAAGGACTTCTGGGAGAGGCAGCTCCTCACCAACCATTACATCGAGAAGACCATCGACCAGGCCACGGGGACAATCACCACGAGCTACAAGGGGATCCCCATCCACCTGGACGACATGATCCTGGACACGGAAGAGAGGGTGGCATAACCATGATTCTTGACAAGAACCTGATTTTTGTGAGCGAGGCGGACGGAGAGAAGACGGCGAGCCGGGCGATCTGCCTGGCACAGAACGACCTTCTGCCCCCGACGGATGGCATTGGCCCATACGAGGGACTGTGGCTGGTCGTGACGCCTACCGAGAACGTCGCGGGGCTTGCGGTGACGCTCCAGCACTGCGACACGAAGGATGGGACCTTTGCGGACCTTGTGGCCTATCCCGCGGCGGACGGCACGGCGGGTGTGAGGCTGCTGGCGACGCCGGTCCCCCACGTGTGCAAAAACTGGCTGAAGCTGAGCTTCAACAAGGGATTCACGGGGAATGCCATGCTGACAATCGGCGTTGACAAGTTTGAGTAGGGGGTGGGCTGATGTATACCGCGATCTGCAAGAGAAACTGCATTTGGAACGGCAGGTATTGGGAGGAGGGCGAGGCTTACAAGGGAAAGGCCGAGCCCCCTCACCATTTTGAGGTGACGGAGCGCCCGGAGCCGGGTAAGGCGGCGCCGAAGAAGGCGGAGCCGGAGGCCGGGAAATGACAGACCTGGAGGCGGCGAACCGCGCACTGGTGATGATCGGTGTGGAGCCCATCGGGAGCCTAAGCGATAGGAACAAGACCGCACGGGTGATAAGCGGGCTCCTGCCGATTACAAAGAAAGTTGTGCTGAACGAGTTCCCGTGGAACTACGCGCTGCGCATCGAGCCGCTGGTCCCGAAGTCAGGGGCAACAGTGAAGGGATATAGCCATGTCTTCCAGCGGCCGGCGGACGCGCTGAGCGTCCAGCGGGTGTATTCGGACAATGGATTCAGCGGCACAGGGGATTACCGCATTGTGGGTGACTCTATCGGTGCGAACATCGAAAGCGGCAGCGTGGAGTATGTGGCCTGGGTGGAGAACCTGGAGGACTGGCCCACGCACGTGCAGGAGTGCCTTGTCACGCGGCTGGCGAGCGATGCGGCCATCAGCCTGACAGGGAACGGCAACCTGATGCAGGCGCTTCTCAATAAGTACATGACGCTGGCGAGCCACGCAGCGGAGCTCTCCGTGACAGAGGAGAACATCGCCAACATGAGAAAGGCGGAGTACTCCCGCCCGAACTATGTGGAAGCCCGGCAGTAGGAGGAAGTCATGAAGCTGTACGACGCGAAGGTGAGCTTTGCCGGGGGCGAGCTGTCCCCCATGTTGTATGGCCGCGTGGACCTGGCGCAGTACCAGACCGGGGCAAGGACGCTCCAGAACTTCATCGTCCTGCCCCAGGGCGCGATCATCAACAGGCCGGGGACGAAGACCCTTGGCGGAAACTACAGCGGAAGGGCCCGGCTGGTCCCCTTCGTGTTCAGCGAGGAAGATAGCTGCGTACTGGCTTTTGTGGATGGAAACATTACGCAGTTCAGAGAGGACGGTTCGTCAATGTTGCTGCTTACCGGCACGCCCTACACCTCAGCCCGCCTGCCCAGGCTGCGGTGGCTCCAGAGTGGGGACGTGCTGTATCTGTTTCATCCCGACGTGCCGGTGCATACATTGAGCCGGACCGGTAGCGGGTGGATGCTGGAACAGGCGACGTTTAGGGACGGGCCCTTTGAGGATACAAACATCGACGACACGAAGAAGATGCGGGCTTACAGCTATTCCTCTGGTGGCGCGAGCGTCTATTGGGATTTCGACTTGACCGGCGTCATGGCGGCGGGGCTGCTGGTGCGGCTGGAGACGGAGGTGAAGGCATACTCCGAGGAGCTAAACCTTGAACCAGGCACCAGTGGTGAGTTTGGGGAATGGGTGACGGTCTCCAACGTCTTCGGTGCATACACCATCAAGACCAACGGGAAGTGGCATGGGACCATCGAGGTGCAGCGGCTACGCTCCGGTGAGGACCCGGAGACCGGATGGGAGACATTCAAAACCTGGACGTCTCAAAATGGCGCGGAGGAGAACTTTAGCATCAGCGGGGACGTGGAGGAGTACGCGGACCAGTTTCGACTCCGGCTGAAACTGACAACACAAGTCGTGTCCGTGTCCTTCAGCTTTGAGGGCGGGGCCATCAATCGCATCTTTAAGATGACGAGCATCTACAGTAGCTCAAGTACGGGCGGCTACGGCAGCGCAACAAACGTGGACGGTCAATGGGGCAACGTTCCGGAGACGGACGCCTGGGCGCTGGGGGCGTTCAATGCTGCCTGGGGCTACCCGTCCGTGGGCATCTTCCATCAGGAACGGCTTGTCCTTGCCAGTACAAAACACAGCCCCCAGACCCTCTGGATGAGTCAGCCCGCGAGTTGGCACAACTTCGGAACGTCCATCCCGGCGAAGGACGACGACGCCATCACCGTGACGCTGGCCAGCAAGGAGATAAACGAGATTCGCGGTCTGGCGAGCCGGGGCGAGCTGCTGATCTTCACGGCCGGCGGCGAGTGGACGGCACGGGCGGGCAGCAAGAGCGACGTGTTCACGCCCAGCTCCATCGTCATCACGCCCTCCGGCTACCGGGGCAGCGCGAACATCCCTCCGCTGGACGTGGGGGACGTGACGCTGTTCGTGCAGCGTCAGGGAACGGCGGTCCGCTCAATCGGCTACAGCCTGGACGTGGACGGGTATGCGAGCCAGGACGTCACCGTGTTGGCGGAACACCTGTTCCGGAACAACCCGGTCCGGGCGATGGCGTATCAACAGACGCCCTGGAGCGTGGTGTGGTGCGTGCTGGCGGACGGGACCGTGGCGGCGCTGACCCTGCAAAAGGAACATCAGGTCAACGCCTGGACGCGGCAGGTGTTCAGCGGCGGGACCGTGGAGGACGTGTGCTGCATTCCCGGCGGGGACCAGGACGAGGTGTATTTCGCCGTTCGCCGGAGCGGGAGCGTGATGATCGAAAGGTTGAGCCACCGTGGGACGGACAGCGGCTCCTTCCTGGACGCGGGGAGCGTGGCGATTTCGTCCGTGCTGGAGTGCCTGGACTGGGAGGCGAACGTGGGCGGGACCCTTCAGGGACGCCACAAGCACATCCCGGCAATGACGCTGCGGCTGCTGGAGACAAAGGCGCTGAAGGGCGGCATCATCACGGAGAACAACAGCGGGCTGGACGCCCTGCCGCTGGACGGGAGCCTGTTCAGCGGGGACGTGAGGATGCAGCCGCCGGGCGGAGCGGCGCGGACCTGCCGCGTGCGGCTGGAGAACACCGAACCGGGGCCGGTGACAGTGCTGGGCATTTACCCCGAAGTGTGTGTGCCGGAGGAGATGAGGAGCGAATGAAGACCGAGGTCATCCCGGCGCGGGCGGAACACTGCGCCCTGCTGGCGGCCAACATGGACGAGGACGGACGCGAATTTATACGGAAGTATTACGACGTGGAGGCAGATCAGGGGCTCAGAGATTCCCTGACGGCCTCCACTCTTTGTTGGACCATCCTGATTGACGGGCAGGCGGCGGGGATGTTCGGTTGCACGGAGGACGCCCAGGTGTGGCTCACCACAGCCCCGGCCATCGAGCGGGCGAAGCTGCGCTTCATTCGACAGAGCAAGACCTACCTCAATCAGATGGCGGAGCGGTGCGGCGGGTATCTGCAAGCCGTCGCGCACAAGGAGAACCACCTGCTGATGGGATGGCTGATGTGGAGTGGGTTTGAGATAAAGGGAGAGACGGGTGATTTCTGGCTATGTGCATACCAGTTGCGTTAGCCGTCGCGGGCGGACTGGCCGGCGCGGCGGGAAGCGTCATTCAGGGCAACGCCCAGGCAAAGGCCTACGAGCAGCAGGCGCAGGTGGCCCAGCAGAACGCCCGGCTGGCGGAGCTTCAGGGCGAACGGGAGCTGGAGCGCGGGGCGCGTGAGGAACAGCGGTTCCGGCGCCAGCAGCGGCAGTTTCAGGGCACGCAGCGAGCTGCGCTGGCGGCCAGCGGAGTGCAGATGGGAGGTTCGGCGCTGTCCGTTCTGGCGGACACGGCGCAGGGCATCGAGGAGGACGCGGCGATGCTCCGCTTCAACACGCTGCAAAACAAGTGGGAACGGGACGCCCAGGCGGTGAACTTCATCAACGAGGCCAACGCGGCGCGGGCCAACGCCAGCAACGCCAGGAACGCGGGACGCATCGGGGCCTTCACGACGCTGCTGACATCCGGGTTGAACATCGCCGGAATGACGGCGGGCGTTCCCACGGGATCAAATGTGGCGAAGAATGGGGCGATCAAGCTGTCTGTCCCAAATACGCCACTTCTTCGCGGCCCTAACCAGCTTGGATACCGCTACAGATATGACGTGGCTGGCACGTATTTGTAGAGATTGAGGTGAGACCATGCCAACCTACAAAAACGAAACGGACAAACGCAGTACATTCCCGGACAAGAACTGTCTGGAGTGGGCGCCGGGACAGACCCGGGCGCTGGAATACTTTGTCCCCCACGAGGAGCTGGGGCTGACGATGATCGACGAGCGCCCCTGGGTGCTGCGGAACAACCCGCGTGGCTTTGGCTACGAGACGCTGGAGGTGAAACGGGGACAGAAGACGGTCTATCGGGTGCCGTACAGCATGACAGTGGAGCTATCCGTCTTGTCTCCGGAGGGGGACGTGGCGATGACCGTGGGGGACAGCCTGATCCCCATCACGGTTGGGCCGAAACAGTTCCATGTTTCCCGCTACCCGTGGGACATGGTGGGGTATCTGACCTTTGAGACAGAAAACACAGTACGCGTGCACATAAAAGTGGAACCATTCACAGAAAGGGGACAGTGAGAGATGGCGATGATAAACGGAGTGGCGAATGGGGATATACCCCAGGAGTGGATCGATGCGATGGCGCACGCCGACCATCCCAACGGGAGCAATCCCTTCCTGACGGCCAGGAATATGCCCGCGCTGGAAAAAAGGGTGGCGCCCTTTCGGCTGCTGGAACGACTGGAGGGCATGGGGGCTCTGTATGCGGCGGCGTTTGGGGATAACGCCTTTGTAGCCGTGGGCGACAAATGTGCCGCGAGGAGCATAGACGGACAGGCATGGGAGCTGCTGGCGAATGTACCTGCCGGGTATTGGCGCGGCGTGGCCTTTGGCGGCGGGGTGTTTGCGGCCCTGGGGCTGAGCACAAACGCCATGTGGAGCGACGACGGCGGCCAGACCTGGACGCTGACCACCGCGCCGGAGGGCGAGTGGAACGCCCTGACCTACGGCAACGGGATGTTCGTGGGGGTGTGCGACGGGAAGATCGTCAAGTCGCTGGACGGCAAGACCGGGTGGACAGCAAAGGCTGTCCCTCCGGGGTACGGTGAGGATATCGCCTTTGGCAATGGGGTGTTCGTGGCCATCGGACCGGCGGGGGCCCTGATCAGCACGGACGGTGAGACCTGGACGGAACGGGAGACGCCACGTGCCACGTGGCGCTGCGTGGAGTATGGCAACGGGAAGTTTGTCGCGCTGGGCGGAAAGTGCATGGTCAGTACGGACGGCGGCCAGACATGGAGCCTGACCCAGGCTGGGCTGCCCTCCGGCGGCTGGGACGCGGTGTGCCACGGCGGCGGGTTCTTCGTGAGCGTGGGGAACAGCGCCCAGAGCATGACCACGGGGGACGGGACGATGGACTGGACCCAGACGGCGGCCCCGAACTTCATCTGGCGCGGGCTGGCCTTTGGGCTGGACACCTTCGTTGCGGTGGGCAGCGGCATCATGACGGGGCAGGTGGTGGACGTGGCGGCGGCCCTTGGGAACGTCAGGGGTGCGAACGCCACCAACACCTTCGCGACAATGGCGGACCTGGCTGCAGTAACGACTGCGGTGGGTGAGTTCCGCACGGAGCTGACGCGAGTGCTTGAAAGTTTGACGATGGGAGAGAATGGCTGATGGACAAGAAACTTGTTAGTTTTGAGTGGCTGGAAACACGGGCCGACCTGCCGGGGCGGCTGGAGATCGACCGGCTGTACTTCATCGCCGCGGACGGTGTGACAGTGATCGACCACGGGAGCGGCCCGGTGGAGTTCGGCGGTGGCGGCGGTGGCGGCGGCTTGTACCGTGGAGCGTATGAAGACGCGGCGGCGCTGCGTGCGGCCCATCCGGCGGATGTGCTGGGGGCCTACGCCACCGTGCTGGACACAGGGACCGTCTGGATTTGGGGTGGCCTGGACTGGACAGACACTGGACACTCCTCCGCGGAGATCGAGATCGTGGATAACCTGACTACGGCGGCGGGCGACAAAGCGCTGTCGGCACGACAGGGAGTGGTGCTGAACGGGAAGATCAGTGAGCAGAGCGAGCGGATTGACGCGCTTGAGGATTTAGCCCTGAGCGTAGATGAGCTGGGCTATATGTGCCAGACAATCGAGGAGGAATAACGATGGCAAACGTAACGAAGCGGATCATGACAGACGAGACGGGGCAGGATATCGTAACCCAGCTTACGACACAGAACGAGTTCCTGACGGCCCTGCATGGCAACAGAGCGAACCTCCAAACTGAGGACAAGACCAGCCTTGTGAATGCTGTCAATGAGCTGCTGGGGAAGCTGGGGACGGTTGGGGACCTTGAGACCCTTACAAAAGCAAACGTCGTGGCCGCAATCAACGAGCTGGTTGGGAAAGCGGACAACAAGATTTTGTCGGCCCTTCGCGAGGCTTCCGGGGCCGGCATCCACAATGCGCTGCCTCGCTGCATGGCGTTGGGCAGCAGCTTCACGGCTACCCAGCAGAACGCTATCGACAATGGAGGCTTCGATGACCTCTTCGTGGGTGACCACTGGGACTTCACGAATGTCCCCTATACATGGGCAGACGACGAGGATCAGGCGCATAACGACGTGTTCTCAGGCACGTTCCGCATTTTGGATTGTGATTATCTTCTGCGGTCTGGGGATACGGAATGCACGACACACCATCTCATGGTGGCTCCGGACGCCAATCTGTTTACCCGCGCAATGAACCCCACAAGCACGACAGTGGGCGCTTATGCGGGCTCCGAGATGCGGACGAAGAACTCCGGGTTGGCACGGGCCAGGGCGATCTTCGAAGCGTGCTTCGGTGCGGGGACGCTGATGCCGCATCGTGTGTATCTCCAAAATGCCGTGACGGACGGCAAGCCCAGCGCAGGAGCGTGGATGGACAGCGCCGGCGCGGAACTCATGACGGAGCAGCAGGTCTACGGCGGGCTGGCGCTCAACTCCGGCAGTCCTGACGGCGTGAGCGTTCCGAACCGCTACACCATCGGGTGCAAGCAGTTTAACTTCTTCCGTCATAGGCCGGACATGATCAGTAACCGTCAGTGGTACTGGTTGCAGGATGTCGTTTCCGCCGTCCTTTTTGCTCTTGTCCACCACACTGGTTTTGCGGCCCATACCGACGCATCCAGTTCTGGGTGTGGTGTCCGCCCGGTTTTCGCTTTGCGCAAGGCCGCGTAGGCCTTGCGCTTATCTCTAATCCCCGCCCCCGTGTGGGGCGGGGACATTTAAGTTTAAAACTTATCTTCTATAGTAGGAGGAATAAAAAATGGCAAATGAAATGTATAAGGTTAAACTCTCCGACGGGACTGAGCTGAAAAATCTGGAACTCAACGGCAACAACTTCGTCTCCCAGAGCGAAGTGACGCCGGAGATGTTCGCGGGCAAGATGGCCCATGTGACCATCACTGGGCCGGAGGGCGCAGACGGGGCGGGGCTCCTGGGCGAGCATGAGCACATGGAGTTGATCCGCTGTCAGAAGGACGATGCTCTGGGTGGCTGGGCCTTTGTCCTGCGGGATATCCCGGCGGAGAAGCTGGAAAAGCTGAAGACTCGTGGGGATATCGAGTATCTGGCGATGATGATGGACGTCGATCTGTAGGAGGAGGGAACGCATAATGGCTAAGACGCAGCACAGTAAGAACTTTGCGAAGGTGAAAGAATTTTACGATCTTGGTGTCTGGCCCGAGAAGCGCGTCAGGGACGCAGTGGTGAAAGGCTGGATCACGGCGGAGGAGTTCAAGGAGATCACGGGGAAGGATTATGCAGCTTAATATCCTTCTCAACCTCGCTGTGGCGGGGGGCGTTGCGCTTGTGACTCACGAGGGCGGCCACTATTTGGCCGCTCTCTGCTTTGGGGAGAGGCTGAAGTTTCGCTTCGAGTGGGGGCGTCTGTTCGGCATTGTCCCTGTCCCACGATGGGTGTGGACCATGCCGAATATGGCGGAATGGAAGCAGCGCGTGGTAGCGGTGGCCGGGTTTGGTGTGGAGTTTCTTTGTGCTGGGATTGCCGTCGCTCTTGGCTGGCTGTGGCTGCTGCTGGTGGCGTCCTGCCATATTATCGCGTATCCGTTCTACGCGGGAGACAGTAGTGATTTTAGATTGTTATAAGTGTCTAAAGCAAATTAAGGAGGGGAATTTATGTCACTGTTCCATGAATTTTGTGGCGGTTTTATAACTTGCTGTTGTGTTGGAATATTTATATGGGCTATATGTCTTCTATTGCGTTTTTTAATTAATGATATAAAAAACCCTGAAGTACGTGTGATTGTTTGGTTTATACGACATTTATTTTTCATAATGTGGCTATTGTTATGCGTATCTATAATAGGTGACTTTTGGCTGAAAGTTGTTCAGCCCGAGAACGTGCCAAATTGGGTAATCATGCTATTCAAGACACATTAAATTCAAGACACATTAAAAGGAGGGGTTGAAATGTTTAACAACCTGAAAAAATGGGTCGTGGAACAGGTCATGTGGGCTGAAAAGAACATGGCTGGCAAGTCTGGTGCGGAGAAGCGTCAGGCGGTGGTGGATAAGCTGGATGACCTGATCCCGCTGCCGTGGTTCCTTGAGTGGATGGATGGCCCGCTGATTGGATGGTTGGTGGATAAGTGCTGCGCCCTGTTAAACGCGGAGGCAGGGCATGACTGGTCCGCCCTGAACATGACGGCTGAAACCTGTGAGTCTCTGGCCCAGGAGTTGCCGGACGTGGACGCATATACAAGGACAGTGGAAGAAGTCGCTAACACGGCGAAGGAAACAGTGCAGAAGACGGTTGAAAAAGCCGCGGCTAATCTGGAGGATACAGGAGAGAAGCTGGGGAGCCTGTTTGAGCAGTATGGCATCGACCCTTCCGCGGTGGTGGAGAAAGCTGTGGAGAAAGCGACGGCGGCGGCTCCAGAGGAAATAAAAACGGCGGCAGCAACGGCAGTTAAGACGGCGGCAACAGGGGCACAGACCAGTGACAAACTCTCTGCGCACTTCTCAAAGAAGGAATTTGCTTGCAAATGCTGCGGGAAGTTTATCCCGTGCCCGGAGCTGGTGGAGAAGCTGGAGAAGTTCAGGACGTTGTGCGGCAACAAGCCCATGACCATCGGGAGCGGGACACGTTGTCTGAAGCGTAATAAGGCTGTTGGCGGAGCCATGCCCGATGAGAAGAAGGGGACGAAGGGCAGCCAGCATCTATACGGTAAGGCAGCAGATGTTCAGAAGATATCTGGCCTGACCATCGACCAGATGGCGAAACTGGCGGAACAGGCCGGGTTTAACGGCATCGGCAAGTACAACTGGGGCGTCCATGTGGATGTGAGGAAGACCCCCGCCCGCTGGGACTATCGGAAATAGGAGGTGACGGCCATGCTTGGCGTGAAGCGGACAGATGGGAATCTGATGTTCTTGTACGCTGTGTACCTGGCCTCCCTCTCCGTGGCGAACGTGCTGGACAACAGCTATGTCTTCATTTTTGGACACACTTTGCCCGCCTCTGTGCTCACCTACCCCATCACACTCCTTGTTGCGAACGTGGTTCGCGAGCTCTGGGAGGAGAAGTACGCTTCCCGTGTGGTGCTGCTTGGGCTCTCGGTGAAGTTCGTGGGAATCGTGCTGCTGGGGTTGTCGCGGCTCCTGAACGTCATCCCGGACTACGGTATGCGCTGGGAGCTCTGGCGCATCTTGGGCACGTCCTTCTGGGAAGTTTCGGAGCAATGGGTGTTAGGCAGGGATTTCCGTTTCTGGACCGTCTCGATCATCAGCTTCCCCATCGCGCAGTTCGTCAACGTCTGGCTGTTTGACCTGCTTTTGACCCGGCATATCCGCCAGACTGGGAGTCCGTGGGGCGGGCGCTGGTCGCGCTTCCTGACGGCGGCTATGGCGGGAGAGGCGACGGAGGTGCTCCTGTTCCTCGTGTTGGCCTTTGCGCCAAATTGGGAAGGGATTTGGCGTTTTACCTGCCAGCAGATGGAGGTGAGGACGGTCTTCACGCTCTTCTCCTTACCTGTGTTCTATGCGCTGACGTGGAGGAGGCGAGGCCATGCCCGGACATCTGGAAAATGAGCAGTTCTGGTCAATGCTGGATGGGGCTGTTATCGGTGGGCTTGGCGGAGCGGTGAACTATCTGCTGGAGAAAAGCCCCCGGGAGTGGGGGAGGTTCCTTGTGGCGCTGCTGACATCCGGCTTCGCCGGGATGCTGGCGCAACTGGTAGTAAGCTGGATGAACGATGACGTGCGGCCTCAGTTCGCAATGGCGGGGATCGCCGGGTATTTGGGCGTGAAGCTGTTGGACGACGTGGCGCGGCGCGTGAGACGGCTGGTGAACGGCAGCCTGGACGCGCTGGAGAAGACAGTATCATCTGATATAAAGAAGGTGGAGGGCAAAAAATGAGGGTGGAGCGGTATCAGCGGCAGGTGGCGGAGGGACAGACACCCTCCGCCTTTTTGCGTTCTTACGACGCGGGGAACACCACGGCGCAGATCGGCGCGGCGTGGGGACAGGTGGGCGGGGCCCTTGAGAAGTGGGGCGCGTGGGCTCAGAAACGCCAGGATGAGTGGGACGCCGCCACGGTCATGAACGCCCAGACGGAGTTTGCCCGGCGCATGAGCGACTATCTTGACAACCCGGATACGGGGCAGACCGTCACGCGGAAGAGCGGCGCGGCAAGGGACCTCACCAAGGATACGGACGCCTACGCGGACAAGACGGCGCAGGAGATATCCGGGCTGCTGGAGAACGACCGGCAGCGGGCTGTTTTCAACAGCGGCATTCCCAAGGCGAAGATGCCCTTTACCCGTCAGGCCAGCGATTACGAGGCGCGGGAGCTCCAGGTGTTCCGCAAGCAGGCCTTTGATGCGAACATCGCGGCGGCGCAGGATATGTACCTCCGTGCGGCGGATAGCCCGGCGGACCGGGAGCGGGCCGTGGACATGGCGGCAAACGCTATTCGTTCGCAGTATTTCGGCGCGCCGGAGGAGTACATCGACCTGGCGATCGCTGAGGCGAGGAGCGGCATGGCGGCGCAGTGGGTGTCGCACGTTGCCCAGGAAAACCCCATGACCGCGATGGAGATGTTGAACGACAAAAGCCTGGGCCTGCTGCCGGAGACGCGGAACAAGCTGGAGGCGCAGATCAAGCCCCGGGCGGAGATATACGAGGTGCAGGATATTGTTGACGGGCTGGCGGCGCAGTTCCCCCAGGGGATGGAGGGCGCGGGGCTGGAGTACATCAGGCAGAAGTACGAGGGTCCGCTGGAGGAGAAGATCGCCTCGGCGTACAAGATGCGCATGAACGAGCTGGACATTGACCAGAACAACGCGCGGCGCATGAGAGCGCAGGCTCAGGAAGACCGCTGGAATGAGATATTGAGCAGCTATGTTGAAACAGGGCTTTGGCCGAATGAGGCCGAAGTGCAGTTGATGGTGGCGAATGGTGAAATCAGCCCGACGCGCGGAGCTGCCATGCTTGACAACAAACTGGTTGCGAAGACGAGGGCACAGACCGAAAAGCGTCTGTCAAAGGACCCCGCGTGGGTGACACTCAAGCCGGAACAGCAGGAAGAGCTTGTCATGCGTGAGATGGGCGTCACTACTGAGGAACGCAAAGAACTGTTGTCGTATTTGTGGGGCGGCGTGCTGGACGGCAGCGTGACGGACGCGGAAGTTAGGCAGTGGTATGCCAATGGACGGATCACCAAAGCGGAAAAGGAACGCCTGATAAACGCGGACAAACGAATGAGCGTGGAGCAGAAGGCTTTTGTTGACCAGCAGAAGGAAGAACTGAAAGTTGATTTTAAGAACATCAAAATCCCTGGTAAGAGTGATTCCATTTATCAATCTAATGCAGAAACGAAGTTCACCGAGCTGTTGAGGGATTTGAACCCCGCGGACAAGGACTACCGCAAGCAGGTGATGGAGGCGCGGAAACAGGCGCTTGTCTATGGTGTCCAGCAGAGCGGTAAAGCCCTTGAACAAAGCTGGACGTTGTATAAGCCATGGACTTGGGGGGGCGACGGGACGACAGCGTTTGGCGAGCGGTTCAACAAGCAAATCAGGGCGATTGACCAGGGAATTAAGCGCGTGCAGGAGTACACGCCAAAATTCACGATGGACAATATCAACCTGCCGGAGAAGAGGACGCCACCGGCTGAAACTCCGTCGTCATGGAGCGGCAGTGACAACGTCGGTTTTGACGCGCTGGGCGGCGCGGGGACAACAATAATAAGCGATTACATGAAACAACGGAAGAAAGATGACGGCACGGTCTATTCACACGGCGGCATTGATATCAGGGGGAACAAACCCGGAGAGATCAACGGGAAGCCCGTGACGGCACCGATGCAGCTTGACGGCGTGAAGATGACCGTCAGTGGCGTGGGAAAAGACTCCGTAAGCGGTAACAAGCTGCACCTGAAAGGGGAATACAATGGGCAGACATTTGATATCTTCATGTGTCATTTTCAGAATGGAAGTATTCAGGTGAAGAACGGGCAAACCGTGACGGCGGGGCAGACGCTGGCAAAGGTGGGGAGCACGGGACACAGTGACGGCCCCCATCTGCACATCGAGACGAAGATAAACGACAAGAAGGTTGACCCCAAGAGATTCTATAAGCTGCTGGGTGTACCTACCGTGGCTGAACGGAAAAAACAGATGGAACAGCAGCAGCCAGCGCAACAGCAGCCAGCCGTGCCGGAGCAGTCGCCAGCACAGGTGGGGAAATCCTCTATTGCTGATATTTTCCGCAACGGCGTGCCGAATGGATGGAGAGGCGGCAGGATGTTTTGATAGCGAGAGACAGGGCTTGCGCCCTGCCTCTCTCCCGCATACGCCTACCGCCAGATGATAATCACCCAACGGCCCAACCTCAGATAAAGCACGAGGTGGCGTCTTTTCGGCTTTAACATATCGGATGACTCCTTTCTTAAAAGGATGTCCGCCCCTGCAAAGGCGAACTTTTGCCGGGATTTTTTGACCCACGGCAAAATCTTGATGCCGGCCAGGACTTGCAGTACCAATATGCCGCAGTCGTGCGGTGGAGATATTTTAGCACAAAAAATCCTCCTTTTTGCCCCTGATGATTGCAGTCATCAGAAAAAGGAGGAGCCATCCGATATGTCGCTGTTATTATACCACACCCCCGGAAGGAGAAAACCAAAATGGCTACAATAAATGTCCCGGAGTATGACCGCCAGCAGTATGAGACAGCGATGCAGTCTATTAAAAACACTCAGCCTGTCACGCCCGCGCCGGAGCCTGTCACGGTGGCACCAGCGCCCGTGCCCATGCTTGCACCTGCGACGCAGGAGCAGAAGAGCGTCCTTTACGGCGGGGAAAGCCTCTCCAACGTGGACACCCTCAACACGACAGTGGACGCGATCAGGGAGAACGTGCAGAAATTCTCAGGCGTCCAGCAGGCGTTAAAGGAACAGTACGCCGATATTCTGAAATTGCACTATCCCGTGTTTGGGGATCACATCGACTATGCCCGCGCCCAGGGGTATGAAGACAGCGAAATCCGGGACTATCTGGAGGGGCGGGAGTTCGCCGCGATGTTGGAGCACTCTCAGGAGGACATCAATGCCTACCTCCAGCGCACGCCGGAGGGGATGGCGCTGGCCGCGGCGGCGGAGCATCGGCGCATGATTGATGCCTATGTCCAGGCGTCCGGGCTGGAGCGCGATGATGTTGAGGACAGGATGGCCGTTGCGAAAGTGCTGGGGATCCCAGCGAGTCTGCTGATAAACGACGAGGAGTTGTACCAGAAAATCAAGCCGTTGTATAAGGTGCAGGAGGGCTTGTGGGAGAGCGGCGTCAATGGCTTTTTTGAGGGCGAAATGAGCCACAGGAAGCAAACGATTGGACGCGACCTGATGTATGGCCTGATTTCCTACACACCGGAGCTGCAAAAGGAAATAGAGTCGTATAACCAGGCCCTTCAGCAGTTTGCTCCTGCACTGCGAGACACGTTCTGGAATAAAGGGGCGCGTGGCGTCGGGCAGTTTCTTGATCTTCTTCGGCGCTCGAGCACTAAGGGGACGGTTTATGGTTTGACAGCAGCGGGGCTGGCGGCGATAGCTGGTGTGACCGTGGCTCCGTGGAGCATACCTGCGCTTGCTGGAACCGGGTTGACTACCGCCGGGGCTTACGGTGCGGGCTACGCTTTTGGCAGTGCTCTTGAAATGTTCGAGAGTGAGGGCGGAGATGCCATGCTGGAGTATCTTGCCATGAAGGACAAGGACGGGAACCCCATGGACTTTCGTGCCGCACAGATCGCTGCTTTAACTGTTGGATTTGCAAACGCCGTTATTGAAGAGGCGCAGGTGAGCCAGATTTTGGAGCCCCTGAAGGGAAAGCTGAACAAGGCGACAATGGGGGCGCTGTTGAATAACTCCAGCATTATGGAGAAGTTTATTCAGCTTGGGAAGGATTACGCGGGGAATGTCACCAGCGAGACGGCGGAAGAGATTGTCCAGAAGGCCGTCACCATCATTGGCGGCGAGGTAGCCAAGCTGATGAGTGGACGGAACTTTGAGAATATCACCATCGAGGACGCTCTAAAAGAACTGGCCCAGGAGGGAATGGAGTCTATCCCGACCATGACGCTGCTGGGGCTGCCGGGTCTGGCGGCTGGTGGAGTGAGGACCACGCTGGATATTCGTCAGGAGGCTAAGGCCAAAAAGGCCGTCGAGGCCATCCAGAAGGAGTGGGATTCTCTTACCCCGGAGCAGAAGGCGGAGAAGGACAAAGAGATCCGTGAGGCCATCATCACGGAAGCCAGCAAGAACCCGATGTTCCACACCGAGGAGGCGGAGACTACCCGCGACAGGTTGACAAAACAATTTGTTGCTATGGGCAGGGATGAGGAACTTGCGAAGGCAGAGGCGGAAGTTGCCACGGCGGCCGGCATCGTCATGCTTGCGAGGGAGCCGGATCTCCTCATAGAGAAGGACGGCCAGAAGGTCAAACCCACGCTGGAGGACATGACGAATATCGTCGTGCAAAGCTGGCAGAACTCCGAAAGGGAGAGGCGCGCGGAGGAGTATAACCAGATCATTGGCGAGCGTGGCGCGGCAAAGCTGGACGCGGCCGACCGTCAGGGGCGCATTGATAATCTTTCCGTTGCCAGACAGATGGAGGAAGCAGGGAAGGACGCCAAGACCATCTGGCTGGCGACGGGCTGGCAGAGGGGCAAGGAGGGCAAGTGGGGATATGACATCCTGGATGGGGAAATAAAAACCGACGTGAAACTCCAGGAGCATGAAACGGAAGACGGTGGAGTTTATTATACGACCACGTTGGGCGAGATTTACGATGCACCGGAACTATATGCAGCATACCCTGAGTTAAAGAATGTTGAGGTAAGCCCTACTATATTTGGGACCGCCAAGGGGGGGTATGTGTCAAGTTTTGGGACTCTTCCAAGTTTGATTGAGTTATCTTCCACTTATATTGAAAATCCAGATGTGGAAGCACGTATCAAGGAAATTAAAGCGACACCGGAATATCAAAGGTATATGGAAATTGACCGTCAACTTCTTAAAGAAGATTATAAGCCTAACCCAGCTTTAGACGCTGAACAAGAAAAGCTATTTAATAGTGATATTGCAAAGGAATATAGGGGACTTGAGAAAAAAAGGATTTACAGAACAAAGGGGGATCCGGCCAGTATCAGCGGAAAGGCAAAAAGCACTCTGATTCATGAAATTCAGCACGCGATACAGGATATTGAAGGATTTGCGAGAGGAAGTAGTTCACGAAATAAAAATTATCGCAATCATGCGGGCGAGGTCCAAGCCAGGAACGCCAGCGCCCGGATGGACATGACCGCTGAGGAGCGGCGTCAAAAGCTGCTGTCCGAGACGGAGGACGTGAGCCGGGAGGATCAGATCGTCCTCATGGACGCGCTGGAGATGGCGGAGAGCTACGGGCAGGACCATATCCCCGCATCCATCGAAGAAAACATAGCGAACGGCATGGCAGCTATTAATAAAGTTATTACCGATCATACCGATGTGATTAACGCTATGTATCGCGATGACGTTGGGGGCATATCATTCTTCTGGGGTGAACCGGGACGCGGCGAGAATTTCAAACATGGGTGGGGAATTTCGCATCTTTTAGCGCACCGTGATAAGCAACATCAGGACAACCCGCAAAAATACCCTGATGGTATGAGTGTTTTAAAGAAATTGCCTGAAGTTATAGCACGAGGGAAAATCGTTAAGAATGTTGGAGAAAATATTCCCAACGCTCAGCGTGTGAATATTTCCTATGACGGCTATACGGCCATACTCTCATTATATAAAGATGGGGACCGGCAAACATGGCTATTGACAGGGTGGAAAGATGATAATACTTCCGATGCGTCCGGCGAAGTGTACGATTCAACCGAAGCTACGCTCAACGAGCCTACACGTTTTCGTCCCGCAGAGGGAGCGGAAGTTAGTAATCAAAGTTTATCCCAAACCGGCGAAACCGTCAACGGCACACAGCGTTCCGGCATACAAGAAAACGGCAGGATAAAAGGCTGGGTCCATGGGGCTCCCGGTCAGGAGGCGTGGAATGTCCCGTCCGTGATTGAGTTCTTCCAGACCGCCAATGCCTCCACCGGCTTCCACGAGCTGGGGCATCACATGCTGCGCCTGATGGTGGACATCTCTAAGCTGGAGGGCGCGTCCGCTCAGATCAGGGAGGACGTGAACACCATCCTGTCCCACGCGGGCGTGACGATGGAGGAGTTTGACACCGACCAGAAAAAGCGCATCCAGGCGCATGAATACTTTGCCAGGAGCTGGGAGACGTACCTTTCCGAGGGCAAGGCTCCCACGCCGGAACTCCAGGGCGTGTTCGACAGGATCCGTGAGTGGATGATCGAGGTGTATCACGACGTCGTCCAGGCGCTGGGTATTGAGCTCAGCGACGAGATGAGGGACGTGTTCGACCGTCTGCTGGCAACGCCGGACCAGTTGGCGGAGCAGCGGCGTATTGGCGACCTTGCAATGGAGGAGCTGGCGCGGCGCGACGAGATGAAGCGCACGGCAGAGGAGATCAAGGAGCTTGAGGCCGAGACCGCCAGCCAGCAGGAGCAAGTCACTGAGACGGAGGAAGCGACCTACCCGAAGGATTGGGACGAGATAACCGCGGACGGTGAGGAGATACGCGAGGAGTTTGCGCAGATCATCGGGGAGAAAGGCGCGGCACGTCTGGACGCGGAAGACGCCGGAACCCGAATCGACAACCTTGGTGTTGCCCGTGAGATGGAGCAGGCCGGGAAGGACGCCAAGACCATCTGGCTGGCGACGGGTTGGCAGAGGGGAACGGATGGAAAATGGAACTATGAGGTGATGGACGGGGAATATACACTAAAATCCTTCAATGATGACCCTGTTATTCGTGAATTTAAGGAACTTCTAAAAAAAGTAGGGCATACGACAAAAGAAGAAAGAGCACGCACGGACGAACTGCGAGAGATTATTCTTAACGACGCGGAACGGAAAAAGGTTATTTATCAACCTACTCTTGAAGAAGTTTATAAATCCCCGGAACTTTACAAAGCATATCCAGAATTACGTGATATTTTTGTGGCTTATGATGTTATGAGGAATGGTGTTGAAGGCTTCTATGATCCTGAATGGAAGATGATAACGCTAAACATCAATCTCTCGAAAGAAAAAGCAAAGTCTGTTCTTGTCCATGAAATACAGCACATAATTCAGGAAAAAGAAGGATTTGGTGAAGGGACTAACCTTGACGACGTATGGGAGAACGGGGCGGCAAAGTATGCTCAGCAAGTTTACGAAGAAGCTAAAAACGACGCTGAGAAGCAGGGGGCGGCATTAGACGATAACTTTTTAAGGAGAGGCGCTGCACGAGCGGCATATCATCATGTCAGTGGCGAAGTGCAGGCCCGCAACGCTGAAGCCCGCATGGATATGACCGCTGAGGAGCGGCGTCAAAAGCTGTTGTCTGAGACAGAAGACGTGGCGCGGGAAGATCAGATCGTTCTCATGAACGCGCTGGGGGTTGGGGAGTCTTTCGCGCAGGAGAATATTCCAGCTCAGTCAGAGGTTGTCACGGAGTCGCAGCTTGACGAGATGACGCGGGGGCAGCTTGAAGCCGTCCGCACACGTTACAAGGGCACCGACCAGTGGATGAAAGCCCCGAACGGGAAGCCCACGAACCTGACAGAGAAACAGTGGCTCCAGGTGAGGACAACGAACTTCAAGCGGACGTTCGGGAACTGGAACTATGACCCAAAGGCCGAAGTTGTCGTAAAGGATATTACCGAAGTAGCCAAAGATTTTGGATTTGAGAAGACCAGCGAGTTAAAGAATTGGCTCATTGATCAGTACATGGGGAAGACCGTAACGATTGACGACGACGGGACGATCGTAGGATTTAGCAGCACTAAACTTGACGACTCGCTGAAAAGAACGCGCAAAGAGGGGCAGGTGGATGTTTACTCAGCGCTGGAAGAGTTGATAAGGAACTCGAAGTATTTTGATTTTGAGCCTGTAGATAAAAAAGCAAAGCACCAAGCACTGGCAGGGCAGGACGTGTATTATTCCGCCATGCAGATTGGGAAAAAGTTTTACTCCATCAGGTTCAAGTTCGACGTTGCAAAAGATGATCTGTCCAGAACGTATAAGGATCATAAGGTAAAAGAAGTAAAAATATCTCCCACAGCGTCCCATACGGTCAAAGGGAAGGACACTTCTCTCAGGCCGCATGCGCAAGCAGGAGATACTTTAGTTTATACTCTATCAGACCTGACCGGCGGCGTCAAGCCTCGTCCGGCTGTGAAGGTGCTGGACGCGAACGGCGAGCCGCTGATGGTGGCACATGGCACGGGCAGAGCCGACCGTGTTGGGAGCGTTTTCCGCAAGGACAGGGCAACGTCAGGCCCTATGGCGTTCTTCACTGATAATGAGGAGATAGCAGAGGGCTACGCAAGGGACAAGGTTGACACGTCTCTTTCCCGTGAGGACGCATACGATTACCACAAGCAGTTTACCGTTGATGTCAAAGGCAAAGGCGGTAAAACTGAGAATTTCACTGTCTCCGAATATTGGAACAAACTGCCGTTAAAAAAACAGCGTGAGATAGCGGAACGGGCACAGGCCATTGGGTATAACGATGATGAGGAGATAGTGCTTATTCCAGGCAATAAGATCGGTTCTGGGGGCTATGAATGGAATTTGCGCGAAGCGCGGGGCAATCACCTTGACGCGCTGGTGAGGGAATGGCTGGACAGTGGGAACCTGTATAACAGAGAAGACCAGTTTTTGAAAGTTCTTGAGCTGGCGGGCGTTGAGGGTGTTCAGTACAACGACCCGAGCGCCCGGCATGAAGCCGTCTATCACGTTTTCCTGAACATCAAAAACCCGTTTGTCACGACGGAAATCTCTGACGAGTTGTTTAATAAGCTGAAAGATGCGGCAGAAGAGGCGCAGAAGGATTTTGACCCGACACAGGGTTATTCCGCCGACGGCTGGGATAAGTCGAGCATGGAGCCGAACTTCTGGATAGACACGTTGGCGAGGGACAGAGAAAACGGCACGACCCACGCATGGACGTCTATCCCCGATTGGGTGACGGAAGTTCTCAAAAAAGAAGGGTACGACGGCATCCAGGACACAGGCGGCAAGGGTGGCGGGCAGGGACATACCGTTTATATCCCGTTTGAGTCCGAGCAGGTGAAATCCGCCACGGACAACCGCGGGACGTTCGACGCCAACAACCCGGATATATACTACCAGGATCAGGCTCCTGCCAGCCCCGCGGAGCAGCAGGCCGCCAGCGCAAACGCCACGGAAGCCGTGGACGACTACAACGCGCAGATGGAGGACTACAACCTCAAGCAGACCGCGCGGGAGTATGCGGACACGGTGGCGAAACTCATCCGCCAGAACGGCGGGCTGAGGCTGGAGGACTTCATTCATGACGTGGGGGAGGAGGCCGCGAAGGAGCTTCGCAAGAAGTGGCCGGGGCTGTTCCGCAACACGACGCAGGGGCCCCAGCTTGAGTTGGACGTGCTGACCCAGCAGCTCCAGGCCAACGGGATAAACCTGGACGTCCGTGGGCTGGTGGACTGGCTGACGGACACACTGAACGAAAAGCCTGTGAAGCCCACGCCGCCCGCGCTGACGGCGGAGACGCTGAAAGCGGCGGTGGAGAAGTACGGGGCCGAGGCCGCCAGCCGATACCTGAACGAGCGGAAACGATACCTTGAGGGGCTGGCCCGAAAGGAAGAAAGCCCCGACGCGCTCAGGGCGCTGACCAGAGAGCTGCGGGCCATTGACCGCATGATCGCCGGTGAGAAGGCCGCGAGGCAGAGAAAACAACTGCGCGAGCATTATCAGGATTGGATAAGCCGCCTGAATGCGGAGGACGCCTATATCCGCGGGAAGAATATCGGCGAGGATTACGGTATCAAAGAAGGTATAGAGTATCAAAAAAAGAAAAACGCTGAAGCCTTAAAGGAAACGGCAGAAGAATCATATATCCTTGGCAAGGGGATCGGTGAGGATTACGGTATCAAAGAAGGCATGGCGTACCAGAAGAAGAAGGACGCAGAGCGGCTTGCCCGCATGAAACAGCGTTACGCGGCCATGCTGAAGCGAACAAGGGAACTGCGGAAAATCGGCGAGAGGATAGACAAAGCCGTCGGGTCTATCAATCACATGGCGAAAGCCAAGAACATCAGCTACTGGCGACAGCAGGAGATCAAAGCCCTGTTGAAGGACTACGACCTCAAGCGCCGGACCAATGACACGCTGAAAAAGCGGGCGAGCGTCGAGGCCCTGCTGGAGCTCAACTCCATTGACGCGCAGTATGCTAAGGGCATGAGCAAGGAGGATCTGTCCTTCCTTGGATTGAAGAAGGATGACCTGAAGTATATAGGCACGACCACGCTCAACGACCTGACGCTGGGCGACCTGAGACAGCTTCAGGAGGATGTGAAGGACCTTTATCTTCAGGGCAAGGCGGAGTATGAGGCATGGCAGGCCAAGAATAAGGCGGACGTGTCAGATATCCGGAATGGCTATATCAAATCCTTGGCTAAAACTAAGGGGCCTGCCCCCAGCGCCGTGACAAAGAACAAGGACCTTGGCAAGCAGTACAAGGGGCTGACGGGCTTCCTTGCGAAAATGAAGGATGGACTGTACAGCGGAGTCCTGACGCCGGACCAGCTCTGGGATTGGCTGGGGAAGGGCAAGGCGAAGTATAGCGATGACAATATGTTCATCAAGGTATGGGACAGAGTGCAGGACAGCTACGATGAGAGGGACAGGCAGGTTGACCGGCGGATACAGACGGTGCGGGATGGGCTCAAAAAGCTGGGCTTCACGAGGCGAAGCGTGAATGGCATAATCGGTGACTTTGGACAGTTTGGGAAGGTGGCCGGAACGGTCAACGGCATCACCTTGAAATGGGCTGAGGTCATGGGGATGTACCTGGGCATGAAGAATCCCGATAACGCCAAAGCCATCATCTATGGGAACCTTGTCAATGGCAACGGCCAGGGGCCCGTGATGAGCGTGGAACAGGCGGAGGCCACCGTCCGGGAGTTTATCGGTATGCTCTCGCCGGAGCAGAAGCAGGCGGCGGAGCTGATACTTCAGGATTTTGAGGATAACTTTGATCGTGTGAACAATGGGCTGGTCAATAACTTCAACAAAGGGATGGATCACGTCGATAACTATTCCCCGATACGTAGGCTGGAGCATCAGACGCGGCAAGGGCTTGTTGACCTCGAAACCGCAGAGGACATCAAGAAGGGGGATAACAACGCCCCCATTATCCAGCAGGTGGAAAAGGGCTTCATGACAGAGCGCCAGGATATCAGCGAGGCGAAACAGAGACCTATAAACCTTGACGTGTGGTCAAACTGGATGGATGCCATTCGTTCGGAAGAAACGGCTGTTGCGTTAGGCGGGTTGGGGAGGACGATAACAAGCGCCTTGTTGAGTGAGGGGGAAGAAGGACGCTCCGTTGCAAGCATGGTGAAGGACCGGTTTGGTAAAACTGTCTGGGGGACAGCTTCGGCGTTCTACAGAGACGCTTTCACAGACCGGCAGCAAGTCGCAAGCGACGTACTGAGCGGCATGAGCAGCTGGTACATGAGGGCGCGGAGTGTGGCCGGTGTCTGCTGGAACGGCGGAGTGTGGCTGATCCAGACGACGAGTTATCCGCTGTTCCTGGCCTACCACGGGACAATCAACGGGCCGGTGTCGATGTTCTCGTCGCTGGCGAAGTTTATTGCCCACCCGAAAGAGTTCCTTGAGAACGTCTATGAGCTGAATCCTCAGCTGAGACATACGGGGGGGTTCGCAGAGCTGAACGCGCTGAGGCAGAGCCCAAACTGGGGAATGGAACAGTGGCAGAGAGTCCTTGACATGGGATATGACCCCATCATTCTCTTTGATAGATGGACAAAATCCATCGGCTGGTACTCCGTCTATGAGGCCAGCAAGCGTCAGGGGATGAGCGAGGAGGCGGCGATACACAAGGCGGACCGGGCGGTGCGTATCACCCAGCCCGCGTCCTACGGACGGGACCAGGCGCGGTTGTGGCGGCAGGGCGGCTTTCTGAAGATGGTGATGCAGTTCACCTCCGCGACGGCGGCGCACTTCAACATGACGGTCTATGACCTGGCACAGCAGCTTTCCAGCGGGGAATGGAACGCCACGAAGCAGGCGTTCTCTACTCTCTCCGCGTTGGTGGTGACGGCGTGCCTGACCAAGGCGCTGAGGGACGGACTGCCGGGGAATGACGACGAGGACGACGACGATCCACAGGGCCTGGGCGGCTGGATGGCTGACGCGGTAGCAAAGCAGTTTGTCAACTCCTGGCCGATTTGGGGACACGAGGCTGTCAACGCATGGGATATGTGGGTCAACGGGAAGAGGAGCCTCCCACAGCAGAGCGTATTCATGACGCCATTCTCAAAGGCCGCCAATGCGATCAAGGCGCTGAACAGCGATGATGACGACGCGGCACGGCGTGCGGCGCGGTATGTTGTTGAGGCGCTGGCGACGTCCGGCGTCGCACCCATCCCCGTTGCGGGGATACGGAAGGCGGCAAGGTTCTTTGAGAGTGAGGAGTAAGCGGGGCCTTGTGCCCCGCTATTTTTTTGTTATAATCACATTGTTCGTTCTCCGGTGTCCTTCGGGCCCGGGGGTTTTTTTTATTCGCGCAGCCCGTCCAGGTAATCCCCCCACCACTGCATTAGGCGGCGACGCTCTGGTAAATACTCCGCGTGATTGTAGGCCCCTCTGACGGCATTGGTCTCCACGTGGGCAAGTTGACGCTCGATCACGTCCCGGTTCCATCCGTTCTCGTTGGCAATGGTGGACAGCATGGATCGAAAACCGTGGGGCGTGATCTGATCCTTCGTGAAGCCCATCGCCCGCAGCGCCACGCGGACGCCGTTCTCACTCATGCAGCGCCCATCGTTGCGCGGACTTGGGAACAGGAAACGCCCTTTCCCCGTAATGGGGCGTAGCTCATCAAGAACAGCCTGCGCCTGTGTGCTCAATGGGACCAGGTGACGGCGCTTCATCTTCATCTTCCCCGCGGGGATGTCCCAGACGTCTCCTCGTATCTCAGACCATTCAGCGGACCTCACCTCCCCCGGCCGAGCGAAAGTATAAATGGAAAACAACACCGCGCAGCGCATGACCGTGTAAGGATACGCGGCCACGGCACGCATGAGGAGCGCGATCTCCTCCGGCTGGTCCATCGTGGCATAATGCTGGACGGTCTTTGGGCGAAGTGCCCCGCGTAGAGCAGAGGTGGGGTCGTTCTCCGCCCAGCCTGACGCGATTGCGAATCGGAACACCTGCCCAACGATGACGCGGACGCGCTTGGCCGTCTCCGCGTGTCCCCGGTCTTCCACGCTGCGGCAGAGTTCCAGGACCTTGGCCGAAGTGATATCTGCCAGCTTCATCGACCCAAGTGCTGGCAGAACGTACTTATTGAGCCGGAAGAGAATCGTCCGCTGGTAGGTCTCCGCCTTCCCTTCCATTCGTATCTTCATCCACTCTTTCACAGTGTCCCCGAACAGGACCGGGGACACTCCGACCGGGGACACCGGGGACACTCCCTTTGACCTGCCCATCTGTATCTCGTCCCGCATGATGCGGGCGTCCCGGAGGGTTATATCCGGGTATGCCCCCAGCCCCTTCATGTGCTCTTTTCCATCCTCCCAGTATCGAAGCACCCAATACTTTCCCCCGGACGGGATGACCCGAAGATAGAGCCCCCTGGAATCGGCCAGACGGTATGTCTTCTCTCGTGGCTTAGCATTCTTCACTTGAAGTTCCGTAAGCATTGTGGGCTCCCCCATTCTTTTGTATTGACCGGGGACAGATTGCAGATTTTTTTAATGTGTCCCCGGAACTGTCCCCGGTCTTATACTTTGCTTTAGTGGTTTTTAGTGGTTCTTAGTGGCCTATAGTATAACAAAAAACCCGCCTAAATGGCGGGTTTTTATTCTTACCGGTTCTTACCGGATTATCTTCTGGTGGACTGTGAGGGCTTCGAACTATCCCCATCACTCCATCACCCGCGTGGCTTTATTCTCTTTTCGCTGCACAGACTGTCCCCGGTTTTGTCCCCGGTGATTAACAACTCTTATGACCACATGTGCCCCTCCGAAATGGAGGGGAGTTTTTGTTTATAGCTCTTCCTCTTATCGTAAAAGAAGAGTTGAAGATATACTTGAAGATATATTATCAAGTTCTCTGTCTATCCCACTCAAATCGCTTTCAATCTTGCTAAGTTCACTGTCTATCCCACTTAAATCGCTTTCAATCCTGCCAAGCTCAATGTCTATATCAGATAATTCAGATAAATTTGAAAGTGGATAGTCTAAACTACTTAATACGTCAGAAAGTTCCTGAATGCTTTCATTGATTGAGATTATGCCAAACAACAGCACGGCGACCAAGACGAGGAACTTCCACTCATGAAGCACGGCACAGATTATCTTTTTCATTGTTTGCTCCTCCTTCTATAACTCCGCCCCATTGCCGGCTTTAACCATTTTGCCGACGTTGGCAAAATGTTCTGATGCCGTCTGCGACTGACTTTATCCCCACTCCCTATAACATTGAGGACAACGGCTGGATCTGGAGCTGGATTTTGCCAATCATCTTTCCCACGAAGCGAAGGTCCTCGCTGTCCTTCTGGGGAACGAATATTTCCGAGTAGTCTTTGTTCCACGGGATGAGCCGCACGCCGTCCTTTTCAAATGCCACACCACGGAGGATCGTCCGGTCACGGTACAAGCAGACGGCAAGATCGCCGTTCCGTATCTCTACGTCGGCAATCAATATCCTGTCCCCATCGTTGACCTTCGGCTCCATGCTGTCCCCCTCGACCGTGAGGATATGGTAGCCGCCATCCCTGAGCTGCCAGGAATACCCTATCAGGTCGGCCTCAAGGATCGGGTATTTTCCGACCTCCTCCCAGATGAGCCCCTCGTAGTCGTTCTCGGCCCCATCACCGCAGCAGACCTTGATGTTGCTGGTGACGACGGGGACCCAGATTACGTCAGATAAGGGCCGGACGTTAGACTCAGGAAGCTCCGCCGGCGTCGCCGCCGCGGATGCGCGGCCGGGGTTGTCCGTCTCGCCGGATAGGAGCTCGGCAGGTGTAACTTGAAGGCCCTTTGCCAGCTTTGCCAATGATGTCCCGCGCGGGCTGACTTCATCACGTTCCCAGCGCGCTATTGTATTGGAATGCACCCCCGTTCTGTGTGCTAATTCTTCCTGAGATATCCCTAACCCTTCCCTAAATCGTTTAATGTTCTGCCCTATCACGTCTAATCACCTGCCTTTACTAAACTATACATTCATGTATATCGTTAAGCAAGACAACATTTGAATACTTTCTCCCCCATATTTGTATAGCCTACCCCTTGACATCCTATCCAATACTGTATATAATGCTCTCGTAATCAAATTTGGATAGGCAGAAATGAGGTGATGGTATGAAGTTCTTAGGGGAGATTCGCCAGAAGCGGGGATTAACACAGGCCGCTTTAGCAGAAATGGTGGGGATTGGTGTTAATTCTATCGCTCGTTATGAACGTGGCGAGATAACCCCATCAATAACAATAGCTCATGCCATAGCAGACGCCCTCCACGTGACGGAGGCGGAGCTGCTGAACGGGCCGGTCGCCACGGAGTGGCGAGTCGAAGCGATTTTTAAGAGGGAGGAGGAATGGGAAATGAATGGAAACGTGGATATGAGCAAAGGCGCACCAAGCATGTTTCTTGCTCAGGTGGGAATGGAGAAGATTGCGCTGAACCTGGTCGGGTCCCCAAAGGATGAGGAAGAACTGGATGGGCTTTGGAGCCGTCTGAAGCCGCAGATCATGAAGATAGTCAGCCTTCGGGACAACCTGAACGATGGATTTACGCTGGCCACGGCGTAGGAGGGGACAGGATGTATAACGGCGTGCATTTCAGTAAAGAGGAAGAGATGGAGCTGAAGGAATGTCTGCTTAACTTCGTCAGGCAGGGATTAAAGACTCCTGGAAACGTATCTCCGGAAGAACTGCGCATCCTCCCGGAGATGACGCAATTACTTGTCGATACCTTTGCTTATGGGCTTTAGATATCGGCAAGTGCTGTCAGACTCAGTTTGTAAACCCGACGGTAGAGCGTGTCGAAGTACGCGGCAACGGCTTCCACATCGCCGGAGAGTTTGCCGCTCTGAATAGCGGCGATGACGATGTTGCCCGTGACTTCGAGACAGGTTTTGATCTGAGGCTCAGCCATAACGAACACCTCCTTTCGGGGAGAGTGTAACACAGGGGAGGAGCTGGAATGAAATATCAGTACATACAAGCCCCATGGATGGTGCGGAACGCAGGAAAAGAGCGCATTTACTTCTTTGGGGATGCTCCCACAAAAAGTGGTAAGCCTTGGAGAAGCTTTGTTATTGCTTGTGTCCAAGATTTTGATTTTGAACCAAACGGCTTAATCCCCCATGGATTGATGAAGGCTACCGCAGCCGTTATTGCTCTTTCGCCGGAGATGGTGGATCTGACTAAAAAGGTTTCTGAGGCGAATCCGAGGGATTGGCCGGAGCTTGTGCACCAAGCAAAAGCAATTTTGCAACACATCGACGATGCGGAAGATGCGTTGATTCAGCACTATCCAGATGTTTTAAGAGAAGAAGAGGAAGAGCGAGCCCGTGGTGAGAGGGAATAAAAGCATATCACGGAGAGTTTAGCACTGAACATTGACAACTAAATAGGAGGTACAGCATGAGGAAAGGAACGGTGCCGTCTGCTTATGGCGGCCTTGCAGCAGTACAAGCACATCTGCAAAAGGCAGACGTTACGGCGGCACAACGAGCGCTAAAAAAGCTCATTGAGGATTTATCAGCAGAGCGGACGGCAAATAACGAGGAGGTATACGTCTTGATGCGGAAATTTGTGAAGCGCGTGATGTCTCCTCGGGGCAAGAAGACGCCGGAGGAAGTGGCGATCCTCCCGGCGGTGGTGAAGTTGTTGTTGAAGAAGTAGGAGGGGCAGAAGCATGACCAATGACGAACAAGAACGACTCGTGATAGTCCCAAAGAGTGTTTTCGATAACCTGGGCGAAATTGGGAAGCAGCTTGAGAAGTTGGACCTGCACTTGCAGGCGCTGGTGGCTCTGCATTTCGCGTCGCTACTCGTTTTAGGGAAATGCGAGCGGCGGGAGTATGTGCCAAAGACAGAAGGGCAGAAGGAAGTCATCAGGATTTTGAAGGAGTTTGGGATATCCATCGAGCAGGAGGATTAAATCATGGTGGCGTATGAGGTCGAACTGGGGCCGCAGAGCCTGGCGGCGATCAAAAACCTGACCGAGGCGTTGAAGGGCTTTAAGGGTGCGACGGCTGAGACGGACGCTGGGCTCATGACGCGCAAAGAGGCGGCGAAGTTCCTGGGCATCTCCACCACGACGTTTTCGGAATGGGTACGGGCAGGGGAATTGCCCGTTGCAATCGAGCTGAGCGAGAGGAACCAGCGGTGGAGGAAGTCAGACCTCCTGGCTTTTGCGGAGAGACGGAGGAGCGCGGCATGAGACTAAGGGAAAGGTTGGTCAGGGTTTTGCGGCGGCTGTTCCACCGGCCTAAGAAGCGCTGGTATGAGATCGACATGCAGGCCTTCGTCCAGGCGGAGAACGCTCGGCGGTGGCAGGAGGCCCAGCCATGACGGAGATCCTCGACGCGGTGTGGAATGGCTTTCTTATCGGTTTCAAGTACGTTGGGATCGCTGGCGGGTTTATCGTCGGGGCTTACGCGGCGTTTTTATTGGCAGACCTGACGGTGAGAGCCTTAGAAAGAATCACAGAACAGAGATAATGCCAATCCTGCGAGTCTTTCCAAGGAAAACGACGGCAACGCCAGAAGACGAATATGTCGCCATTGGGCGCCCCGGTCTGTTTGTTCCGGAAGATATCACAGAGATACACATTTCCGTCGTCTTTACATGGGATTTACCGGAGGCGGAGATTCTGGCGAAAGAGTGGAGCCGTTACGGTCCGGTGAAGATCGGCGGCCCAGCGACAGGGATGCGCGGAGAGGAATTTGTGCCGGGTCGGTATATGAAACAGGGATACGTCATAACCTCTCGCGGCTGTCCGAATCACTGTTGGTTCTGCTCTGTTCCGAAGCGGGAGGGAGCATTGCGAGAGCTCCCAATTCAGGATGGCTGGATCATCCAAGACGACAACCTTCTGGCCTGTTCTGAAGAACACATCCGGGCGGTGTTCGACATGCTGAAGCGCCAGAAACACAGGCCGGAGTTCACAGGCGGGATCGAAGCAAGGCTGTTACGGCCCTGGCACATTGATCTATTTTGTGAGGTACGGCCAAAACAGATATTTTTCGCATACGACACGCCGGACGATTTACCCCCGCTGGAGGAGGCAGCGCGGTTATTCCGCGAGGCTGAGTATGGCAATAGGCACATTCTACGCTGTTACACCCTAATTGGCTGGCCGCAAGACACCTTCGAGGCGGCGGCGGAACGTCTGGAGACGGTGAAACGATTGGGGTTTTGCCCTTACGCCATGCTTTACCGTGACCAGAAGGGGGAGACAAAGGCGGACTGGAGGAAGTTTCAAAGAAGTTGGGCAAGACCAGGCGCAATTTACGCAAAAGAATGGCACACACCATATATAAAGGAGGAGTTGTCATGATGCAGTGGTTTATTCGTTTCCTGTTCGGTGTTCCGAAGATGCCGTTGAACGAGAAGCTGCGGCAGATCATCAGCATGGACAGGGGGTCGTTCTGATGGACTTTAGCTGGTACGGCTACTGGGCGCGAAATTACGAGAACCCGCCGGAGGATATGTGGGGAGATTATGAGGATGAGGAGGAGGAGCCCGAAGATGCGTGAAGTGCTACGGGCCATGCCAAAGACGGAGCCCTGCCGGGTCTGCGGGCGGAACATTCCAAAGAGTCATCAGTGCTACGCGCTCTTTGATGCTGAGAGCGAAAAGGACTTCCTGCACATCTGGTTTGCTCCCCCGGGTTGTGCGAAGAAGGCGGGCTGGTTAAAGCATCGTAACTCGCCAATTAGTGACGCCAGAGTTATTAGGTTCTGGGCGGACGTAATGACGCTGAAGGCCAAGAACGGAAACCTTGAGTTTGTGAGATAGGGGGGGATGAAGATGGCTGACTTTACGCCGGGGCCGTGGGGATATACAGGTCGATCGAAAACAGGGCACTTAGATAGCATATACATATATTCTAAAAACCCTGAATGCAAAAGAATTGCTTGTATCGGAGAAGTATATTTTGATGACGCTGAGCCGCAAAGTCTTGATTTTAATGCCCGCCTGATCGCCGCCGCGCCGGAGATATACGAGCTGTTAAAAAAGGCAGCCCCGTATGTTTCCATTTGCGATGATGAAATGGAAGGGCATGGGAATGCTGGGGAAGTGTTTAGTGAAATTAAAAACCTTCTCCGTCGCATCGAGGGAGAGGAGGAAGCACAATGAGCATAACGCCGGGGCCGTGGGAAATGGGGCCCGATGAATTTGGAAACTTGATGATATATCGTGAAGAGAACGGCCAGGAGATCGCGACGATATATCCAGATGGTTATGAGAATGAGGAAATGAGGATTGGAGATGAAGATTGGGAAGATCGCATGGACGCCGACGCCCGCCTAATTGTCGCAGCGCCGGAGATGGTGGACCTTCTGGATGACGCACTCCTTGAATTGAGCCTTGCCAGCGGGATTTTGGAGCCTAATAACGGGCACATAGAAGCGCTGATTGAAAGGATTAATAAACTTTTTCAACGGCTAAAAGGAGAGGATGACCATGCATGAACTACGGCTTAGACGACTCTTGGAACTGCTGGGGAAGGTCGAAGAAGCTATCTACGTGGCGCTGGATTACCCGAAGGAGAAGACAGAATGAAGTACGCATTAGATGATGTGTTCCGAGAAGTGCTGACGCTTTTGTGTTTTGACTGTATTCATTTTGATGAAGAAGACCCATGTGACTGGTGTTTGAATAAGGACAAAATCGAGAATTTATTGAAAAAGGTAGAGGCAGATATCGATGATGAATTGAGGGTGAAGAAATGAGCGCTCTCACAATGGCCTTCATCCCCGGCACGCGATACCAATTCGCTTGCAAGATGAAGAGCCCGTATCTATTCGGGAAGAAGATCGAGCCGTCAAAGTTCGCAGACAGCGCCACGCGGACGCTGAAGTATCTGCGGGACGAGTACGGTGCCCATTGTTGGGACTACCGTGTCATCCACCACATCTTTCAAACGGAGGGAGGGGCGCTCGAGTGCTTTACGGACTGGCAAATTGCCGATTACGTCATCACAAAAAGGAGTTGATTGGATGAGGTCTTCTGACATTGCAGTTTGCCCATGTTGTAAATCGCTTTTGTTCATCCCAGAGTTAATCCGGGTAAGCGATCTCTCTTATAAGGAATACCAATTAATAGTGATGAGCGGGAATACGAAAGGCCCCGTTGCAGCGGGACCCTTCGATGCGGAAACGCAAAAAAACCCAAAAGATGATAAGGAGATTATAACATGGCAATCAATTTGAAGAGCACAAGCAACGTGGCAAGCGGAGGAGTGAAGGTGCTGGTGTACGGCCAGGCGGGAGCGGGCAAAACGACGCTCATCAAGACCCTGCCGGACCCCATCATCCTCTCGGCGGAGGGGGGCCTGCTGAGCCTCCAGGGGTGCGACATCCCCTACGTCGAGATCGGGAGCCTGGACGCGCTGGGCGAGGCCTATGAATGGCTGGCCAAGAGCGAGGAGGCACAGAAGTTCCGCTCCGTGGCTCTGGACAGCATCAGCGAGATCGCCGAGGTGGTGCTGAGCGAGGAGAAGAAGGGGACGAAGGACGGGCGCGCGGCCTACGGGAGCATGAACGACCGCATGGCGCAGGTCATCCGGGCCTTCCGGGACCTGCCAGGGCGCCACGTGTACTTCAGCGCCAAGGCGGAGAAGGTGCAGACGGAGGAAGGAGCCCTGCTCTATATGCCCTCCATGCCGGGCTCACGGCTGGCCCAGGGGCTGCCCTACTACTTCGACGAGGTGCTGGCGCTGAGGCTGGCGGCGAACGAGGAGGGGACCATCCAGAGGGGGCTCCAGTGTCAGAGTGACCTGAGCTGGCTGGCGAAGGACAGGAGCGGAAGACTGGATCCGTGGGAGCCCGCAAACCTGGGGCTGATTATCACGAAGATCGACATGAAAATCGGAGCAAAGATCGAGGAGGAATGAGCAATGGGGATCAATGAGCTGGTGGGGCAGCTCTACGAGGCGAAACTGGCGGAGCAGGCGGCGAAAGAGTACCGCCTTGGGCTGGAGGCGCAGCTGGCAGAGAAGCTGGGAGTGCCGGAGGACTGGGAGGGCACGCAGACCCGGGGCGTGGGGCTGTTCCGTGTGAAGCTCAGCCGGAAGATGAACGTCAAGATCGACACCAACCGCCTTCGAGAGCAGGCGCGGGTGAACAATATCCTGCCCATGGTGGACCTGTTATTCCGGTGGAAGCCGGAGCTTAACAAGGAGAAGTGGAACATGGCGGACGAGAAGGTCAAGCTGGCGTTTGCCCCCGCAATCGAGGTCACGCCAGGCAAGGCAAGTTTTTCTATTGAAAGGATGGAGGGTTAATCATGGCAGTGTTGAGCGCAGATGTTTTGAATGGTATCAGGTCAGCGGAAGTTCAGGACTATTCCCCTATCCCCGAGGGGGACTACACCGTGAAGGTGAACAACACGGAGCTGAAGGGCACAAAATCAGGGAAAGGCCAGTATATCAAGGTGGAGTTCACCGTGCTGGGCCCCAAACATCAGGGGCGCAAGCTGTTCGAGAACTTCAACATCATCAACGACAACCCGGAGACGGCGCGGATCGCCAAACAGCAGATCAAAAACCTGATGCTGGCCAGCGGATGGAGCCCCGAACAGGTCAACCAATTCAGCGACACGGACCAGCTTTTGGGCCTGACCTGCTGCGCCAGGGTGTCGGTGCGGGACGACGGCGGGGAGTATGGACCGCAGAACCGCATCAAGCGATTCTCCAAGATGGAGATACCCCAGGCAGGCGGCGGCAGTTTCAGCGCAGTTTTCGCCACGCCCCAGGCGGCCCCGGCTGCTGAAGTCCCCTTCAGTTTTAAATAGCCATGACTCCTATTCCCCGGCCAAAAGACGAAGTCGTCGCCAGGATTGACGCCTGTTGGGAGAAGAAGGAGGAGTGCCCCCGTCCGCATCTGGGGGCCTCCCTCCTGGGGCATCCCTGTGAGCGGTGGCTGTGGCTGTCCTTCCGCTGGGCCGTCCGCGAGCATTTCTCCGGGCGGATGCTGCGGCTGTTCGACCGGGGGCAGCGGGAGGAAGCCGTCATTGTGGAGAACCTGCGCCGCATTGGGATAGACATCCATCACACCAGCGCGGACGATGGTGGACAGCTTTTTGTGGAGCTGGCCCCCCACGTGGGCGGATCGCTGGATGGCATTATCGAGAGTGGCGTGCCCGGAGCAGAGAAGACGCGGCACGTGGCGGAGTTCAAGACCCACAACCTCAAGAGCTTCACGGAGCTGAAGCAGAAGGGTGTGTACGAGGCGAAGCGGCGGCACTGGTGCCAGATGCAGTGTTATATGCACGGGACGAAGATCAAACGGGCGCTGTACGTCGCCGTCTGCAAGGACAATGATGAGCTTTACACCGAGCGGGTGGAGTACAACCCGGAGATGGCGAAGTACATCATCGACCGCGGGGCGCGGATCGCCCTGACGGAGAGGATCCCCGCGCCGCTGAGTACGGACCCGTCCTGGTGGCAATGCAAGATGTGTCCGGCGTGGAAGTTTTGCCACGAGACGCACTGCATCGAGGCGGACTGCGTCAACTGCCGGACCTGCGCTCACGTGACGCCGAAGCCGGACGGGACGTGGCAGTGTGAGAACATCCCGCTGTTCGGGATGGACGCCGGAGAACAGCTTGAGGGCTGTACCCGCCACGTCCTGCACCCGGACCTGGTCCCATGGCGTCTGCTGGGGGATGATGAGGACAGGGACGGCCTCTATGAGATCGACGGGAAGACCGTCGTCAATGGCTGTGGCGGCATCATGTCCGTCAACCTGCTGAACGGAGAGCGGGAGCCGCGGGAGGATTCGGGGGTGCCGTTTTGATCGCCAATCTGAGGGACTATCAAAGGAAGAGCATCGAGGACACCTACCAATGGCTGGCGCTCAACCCCGGCAACCCCTGCATCGTGGCCCCCACGGGCAGCGGCAAAAGCTGGATCATCGCGGGGCTGTGCGAGGATATCCTGTCCCGCTGGCCAAAGAGCCGCATCCTCATCCTGTCCCACGTGAAGGAGCTGTTGGTGCAAGACGCGGAGAAGTTACTCATTGCGTGGCCGGAGGCCCCGATCGGCATCTACAGCGCGGGGCTGGGACAGAAGAACGTGAACACCGTCACGGTGGCGGGCATCCAATCCATCTGGCGCCAGGCGGAAGCCGCGGGACGGGTGGACCTGGTGATCGTGGACGAGGCACACTCGATAAACAACGAGAGCCAGGGACGATACAGGAAATTCATTGAGGACCTCAGGGGGATCAACCCCAACCTCCGTGTCATCGGACTGACGGCCACGCCGTACCGGCTGGGGCAGGGCATGGTGACGGAGGGGAAGGACGCGCTGTTTGACGGCCTGATCGAGTCTATCTCCATTGAGGAACTTGTGAGCCGGGGATATCTGGCCAGGCTCCGCTCCAAGTTCACGGCCATGAGGATAGACACGGAGGGCGTCAGGGTACAGGGCGGAGATTTCCTTAGAGGCGAGCTGGAGAAGCACGTCAACACGGAGGAGAACAACGCGCAGATCGTGGAAGAGACGCTGCGCCGGGCGGAGGGGCGCCGGGCATGGCTGGTGTTCTGCACCGGAGTGGACCACGCGGAGGCCATGAGGAGCGAGCTCCTCCGCCAGGGTGTCAGCGCGGGGATGGTGACGGGCGCAACGCCCAGGGAAGAGCGGGACCAACTTCTGGCAGACTTCAAGGCGGGACGTTTGCGGGCACTGACTAATGTGAACGTTCTGACCACGGGATTTGACTACCCGGATATCGACGTATTGGTGATGGCGCGGCCCACGCTCTCGCCGGGACTGTATATGCAGATGGCGGGGCGCGGGATGCGGGTGAAGAGCGGGGAGTATCAGGACTGCCTGGTGCTGGACTTCGCCGGGAACATTTCCCGGCATGGGCCGGTGACGGCGGTGGAGCCCCCCAGGAGGCAGGGACAAAGGAAGGGGAAGCCAGTGGTGAAGGAGTGCCCACAGTGCAGCGAGGCCGTGGCAGCGGGGACGCGGGTGTGCCCGTGCTGCGGATTTGTGTTCCCGGAACCGGAGAAACAGACGCTGGCACTGCACGAGGACCAGGACATCATGGGCGAGCCCACGCGCATGGCGGTGAGGGAGTGGAAGTGGCTTGTGGTGAAGAGCCGGAAAAACGGGACGCCGATGATCCGGGTGGACTTCTACGGGACGAGCCTGCTGTCTCCCACGGTGCCGCTCTTCCTGTGTCTGCTGCATGGAGGGTATGCCGCACAGAAGGCGGCGTTTACCCTGAGGAAGCTGACGGGCTGGGGCCTGTCCAACTTCCTGAACGAGGGCGAAGAGAATGTGGACGAGGAGACGCTGAAGCGCGTGACCTCTGTCATGAATGACCTGAATACCCCTCCGGCGTGGATCGAGTATTGCCAGAGGGGGAAGTACAAAGAGATAACCCAGTGGGGATGGGAGGAGGTCGAAAAGAATGAAGCTGCCGTCTGATTGGAGCCTGGAGGCCCCCGCGTCGTGTCCTCGTTCGATTGAGGAGCAGGCGCAGGAGGCCATTCTGGAGAAGACGGGGGCCGCCGTGGAGTCGATATGCTTCGACGGGGCTATACACCGTTTCAGAGTGGACGGGGACCATGGCACAGAGAAAAGCGGCTGGTATGTCCTTTTCGACGACCATCTGCCCGCCGGGGCGTTTGGGAACTGGAAGCAGGGCGACCGAGGGTATAAGTGGCACGCCAACGGGATCGACGTGCAGGCCAACAAGACCGAGCTGGAGAAGATATGGCGGCAGATCTTCAAGCAGCGGGACGAGGAACTCCGGCAGCGGCGCAAGCTCGCCGGGGAGACCTGCCGCCAGATATGGGACGCTGCGCCGGAGGCGGACGAAACTCATCCCTACCTCCAGCGCAAGCAGGTCAGGAACCACGGCCTGAGGCAGACGGGGGACGGGCGGCTCATTATGCCCATTTACGTGGGGCAGGAACTGACCTCTCTTCAATATATCGACGGCGAGGGCGGGAAGATGTTCCACAGCGGCGGCGAGGTGGCGGGCGGTTACTTCCGCATTCCCGCGGGGGACAATCCAGCCTCCGCCACGCGGTACATCGCTGAGGGCTACGCCACGGGGGCCAGCATCCACGAGGCCACGGGCTGCGAGGTGTGGGTGGCGCTCAATGCGGGGAACCTCAAAAAGGTGGGGGAGTTCGTCAGGAAGGCCCTGCCGGAGGCGGCCCTGTGCTTTGTGGGCGACAACGACAAGAGCGGAGTGGGACAGAGAAAGGCCACCGAAGCGGCAGAGGCCGTGAGCGGTAAGGCCATCATTCCGCCGGAGCTGGGGGACGCCAACGACTATGCCGTCCGGGGTGGAGACCTGCGGGGGCTACTGCTGCCGGAGAAGCGGCGGTGGATCACGCCCTTCTCCCGATTCCGGGAGCAGCCTCAGCCTATCCGCTGGCTGGTGAAGAACTGGATCCAGGCGGAGGGGCTGCACATGATGTTTGGCCCCAGCGGCGTGGGGAAATCCTTTGTGGCGCTGGACATCGCGTGCTCCATTGCGTCGGAGGCCGTGAAGACGTGGAACGGCAGGACGCTGAAGCATGGGCCGGTGGTGTATCTGGCGGGCGAGGGATACCTGGGACTGAAGCAGCGCATCGTGGGCTGGGCGGCGAAGAAGCGCCTGGAGGAGCTGGACATCTGCCTCTCCGAGGAGGCGCGGGACCTGAACACACCGGACGGTCTGCGCGACACGGTCCAGGAGATCCGAGAGCTGGACCTTCGCCCTGTGTTCATCGTGGTGGATACGCTGCACCGCTTCATGGCGGGGGACGAGAACAAGGCCGTGGACGTGAAGACCATGCTGGATGCCTGCGCGACCCTGGCGCGGGAGTTTGGCTGCGCCGTGCTGCTGGTGCATCACACTGGCGTGGCCCAGGATGCCCAGGACCGGGCCCGGGGAAGTTCCGCGTGGCGCGGCGCCATGGACATCGAGCTCATGGTGCGGGGCGACGGCATGGAACACATCATGCTGAGCCAAACCAAGAACAAGGACGCTGAGCGGCAGCCGGTGATGGGCTTCGAGATGGTGAGCGTCGATGTCCCCGGCTGGTTTGACGAGGACGGGGCCCAAGTGGTCACGAAGGTGCTGGTGGCGGACGAGGGCATGACAGAAGAGCCGGAGAAGCCACTGACTCCCAACCAGAACACGGCGCTGATGGCCTACATCGAGGCCGCGGAGAAGTGCGGCGTCGTGAAGGACGGGACGTTCTGCGGAGTCTCCAAAGAGGACTGGCGGGAGATGTTCTACTCGAAGAAGTCTGATGGGAATTTTGAAACAAAGAGAAAGGCATTCCAGAGAGGGCAACAGGACCTTGTGACCCTGGGATGGGTGGAGGCTCAGAACGATCTCTATGTTCCCGTGGGCCTGTGGGCAGCCTGGGAGAAAAAACACCTTGCTCAAGTAAAGCGACCGGGACATGAGGGGAATGTCCCGGGACATGCGGGACATTCCGGGACATTTTAGCGAATGTCCCGCTCCGGGACACGCCGGGACAAAACATGGCACGCGAGCTTTTCCCCGCTGGATATAGTCAAGAAGTGGGTTTGTTCTCCAAGCGGGACATGCGGGACATAGGCGGGACAAAAGATGAATGTCCCGTTTGGCCACAAACCGGGGGGACCGGGACAAACGGGACACACACCCTATAGGGTGTGTCCCGATGTCCCGCCCCGGAGTGGGGATTTTTGAAAATGAGTTCAAATTTATAAAGGAGGAGTGAACTTGAGGAAAATCCTATCGGCAAACCTGAATAGTCTTCCGCCGACGGTGAATCACCTGTACCGTACGTCGCGCACAGGGACACGCTACAAGACGCGGGAGGGGCGCGACTGGCAGGAGATCACGGCGGCTGTCTTCCATGCGCTGTACGGCGGGGCGGCCCCCTACGATGGGGACGTGATGCTGGATATCTGCTTCCTGGTGGCGGACAAGCGGCGCTGGGACATTGACAACCGCGTAAAGGCGCTGATCGACGCACTGGTGATGGGCGGCGTGCTGAAGGACGACCGGCAGGTGCAGAGCCTCCATGTGCAACGGGAGCACGTGCCGGAGACGACGCAGACGCTTGTCCTGGTGAAGGAGTGGATTCGATGACCGAGCGCGAATACTCGTTCCGTTTCGCGGAGCGCTGCTTGTACGAGTACCAGGAGAACGTGGCGAGGTTGGCGACGCTGAGACAGAAGCTGGCCGCGCTGGACGCCTCCACCTCCGCCCACGTCCAGAGCTTTGAGCCAGGCCACGCGGCAAGCCACGGAGATCCCGTGGCTATTCGCGTTTTGAAACGCGAGAGCCTGGAGGAGGAGATATCCCGTCTGTCCCGGAGGACGGAGCCCATCACGCGGCTGATGGCAGACCTTGAGGCCCCCTATGTGCTGGAGGGGTCGCCGAAGTACGAGATGGCAAAGGTGGCGCGGCTGTATTACTTCGGGAAGAGCGGCAAGGGACAGACGGCAGACAAGATGAGCGTGAGCAGGAGTTCTCTTTACCGGCGGAGAAAGGAACTGATCCGCATGACGATTTTTTATCTTGGCCTTTAGTGTGGCACAAATCTGACACAAATCTGACACAAAATTTGGCTTTCACCGTGATATACTCTTAGCATCTAAATATCGGCGGAAGCGGTGCAACTTTCGTAGGGGACGACCTCAAATGCAGGGGCCGTCCTTTTTTATGCCCGCTGGGAGGTGATGTCGTGGCGGGGTTGACAGAAAAGCAAAAGCGATTTGTGGACGAATACCTTGTGGACCTGAACGCCACGGCGGCAGCCAGGAGGGCGGGCTACAAGGACCCCAATAAAGGGCGGCAGGTAACGAAAAGTTACGCTGTGGCAGCCGCTATCCAAGAGGGAATGAAGAACCGCGAGAAGCGGACTAACCTGACGCAGGACTACGTAATCAACAACCTGGTGGAGATCGTGGAGCGGTGTATGCAGCGGGCCCCGGTTTGCAACATGAAGGGCGAACAGGTGCTTGACGAGGAGGGTAATGCTCTCTGGACATTCAACGACAGGGGGGCAAATAAGGCCCTTGAGCTGTTGGGCAAACACCTGGGGCTGTTCCGCGACAAGGTGGAGATGGACGTGGCGCTGTCCCCGGCCTCCATCCTGGAGACGATACGGCAGAGGCGGACATGACGGCGATCGAGGAGCTGGGGCAACGGGTGATGGAGTGGAGGAATGACGCCGCTCTTTTTGTTCACGACCAGTTCAACGTTACGCCGACGAAGCAGCAGAGGGAGCTTTTAACTGCCGCGTCAAAATCGGGGGCGCACGTGGCGGTGAAGAGCGGTCACGGCACGGGGAAAAGCACTGTATTGGCGTGGCTGTGCCTGTGGGGCCTGTGCTGTTTTGATGACGTGAAGATTCCCTGCACGGCGCCGACAGGGCATCAGCTCAACGACGTTCTTTGGGCAGAGATAGAGAAATGGCGGGCGCAGATGCTGGAGCCATGGCGCAGCGCCGTCACGGTTACGGCGGACGCGGTGAAGGTCGAGGGGCTGGGGAACTTCGCGGCAGCGCGAACAGGCCGGAAGGAAAACCCGGAGGCGCTTCAGGGCTTCCACGCTGATAACCTGATCTTCCTCGTGGACGAGGCCAGCGGCATCCCTGACCAGGTGTTCGAGGTGGCGCGGGGCGCGTTGTCCACGCCGGGAGCGCGAGTCATCATGGCGGCCAACCCGACACGAACGACAGGCTATTTCTACCAGGCATTCCACCGAAACCGCGAGGCATGGGAGCGGCTGACGTTCTCGTGCATGGACTCGCCGTTGGTGACTCAGGAGTACGTTGAGGAGATGCGGAAGGAGTACGGCGAGGACGGCGACATCTTCCGCGTGCGCGTGCTGGGGGAGTTCCCCAAGGGCGGGGACCTCCAGTTCATCCCGGCGTCGCTGGTGGAGGGGCTCAGGCACGTT
>Ga0265298_10000883_pt1 | contig 44644 bp, 41 predicted proteins | sample AusTroGonzalo_MG_3_FD_193486 | JGI IMG/M metagenome (GOLD analysis project Ga0265298, IMG submission 193486) | Bovine rumen microbial communities from tropical cattle in Woodstock, Queensland, Australia - Gonzalo_01 | ecosystem: Host-associated > Mammals > Digestive system > Stomach > Rumen ... | reverse complement strand
GATATCGCCCATGAGCTGGGCCACCACCTGGACAATATCTTTGGCATCAGGGAGAGCCTCAGCGCAGCGGCGAAAGCGGAGGTCGTGGACGCCCTGCCGGAGAGCTTCAAGGCGCAGTATAAGGACAAAAGCACCTGGCCGGGGGAAGGGATCGCGGAGTTCCTGCGGCGCTATCTCCAGAACAGCGAAACGGCGATCATGGACTATCCCGTGTTCTCCGAGGAGTTTTTCGGCAGGCTGGACACCAAGGCGAGGGCGACGCTGGACAAGCTGGCGGACGAAGTCAACGCCTACTATGCCCTTTCGGAGCAGACGGGGAATTGGCCCGTCCACAATCGGGAGGACAAGGGCAGAGACTACCGCAGCTTGGGCGAAAAGCTCCAGGATATGAACACCCACTTCCGGACGCTGTTCATTGACAGCATGGAGCCCATCAAGCAGTTTGAGAAAGAGGCAGGCGGAAAGGCGTACCTGTTCGCCACCAACGCGGCCTACGCGGGCAACCGTGCCTATGCTGCCATCACCGGCGACCTGTATGATCTCCGGGGAAACAAGCTGGGCGTGGGCCTGCAAAAGGCCCTGGAAGGTATCCACCTGAACAATAAGAAGGAATACTCGGACTTCGGCATGTACCTGATCTGCCGCCACGGTCCCGAAAGACTTGCGGAAGGTATGCGGGTATTCTCTCACGACGCCTGGGACAACACCGCATTCATGGAGCAGACGGTGGAGGAGCTGGCGGAGAAATACCCCAACTTCGAGGAGGCAGCGGAGCGCCTGGAGGAATACCAGCATGCGCTGATCGAGGCCTACGGCGTGGCAAGCGGCCTTTACAGTCAAGAGACTATCGACGGCTGGATGGAACGCTGGGAGCATTACGTTCCCTTCCTGCGCTGGTTCGGAGAGACAGAGAAGCGCCCGAAAGGGCAAAAACAGGGCTTCGCAAATCAGACAAGGATTCACGGCAAAGCTATCGGCAGCGGCCTAGAGATCGTCAATCCCGTGGACAACATCATGGAGAACACCGTCCGCCTCATCACAGCCAGCATCCGCAACGAGGTCATGCAGGAGATCACCAAGGCCGCCGCGAATACGGAGGGCGCAGGACGTTGGCTGGAACAGGTGCCTATGCCTCTGGCAAGAAAGACCTGGGACGGCAAGGGCCTCAAATCCAAGACCCTGGACGAGTTCGACGAATATTTCAAGGCAAAGGGAAAGGACCTGGGGAAAAACGGTCTCGACCTGATCCAGCAGATTTTGGACAATGCCATTGACGATCTTCTGGTGCAGTACGGACGCGGCAAGGCCCATGGGGATATCGTGACCGTTATGAAGAACGGTTCGCCGGAATACTGGAAGATCAACGACCCCGACCTTCTGCGGAGCGTCACGAACATGGGACCGACGCGGGCGGGAGAACTGCTGAACTATTACGGACGGGTCACTCGCTTCATCACCGGCAACATCACCGGCATGAACATCGTGTGGAGCGTCGCCTCCAATATGCCGCGAGACATCGGTACAATGTTTACCTTCTCCAAAACGAAGAACATCGTGAAGCTGCTTGCCGGCATCGGGGACAGCTACGTCAACCGGATCAAGGGAGACGAGGCCAGCGACCTCTATAAAGAGTATATGGCCCTGGGCGGCAACAGCACCAGCGCGCAGACGGCAGACAAGGACATGGCGAAGAAGGCCCGGAAAGCCCTGCAAAAGCAAAAGACTGATTGGCTGAATCCCCTGGAATGGGTGGAGTTCGCCGGTGACATGATCGAATCCGGTCCCCGTTACGCCTACTATAAAATCTGCCGGACACAGTACGGTATGACCCCGGAGGAAGCGTTCTACGCTGCCATGGAGATCACCGTCAACTTCAAAAAGGCGGGCGTCCTCAGCCGGGAAGTCAATATCCTGGTGCCCTTCTTCAATGCCAGCATACAGGGCGTTGACCGTGCCGCCCGCTGGATCGCAGCGGAAGACCTCCCGGCAGACCAGCGGAAAGCCGGCCGCGCCCGCCGGATCGGCGTATACCTGGGGGCGTCCCTGGCAATCGCAGCTCTGAGCATGGCCCTGAACGGACGGACGAAGAAGAAGCGGGACGACCTGGAAAAACTCAGCACCTACACAAAGAACAATTACTTTGTGGTGCAGATGCGCAACGGAAAGTATCTCGCAATCCCGAAGCCCCGCGAGCTGGCAATCCCCATCAGCCTGTTTGAGCGGCTCATGGAAACCTATGTCGCAGACAATCCCCACGCCTTTGACGATTTTTGGGAATACGTCACGGACAACACCCTTCCCGGCGTCGTGTCGGGGATCGCGCAAGGGGACTGGAACTCTGCCGTAGGCGATCTCGGCCTGTGGGGAACTATCCATTATCTCACAAGCAATCAGGACTTCCTGGGGCGGCCTATTGTGTCCTCCGCTTTGCAGGATTTGGAGGCAAAGGATCAATACGACCCGACCACAAGCAAGCTGGCAAAGCTGATCGGAGAAGTGTTCAATGTGTCCCCGAAGCAGCTGGACTTTCTGGGCAACAACCTGTTCGGCGGCTTCTGGCAGTGGCAGAAGGCTCTTGCGCCGGTCTCCGGCAAGGCCGACCTCACCCTGGGCGTTCAATCCAAGTGGATCAAGGACCCGCTTTTCAGCACGGACATTACCAACCGCATGTATGACGAGCGGGAACGGTTGAAAAAGGCGCACAATTCCAATCCTGAAGACATTGACCTTGCTATCAAGTATCGGACGGTCAGCGACATTTCCTCCTTCTACGGGCGGTATTACCGGCTGGCGAAGAATGAGGAGGAAACGCCTCAGAGCCGGGTGGTGCGGGAGGCAATGCTTGACGCCATCCTGGGCGTAGAGCAGAACGCCAATACGGAGCCTGCCCGGAAGTTCCTTCTGGACGTGGTAGACCGGGAGGGCAGCACGGAGTACATGCCTACGGTCATGGACGTGACCGTAAAGAGCGACGACGGCACCGTGTATGCGCTGACGGCGGAGGAATACTTCCTCCACCAGACGCGGTATGAAGCCCTGTATTACAACTATATCCGGCAGGCGGTAGACAATCAGCCGAAGATGAGCGACGAGGAAAAGACCTCCACCGTGGAAGCTGCAAAGAAGATCGCCGGGATCGTGGCCCGTGGGGAAACGGTAGAGGACCACGGCGGGACTTACAAAGCCTATACCAAGGTGAAGGACCTGCTGGAGGACGGCGTTTCCGAGGGGAACCTTATCAATTATCTGGCGGCTGCGGACAATGCAGACACGGACGGCAGCGGCAAGGTCTCCAATGCGGAACTGCTGGGCGCGGTAAGCGGCCTGCGACTGTCCGGGGAGGAAAGCGCGTCTCTGATCGGATATTCCAACGAAAGCCTTGGCCTGAAGCTGCGGTCCGTCAGTGACTTCGGCGTGGATTCCGGCGAGTATGGCCTTGTGCTGGAAGCCCTGGGGGATAATACCCTTTCCCAGGCGAACGTCACGGCTGCCGTCGATGAGGTTTACGGACCCACGACGGAGGCCAACAAGGAGGAAAAAGCGGCCTTGTGGCAGGTGATGAACAAGAGCTGGAAGGCAAGCAAGAATCCGTATGATCCCGATGTAGGAGAGCAGGTGCAGGACGGGTTGATCCTGTCCGGGGACTGAGTAAATGCTAACAAAAATGCGAATGCATTGCGGGATTTCCTTATAAATAAGGCGTCTTGAAGACCGGGAAGATTCTTCGACACCCCCCGCCTCCACCATTGATAGAGAGAAGCGCCGACCCTTGTGGTACGGCGCTTCTCCTTATTTTACAGGCGTCTAGGGCCATTATCCGGGAGAAAACCAGCTTACGAAATGCAAAGTGCTTTGTGGGGTTAGCAAATAGAATTTCGGAGTAAATGCTAACGAAAATGCTCATAATATGCCGGGCCTTTAGGACCCGGCGAAGAACTTCTCCAGCTTGGCGACCTGTTTCCCAATGTGCATCTTATCCAGGTGCGTATATATCTCCGAAACTACCTTCTCGCTTTTCCATCCACCCATTCGCATTGTTGTCCGCAGCGGGACTTCCAGGGAGTAGCAGAGGGAGGCGAAGCTGTGACGGAGGCCATGCTGCCCGACGGCAGGGAAGCCCAGCTCCTCACAGATGGCGTTTGCCCGTCGGTATACGGTGTTCGGCCTGGCCGTAACTACGGGGCCTGTCTTGTCCGGGACGGCTTCCAGCGCCTTCTTCAGATCAGGGATGATGATGGGGATATAACGGAATGATTCATCTGTCTTGGTGCGTTCCTTCTCTACGTACTGTTGATTCTTGTCCAGCACGACGGTCCGACCGATTTTGATTCGATTCTCTTTCAGATCTACCGCGTCCCAGGTGAGACCCTGGATTTCAGAGGACCGGCAGGACAGCAGGCAGAGTAGAAGGGGTATCTGGTATTTATCGCCCGCCGTGGCAGCCACAAAGGACTTGATCTGTTCCGGGTCAAGGAAGGTATGCTCCGTGCGGTCCGGCGTCAGCGTGACGATCTCCGGCAGTTCAAGGCCAAGCTCCTTGCGGCAGACGGTACGCACGAAGCCCCAGGCATTCTGCATCGTCTTGGGGGATTTGTCTCCAGCGTCGGCGTCATAAACCTTTTGCCAATCCCGGATGCTTGTTACAGGCGTATCCATGACGGCCTGAAAGCGATTATTCATAATGTTGGTATAGCCCCGGATCGTGGCGGGGGACGCCTTGGCTCGCTCTTTCCTGGCGATATACCGTTGACAGGCTTCCCGGAGGGTCAGCTCAGACCGCGCCTGCCGCCGTCGCCCGGCCACATGCTCCGCTTTTATAAGCGCGGCCTGACGTTTACATTCCTTCTCCGTGGAGGCCGTCACGGGGATGCTGACGCCTCCCAGGCGCAGCTGGATAAACCATGATCCGCTGGGGAGTTTCCGGGGCTGCGGGACTTTCATACCATCACCACCTTACTTAATACTGAGAGGCACTTCCCATCAGCGCACTGGCGAAGAGAAAAGCCGCCAAATCTCGGTATGACAATCCACGAAACACATCAACGGCGCAAGTCAGAAGAATGAGAATGCTCGCTATAAACAGCCTCTTTCGTGCATCAGGAGAAACTATCCGACAAAGCCAGGTGGTGAAACAACCCAGCCCACAATAAAGCGGAAGCCCGATCCATGCCACCCAACGAGGGACATACAGCATCGCCGCAGAGCAGAGAAGCATTGCAGCGGTATAACAGACGGCAATAATGATTAACGTCAAAACAAAAATAAGCGCCTGTAAAAAACCAGACCTCTTTTCCGAATTGTTCAAGAGAAACCACCTCCTTCTATCGGACAATTTCGCCCATATCTTTTCGGTCATACCCTCGCGGGGCCACCGAAACAGCGAATACCTTGACTGGCAGGGCATCCCACGCAGCAGGGACGCAGCCGGAAATCGACGAAAATTTCATGGGGAATTTCGGTTGATATTGACGGTTTCATGTGCTACCATGCCACTACAAAATAAGGTGCTGGTTTGGATTGGAGGCGGCCCATGGAGCAAAGAATAATGGAAGTATTTGAAGCATTGACGGAAGAACAGAAGGAAAAAGTAATTACTTACGCTCAGACCCTTTTAGAAACTCAGCATACGACAGAACCTTCGCAAGATTCTCATCCGACAGCTGATTAAGGATAGAACGTAGCCGGTCTTGATTCGTCCCGCTCCCAGCGATGGGGGCGGGCGTTTCTGTTTTTGATATTAAGCGGGACATATCTACATTGAAATAATCAGCGATCCTTTCCAGCATTTCAAAGTCCGGCTCGCGCTGGCCGCTCTCATACATAGAAATGGTACTTCTGCCAACACCTAACCTTTTGGCAAGCTCCCCCTGAGATAAACCATCCTGCAAACGCAGGGCTCTTAATTCGTCCTTGAATGACATTACGATCACCTCGCACAAGATATATCACATATCGTGAAAAAAATAAAGAAAAATATTCACAGAACGTGTTGACATAATGGGCAGACCGTGTTATCATGGTCACGAATCGTGACGAAAGGAGGGCAGCTAGTGAAGACCGCAAACGAGATTGCCTGTGAACTTCGGACCCTTCGGGGCGATAAATCACAGGAAAAGGTGGCAAAAGATATTGGAATTAGTACTTCCGCCATTGCCATGTACGAGAACGGAGAGCGGATTCCCAGGGATGAAATAAAGGTTTTGCTTGCGAATTATTATGGCAAAACCGTAGGCGATCTTTTTTTTGGAGAACAGGGTCACGAAAAGTGACAATCGGAGGAAGCGGAAATGCCGTACACGAAACCTAAAGAACCGCCTTTTGTGCGGATGCAGCGGCTTTTGCGGGGCTACGGCCTGAACGGGGAAAATCTGGCCCTCATCCTCGAAGTGACGCCGCCGACAGCACGCTCCCGGTTGGAACAGCCGGAAAAGCTCACGCTGCGGGACCTGGACAGGATCAACCGCTTTGCGCATATCCCGCTGGAAGAAATCAGGGAGGCAATCACAAGATGAAGAAGAAGCATAAACGGACCGCCTGCAGGGTGCTGGGCTTCCTGGCCTTTGTGCTGATGCTGGGCATCGTACGCGGCATGGACATGGGCATCATGCCCATCGGCAGAGGCGCAGTCCTGGCGCTGACCAGCGAGGCCGTCGGCACGGCTCTGCTTTGGAAGGGAGGCGTGATCCGTGTCAGGTGAGTATATCAGCCGGGAGGCGTTGATGCAGGGACTTACAGATAAGTTCAAATCCCGGATCGGAGCATCCCGCATCCCTACATGGAACGATGCCTTTGACGCAGTAACAAACCTCCCCCCTACCACCGATGTGGTGGAGGTGGTACACGCAAGCTGGGTATGGAATCCGGACGGCATGGATTGGGGTATTGGCGCATGGGTGTGTGGCAAATGCAAATCGAGGCCGGAGACGTGGTGGAATACCGTGCAAGAGTGCCATCCTCTGAGATGTTCAGGAAGCCATTACTGCGGGAATTGTGGCGCAAAGATGGACGGAGGGCAGGACGAATGATCCCCGCGCCTGGAAGAAAACGGAGGGAAGAAAGCGTGACGAAGGAAGAACTGATCGAAGCGCTGCGGCGCTGCGCTTACATTGGCGAAGAACCCTGCGCCCAGTGTCCTGCTTTTCAGATGCAGGACTGTCACCACAAGATTGTGACCATGGCGGCTGATCTGTTGAAAGCATGGGACCCTTCCATTCACGTTGAAGTCCGCAATAACGCGCATCTGCTTTCTGAGTACCTGAGCGCCAGTGCAACGACGGAGGCCGCGGACACCGCCAAGGCTGACGGCGGCAAGCCGCATCCCAGCTATGTGCCGGTGGAGATCATCGAAGCCGTCATGCGGGTGCGGGAGTACGGGAACGCCAAATACGGCGACCCCGACAACTGGCGTACCGTGGAGCCGGAACGCTATCACGAAGCCCTGCTGCGGCACGTCCTGCGGGCCTGGACGGACCCCTACGCCGTGGACCCGGAAAGCGGCCTCATGCATCTGGAACACGCAGCCTGTAATATCGCGTTCCTGCTGGCGCTGAAGAGGGCGGAGGATGGCTGAATTGAGATACCGCAAATGTACCGGCGAGGGACAAGGCAGCTGTAAACGCTGTTCTGACAGCGGCAAATGGAATCGCAGCTGGATGTGCTTCCTCTATGAAATCGACGGACTGCCGGGCTGTTACTGCTGGAACTGCGTGAAAGCTATTCTCAATGAAGACGAAAAGACTGAACCAGAAGTATGAACGCTGTAATCAAGTATCCTGGCTCAAAGTGGGGCATAGCGCGATGGAACATTGATAACTTCCCGCCACATCATAGCTACCTGGAGCCTTTCTTTGGGTCCGGCGCTGTACTTTTCACGAAGCAGCGCAGCCGTATAGAAACGGTAAACGACCTCGACAGCGAAGTAGTAAATTTCTTCGAGTGGGTAAAGAAGGACCCGGAAAAGCTGGGATCTGAAATCTACTGGACGCCCTACGCGCGGGAGGTTTATGAAAAGGCATGGGCAGCACAGCAAACTGAAAGCGATAGCTTCAAACGAGCTGTGAACTTCTGCGCCCGCATGATGATGGGCCATGGATTTAGAACCACCGGAGAGAAGGTTGGATGGAAGAACGACGTGCAGGGCCGAGAAGCCGCTTACGCCGCCACATACTGGTGCAAGATGCCGCAGGTAATCATTGAGGCGGCGGAACGCCTCCGGGGCGTGCAGATCGAAAACCGCCCAGCCATGGAGCTGATCCGGCGATTTAACTTCCCAAACGTCCTGATTTACGCAGACCCGCCATACTTGCTTAGCACCCGGCACGGCAAGCAATACCGTTACGAAATGGACGAGCCAGAACATGCGGAACTGCTGGAGGCGTTAAAGGCGCACAGGGGCCCGGTCCTCATTTCCGGCTACGACAGCGACCTTTACAACAAATCCCTCGAAGGGTGGACCAAAAAGGAAATATCGGTCCTGGCGCAGACGGCAACAAAACGCCGGGAAATACTCTGGATGAACACGGAGCCGGATGAACAGATAAAAATGTTCTGAGAACATAGCGAGGCCGTCAGGCGGTGACACACCTGACGGCCCCAAGAAAGGAGATAAATGCTATGAAAGATTCTAACACGAGCGGAGGAGAAATGCAAGGCGTACATATCACCAGCCTGGAGCTGGAGAACGTGAAGAAGGTCAAGGCCGTGGCGCTGGAACCGGCGGCGGCGGGCCTGACGGTGATCGGCGGCAGGAACGGCGCGGGGAAAACCTCCGTCCTGGACGCTATCGCCTGGGCGCTGGGCGGTGAGAAGTTCCTCCCGGATGCGGCGAAGCGGTCCGGCAGCGTCCTGGACCCGATGCTGCGGGTGCAGCTCTCTAATGGCCTGACGGTCACCCGCAAGGGCCCGAAGGGCGCCCTCACCGTGACCGACGAAACGGGCAGGCGCAGCGGCCAACAGCTGCTGAACAGCTTTATTGAAGTGCTGGCCCTGGACCTGCCCCGCTTCCTGGGCGCTTCCGACAAGGAGCGGGCCGCCATCCTTCTGAATCTGCTGGGCCTCCAGGATCAGCTGGACGCCCTGGAACGGGAGGAGCGGGCGAAGTACGATACCCGCCTCCAGACCGGCAGGGACAGGGACCAGGCGCGGCACCACGCCGACAGCCTGGACTACTACCCCGACGCGGGCGCGCCGGTCAGCATGACGGCGCTCACGGAAAAGCTGAAGGAGGCGCAGGCGGAGAATGCCCGGAACCGTGCGTTTCGAGAAAAGATCGGTCAGCTGGAAGTGCGACGGGAGGAAATTCAGGAACGGATTCGGGAACTGCAAGCCGAGCTTGGAGGCGTCAATGATGGATTGCGCATTGCCCAAGAACAAGCGGAAAACCTGACGGACCGGGACGAGGACGCCATCCTTCAGCAAATCCAGGCCGCCGACGAGATCAACGCCAAGGTGCGGGCCAACGCCGCCAGGACGGAGGCGGACCAGCGGGCCAGCCTGCTGGCGGACGAATACGACGCCCTTACCGGGGAGATCGAAGACATCCGCGCCCGGCGTGCGGCGCTGCTGGAGGGAGCGGACATGCCCCTGGAGGGCCTCAGCGTGCAGGAGGGCGTGCTTACCTACCAGGGCCAGCCCTGGAGCTGCATGAGCTCTGCGGAGCAGCTGCGAGCCGCCACGGCCATCGTGGCGCGGCTCAAGCCGGAGTGCCGCTTCGTACTGGTGGACAAGCTGGAACAGATGGACACGGACACGCTGCGTCAGTTCGGCGCCTGGGCGGCGGATCAGGGCCTCCAGGTGATCGGGACCAGGGTAAGCACCGGCGGCGAATGTACGGTGATCATCGAGGATGGGGAGATCGCGGAAGAAGCTGCCGCGCCTGCCCCGAAGTGGAAGGAGGGCACATTCTAATGACCAGGAGCAAATATCAGCTGGAATCCTCCGTGAAGAAAAAGGGCGTTAAGTTCTGCTTCTACGGTCCCGAAGGTATCGGAAAAAGCACGCTGGCGAGCCAGCTTCCCAGCACCCTCTTTATCGACACCGAGGGCAGCACCGACCACATGAACGTCGTGCGGTATCCTCGGCCGCAGAGCTGGGACGCGCTGCTGGACATGGTGGAGGACGCCGGAAACCTGAAGATCAGGACCCTGGTGATCGACACCGCCGATTGGGCGGAAAGGCTCTGCACCGACGCCCTGTGCGCGGCCAAGGGCTGGAAGGGCATCGAGGACGCCGGGTACGGCAAAGGCTATGTCTACCAGGCGGAGGCCTTCGGAAAGCTGCTGGACAAGCTGACGGAGATCGCGGAAAAGGGTATCAACGTCGGCTTCTGTGCCCACGCACAGCTCAGGAAGATCGAGGCCCCGGAGGAAACCGGAGCTTACGACCATTGGGAAATGAAGCTGGCAAAGAAGATCGGCCCCATGGTCAAGGAATGGGCGGACCTGCTTATCTTCTGCAACTACAAGATCATGGTCGTCAAGGGCGCGAATCCCATGGAGAAGAACAAGGTGGCCGGGGGCAAGCGGGTCATGTATACCTCCCATCACCCGATTTGGGACGCTAAAAACCGCTTCGGCCTGCCGGAAGAACTGCCTATGAGCTATGAGGCCATCCGGGAAGTATTCGAGCGAAAGCCCAAGGAGCCGCCGGAGCCGATCCATATCCCGCTGGAGACGCCCGCGCCGGACTTCGCGGCAGCGGAGCCCGCGCCGAATGAGCCGCCGCAGGAGCAGGAACCGGCGGACGAACTGCCGGAGAATCCCTTCACCGGCGAGGCGGAAGGCCCGGTATTCCCGGAGCCGAAGCCGGAAAAGGAATGGACGAAGGCCGACAGGAAAGTGCTGGAGCCGACGCAGCTCAAGGACCGTTTCCCCGACCTGGCCCAGCTCATGGAGGCATCCGGCATCCAGTACGCCGAAGTGCAGGCCGCCGTCAGCAACCGGGGGTACTTCCCCGGCGACATGCCGATTGAACTGTACCCCGCCGATTTCGTCAAGGGCTGCCTGGTGGCCGCCTGGGACAGCGTGAAGAATTTGATTATGGACATGAGGAGGAAGAACAATGGCTGAGGAACTGAGCAGAGAACTGGATTGGGACGAGGGCATAGAGCTGACGCAGGGTGGCTTTGAAGTCCTCCCGGAAGGCGAATATGAATTTACCGTCGTCAAATTCGAGCGGCAGCGCCACGCGGGGAGCGACAAGCTCCCCAGCTGCCCGAAGGCGGTACTGACCCTGGACATGAAGAACGCGGAGGGACGGGGCCAGGTGACCCACAACCTTTTCCTCCATACCAAGACACAGGGCCTTTTGTCCGCCTTTTTCGTCAGCATCGGACAGGGCAACGTGGGCGACAAGATCAAGCTGGATTGGGGTAAGGTGCCGGGCGCTACGGGCCGGGCGAAAGTGACGATCCGCAAGTTTACGAAGAAGGACGGTAGCGAGGGCGAAAGCAACGACGTGACCTTCCTGCCTCCGCTGCGGAACTGGACGGCGGGAGGATTCTAAGATGGAGCTGCGCCCATACCAGAAGGCGGCGCGGCAAGCGATCCACGGGGAATGGGACCAGGGCAGGCGGAAAACGCTCCTGGTCCTTCCCACCGGCACAGGCAAGACCATCGTTTTCGCCGCCGTCGCGGAAGATCAGGTGCGGCGGGGAGAAAGAGTGCTGGTGCTGGCCCACCGTGGGGAGCTGTTGGAGCAGGCCGCCGCGAAGATCGGCGCGGTCTGCGGCCTGGGCTGCGCCACGGAGAAAGCGGAGCAATCTTCCCTGGGGAGCTGGTTCCGTATCACCGTGGGCAGCGTGCAGACGCTTATGCGGGAAGCCCGCCTGGACCGTTTCGGGCCGGATCACTACGGCACGATCATCGTAGACGAAGCACACCACATTCTGTCCGACAGTTATCAGCGGGTGCTGGACCACTTCCCCGCGGCCAACGTGCTGGGCGTCACAGCCACGCCGGACCGGGGCGATATGCGGAACCTGGGGCAATACTTTGATTCCCTGGCCTACGAATACCGCATCACCCAGGCGATCAAGGACGGGTATCTGTGCCGGATCAAGGCGCAGACCATCCCCCTGCAGCTGGACATGACCGGCGTAAAGACCCAGGCGGGCGATTACAGCGCCGCCGACGTGGGCCATGCCCTGGACCCTTATCTGGAACAGATTGCGAACGAAATGAAAAACTACTGCGCGGGGCGCAAGACCGTGGTATTCCTCCCGCTGATCGAAACGAGCCGCCGCTTCTGTGCCCTGCTGAAAGACCGGGGCTTCCGCGCGGCGGAAGTGAACGGCCAGAGCGAGGACCGGGCGGACATCCTGGCGGACTTCTCCGCCGGCAGATACGACGTGCTGTGCAACAGCATGCTTCTGACGGAAGGCTGGGACTGTCCCGCCGTGGACTGCATCGTAGTGCTGCGGCCCACGAAGGTGCGGAGCCTCTATTGCCAGATGATCGGCAGAGGGACGCGGCTGCACCCCGGCAAGGACCACCTGCTTGTGCTGGATTTCCTCTGGCACACCACCCGGCATGAGCTCTGCCGTCCGGCCTGCCTCATCTGCGAGAATCCCGAAGTGGCGGAGAAAATGACCGTCAATCTGGAGGGAGAAGCGGAGCCTATGGACCTGGAAACCGCCGAGCAGGCCGCACAGGCGGACGTTGTGGCGGAGCGGGAAGCGGCTCTGGCCAAAATGCTGGACGAACAGCGGCACCGCAAGCGGGCCCTGGTGGACCCGCTGCAATTCGAGTACAGCATCCAGGCGGAGGACCTGGCCGGATATGAGCCGGTATTCCCGGCGGACATGGCCCCGCCCACGAAGAAGCAGCTGGAACTGCTGGAACGCCGGGGCATCTTCCCCGACGAAATCAGCTGCTTCGGCAAGGCGCAGCTCATCATCAATAAGCTGATGAAGCGCCAGGACGACGGTCTTACGACGCCGAAACAGATACGCCTGCTGGAAAAGTACGGCTTCCTCCATGTGGGCGAATGGGACTTCCATGAAGCCAGCAAGATGATCTCCCGGATCAGCGCCGCCGGATGGCGGGTGCCTCGCGGCATTGATCCGGCACAGTACAGACCGGCCAGGACGGAGGAGGCGATTTCATGGACGGATATGATCTCCTGAAATGCCTGGAGGCCATAGACCCCTGCGGCCTTACCTACCAGGAATGGACGACCGTGGGCATGGCCTTGAAGGAAGCTGGCTATCAGGCCTCCGTGTGGGACGAGTGGAGCCGCAGGGACGGCGCCCGGTATCATCCCGGCGAGTGCTTCCGCAAGTGGGAGACCTTCCGGGGCAGCGGGGACCCGGTTTCCGGCGGGACCATCGTGCAGATGGCAAAGGAACGGGGCTGGCGGCCCGACGAAGGACATGAACTGAGCTGGGACGACGCCCTGGAACTGGCGCCCCGCGCCCTGGACGTCGATCCCGGCTGGCTGGAGGCAGAAACCATCCAAGAGCCGGACCGCTGGGACCCAGTAAGCGAGCTGACCCGGTATCTGGAACTGCTGTTCCAGCGGGAGGATTACGTTGGATATGTGACCGAGTGCTGGCCTAGGGAGGACGGCGGCTTTGCCCCCAAACAGGGCTGCTATGACCGCACGGCGGGTGAACTGCTGGACAAGCTGAGCAAGTGCCGGGGGGACATCGGCAAGGTGATCGGGGACTGTCCCCCGGAGGCGGGCGCGTGGATCCGCTTCAATCCCCTGGACGGACAGGGCGTCAAAAATGCCAACGTCAAGGAGTTCCGCTATGCCCTGGTGGAGTGCGACAACGTAGAGAAGGACAAGCAGCTTCCCCTTTACAAGCAGCTCAACCTTCCCATCGCCGTGGCCGTGGACAGCGGTAATAAGAGCGTTCACGCCATTGTGAAGATCATGGCCGGGAGCGAGCAGGAATACAAGCGCCGGGTGGAATACCTCTACAAGGTGCTGCGGGAACGGGGCGTGGAGGTCGATACCCAAAACAAAAACCCCTCCCGCCTGAGCCGGCTTCCCGGCGTCACCCGGAATGGCAAGAAACAATTCATCATCGAGGAGGCCAGCGGCGCGGAGGATTGGGAATCCTGGCGGGAATGGATCGAGGCCCAGGCGGACGATCTGCCGGAGCTGGAGAATCTGGCCGAGACGGAAACGCCCCCGCTGCCGCCGCCGGTGATCGACGGCATCCTTCGGAAAGGTCACAAGCTCATGCTGGCCGGGCCCAGCAAGGCGGGCAAATCCTTCGCCCTGCTGGAACTGGCGATGGCAATCGCAGGCGGGAATACCTGGCTTGGCTGGCGGTGCGCCCAGGGAAGGGTCCTCTACGTCAACATGGAGCTGGCGCGGGAAAGCTGCCTGCACCGCCTGAAGATCATGCAGGAGCAGTGGGGGCTGCCAAAGGAGGCCCTGGCGAACATCAGCGTATGGAATCTTCGGGGGAAGTCGCTCACCCTGAAGGAACTGGCCCCCAAGATGATCTGGCGGCTGCGAAACAATCCCGTGGACGTGATCATTCTGGATCCCATCTATAAGCTGATCGGCGGCAACGAGAGCGACATGGGCGACGTGGCCCGCTTCTGCGGCCTCATGGACCGCCTGTGCGTCGAATTGGGCTGCGCGGTGATCTACTGCCACCATCACAGCAAAGGCAAACAGGGAGAGAAGAACGCAGCCGACAGGGCCAGCGGCAGCGGCGTATTCGCCAGGGACGCGGATGCGCTCTTAGACATGATCCAGCTGCGGGTGCCGGAATCCATGCAGAGTTTTTGCGGCATGAACGAGACGGCGACGGCATGGCGGATCGAGCCGGTCCTTCGGGAGTTCCCGGAGCCGGGACCCATCGACGTATGGTTTGACTACCCGCTGCACCTCCCGGATAAGAGCGGCCAGCTGGCGACGTGTAAACCGGATGACGGGACCCCTTCTATTGACGAGCTGAACGCACGACGGCAGGCCGCGCAGGCGGAAAAAGAGGAATCGTTGACACGGGCTATCGAGCGGCTTGAGAAAGAAAACGATCGCGGGATCATCGAAATCCAAGCCCTGGTGAACATTATGGGCATGACCCCGGCAACCGTCGCAAAGTACCTGAAAAACGCCGGTTTTACGGTCAAAGGTGACACCCATAACAGATACGATAAAGACCATAATCTGTTAGAATGTCAAGCAATCGCGTTTCGGACAAGCTGACAAAACGAAATACGGGTAAAACCCTCAAATATAGGAAATTACCCGTATTCGTGGGCAAAGCAAAAATCCCGTATTTATCCATCATGGGTAAAGTCCTTTTACGAGGAAATTACCCAAAACACGGGCAATTTCCTCCCCTATATAGGGGGTAATAACCCCCCTATAAATAGGGGTATTACCCCTGGATAAGTTCAAACGGCAGAACGACCGAAGGCAGAAGGAGGCGTGAAATGCCAGAAAGAAGGCTAAACCACGAGGAGCAAAAAGACCTGGCGCATAGAATATTCCTCCACCTGGACCAAATTAGGACTAGGCTATGGCAGGACGATTGCGAGGACGTCATGGACGACGTGTGGCCGGATCTTGTCAGGGTTAGAGACCTTGTCTATGAAATGATTTACGGCAAAGAGGAGGAATGAGCACATGATTCAGTTTTTCATCCCCGGCGAACCGCCCACGGCGACAGCCCAGCAGAAGGGGTACAACCGCAGGACGAAGAAATATTACAAGCCTGCCGAGTTGCAGGACGCGGAGCAGAAGTACATGGCCTATGCAAACGAAGTGAGACCGGCGCAGCCCCTGGAGGGCGCCATTGACCTCTCGGTGATCTTCGGCTTCCGGGTGCGGGGAGATCACGTCGCCGGGGAGCCCAAGACCAGCAAGCCGGACACGGACAACATGGTGAAGGCCCTGAAGGACTGCCTCACCCGCTGCCGCTTCTGGAACGACGACGCCCAGGTGGCTGCGGAACGGTCCGTGAAGTTCTGGACAGACGAGACGCCCGGAATCCTGGTGGTCATCAGGACATGGGACGAGCTCCCGGAGGACGCCACATGAGAGACTGGCACATGAAGTTCCTTTGTACGTCCTGCAGCGCAGTCATGGCCGCCGAGCTGGACGGCGCTTATGAGCTGCGGAAGGATCAGTTTGACAATCCGCCGATGAATGTCCCTTGTGACCGATGCGGGAAAAAGAAGCCGTGCAGCACCTACTGGATCACGAAGCCGGAGAAGGCATGAGACGACGGAGTAAGAAGCCGCCGGTCTATCGGCTGTTCTGCTGCCCGGTATGCTGTGAGACGATCACGATACCCAAGAGGCGGAAGACCGCGGTGGGCCACGTCAAGACCATGTGGTGCTGGAAATGCCGGACAGTGCGGGATTTCATCCAGATAACATAGCGCCCAAAATGAAACGATTTGTTTCATTTTGGAGAGGACGTTTCGCCGGAATCTTTCAGGTGTTAGCTGTCAGGCTGACACCTGACATTCCGCCGGATAAGGACGAAGGGAGGCGGCGATTATGATTTGCCCGTATTGCGGACAGGAACAGAGCATCTGCATCGACAGCAGACAAAAGGGACTTGAAAGAAACCGGACCTATTCGTGCCGCGCTTGCAAGAAGCGGTACTACACCAAGGAACTGCTGCTTTCGTCATCGACCAGAGTTGAGGACGCGAAAGAAGAGCTGGAGAATACGCTGAACGCGCTCCGTGCGGCCTTACGCGGGGCGGACAGCGCACTTAAGTTCCTGGGAAGCAAGGAAGGAGTGGAAGAATGAGCCGCCGAAGGAGTAACGGCTGGCGGCAGGCGGCGAAGTCTGCGGCCTACGATTACCCGGCGCTTCGGCGGGAGCTGGATGCTTTGCAGGCTGGCGGTGGGGTAACGATGGACGGTATGCCCGGCAGCCGGGAGGCACGGCGCAGCACAGAGGACGCCGCCCTGCGGGAGCTGGACTGGCAGCAGCAACGGCGGCTGGATGCGGTGGAACACGCTATCCGCATTTCGTCGCAGCTTACGTCCGGGCCGTCCAGGGTAAAGCTCATAGAGCTGGTGTACCTGCTGCCGAAGGACAGGCAATACAAGCTGGAGGGCGCGGCCATGCAGATCCCGGTCAGCGTCCAGATGGCGAAGATTTGGAACAATGACTTTTTGCTCCTGGTGTGGGGGCAGTTGAGGGGGAAATGATGAAGCTGGTGCCGCTTGAACGCGAGGAATGCGCAGAGTTTGTGAACCGGCTTCACCGTCACCATGAGGCCGTCATGCGGGATCGCTTCCGCATTGGCGCCGAGCTGGACGGGCGGCTGGTGGGAATCGTCCAGGTTGGAAACCCATGTGCCCGTGCGCTGTGCGACGGCAAGACGCTGGAAGTGGTGCGACTGTGTACCGACGGCACAAGGAACGCTTGCAGCTTTCTCTATTCCGCTGCGGCGCGTGTTGCTCAGAACCTGGGCTATTCCAAAATAATCACATACATCCTGGACACCGAGGACGGAGCCAGCCTTCGCGCCGCCGGATGGCACAAAGAAGCGGATATCCGGGGCCATACCTGGAATACGCCAAGCAGGCCAAGACAAACGACGGCACCGACGGCGAACAAACAACGGTGGGCGCGGGAGCTATGAACGGTACAAAAGTCTAACCAAAAGCACCCGGAAAACGTGCTATAATCTGTACGCTGGAGCGCTGGCCCGAAAGGACCGGCGCTCTTGCTATATCATGCCACAGGAAAGGAGTGACGGCGGTGCTGGAAAACGTACGCTGGGAGAAGTTCTGCCAGCTTTATGCTCGTGACGGCAACGCCGCCGCTGCTTATCGTGGGGCCGGGTATCATCCGAGGACGGCGGATTCGGAGTACAAAGCTGCTTCCCGGTTGTTGAAGAATGTAGAGGTTCGCAGCCGCATCCAGGAGCTGACGCGGGAGGCCAAGGAACAGGCGCTGCAAAGCTCCATCGCCGATATCGTGGAGATTCGCCAGGTCATGACGCAGATCGTCAGGGGCGAGATCGACGACGCGAAATCCGCTGACCGCATCCGCGCCGGGGAGTTCCTGGCGAAGCTGGGCGGGCAGCAGCCAGAGCCGCCCACGGTGCGCGTGGAGCTTTCCCTGGAGCAGAAGTTTAACCGGCTGCGGGAGATCATTCGTGACGACGGCGGCGACGATTGACGCCGATCTGGAGGTCGCGGAGTGGTGGGCTGAGCTGCGGAGGACCACCAACAAGAGCTTCCGGAAGCTGTACGCGGACACAAGCCGCTATCTGGTCCTCTGCGGGGGCGGCGGCAGCGGCAAGAGCATCTTTGCAGGCCGGAAGGTCCTGGAGCGCGTCACGTCCGAGACGGGGCACCGCTGGCTTGTATGCCGGAAGGTGGCAAAGACGCTGCGGGACAGCTGCTTTGCGCAGCTGCGGGGCCAGATCGCGGAGCATTACCCCTCCGCCGGGGCGAAGATCAACATAAGCGACATGCGGATCACCTTCCCCAACGGCTCAGAAATCCTCTTTGCGGGGCTGGACGACGTGGAGAAGCTGAAATCTATCTATGACATTACCGGAATATGGGTGGAGGAGGCCAGCGAGATCACGGAGGCGGACTTCAATCAGCTGGACATTCGCCTTCGCACGGACTTTCCGCAGTACCTCCAGATGATCCTCAGCTTCAATCCCATTTCCATTACGCACTGGCTCAAGCGCCGGTTCTTCGACACGCCGGACCCGCGGGCCACGACGCACCGCAGCACCTACAAGGACAACCGCTTCCTCACGGCGGAGGCGGTGCGGACCCTGGAAGCCTTCCGGAATACTGATCCGTACTATTACCAGGTCTATTGTCTCGGTGAATGGGGCGTTACGGGCAAGACGGTATTCGACGGGCAGGCGGTCAGCGAGCGCCTCAGCAGCGTCCCGGAGCCGGTGAAGCGGGGCTTCTGGCAGTACGCCGACGATATGAGCAAGATCACCTGGGAGGACGGCAGCGGGCCGGTGACGATCTTCCGGGAGCCGGTGGAGGGCAGGCCCTATGTGATCGGCGGCGACACTTCCGGCGAGGGCAGCGACTTCTTCGTGGCTCAGGTGCTGGACAATATCACCGGGGAGCAGGTGGCGGTGCTGCGGCACCAATACGACGAAGACACTTATGCAAAGCAGGTGTTTTGCCTGGGGAGATATTACAACGACGCCCTTGTGGGCATCGAGGCCAATTTCTCCAGCTATCCCATCAAGCGGCTGGAACAGCTGGGGTACAAGAATCAGTACGTCCGGGAGCAGGAGGACACCTATACCGGGGCTATCCGCGCGGCTTTCGGCTTCCGCACCACGGCCACGACGCGCCCGGTGATCATCGGGACACTGGTAGAGGCCATGCGGGACAGCATCGGCACGGTGAACGACCGCACGACGCTGGAGGAAATGCTCACCTTCGTCCGCAATGAGAAGCTGCGGGCCGAGGCAGAGGAAGGGGCGCACGACGATTGCGTGCTGGCCCTGGCGATTGCCTGGTACATCCGGCCGCAGCAGCGGATGACGGTGCTTACCAAGGAGCCGGAGGGCAAGGTACGCTGGACCGACGACATGTGGGAGGACTACCGAAACGCCGACGCGGATGAACGGCGGTATTTGATTTCCAGGTGGGGAGAACCGAAACGATGAGCAATCAGGCGAAGTTGGACTATTGGAAGGACTGGCTGGGGCGGAATGAAACCGCCCTGGGCGATCTGAGCAAGAGGATGGACGAGCGGGAAGCCCTCTATCGGGGCGAAACGCGGCAGATCACGCCTCTGACGCCCAAGGATAAGGCGAAGAACGGACAGTTCCGAAAGACCGTCCACCTGCGGAATATCGTCGCGGAGAACATCGAAAGCGAGGTCAGCGCCGTTATTCCGCAGCCGAAGGTGACCGCCCGCCGTCAGTCTGACGAATGGCGGGCCAAGCTCCTGGAGGACATGCTGCGCAATGAGCTGGACCGGCTCCCCATGGAGACTTTGAACGACATGATGGAGCGCACCGTGCCCATCCAGGGCGGCGCTTACTGGCTTGTCGAATGGGACAATTCCAAGCGGACGCACAGTACGGTGGGCGACGTGACAGTGAGTATCCTGCATCCCAAGCAGGTCATTCCGCAGGACGGGGTATTCGGGTCCGTGGAGGACATGGACGCCGTGGTGTTGAAGCTGCCGCAGACGCGGGCTTATATCCGCCGGGTGTACGGCAAGGACGTGGACGAAGGCGAGGAAGCCCCGGAGGCCCGCAGCCTGGACCGGGACGCGGATACGGCGGAGGATATGGTCACGCAGTATGTGGCCTACTTCCGGAATGAAAAAGGCGGGATCGGCAAATTCTCCTGGGTCAACGACATCATCCTGGAGGATATGGAGGATTTCGAGGCCCGGCGGCTGCGGCGGTGCGTCCAGTGCGGTGAAGTGCTGGAGCCGGAGGCGGAACGGTGCCCGGTCTGCGGTTCGGAGCAGGCGCAGGAGGGCGAGGCGGAGAGCGAGGAGCTGTATTCCGGCTTCACCACCAAGAACGGCACGCAGATTCCCGGCGCGGCGCAGCTCGTAGACGAAGTGGGCCTGCCGTTCATGCAGCCGACGGTGCTGCCTTACTACAAGCCCGACGTGTTCCCCGTGTTCCTCCAGAAGAACGTGAGCGTTTTCGGGCGGTTGCTGGGTGACAGCGACGTGGACAAGATCGCGGACCAGCAGAACACCATGAACCGCATGGAAACGAAGATCATCGACCGCTTTATCAAGGCCGGCACGCGGATCACCTGGCCGGATAGGGCGGACGTGACCGTGGACCCGGAGGACGGGGAGAAAATCCTGATCGGGAACGCGGCGGACGCGGCCTTGATCGGGGTCTATCAGTTCAGCGGCGACCTCAGCCAGGAAATGGCCTACAAAGACCAGATTTATGAGGAATCCCGGCAGGCTCTGGGGATCACGGACAGCTTTCAGGGGCGGAACGACCCCACGGCGGAATCCGGCGTCGCAAAGCAATTCGCCGCCCAGCAGAGCGCCGGACGGCTGGAGAGCAAACGCATTATGAAGGAAGCGGCCTACGCCGAGCTGTTCAAAAGGATTGTGCAACTGAAGGTTGCCTATGCCGACGAGCCGAGAAGCGTCGTGGCCACCGACGACCGGGGGCAGGCGCAGTATGAGGAGTTCAACCGCTACGACTTCTACGAGCAGGACGAGAAGGGCGAGTGGCACTGCATTCTGGACGACGAGCGCTTCCTTTTCAGCTGCGACACCTCCGCACCGCTGGCGAACAACCGGGAGCAGATGTGGCAGGATACCACGAACATGTTCCAGATCGGGGCATTTGGCCAGCCGGACAACTTGGACACACTTCTCCTCTATTGGACCAAGCTGGAGCTCCTGCATTATCCCGGAGCCAGCGACACCAAAGAATACCTCCTCAAGCTCCAGGAACAGCAGATGCAGATACAGCAACAGCAGCTTGAAATGCAGCGGGCGGCTATGGAGGAACAGCACCGCCGGGAGAACCTCCAGGCTGAACGGGAAGCGGAAGCCCAGGGCAAGGAAGACGCCTGGCGCATGATCCAGGCCATGACGGCACGGCGGAAGCAGCAGCCGCAGCCGCCTCCGATGATGTGACTATCCATCCGGGACGCCGGATGAAGATACTTTCGCATGGAAACGCGCACAAATTCCAAATCTGCCCGAAAGGAGGATACCGGGGATGGCTAATTCCAAGGGCTATATCGGCAAGATCGCCAACCAGGGCCCCCAGGTGGTCAAAGCGCCCACTCAGTCCGTGAAAAAGGGCAACAGCTCCAAGATGACGGGCAACGACCTGCGCAACGGCAGGGGCAAAAAGTAAGCGGCGGGGAGGCATGACCTCTCCCCCGCGCTGCGGCAGCGAGGCCGATTCCCAATGAACGGGCAAAAATCATTTCGCCTGACCGGCGCAAAAAGGTCGAAAGGAGAACACCATGGATGAATTTGACACTCTGTTTGAGGACGCATTGAAGGGCGGAGGGTCTGAGTCCGCCCCGGAAACGGCGGACAGCGCCGCGGAGGTCCAGGCGGGGCAGGAATCCCCTGCGGCGGAAGCCAGCCAGCAGGGAGAGGCCACGCCCGCTGGACAGGAGGCAGCGCAAAAGGAGCCCATGCCGCCCGATCAGCGGGCACGGCAGGCGGAAGGCCGCCGGATCAGGGAACGGGAGGCCCGCGCCTATCAGGCCGGGCTTGAGGAGGCCAGCCGGATCATCCGGGAAGCGCAGATCGCCAATCCCGCCAAAAACGGCGCGGCCATCGACAACCTGGACGAGCTGCGGGCCTACAACGATTCCCGCCGGGAAAAGCGCCTGCAGGAGGGCAAGCCCACCGCTTCCGACATCGAGCATATCGTAGACCGGCGCATCAGCGCCATGCAGCAGCCGCAGCAGCAGGAAACGCCCCTCAGCGCGGAGGATCAGCAGGCGGTGCAGCAGCAGCTGGCGGAAATCAGGGCCATGGACCCGGCTATGACGGGCCTTCCCGCCATCCTGGACAGCGAGGCGGGGCCGAAATTCCGGGAATATGTGGCGCTGGGGCTGGACTTCAAGGACGCCTACACTCTGGCGGCGAAGGACCGGCTGGCGAGTATCGGCGCGAATCGCAGCGGCGCGAGGACCGGCGGCAAGGACCATCTTTCCGCCACCCGGCAGCAGGGCAGCGGCGGCGTGGACGTTCCCGCCGACGAAATGGCCCTCATGCGGGCGCTCAATCCCGATATGTCCGACACAGAGCTTCGTCAATATTACGAAGCCGACAAGAAGAAGTTCGGCAGATAAGGCCCCGGCCACGGGGCCGGAAAGGAAGGAAACATGAGAGGTTTCATCCCTCATACCAACGAGGACGGGCGCGTCCCGCCCTGGAAATACCTCCCCGCCACCGGCTCGACCAAGCCCGATATCGGCCTGGCGCTGGTGCTCAGTTCCGGTAAGCTGGTCAAGGCTTCCGGCACTACTAAGCCCACCCACATCTGCATGCGCGAGGAACCCGCCGCCGTGCCTGCGGGCACGCTGCTTCCCGTCATCGAGATTGAGCGGGACCAGGTTTTCGAAGTCACCAACAGCGCCAGCCTTGCCAGCGTCAACGTCGGCCAGGCTGTCACCATCAGCTCGGACGGTCTCCAGGTGACCGGCACCACGTCCAGCGGCGTGGCCACCATCGTCGAGAAGACCCCCGGCACCGGCACCGGCAATCCCACGCTGGTGAAATTCCTGTGAAAGGAGGACGCCGATAATGGCTAATATCACTTTTTCCGAGGGCAGCGGCGTCAATGATTCCATCTTCGGGAAATCTCAGACCGCTATCCGCACCCTGATCACCAAGAAGGGCGAAGCCTTCGAGCAGGAGAGCATCATCAAGCGCCTGTTCAATCAGCAGAAAAGCGACAAATGGGCGGAGAAATATTCCAGCATGACCGCCATGGACGGTTTCAGGGTGGCCGGCGAGAACGGCGCCTATCCCACCGACGGCCAGGAAGTGGGCTTCGAGAAGGTCATCGAAGCCGTTACCTGGAAGGACAGCTTCTCCCTGAGCCGGGAGATCGTGGAGGACAGCAAGACCGTCGATCTGCGCAAGAAGCCCCAGGGCTTTATCGCGGCCTACTACCGCACCCGTGAGAAGCTGGGCGCGGCTATGCTGGGCGGGGCCATCAAGGGCGACGCCTCCGCCTCCTACGCGGGCGGCAACTTCAGCCTGCTGGGCGCGGACGGCCAGAATCTCTTTTACGCCTCTCATCCCGCCAAGATCAAGGGCGCTGCGCAGTGCAACCTGTTCTCCGACGCCTTCAGCGCCGACGCCCTGGGCATGCTGGAGGTCAAGATGCAGAACTTCCGGGGCGACAACGACGAGATCCTGGACGTGGCCCCCGACACCATCATCATCCCCAACATCCACAGCCTGAAGAAGGCCGTCTTCGCCGCCATCGGCGCGGACAAGGACCCGGCGACCGCCAACAACGGCTTCAACTATCAGTTTGGCCGCTGGAACGTCACCGTCTGGCCCTATCTCAATCAGTTCATCACCGCCGGGACTGCGCCCTGGATGCTCATGGACAGCCGGTACAACAAGGAAAACGACGGCCTGATCTGGCAGGACCGCGTGAATCTGGACGTGCGCAGCACCGTGGACGAGAACACGGACGCCAACGTGTGGCGGGGCTACGCCCGGTTCAGCGCGGGCTTCAATGACTGGCGGGCCATCGCCTGCGCCGGCGTGAGCGGGGCGACTGACCTCGACTGATCGGAGGGCGGCATGGACTATACCAGATTTACCAACGTGGAGATCACCGGCGAGCTGAAGGTGAACGGCTCCGCTGCCATGCCCGCCGCTACCGCCGACAAGGCGGGCGCGGTAAAGCAGGGCGTGGCCGTGGCCGACGCCGCCAGCACCGCCCCCACGGCTGCGGAGTTCAAGGCCTTGCTGGACAGCCTGCGGGCCGCCGGGATCATCGCCACCAGCACCTGACGGGAGATCGGAATTGCGGGGAGACGGATTGCCACGTCGGCTTCGCCTCCTCGCAATGACGGAACGGAGGAACTGACATGAAGAACTTTGTGAAAGCGGCTCTGATCCGGGCCGCGAGGACAATGGCGGAATGTGCTCTGGCCTATATCGGATCGGCGGCACTCGTTTCCCAGGTGGATTGGCTGGGCGTCCTGTCCTCTGCCGCGATGGGCGGCATTATCTCCATCCTCCTGGCTGTGGCCACGGGCTTGCCGGAAGCGCCCAGAGGAGGCGGCAGCTGATGGAATGGACCGTCGTGGTGGTGCTGATCGCCCTGGTGGGGCTGGTCATCAGCGTCCTGACACCTGCCATTAAGCTGAATACCAGCGTGACACGGCTGAGCACCCTGGTGGACAGCCTCAATAACAAGCTCAGCTCCATGGAATCCAATAACAGCGAGGCGCACCGGCGCATTTGGGGCGAGCTGGACGAGCATAAAAGCACCCTGAGCGCCCATGAGACGCGGATCACCGTGCTGGAAAAGCGCGGAGAATAGAATGAGGGAGGGCGAATAACCCTCCCTCTCGCCAAATGAGGGATTGGTATGACCTACTATGACTGCATCCGGGATATCGACCGGATCGAGCCCAACGCCTACGAAACCGAAGATAAAATCCGCTGGATCAGGGAATGCGAGGGAATGATCTACACCGACCTTTTCCTTCAGCAGCCCCTTGGATTCCACGTTGACGATATGAACGACCTGCTGATGTGGGAACTGAGCATCCCCGCGCCTTACAACAAGGTGTACCGGCGGTATCTCCAGGCCATGATCCACCAGGCAAACGGAGAATATGACCGCTATGCAGCTTCCATGCAGCTTTTCAATTCCGCCTGGAGCGAGCTTTGCCGCTGGTTCGGGCAGGATTATGACATTGCGGACCACGACCGCAACCGGCGTGTGACCGTGCGCATCCCCTTCGAGGAGGGGCCGCCGGAGCCGAAGGATTCCCTTGCGAAGGACAGCGGCGGCTATGTGGCCCCCGAATATCCCGTCGAAGGCCGCCCCTTCCCTCTGCTGCATGTGCCGCCCCGCTGCGCCTTCGTCGGCGGGCGGGTGGTCATCCGGCGGCTGTATATGAATCCCGACGAACAGAAGGTATACGGCAACCTGTGGTTTGGGGACCCGCACGATAACGTGGGCCAGACGGACATGAAGATGTATAAGCGCCGGAGCTATACGGTGCCGGTGCTCATCGGTGACGTGGAGGGCAGCGACATCGGAATTACGATGAACGCGCCCGGAAACGGAGAGGCATATCTTACCGGCATCCTCTGCGTCCCCGAAGAACAATTCTTTTACGGAAACCGGGAGCTGTGGCCGAATCCTCCCCCGGACATGGGGAGGCCGCAGGACGACCCGATTGAGGAAATTGAATAATGCCGAAAATCCGAGAACTGACGCAAACGCCGCCCATGGCCGAGGGGGACGCGGAAGCCCAGGTCGATGCGCTGCGGGACTATCTGCTGCGGATCACTGAGGAGCTGACGTATCTCCTTACCCATTTGGAAGCGGACAACATCAACGACAGTACCTTTGAGCGGATCGCGGGCATGATCCCGAAGGCGGCCATTACCGCCCCGCCCATGGACGGCCAAGGCAGCGCGGGCAGCAGCGCCACCTGGGCCAGGGGCGACCACCAGCACCCGAAGGACAGGGACAAGGCCGACGTGAGCGCCCTGGCAGCCCTGGCGGCCGAGCTGGCGGCCCATGTCGCGGATAAGCTGAATCCCCATGAGGTCACGGCGGGCCAGGTGGGATATGACAATTCCGAGAGCGGGCTTGTGTCGGAAACCGTGCAGGACGCCATGGATGAGGCTATCGACCTGGCGATCTCCCTGATCCCGACGGACCCGGCGGATATCGGGGCCATTCCTGCCAGCGAAAAGGGCTCGGCCGGCGGCGTGGCTGAGCTGGACAGCAGCGGCCACGTCCCCAGCAGCCAGCTCCCGTCGTATGTGGACGACGTGCTGGAATATCCCTCCATTACGGACTTCCCGATCCCCGGAGAATCCGGGAAAATCTATCTGGCCATCGACACCAACCTGTTTTACCGCTGGGGCGGGACGACTTATGGCCCGACGAACCCTTCCCTGGCGCTGGGAGAGACCAGCGAGACGGCCTACCGAGGGGACCGGGGAAAAATCGCCTACGACCACAGCCAGACGGTGAGCGGGAATCCGCATAACGTCAGCGCCTCCGACGTGGGGCTTGGGAACGTGGCGAATGAACGGCAGTACAGCGCACAAAACCCGCCCCCCGCGCAGAACGCGGCGGCGACGGGCTATGATGGCGAAGAAAGCGGCCTTGAGGCGGATAACGTGCAGGATGCGATTGATCTGCTGGTAGCGGGAGGCGGCGGAGGCGGCGCCCCGCTTTCGGACGAGGATCCGCAAATGGATGGGGAGGCCAGCCCCGGCGAGGGCCTCAAGGCCTCCAGAGACGATCATACGCACCCGCACGACGATACTAAGCAGGACGTGGTATACCTGTCCATCGTGAGCGGAATGCTGTGCGTGACCTATGAGGATGGTGAAGAATGAGCCTTCTTACAAAGCCCCCGGTGCTGGACGAGACGGGGCAGGACATGGTAAGCTGGCTGCAGAGCATTTACAATGCCCTTGTCGCCGGATTGGCGGGCCCGTCGGCGCTGTTGCCCCTGATGGACGGCGAAGCAAGCGCCGGAAGTGCCGCCACCTGGCCCCGCAGTGACCACGTACACCCGCGAGACCCGAAACTTGACCTCCACGCCGACGGCATCCCCGGCGCAGCGCAGGCCGTGACCTGGGACGCCTACGGGAACGTAACGACCGTGACGCATACCGTCGGCGGTATTACGGTGCGGACGGACAGCTTCAGCTATACCGGCAGCACGATTACGGAGACGCGGACGCTGGCGACGGGGGAAAGCCTGACCCTGGTAACGAATCTTCAGACCTGGGCCACGGCGGAAACCTATGCAGCAGCATAAAAAGGAGTTGATTCTATGGGCGTAGAGATTTGGGAAGGACCGAAAACCGAGCGGCTTATCGGCGCGATCAAGGAAGTGCGGGATGCGATCCTGGGAGAGCGGACCGGAATCGTGTACGGCTTCCACATCGACAGCACGGAATCTGACCCGGAGGACTGCATCACTTACCTGGAAGATGCGGTGGGGATGGTTCCGGCAAAGATGAATTACGGTACGGGGAAATTCGATTACGGGAGCTGGGAACACGCCTTCTTCATGCCCCGGCCCTGCATGCTGAACTTCGACGGCAGCGTGGCCTACTACCTCAATCCCAACGATTACAGCAAGAAGGCGGACGGGACGGCCTCCGACGTGGCAGACCTGAACTTCGCCGGAAATGCCATGATGGAATGGGGCCAGAACGGGAAGAAAATCTGGTACAAGATCGTGCCGGACGCGACGCCGACCAGCGCCAGCGTGTATATCGCGGACCACCCGGCGGATGAAGATTTCCGTGCCTGGAGCTTTATCAATAACCAGGGTGCGATGGTAGACCACTTCTATACACCGATCTACAACGGCCACCTGGATTCCTCCAACCGGATGCGCTCCATCAGCGGGCAGGCCTACACCAAAAGCCTGACGGCGGCCAACGAGCGAACGTATTGCCGGAACAACAGCTCCCTTCCGATCTGGGACACGGAAGTATTCTGCGACGTGATCCTTATCAACTTGCTGCTGTACCTGATGAGCAAATCCCTGGACACGCAGACCGCTTTCGGGCAGGGGCTTACGACCTCCGGCAGCCAGGCAGTCAACGAAGGCTTTTCCACCGGCGTACACAATGCCAAGGGGCTGTTCTTTGGCACGAGCAGCGGCGCGGCGGCCACCTATACGAACGCCGTCAAGGTGTTCGGCATGGAAAACTGGTGGGGCTTTACCTGGCGGCGTATTGGCGGCCTGGTGAACGTGAGCGGGACGGAAAAGTACAAGCTGACGAGAGGCACTGGCGACGGAAGCACGGCCACAGACTACGTTGTGAGCGCCACGGCGGCAGATTACGGCGGGTATCTCACCGGCGGAACTCTCCCCAGCGCAAGCGGGACCTACATCGGCAGCCAGACCTTCAGCAAATGGGCATATACCCCCACAACGGTCCAGTCCAGCAGCGCCCTTTATTACTGCGACGGCTTGTGGACCAATAACGGGCAGGTAGACTACGCCCTGCGCGGCGGTGCCTCTGGCGATACAGCTCAGTGCGGCGCGGGCGCGCTCAGCCTCACCGATACCGCGGCCGTTGCGCGCTGGTACATCGCCGCTGCCCCTTCTTGTAAACCGCTTTCCTGAGGGGGGAGGCGGGGGGACCCTTCCCCCCGCCCCGCGTAAATTTTAAAAATGGCACCTGACAACTGAATAGCAATAGGGATTCGGAGGGCGACGCATTGCTCGGCGGCTGGCGCCCTGCGCGGCGGTAACTCTAACAATACAGCTCAATGCGGCGCGGGCGCGCTCAACCTCAACAATACCGCAACCAATACGAACTGGAACATCGCCGCTGCCCCTTCTTATTCTAGGATCACAACGATTTAAGAAGGCCCTCCGTCTTCCTCAGCACTTGCTGGAAATCAACCCGTGGAAAGCATCTGTGAGTAGCATGTCGAAAGTGGATGAGGGAATAAGAAGCTATGAAATCTTACAATCACCTTTGGGAAAAGTACCTCAGCGAGGAGAACTACCGCCTGGCCGTCGCCAATGCGACGCGGCACAAGGGCGGAAAGAAAAAGAAAAATAAACGCGCCAAGTGGTTCAAGGCACACGCGGAGGAGCTCCTGCCGGAAATGATGGAGTATGCGGAGCATTTCCAGAATGACGAGCATACGCCGGTTACCATCTATGACGGCATCCGGCGGAAGCAGCGCACTATTATCGTGCCGACCATGCGGGAACAGGTCATCCATCACATGATCGTCAACGTCATGGAGCCGATCTTTATGAAGGGCATGTATGAACACAGCATCGGGAGCATCCCCGGACGCGGCGCCCTTATGGGAAAGAAGCGCATCGAGAAATGGATCAAGAAGGCCGGGCGGGATATGAAATACTGCCTGAAGATGGACATCAAGAAGTATTTCGATTCTATTCCCCATGACATTCTGAAAGCGAAGTTTGCCGAGATCAGCCACGACGAGCGGTTTCTCGGCCTGCTGAATACGGTCGTGGACGTGACGGAAGGTGACCGTGGTATCCCCATCGGCTTTTATACCAGCCAATGGATCGCCAATTGGTATCTTACGGGGCTGGATCACTTCATCAAGGAACAGCTCGGCGCGAAATTCTATATGCGCTACATGGATGATATGGTCATTTTCGGGGCCAACAAGCGAAAGCTGCGGCGGATCAAGGAGGAAGTGGAGCGGTATCTGAACACCAAGCTGGGCTTGACGCTCAAGGAGAACTGGCAGATATTCCGCTTCGATTACGTCTTCCCCGACGGGCGCAGAGTGGGCCGTGACCTGGATTTTATGGGCTTCCGGTTCTTCCGGGACCGGACGATCCTTCGGCGGAAGCTGATGATGCGCATGTCGCGGAAGGCGGAGCGACTGCGGCGGAAGGAGCGGAAAAGCGTGCATGACTGCCGCCAGATGATGAGCTACCTGGGCTGGCTGGACGCTACGGACACCTACGGTTTCTATAAAAAGCGGATCAAGCCCAAAGTCAGCATCCAGAACATGAAGCGAAGGATCAGCGAATACGACAGGGCGGAAGCCAAAAGGAGGAAAGAAAGTGTGGCGTAAGTGCGATTCCGGGGACGATACCCGCCCCGCCGAGCTGGACACCACCAGCAGCCATAACTGGAATTACGTGCGGAAGGATATCACCTTCATTCCGGCGGAAGAGGGCGAGGACGGCAGGCCGGCACATTATGAGTGGCTGGAAATGAAAGTCCGCAAGGATGATTGGGCCGTATATGAGCAGGTCATGGGGCACAGCGAGGCTCTGGACGACGTATATGCCGCGTTGACGGAGCTGGCGGAACTGATCGTGGAGGGCTGAGACATGGCAAAAATCTATTACCGGCGGATCGTAGCCGGGGAAATGACACTGGAGGAAGTGCCGGAACGCTGGCGGGAGGCCGTGCGGCAGTTGCTGGAGGACGAAGTATGAGCCTGAACAAGGTGATTGAAACCGCCGTCGGTGAGATCGGGAAAACCGAGAATCCGCCGGGGTCCAACATGAACGAATACGGGGAGCGGTACGGTTGGAACGGCGTCCCCTGGTGCGTTCAGTTCCTTTGGGATTCCTTCGACCGGGGCGGGGAAAGAGCTGCCTTTTTCGGCGGTGCAAAAACCGCCAGCTGCGGGATCCTCATGCAGTGGTACAAGGAGCAGGGCCAGATGGTCCCCGTCAAAGAGTCGCAGCGGGGCGATATCGGATTTTTCAATTTCAGCGGCGGGAAGGCCCCGGAACACTGCGGCCTCATTATCGAAGGCCGCCCCGGCTATGTGCTTTCCGTGGAGGGGAACACGACCGCCACCGGCGGCAGCGAGGATAACGGCGGCGCCGTCGCTGAGAAGATGCGCGGATATGCGTATATTGTGGGCGTGGCAAGGCCGAAGTATCAGCCGGAAGAACCGGAAACAAAGGACGATTTCACGGGCCGCTGGTCCGAAGGAGCTATCCGCTGGTGCCTGGAGAAGGGGCTTTTGACGGGATACCCCGATGGCAGTTTCCGACCGGCACAGGCAGTGACGCGGGAGGAGCTGGCTGCGGTGCTGCGGAGGCTTGCGGAGGCATAGAACAACATGAAACTGCCACAAATGAATGACCGAAGCATCATGCGGCCCACGGTGCGGACGCGATTCGGAGGTCTTAACAATAACCTCTCCGCACAGGACGGGGAGATTACATGGATGGAAAACATGAGCAGCCGGGAATACCCCCTGCTGCGGCCCCGGCAGCCGCGCGGCCTGGTGCAGACCCTGGGGAGCCCCAACGCCATCGGGGCCCAGGACGAGCCCTTTTGGGTGGACGGCAGCGGCTTTTACTACGACGGCACATACAAGGGCGCGGTGGACAGCTCCACCGCAAAGCAATTCGCCGTCATGGGGAGCATGGTGCTGATCTTTCCCGACAAGAAGTATTACGACTTCAAGGCCGGCACCTTCGGCAGCCTGGCCGTGGGCGCGAGCTATACCGGGATCGCCTTCAAAAACGGAACGTATACGGGCGTTCCCGCAGAGGCCAACACCATCTACAAGAGCGGGGCCGCCTGGACCTTCGCCGCGGGGGATGCGCTTACCATTACCGGCTGCGTGACGCACCCGGAAAACAACAAGACGGCCATTGTGCGGGAGGTGGATGGGGATTATCTCCGCTTTTACGAGGGAACGTTCACCCTGGACAGCACCATCCGCTATACCGTGGGTGTAGAAGGCCTGCCCGCCGGGACCTATCATTTCGAGGAAGGCGGCGAGTTCACCCTTGACACGGACCTGCTGGAAGGCGACACGCTGACCTGGAACGGCACCAGCATCGACGCGGTGATCGGCGGCATTTCCTCCACGATCACGGTTACGGAGGGGGATGACGGGGATCTGTTGGTATTTGCGGATATCCCCACGGACTACGTGGAATCCGGCTCGGTCAGCGTGGCGCGGGAGGTCCCGGATTTGGATTTCGTCTGCGTCAATGAAAACCGGCTGTGGGGCTGCAAGGGCGATACGATCTACGCCAGCGCCCTGGGGGACCCCTTCAACTTCAACGTATTCGACGGCCTTAGTACGGACAGCTGGACCAGCGATACCACGGACAAGGGGGATTTTACCGCCTGCGTCAGCTTCGGCGGCTATCCCATCTTCTTCAAAGAGGAAAGCATCGTGAAGGTCCAGGGCGACAAGCCCTCCAATTTCATGTGGACGGCGGTGAGCCGGTTCGGCGTCAAGGCGGGCTGCGACCGGAGCCTGGCTGTGGCGGGGGAGACGCTCTTTTACCTGAGCCGGGCGGGAATCTGCGCCTACCAGGGCGGCATGCCGAAGGTGATCTCCGATCCCCTGGGGGCCAGCAAGAAATGGTACGACGCCGTGGCCGGGTCCGACGGGCTGCGGTATTACGTCAGTATGTCGGAAACGCCGCCTCCGACGGAAAAGGGCTCGAAGCAGGTATTCGACCTTTACGTTTTCGACAGCCGTTACGGCGTATGGCACCGGGAGGACAACAGTGCCGCCGTGGGCTTCGCCTTCTGGGACGAGGGCCTGTATATGCTCCTCTCCACCGGGGAGCTGTACCGCATGGATGGAGCGGAAGGTTATCTGGAAAACGACGTGGAATGGCAGGTCAAGTTTGCAGACAGCTACCGTTTTTACGAGACCACGGACAGCGGGAGCCAAAATAAGAAAGGGCTGCTGCGCATCCTGGTCCGGGCGGAACTGAGCCGATACGCCGAAATTGAAGTGAACGTGAAGTACGACGGCGGCACGACACACAAGGAAGCAACCCTGGAGGGAAGCTCCTCCGAGAAAAAGAAGTCTTACATCGTCCCGCTGATCCTCCGGCGCTGCGACCATTACCGCCTCAGCCTGGACGGGACCGGGGACGCGGTGGTATACAGCATCAGCGAGGAGCGGTACAACGGCAGTCCGTTCCAGGGAAGCAGTAACATTTCGCTTCCGAATGAAACCAATCCTGTGCGATAAGGGGGAAAAGGAATGGCAATCAGTACGCAGGTGAACAACGATCTTTATAAGCGGGCATTGAGCGAGGCGGAGAAAAAACGCCTGGCACAGGTCGCTCAGACCCAGGGAGCGGGGGCCGCGTCCAGTCTGGCGCTCCAGATGGCAAATACGCAGACCACCACGCCCCCGGCTACGGCCACGGGCGGAGCGACGTCAGCCAATACCGGCGGCGCAACGGGCGTCCCGGCACAAGTGCAGTCTGCGCAGGCTCAGGCCCAGGCAGCCAGACAGCAGGCGCAGGCCCAGCAGGAGCGCAACCGGATCATGACCTCCGGGACGGTCCAGGAGCGGAATGCCTATTTACAGAAAGAAGCCCAGCAGCGGGCCATTGAGCAGGCCACGAAATCCGGGAACACCCAGGCTGCGGCACAGATGCAGCAGGCGATGGACGCCCAGGAGCGGGCCAACGTCCTCAGCAGCGGAAACCAGCAGCAGATCAACCAATACCTGATCGAGCAGAGCAGAAAGCAGGCCCAGCAGCGGCAGCAGAATCCCTATCAGGCGGCAGTGGCGGCGGCCACACCCGCGGCATCCTCCAGCGGGCTTTCCAATGCGCCCACCATCAACGGCAATTATATCTGGTACGGCTGGATGGGCGACAATAACATGACCACCATGACCGACGAGGACAAGGCCAACTGGGACGCGGCCATGCAGGGCTGGCAGAAGGGCGATTACTCCGCCTTCAACGACAACTTCCAGACCAACGGCAACTGGGCCAGCTACGTGGACGATAAGGGCAACGTCAACGGCATGCTGCGGTACATCGGCGACGGGATCGGCGGCTACGTTCCCGTGAACGGCGGCCAGCTCCTGCAAAACGGATTCTCCGGGGACCTGGGCAACTACGCTTTCTACGGCCCGGACGGCAGCGTATACATCGCGGACGCAAACGGCAGGCTGACGAAGGCCGGGAACTGGACGGCGGATTACGACCAGATCATGAAGGGCGGGTATTACTACAATAACCCGGACCGGTATTTCGTCGGGAAAGACGGAAAGTATTACACCTACGGCGACGTGCCGGACGACAAGCTGGCGGAGTGGGGGTATTACCGAAAGGCTGACGGCCTCTGGTATGACCCGGAGGCTGTCGCCACGCAGAAGGCGCTTCAGAACGGGGACATTACCCCGGAACAGCTGGCGATGGCGAAGGCACAGCAGGCGGCCAGGAACGCGGGGAACATCCCCAGCGGCAACGGCGGCGGCTCTTCCGGCGGCAGTTCCAGCGGATCTAGCTATGTGCCTACGCCATCCGGCAGCACGCCCTCCGGCGGCGGCAGCGGCGGCAGCTCTGGCTATACGCCCAGCGGCGGCACCTATCCCAGCGGAGGCACCACGCCCAGCGGCGGGACTACACCTTCGGGCGGCACCGGCGGCGCGACGGGGTACACGCCCTATCAGCTGACGCTGGATCAGTTCGACTACGGCAAGGCCCCGGAATGGGAAGGGACCGAGTATGAGCAGAAGCGTGACGCCGCTCTGGAGGCCGCACAGAACATGCGGTGGGACGGCAGCGAATACCAGGCACAGCGGGACCAGCTCCTGGAGGACGCCATGCGGCCCTATGAGGGCTCCCCCTACGACCAGCAGCGGGACGACGCCCTTGCCCGGTACGGCGAGGAATGGCAGGGCAGCGAATACCAGCAGAAGCGGGACGCGGCCCTGGAAAAGGCTGAAAACATGCGCTGGAACTATGACCCGAACAGCGATCCGGTTTATCAGGCGCTTCAGAAGCAGTACCGGCGGGAGGGCCAGCGGGCCACGCAGGACGCTTTGGGCCAGGCGGCCGCCCGGACCGGCGGTATCCCCTCCAGCTATGCCATGACGGCGGCGTCGCAGGCGGGGGACTACTACGCCGCCCAGCTCAGCGACCGCATCCCCCAGGTGTACCAGGACGCCTACCAGCGGTATCTTCAGGAGTTCCAGCGTCAGCTGGGAATCTCCAGCCAGTACGCCGGGTATGACGACCGGGAATACAGCCGGTGGGCCGACCAACAGGGGAAGAACCTGGACCTGGCCGACAGGTACAATCAGTACGGCCAGCAGGATTACAACAGATACATGGACCGGGTAAGCCAGCAGCTTTCCGGCGCGGACCGCTACAACGGCTACGATCAGACCGAGTACCAGCGGTACATGGACGAATACGGCCAGCAGCTGGACGCCGCGGACCGGTACTATGGCTACGGCGCACAGGAATACGACCGCTACCGGGACCGCCTGGGCCAGTGGAACACCGACCGGAACTTCCAATACGGCCTCAACCGGGACGCCGTGGAGGACGCCCGGTACGCCGACGAGACCGCATACAGCCGGAACTACCGGGCGCAGCGGGACGCCATCGAGGATCAGCGGTACGACCAGCAGTGGGCGCAGCAGCTTCGGGAATACGCCGACGCCCAGGGCTGGAAACAGGCGGAATGGCAGCAGTACCTTCGTGAGTACGGCGACCAGCTCAGCGAGAAAGAGCGCCAGTGGGCCTATCAAATGGCGCGTGACGCCGTCAGCGATTCCAGGTATGCGGATGAACAGGCCTGGGAGCGCAGCACCTACGGCGACCAGACCGCCTGGGAGCGGGCGATCTACGACCAGGAATACGCGGATCAGCAGGACCAGACGGCCTGGGAGCGGGACTACAAGGAGCGGGCCTATACGGACGCGCAGTATGACGAAGCCCTGAATTTCCTCTATCAGTACGGCATGGTGGGCGGAAAGTACGCGGAAATCCTGGGCGTGCCCGCCGGGACCACGCTGGACGAATACTATTCGCAGTATGGCAAGACCGCGCCTGGAAGCGGGAGCGGCTACACCGGCGGCGGGTATTCCGGCGGAGGGAGCAAGAGCAGCGGCGGAAGCAAGAGCAGCGATACCACCGCGCCGTCCTCCGGCAGTGTGCAGTATGACGCCAGCGGCAAGCGCACCGGCACGTGGCAGGATTCCGACGGGTACACCTACGTCGGGTATCATCCCGACGGGCAGTGGAAATCCAAGGGCTACGACAGCGCCTGGACCGAGATTCAGAGCTTGGCAAAGACCGGAAGCAAAGAGCAGGTATTGACCCGGATCAAGACTTTCGTCAATCAGGACCGGATCACGGACTATGAGGCGGAAATGATGCTGGTGAACCTGGGCTACCGGACCAAGAGCGCCGGGACCGGCAGGAACTATATCGGGCCGAACAACGCGCAGATGGTACAGTAAGGAGGGCATTGAATGTCCAGACAGACCGCGATTGCGAATATCAACAAGCTCATCCAGCAGGAGCGGGAGGCGGGAACGACCCGGAAGAAGCACAGCTCCATCGATACGATTGACGCGCTTTTGGAGGAGGAGCGCCGCCGGGAGGAAGAACAGCGGCAGCGGAACGCCGCCAGCGCCGGGGAGGTCATGGACCTGGTGCGCTCCTACGGCGACTACGCCGCGCAGCGCCGGGCAGCAGAGACGCCCCAGCCGGTGAAGGAAGAACGGCGTGCGGCCAGCAACGCCCTCACCCCGGAAATGGAGGCACGGTATCAGCAGGCTAACGGCGTGAACCGCGCGCCCAACGCCTACCAGACCTATATGATGCAGTTTGCCAACGCCCAGCCCCAGCGTGAGGAAACGCGGAGTACCGACGAGCTGCGCCGGTATATGATCCGGCAAAACCGTCTTGCCGCGGGGATGGATCGCATGGCCGCCGACGCTTCCCAGGGCATCCAGGAGCGGATGTATGACCAGAACTATACCGACTATCTGCGGAACATCGGCAACGCACGGGATCAGCAGGTTTCCAGAGCGGCAGCGGCGACGGAGCTTTACCAGACCGTCAGCACCCAGCGCCGGGAGCAGGAGGAACGGGAGAAGTATTCCGCCCTCATGAGCAACCCGGATTTCGCCGCCAAAAGCCAGGGAGACCCCAAGATCGGCAACAAGGTCTCCGCCACCGCGCTTTCCCCTGCGGAGCGGCTCTATCAGGATATCTATAACCGGGACCGGCGGAGCGGCGACGCCAAGAACAACGACGCGGCCCGGTACACCAGCGACGAAGAAGCAGGCGTTTTCTTCTACCTCTGGAACACGCAGGGGCCGAAGGCGGCAACGGCTTATTACCAGGGATTTGTCGAGAACCGCGCCGGACAGCGCCGCGCAGAGGAAGCGCAGGCTCAGGCAGCCAGGTACGGGGCTTACGACCCCGTAGGCGCAAGCATCGCCTCCGTGGGCTATAATGTCATGTCCGGCGTGGGCCTGGTGGATATGGCCCTCCAGAATCTGACCCGCGCCGTGGGGATCACGGACCGGAACAAACCCCTGAACTACAACAGCGACCTTCAGCTTCCCGGTCAGGTCACGGACGCACTGCGGCAGGGCGTAGCGGATTACCTGGAAGAACTCTATCCCAATGCAAAAATCGGCAACAGTGTGAACGTCGCTTCCTTTTTGTATCAAACCGGCATGAGCATGGCGGACAGCGGCGTGGCCGTCGTTTTGAACATGATGGGCGTGCCTGAGCCGCTTACCCTGGCAGGCATGGGCGCTGCTGCCGGTACGCGGGCCATCCGGGAAGCGCGGGAGCGGGGAGCTTCCGACGGCCAGGCCCTGGCTTTCGGCATTTCCTCCGCCATCATGGAAGCCCTTTTCGAGAAAGTCAGCCTGGACAGTATCCTGAAGGAATCCAACGCGCTGAACCTTCGCCGCAGTCTGAAAAACGTTCTCAAGCAGGGCTTTACGGAAGGCAGCGAAGAAGTCTCTACTACCCTTGCGAACACTGTAGCGGATCAGATCATCATGGGGGACAAATCTGAGCTGTTCACCATGCAGCGCCAGCTGATGGAGCAGGGCGTCAGCGAGGACGAAGCCCTTGCCGCCGCTTTCAAGAAATGGGGAACCGGCATTCTTGGCGACGCCATCGGCGGCTTCATTTCCGGCGTGGGAATGGGCGGCCCGAAGGAAATCTACAATGCCGCAACGAATCCCCTTTACGGTGTGAACGAAAACACGGCCCGCATGATCGACGAGATCATGGAGGGCCGTGCCCCGCAGCAGGCCGCGCCTCCCGCTGCGACGCCTCCGCTGCCGCAGCAGAGCGCCCAGGGTAATGCAGCGACACCGGCCACGCCTCCCCTGCCGCAGAACGCAGCACAGAGGCCCACAGAGCAAGGCGGCCTGCGCTTGACGCCGGAACTGAGCGGCGGGTATAATAGCCTTACCCAGCGGCAGGACGTGGCCTGGGGCGAGAACGACACCACCTGGACGGAAGGAAACCGTCCGGTGAAGTTCACCTATGCCGTGGTGCCGCTTGAAAGCCTCATCGTCTCCAACGACAAATACGGCGGGGTCAACAAGAACTATCCCGCCGAGCTTCAGCCCAGGGACCGGCAGCGGGCCACGAGCCAGGGGCAGGTGCAGGGCATGGCAAACAGCCTTGTACCTCAAAAGCTGGCAGCCAGCGCCACGGCACAGAACGGCGCCCCGCTCATCCGGGGCGACGGAGTAGTGATCGGCGGCAACGGAAGAAGCGCCGCCATTTCCCTGGCCTATGAAAAGGGAATGGCCGGAGCTTATGAGAGCTTCATCCGTGAAAACGGCAGCCGGTACGGCGTGGACACCCGGAATCTGCCGAAGAATCCGGTCCTTGTGCGGGTGGTGAACGGCGACGAGGACTGGCGGAGCCTGGCCCAGGAACTGAACGTGTCCAGCACGGCGGCTTATTCCGCCACAGAGACGGCACAGACGGACGCGACGAAGATCGGGGATGTGCTGGGCCTGCTGGTGCCCAACGACGACGGGGACATCAACACGGCGGCCAATCAGGACTTTATTCAGGCATTTGTCAACCGGGTGGTTCCCTCCAACGAGCGGGGCCGGATGCAGACGCCCGCCGGGCTGCTCTCCCAGGACGGGCTTGACCGGGCGATCAACGCCATCTTCGCCTATGCCTACGGAGATACGAAGCTCCTTACGCAGTTCTCCGAGGACCTGGACCCGGATATGAAGAATGTGATCAACGCCCTGGCGCAGAGTGCCCCGGCGGTTGCGGCACTTCAGAGCGCGATCCAGGAAGGAAGCGCATACGACATTCCGGCGCGAGACACGCTTCTGGAAGCCCTGAGCATCTATCGGGACGCCCGGCAGGAGGGCAAGAGCGTCATCGAGTACCTCCAGCAGGGGGATATGCTGCGGCAAGGGAACGCGGAAGCTGCGTTTATCGCCGGATTTATCGAACAAAACAAGAGCAGCGCGAAACAGCTGAGATTCCTTTTCTCCGCGCTGATGCAGGAAGTATTGGATTACGGGAGCCCCGACCAGGGTTCCATGTTCGGAGGAGAAGACCATGACATTCAAACAGCCCTCAACGGAGCCGTCAGACGATATGGAGAACTCAGCGGAAAAGGACTCCAAGCTCCAGGAAATGAAGCTGCTGGAAGAAAACAAGAAGCTCCTGACACAGGCGGAGACGTACAACGAGCAGAATCCCTCCCCGCTGATGGGGGCAATCGTGCGGGCGATGAAGAAGACGCTGGCACAGGAGGAGCAGGACTTCCGGGAGCAGTACGGGGAGAAGTAGCCCCCCAGGAGGAAGACGCGCCTCTTTCCCTGCCCACGGAGGAAGCCCCCTCCGAGGCACAGGAAGAAGAAAGGCCCCTGACGCTGCCCCAGGAGGAAAGCAGACAGCCCCATGAAAAACTGGCCGACGCCGTCCGCGCCGAGCTGGAGGAGGGAAACACCATTACCGGGGCACGCCTCCAGGAGCTGGCGCAGGAGGCATACGGCGGCACTCGCGGCAGCGGGGCCTATGATATCAAGACCGCCTATGACGCCATGGAGCTGGCGGTGAATCAGTATCTCATGGACGCGGATTTCGTGAAGCAGGGCAACGGCGACGCGGAAACCGCAGTGCGCACGGAAATGGCCTTGCAGCAGTTCATGGGCCTGCTTCCCACGGAGACCGTGCGGACGGAGGAACAGCAGCAATTTCAGCAGTTCTCTACGCCCCCCAATATCGCCTATCTCGCGGCATGGGCGGCGAATATCGACGCGAAGGACACCGTGCTGGAACCCTCCGCCGGTATCGGCGGGCTGGCGCTCTGGCCCAAGGCGTGGGGCGCGACGGTGTACGGGAACGAACTCAGCCCCCGGCGGGCGGAAATCCTGCGCAGCCTGGGGCTGGATGAGGTATTCACGGAGAACGCGGAGCAGATCAACAACGTGCTGCCGGACCGGATCAAGCCCACGGTGGTGCTGATGAATCCGCCGTTTTCCTCTGCGGCGGGACGCCTCAACACCAACAGCACCGCCAATGCCAAGCGGCACATCGAGCAGGCCCTTGACCGGCTGGAGGACGGCGGCCGCCTGGTGGCGATCCTAGGCCGGGGCATGGCCAACGACAGCAAAACCTTTGCTCCCTGGTGGAACGACCTCCGGAAGGAATACAGCATCCGGGCCAACCTTTCCATCGACGGAGAGAATTTCAAGAAATACGGCACTACTTTCGGCGTGCAGATGGTGGTCATCGACAAAACCGGCCCGCAGACCGGCGAGACCATCACGGGCAGTTATACGGACTTGACGGAGATTCCGTCGGCATTGGAGGGGATCAGAAATGACAGGACCCAGGTTGAAAGACGCCCTGGAAACGGCGGTGAACGCGGCAGCGGCGTTCATGCTGGATCTGGAACAGGTGGAAATGAGCCGGGACGAGCTGCGGGAAGCTCTGAGCGTCCTGGAGGAAACACTCCCCGGAATGGAGGAAGCGGAACTTCGGGCAGCACTGGAAACGGAGGACGGGTACAGCCTGACGGAGCTGGAAGCGATGGCCTCCAGCTTGGAGGAGACAGCGAGCGAAGCGGAGTGGGAGACAAAAATGACGGAAATGCTCTCCGCCTTTCTCCTGAATCTGAACCTGAACGGAACGGTGGACCTGGGCCCGAGCAGCCGGTACGAGGACTGAACCAGGAAGCGTCAGAGGCTCCCACGGAACCGGCGGCTCCCAAGCCGAAGAAAACGGCTGCCTCCGCGCAGAAGGCCGGGAACGACGACAACGTATACGCGGAATACATCCCGCCGAAAACCAAGGTCAAGGGCGCGAAGAAGCACCCGGCGAAGCTGGTGGAAAGCGCGGCAATGGCGGCGGTGGATTCTCCGGCGGCCAGTTATACCCCAAAAATCCCGAAGGAGCTGATCGCCAGCGGCGCACTTTCCGATGTGCAGATGACGAACATCGTCTATGCGGGACAGGCGCACTCGCAGATGATCCCCAACCAAAACAAGCGCAAGGGCTACTTTATCGGCGACGGCACCGGCGTCGGCAAGGGGCGGCAGCTGGCGGGCATCATTCTGGACAACTACATGCAGGGCCGGAAAAAGGCGCTCTGGATTTCCAAGGGACAGAATCTCTATCCCGACGCGCAGCGCGACTGGAAGGCCATGGGGATGGACCCCAAAGAGGTCTATTCCACGGAAAAGATCAAGGCTGACAGCCAGATCAAGGCGGACAGCGGCATCCTGTTTTCCACCTATGACACCCTGGCGAACTCCTCCAAGAAGGGCAAGAGCCGGATCGACCAGATCGTGGAATGGCTGGGGGAGGACTTCGACGGCGTGATCTGCTTCGACGAAGCCCATACCATGGGAAATCTTCTCGGAAAGCAGAGCAAGCGCGGCAATTCCAAACCGGCGCAGCGGGCCCTTGCCGGGGCGGAGCTTCAGAAGCGGCTTCCCAACGCCCGCATCGTCTATGCCTCCGCTACGATGGCCACGGACGTTTCGGAAATGGCCTTTGCGGAGCGGCTGGGCCTTTGGGGACCGGGCACACAGTTCAACGACGTGCGGGATTTCGTGAACAAGATCAGCGACGGCGGCATGGCCGCCATGGAGCTTGTGGCACGGGATATGAAGGCCCTGGGCGTCTACCAGGCGCGCAGCATTTCCTATGACGGCGTGGAATACGAGACGCTCCAGCATGACCTCAGCCCCATGCAGAAGGAAATCTACGACACCATGAGCCGGGCCTGGCAGGTCACACTTCAGAACATGAACAAGGCCCTGGAAATGACCGGGGCCAACCTGAACGGCAACGCCAAGAGCAAAGCAAAAAGCGCCTATTACGGCGCACTCCAGCGATTCTACAACCAAATCCTTACCTCCATGGCCGTACCCTCCGTGATCCAGGACATGAAAAAGGAGCTGGCGGCGGGACGCAGCGTCGTGATCCAGATCGTGAATACCAACGAGGCGGAGACAGAGCGGCAGCTCGCCAAGGCAAAGGAGACCGGCGCCGACCTGGAGGAGCTGGATATCACGCCGAGAGAAAACCTGATCGGCTTTTTCCGCAATTCCTTCCCCGTACAGGTGTATGAGGAAGTGGAGGACGAAAACGGGAACAAGCACAGCGTTCCTGTTACGGATTCCCAGGGCAACCCCGTCCTGGACAAGAAGGCCGTGGCGTTGCGGGACCGGATGATCGCCGAGATCGAGAGCATGTCCGTACCCGAGGGGCCGCTTGAAATGATCTATGACGCCTTCGGCACGGAGAACGTGGCAGAGGTCACGGGCCGGAAGCGCCGGATCGTGCCGGGCAAAGACGAATACGGCAACACCGTCAAGGTGGAGGAAAAGCGGGGGTCCAAGAGCGGCGAAGCCGATGCGACGGCATTCCAGGAGGGAAAGAAGCGCATCTTGATCTTCTCCGACGCCGGCGGTACCGGCAAGAGCTATCACGCGGACCGGACGGCGCAGAACCAGCAGCAGCGGGTACACTACCTCCTGCAGCCGGGCTGGAGCGCCCCGAAGGCCGTGCAGGGCTTCGGGCGCACACACAGGTCCAACGAGGCCAGCGCTCCCATTTACAAGCTGGTAACGACGGACGTGAAGGGCCAGAAACGCTTTGTGTCCACCATCGCCCGGCGGCTGGATCAGCTGGGCGCCCTGACGAAGGGGCAGCGGCAGACCGGCAGCGGAATGTTCTCCGCAAGGGACAACCTGGAATCCGACCTTGCCACCGATTCCCTCTACAACTTCTACCGGGCCCTGGTGGGCGGCCAGATCGAGGGGCTGGAAGCCGCCTCCGTGCTGGATAAGCTGGGGCTGACGGACAAATTCACAGACCGGGAGACGGGGCAGATCAAGGTGCCCGACGGCGCAGGCCGGGACATGAGCCTGTTTCTGAACCGCATCCTTGCCCTGGAATACGACGAACAGAATCTTGTGTTCGACGCTTTCTCCCGCATCTTCGACGACGCTTATGAAACGGCCCTGGCAAACGGGACGCTGGACATGGGTATGGAGACCGTGCGGGCGGACAAGATCGACATCCTGGACGATATGGTAGTCCGGGAGGACCCCAACAGCAGCGCCACCACCAACTATGTGCAGGCCAAGCTCAGCGAAAAGGCCCGGATCGTGCGGAACGTGGACGAACTGAAGGCCCTGCGCGGGGACTTCATCGGCCTCTATGAGAAGAAAAACGGGGATGTGGTAGGCGTCTTCCGCACAAAGGACAAGACGGAAGCGGACGGCAGCGTAGTGAAGCAGTATATCCTTCAGACGCCGCAGGAACGGAAGCTGTCCCGGTATGTGGAAAAGACGCTGAAAAGCGAATGCAAGCGCATCCCCGAAAAACAGTGGAAGACCGCCTGGGCGCAGGAAGTGGCAAAGACGCCGGAGTATATCGAAACCGTGAAGCACATGCTGACCGGCAGCCTGCTTCCCGTCTGGAACCGCCTGCCCAAGAGCGGAAACGTGCGGGTGCAACGCCTGATCGCCGACGATGGGAGGCAATACCTGGGCCGGATCATCGACCCCAGCCAAATCGACGGCGTTCTGAAAAGCCTGGGCGTGACGCAGGGGCGGACGAAACAGACCTACACGGCGGAGGACGTTATCAACCGCGTCTTTAAGGGCGGCGACCGGGCCAGCCTGGAGGAGAACCGGATAAAGCTCACCCGCCGTCGCGTGGGGAACGAATGGCGGATCGAGATCACGGGGGATAACCTGGGATATCTGGCCCGCCAGGTCCCGGCAATCATCGTCGAAAACATCAATTACAAGTATCGGTATTTCGTTCCCAACGGGGATATGCAGCGCAGCACCCTGGAGGCTATCCTCCGGCAGAATCCCGTGCGGGATATCGAGGCTGTCCGGGGCGTGACGGAAGACAGCCGGGACGCGGAGAACTTCAACGGCAACACTGCACCCCGGCACCCGGAGAACTGGAAAACGGAGCGGGTAGGCGACAAGGACAAGACCCCCATGAGCCTGACGGACATTGTAAACATGATCCGGCATGACTTTGATATCCCTGTCACCACCGGAAACATCCGCAGCCGGGACGCGAGAGCGCAGTATCGGAAGCAGCCTCAGAGCGTCCGCAGCAAGATCGCAAACAGCATCCCGGATATCGCCCATGAGCTGGGCCACCACCTGGACAATATCTTTGGCATCAGGGAGAGCCTCAGCGCAGCGGCGAAAGCGGAGGTCGTGGACGCCCTGCCGGAGAGCTTCAAGGCGCAGTATAAGGACA
>Ga0265298_10000882_pt1 | contig 44647 bp, 47 predicted proteins | sample AusTroGonzalo_MG_3_FD_193486 | JGI IMG/M metagenome (GOLD analysis project Ga0265298, IMG submission 193486) | Bovine rumen microbial communities from tropical cattle in Woodstock, Queensland, Australia - Gonzalo_01 | ecosystem: Host-associated > Mammals > Digestive system > Stomach > Rumen ... | reverse complement strand
GGCCGTCAGGTACGGGACCGAGTAGCGCAGGTTGTCCAGGACGAGGAAGTCGGAGTCGTCGATCCGGATCAGCTGGGACGTGTTGATGTTGTCCCGCTTCTCCGGAATCTTCTTCAGGCCGACGGCCTTTGCCTTGTCCAGGTGCGTCTCGTTGATGTCGTCGAAGACTTTGGCATAGGCCATCCGGCGGGTGTAGTAGATGATTTCCCGGGCTTCGGAAGCACCCGTGCCATCTACGTCATCCGCATCCGCCTGCTCCGGGACATCGGGCTCCCCCACCTCTTCGAGCAGCATTTCCTGCTGCTCCGCCAGCTCCTGCGGCGCCTTTTTCACCTCCGGCACGCGTTCCTTGCTGCAACCCCCTCCGACCAGCAGTCCCAGCAGGAACCCCAGTACGAAGGGAGTCAGCAAGATGATGAGTGCTTTCTGTTTCTTACTCATATTTCAGGACCGGTTGCCGGGCGGCGGTCGTCTCGTCGGGACGGCCGATCGGCGTGTTGTGCGGCGCTGCGTGCAGCATCTCCGGGTCGGCCTTGGCCTCTTCGGCGATCTGGCGCATCACGGCGATGAACGCGTCGAGCGTCTCCAGCGACTCCGTCTCCGTGGGCTCGATCATGATGGCCTGGTGGAACAGGAGCGGGAAATAGATCGTCGGCGCGTGGAAGCCGTAGTCGAGCAGGCGCTTGGCGACGTCGAGCGTCGACACGCCGTTCGGCTCCAGCAGGCCGTCGAAGACGAATTCGTGCTTGCACACCGTCGGGATGGGCAGCTTGTAGCAGTCCTTGAGCGATTCCTTGATGTAATTGGCGCCCAGCGTGGCCAGTTTGCCGGCCATCTTGATGTGCTCGCGGCCGAGCATCAGGATGTAGGCGTAGGCCCGCAGGATGATGCCGAAATTGCCGTGGAAGCCGCTGACGCGCGGAATGTGCAGGAACGGGACGACCTTGTCGGACACGCCGACCGGGCCGCTGCCGGGACCGCCGCCGCCGTGGGGCGTCGAGAAGGTCTTGTGGAGATTGAGGTGCATGATGTCGAAGCCCATGTCGCCCGGCCGGACCATGCCCAGGAGCGGGTTCATGTTGGCGCCGTCGTAGTAGAGCAGGCCGCCGCAGGCGTGGACGAGCTCGGCGATCTCCTTGATGTCGCGCTCGAACAGGCCCAGGGTGTTGGGGTTCGTCATCATGATGCCGGCGATGTCCGGGCCGAGGAGCGGCTTGAGCGCTTCCACGTCCACGAGGCCGTTCTCACGGGACTTGACGACCACGATCTCGAGGCCGCAGACCGCGGCGGAGGCCGGGTTGGTGCCGTGGGCGCTGTCCGGGACGATGACCTTGGTGCGGGCGAGGTCGCCGCGGCTCATATGGTATTCGCGCATCAGCATCAGGCCGGTGAGCTCGCCGTGGGCGCCTGCGCAGGGCAGGAAGGTGAAATGTTTCATGCCCGTGATGGCGGCGAGGGCCTTGTCCATCCCCACGTAGATCGCGAGGGCGCCCTGGGTGGTGGACTCCGGCTGGAGCGGGTGCAGGCCCGTGAAGGCCGGCATATTGGCGATTTCCTCGTTGATCTTGGGGTTGTATTTCATCGTGCAGGATCCGAGCGGATAGAAGCCCGTATCCACGCCGAAGTTCATCTGGCTCAGGTTCGTATAATGTCTGACGACATCTACTTCACTGACTTCCGGCAGCTCCAGCGGCGCCTCTCTCCAGACAATGCTGCTCACAGCAGCCTGCCCTTCTGAAACGTCCGACTTCGTCGGACCCCACCGCTGCGCTTCGCTTGCGGTCCCCCCTCTTACGGTGCCGCCCGTAAGGGAAACATCCCCTTGAAAGGGGGCGCAGGGGGTTGGAGAACAAGCCAGCTTGCTGGCACGGTTTCCGAAGGGCAGCTGCTGCTGAGCAGCATCGAAGGAATCAGGCAACGAATAACCAGTCCGACCGGGTTTGGAGAGTTCGAAGATGAGTTTGTCGTAGTATTTCATATCCGTGTCCTCCCCTATTTGATGGATTTGACGATTTCGACAATGCGGTCGAGCTCCTCGCGGGTGTGCTTCTCGGTGACGCAGAAGGTCACGTAGCCGTCCTCCGTCTGGAGGCCGGCGAAGAAGCCCGCGTCAAGCAGCGCCTGCTGCATCTTTTCGACGTCGCAGAGCGGCTTGAGGCAGAATTCCTTCAGGAACGGGCCGTCGAAGACCTGCTCGAACTTGCCCGTGGCGAGCAGCTGGTCGTGCAGGTAGTGGGAACCCTCGTAGCAGAGGGCGTTCAGCTTGCGCATCCCCTCCGGTCCCATCAGGGACAGGTACACCGTGCACCAGAGCGCCATCAGCGACTCGTTGGAGCAGATGTTGGAAGTGGCCTTCTCGCGGCGGATGTGCTGCTCGCGCGCCTGCAGGGTGAGGACGTAGCAGCGCTTGCCGGAGGCGTCCACGGTCTGGCCGACGATGCGGCCCGGGAGCTTGCGCATCAGGGCCGTGGTGCAGGCCATGAAGCCCACGTACGGACCGCCGAAGCAGAGCGGAATGCCGAGCGACTGGCCGTCGCCGACGGCGATGTCGGCGCCCCATTCGGCCGGGCTCTTGACCACGGCGAGGGCGGACGGGTCGCAGTATTCGACGAGCAGCGCGCCCGCCTGGTGGACGAGGTCGGCCAGGCCGAGGTGGCTCTCGATGATGCCGAAGCGGTTGATGGACGGGACGATGACGCCCGCCAGGTCAAGCACGCCTTCAGCCACCTCCTCGGCGACCTTGTCCGTGACGACGACGTTGATGCCGGCGTACTTGGCATAGGTGCGGACCGTGTCGATGACGTGCGGCAGGAGCCGCGCGGACACGATCACGGAGTTGCGCTTCTTGGTGCTGGCGACGCACATCCGGACGGCCTCCGCGGCGGCGGTGGGGCCGTCGTACATCGAGGCGTTGGCGCAGTCGAGGCCGGTCAGGCGGCAGATCATCGACTGCCACTCGAAGATATAGCGCAGCGTACCCTGCGAGATCTCGCACTGGTACGGCGTGTAGGCGGTCAGGAATTCGCTCCGGGAGGTGATGTAAGGGATCACCGACGGCACGTAGTGGTCGTACGCCCCCTGGCCGACGAACACCTTCAGGCGGGTGTTCTTGGCCGCGAGGCCCTCGAAAAAGTCACGAACCTGCTGTTCGCTCATCGCGGACGGCAGGTCGTACTCCCCCTTGTAGATGAAATCCGCGGGGACATCGGCGTAGAGGTCGTCCAGCGACCCGACGCCGATCCTTTCGAGCATTACGCGGATATCTTCCTCCGTCTGAGGAAAATAGCTGAATGCTCCCATTGCTTTATTCGGCTACGTTGGCGTAAGCGGATGCGTTCAGAAGGGCGTCGAGCTCCGCGGGATCGGACATCTCGACCTTGATGATCCAGGCCTCGTAGGCGTCTTCGTTGATGAGTTCGGGCTGGTCCTCGAGGGCGTCGTTGCGGGCGACGACCTTGCCGGACACGGGCGCGATCAGCTCGCTGGAAGTCTTCACGCTCTCCAGGGCGCCGAAATCCTCGCCAGCCGTGACCTCGTCGTCGACGTCAGGCATTTCGACGTAGGTGATGTCCCCCATCTCGCTCTGCGCGAAGTCGGAGACGCCGATGATGGCGACGTTGCCATCCACTTTGACCCATTCGTGGGACTCGCTGTAGAGGAGTCCTTCTGCTATTTTGCTCATATGATTCAGTTAGTTGTGTATTAGTTATTTCTTGTAGTTGGTCTGGTAGAAACGTTTCTTGACGACGGTGCCCGGGAAGGTGTTCTTGCGCACGCGGACGCGCAACTGCGTGCCGAGGGCGGCGTAGGCGCTGTCCACGAGGGCGAAGCAGATGCTCTTCTCCAGGGAGATGGAATGGTAGCCGGTCGTCACGACGCCGACCTCCGTGCCGTCCTCCAGCTCCACGGGATAGCCGTGGCGCGGGACGGCCTTGTCGGCCAGTTCGATGCCCACCAGCTTGCGGGCAACGCCGTTCTCCTTCTGCGCGACGAGCGCGTCCTTGCCGATGAATTCGGGCTTGTCCAGCTTGCAGAACATCGAAAGCCCGGCCATGACCGGGGAAATGTCGGCGGTCAGCTCGTCGCCGTAGAGCGGCATGCCGGCCTCGAAGCGCAGCGTGTCGCGGCAGCCCAGGCCGCACGGCTTGACGCCCGCGGCCATCAGCTCCTGCCAGTACTGGCGGATCAGCTCGGGCTTGGCGTAGATCTCGAAGCCGTCTTCGCCGGTGTAGCCGGTGCGGCTGACGATCACGCGGCTGTCGTCGCGCGTGGCGTCCAGGAAGGTGTAGAAGGTCAGGGCGGCGGCCTCCGGGAAGCCCAGGCGGCCGCAGACGGCCTTCTCGGCCTCCGGGCCCTGGACGGCGATCTGCCCCCAGGCGTCGGACTGGTTGTCGATCTTCACATTGAAGCCGTCCGCCTGCTCGAGCATCCAGGTGTAGTCCTTGTCGATGTTGGCGGCGTTGACGACCAGCAGGAAGTGCTGCGGCTCGGTCTCGCGATAGACCAGCAGGTCGTCCACCGTGCCGCCGTCGGAATAGAGCATCATCCCGTACAGGATCTCGCCGGGCTTCATCGGGCGGACGTCGTTGGTGAAGATGTGGTTGACGAAGGATTCGGCATCCGGGCCGCTGATGAAGATCTCGCCCATATGCGAGACGTCGAAGACGCCGGCCGCGTGGCGCACCGCGTTGTGCTCGTCGATGATGCCGCTGTACTGGATCGGCATATCATAACCGGCAAAAGGGCTCATCTTGGCATGGAGCTCGACGTGGAGATCATGCAGACAAGTCGTTTTCAGGAGATTATCCATAAGGGTAGTTTCGTGTTATTTGAGTATTTCGAGGTCTTTCTTGAGAATCATCCGGGGATCCATCATATAGACTTTCTGGAAAAGACGGACCTGGTTGCCCAGCGAAAGATAGACCTTGTCTTCGTGTTTGCCCTTGCGCCACCATTTATAGAAACCGACGGGGTCGTTCTCATACGGGATCTTGGCAAGGATGCCGGAGCTGTAGCCGGGATAGTCGATGACGAGCTTGAGCCCCATGAATTTCTTGTAGTAGTCGGGGTCCGCGCGGCGCAGCTTGCTGACGAGCGGATTGAGGACTTCCATCGTGTCCACCTGCAGGACCTTGTCGCGGATGATCATCCGATGGATGCGGACAGGATCGACATTGAGCCAGGTGCCCATGCGGTACGTCTTGGGACCTTCCTCAGTGTCAAGGGTTAACTCGTCCATCGAGAAGTAGATCTTCTCGGGATCGAGGGGGTATTGCTGCTCCTGTTCCATTTAGGTATCGAACTACAATCAACAAAAGTAGGCATTTTTTTTATTTTTTCCTATTTTTACACCGCCATGCAGAGAATTTTTGCGGATTTTTCGGCCCTGGAAGGGACAAATTGTTATTGCGCCGAAGAGAGCGCGGAACAGGTCAGAAGCCTCGTCGCGGGGCTCCCTTTGCGGGCCGTCCACGACATCGGCACGGGCGACTACCATTATATGTCTTTGTTCTGGCTGGAACGGGTCGACGAACCCTTCCAGCTGGTCCTGTTCGACCACCATCCCGACGACCAGCCGGGCGCGTTCGGCGCCGGCCTGCTCAGCTGCGGCGGCTGGGTCGCGGAGGCGCGCCGCCTGCCGCTGCTGCGCGCGGACCGCTGGATCCGCGACGCGGCGGACTTCCCCGCCCTGGCTTCCCTGCCCGACCTGCCGGTCTACCTGTCCATCGACCTGGACGTCTTGTCTGAAGAATATGCCCGGACCGACTGGGACCAGGGCCGGATGACGCTCGAAGAGCTGAAAGGCGCGCTGCGCGGCATCATCGCCACCCGCCGCATCCTGGGGGTGGACCTGTGTGGGGGCAATACCCCCGAAAAAGGAGCCTCTCCGGAGGACCTTGCGTTAAACGCAGCCACCGGAGAGGCTCTGTACGATTTGTTCTGCGACTTATCTTGACGCGGAGCGATCGCTGGATGGCTTACTCAGCCACCACGGTGCTGTCAGCAGCCTCGACGATCTCGAGAGCCACGGAATCAGCAGCGTTCTCGAGGGTCTCCTCGACGGCCTCAGCGGCCTCCGCAGCGTTCTTCTGGTTGTTGTTGCAGGACATCAGCATCATCGCGCAAGCGGCGAGAGCAACAATAGAGATAATTTTTTTCATGGTAGATGAGTGTGTTAAACTTATTTTCGCCGCAAAAATAACAATAATTTCATATTGTAGTAAAAAAATTTAAAAATATTTTAACTCCTTAGTGCTAAGCGGGTAAAAAAACTCCCCGAAACAGCGGCGTCCGCAAGTTCCGGGGATTTTTCGAAGTATTTGAAAGACCTTTACTTGACGATCTTGAAGGTGACGGGGATCGAGCAGGTGACGGGCACGTTCTTGCCGTTCTGCTTGGCGGGAGCCCAGGCCGGGGAGCTGTTGATCACGCGGAGGGCCTCGGCGTCGAGCTCATCGTCGACACCCTTGACGACGCGGGCGTTGCGGATCTTGCCGTTGGCGTCCACCACGAAGTTGACGGTCACCTTGCCTTCGATGTCGTTCTCGAGGGCCTTCTCAGGATATTTCAGGTTTGCCTGAACATATTTGACGAAAGAATTGGCATCGCCGCCTTCGAAGGTCGGCTTGGCCTCGACGGTGCTGTACGGAAGGATCTCACCGAGTTTCTCGAGACCCTCGTTGGCGCGGTCCACAGCCTTGGAAGCGGCCTTGGACACGGCGTCCGTGGCTTCTTCGACAGCGTCGGAAACGACGTCGATACCGTCCTGAACTGCGTCTTCAACTGCCTCCACAGCATCCTGGGCGGCGTCCTTGATGTCCTTGCTTCCCTTGCCTTCGTTCTTGCAAGAGAAAACCATCATCGCACATGCGGCGAGAATGGCGAGTGAATAGATTTTCTTCATGACTTATAGGTGTTTAAAAACAAAGTTCCGTAACAAAAGTAGCAAAAATAATCACTAGTTGTCCTCGAAAGGCTAAATAATCAGGCCTTTAGAGCACCGGAGAGAACAGACGGGCGACGGATTCCCAGAAGCGGTGGATGCGCGAGCGGTGCTTCCAGCGCTCCGGATCCACCTGCGTGCAGCTCTTCAGGTCCTTCAGGAAAAGCTCGCGCATCTGCCTGGCCATATCCTTGTCGTAGATGAAGGCGTTGATCTCGAAATCCTGCTCGAAACTGCGGATGTCGAGGTTGGTCGAGCCCACGGAGAACACTTCGTCGTCGGCGACGACCGTCTTGGCGTGCATGAAGCCCTTCTCGTAGAAATACACCTTCACACCGGCCTCCAGGAGGTCTTTAATATAGGAACGCGAGGCCAGGGTGACGATGATGTTGACGTCGTCGCGGCGCGGGATGATCAGGCGCACGTCCACGCCCGCCAGGGCGGCGTTGCGCAGCGCCATACCGAGCGGCTCGTTGGGGATGAAGTACGGCGTCTGCACATAGACGTATTTGCGGCTCTCGCTGAACACGCGCAGGATGGCCTGCAGGATGACGCGGAACTCCCCCATCGGCCCGGACGTGGCCACCTGCATCAGCAGGCCGCCCGCGGACGGGACCTGCGGGAAATAGACCGGGTCGCGCAGCAGCTGCTTCGTGGAGAATTTCCAGTCCACCAGGAAGGCGGTCTGCATCTCCGCCACCACGGGGCCCTCCACGCGGATGTGCGTGTCGCGCCAGACGCCGTTGCGGATGCCGACGGCGTAGCGCTTGGCGATGTTCATTCCGCCCGTATAGCCCACGCGCCCGTCGATGACGACGTTCTTGCGGTGGTTACGGTAGTTGGTGTCGCTAGACAGGAAGAGCTGGACGCGGAAGAACGGGCGCACGAGCACGCCTTTCTCCGCCATCCGGCGGTAGAAGCGGCGGCGGCTCAGGTTGGCCAGGTCGTCGATCTGCAGGCGCACCTGCACGCCGCTCTGCGCCTTGCGCACGAGGATTTCCTCCGCCTTGCGGCCCATCTCGTCGTCCTCGAACTTGAAGAACTGGAAATGGATATGGTGCTGCGCCGCCTCGAGGTCGGCCAGCAGGTCGGCGTACATCGCGCTGAAGTCGGTATAGACGCGCACGTCGTTGCCGGTCACCGGCACGGCCTTGCCGGCCGTATGCAGCAGCGTGATGAGGTTCTTGACGTTCTTGGGGGGATTCTGGCAGACATATCCCTCGACGGCCTGGTCGGTCAGTTCCTGGAACTGATCCATATCCTCCACGCTCACCATACGGCGGTTCTTGCGGTCGCGGCCGAAGAAGAAATAGAGGATGAGCCCGATGACGGGCAGGAATACAAGGAGAAGAATCCAGGTCAGCGTGCGGATGGGGTGTCCGTTTTCGGCGATTTCCATCGTGATGATGCTGATCAGGATCACCAGGAGCAATATGTTCAGCCAAGTTGCCATAGAAATAGGTTTAAGTTCGGTTCTCGGGGTGCAAGATACGGAATTTTCTGCATTTTTTGTACTTTTGTGCTATGGTTTCTTTCTTTATCAGCGTGCTCGCCCTCATCCTCGGATTCCTGCTCTACGGCAGGTTCGTGGAGCGGGTGTTCGGCCCGGACCCGGCCCGTCCGACGCCCGCCATCACCAAGGCGGACGGGATCGACTATATCGCCCTTCCCTCCTGGAAGGTCTTTATGATCCAGTTTCTGAACATCGCCGGCACGGGACCCATCTTCGGCGCCATCATGGGCGCGAAGTTCGGCCCGGCCGCGTATCTCTGGATCGTGTTCGGGTGCATTTTCGGCGGAGCCGTCCACGACTTCCTCAGCGGCATGCTGTCGCTGCGCAACGACGGCGCGGGCCTGCCGGACCTGATCGGAAAGTACCTCGGCCGCGCCGCCAAGTCCGTGATGCTCTGCTTCTCGGTCCTGCTGCTGGTGCTCGTGGGCGCCGTGTTCGTGTATAGCCCGGCCGTGATCCTGAAGGACCTGGCCGGCGACGGGACCAACGTCGCGTTCATGGTCTGGGCGGGCGTGATCTTCGTCTATTACATCATCGCCACGATGCTCCCGATCGACAAGATCATCGGCCGCATCTACCCCTTCTTCGCCGTCGCGCTCATCTTCATGGCCGTGGCCCTGCTCGTGGGCCTGGTGGCCCGGATGCCGCAGATTCCCGAATTCTGGGACGGCCTGCAGAACCGCACGCAGACCTGGGGCGGCCAGGGCCAGCCCATCTGGCCGTATATGTTCGTCACCATCGCCTGCGGAGCCATCAGCGGCTTCCACGCGACGCAGAGCCCCCTGATGGCGCGCTGCCTCAAGAACGAGAAGCTCGGCCGTCCGGTCTTCTACGGCTCGATGATCACCGAGGGCTTCGTCGCCCTGATCTGGGCCGCCATTTCCTCGTATTTCTTCTTCGGAGGCGGAGCCGCCGAAGTGGGCGGAACCTTCGCGGACGCGGCCCCGACCGTCGTGACGAAGGTCTCGCGCAGCTGGCTCGGCATCGCCGGCAGCATCCTGGCGCTGGTCGGCGTGGTCGCCGCGCCGATCACGAGCGGCGACACCGCCCTGCGCAGCGCCCGGCTCATCATCGCCGATTTCCTCAAATTCGACCAGAAGCCTGCCGGCAAGCGCCTCGCGATCGGCGTCCCGCTCTTCGCGGTGGTGGCCCTGATGCTCTGGTTCAACATCGCCAACGAAGACGGCTTCAACGTCATCTGGCGCTATTTCGGCTGGGCCAACCAGACCCTCGCCGTGTTCACGCTCTGGGCGCTGACCGTGTTCCTCGCACGCGAGCGCAAGGGCGCCTACTATCTGATGACCCTGCTGCCGGCCTGCGTGATGACGGCCGTCAGCGTCACCTATATCTGCATCGCGCAGATCGGATTCAACCTTCCGATGGGCTGGAACCGCTGGATCGGCGGCATCGTGATCGCCGTGTCCCTCGCGCTGTTCTTCCGCTGGAAGCACGCTCAAACCCGCTAATAAAAGCATTTTATGGCAGACGAAAAGATCATATTCTCGATGAACGGGGTCGGCAAGGTCCTTCCCCACAACAACAAGGTTATCCTCAAGGACATCTACCTGTCCTTCTTCTATGGCGCCAAGATCGGCATCATCGGTCTGAACGGCTCCGGTAAATCGACGCTCCTCAAGATCATCGCCGGCGTGGAGAAATCCTACAAGGGCGAGGTGGTCTGGGCCCCCGGCTACAGCGTCGGCTACCTGGAGCAGGAGCCGCAGATGGATCCGGACAAGACCGTCCTGGAAGTGGTCCAGGAGGGCGTCCAGGAGGTGATGGACCTGCTCGCCGAATACAACGAAATCGGTATGAAGTTCTGCGAACCGATGGACGACGACCAGATGAACAAGCTGATCGAGCGCCAGGGCGAGCTCACCGAACTCATCGAACACCACGACGGCTGGGAGATCGACGCCAAGCTCGAGCGCGCGATGGACGCGCTGCAGTGCCCGCCGTCCGACGCCAAGGTTGCGACGCTTTCCGGCGGTGAACGCCGCCGCGTCGCCCTCTGCCGCCTGCTCCTGCAGGCCCCGGACGTGCTGCTGCTCGACGAGCCCACCAACCACCTCGACACGGAGAGTATCCAGTGGCTGGAAGCCCACCTGCAGCAATACAAGGGCACGGTCATCGCCGTCACGCACGACCGTTACTTCCTCGACAACGTCGCCGGCTGGATCCTGGAACTGGACCGCGGCGAGGGCATTCCCTGGAAGGGCAACTACTCCTCCTGGCTGGACCAGAAGACCAAGCGCCTCGCGATGGAGGAGAAACAGGAATCCAAGCGCCGCAAGACCCTCGAGCGCGAGCTCGAATGGGTCCGGATGGCGCCCAAGGCCCGTCAGGCCAAGCAGAAGGCCCGTCTGGGCGCCTACGAGAAGCTCGCTTCCGCCGACACCAGGCAGAAGGAGGCGAACCTCGAGATCTATATCCCCAACGGCCCGCACCTCGGCAACAAGGTCATCGAATTCCACGACGTGAGCAAGGCCTACGGCGACAAGCTCCTCTTCGAGCACCTGTCGTTCGTGCTGCCGCCCGCAGGCATCGTGGGCGTGATCGGTCCGAACGGCGCCGGCAAGACCACCCTCTTCCGCCTGATCATGGGCATCGAGAAACCGGACACGGGCTCGATCGAGATCGGCGAGACGGTCAAGATCGCCTACGTGGACCAGCAGCACAAGAGCATCGATCCCGACAAGACGGTCTTCGAGACCATCGCGGGCAATTCCGAATGGGTGCGCCTGGGCGGCAAGGAGATCAACGCGCGCTCCTGGGTGTCGCGCTTCAACTTCTCGGGCGCCGACCAGGAGAAGCTCTGCGGCGTGCTGTCCGGCGGCGAACGCAACCGCCTGCACCTCGCGCTGACCCTCAAGGACGAGGGCAACGTGCTGCTCCTCGACGAGCCGACCAACGACGTGGACGTCAACACGATCCGCGCCCTGGAGGAAGGCCTCGACGGCTTCGCGGGCTGCGCCGTGGTGGTCAGCCACGACCGCTGGTTCCTGGACCGCATCGCCACGCACATCCTCGCCTTCGAGGGTGACGGCCAGGTCTATTTCTTCGAAGGCAGTTACTCCGAATATGAGGAGAACCGCAAGGCCCGCCTCGGCGAGACGGAGCCCAAGCGTTTCAAGTACAAGAAGCTGATGGAATAAGCGATGGGAAAGAAAGGTTACGCTGAAGATATCAAGACCCTGCAGGAGAGCATCCGCCGCCTGCAGGAGATCAAGGACGTCCTCTACGCCGTGGAGGAGGTCGCGCTGGAAGTGGAACGCGGCGTGAGCGAGATCGACGCCCGGATCCCCTTGCGGGAGACCCTGGGCGAGATCAAGGACGGCGAGCAGCGCGCCCAGGCCGAACACGCCCTGGACCTGCTCGAAGAGACGTTCGCGCTCATCGACGAGATCCTCGGCCCGCCCGAGGACGAGCTCACCGGGGAGCCTGTCGGCACCCCGATGGACCCGGTCGCCCGGGGCTCGCACGCCAGCGAGCTGCGCCTGGAAGACTTCCTGCGCAACTACAAGCCCGGCAGCAAAGGAAAGGTTAGTTGATTAAATTATAGTTAGTTAGTAGAGAGAGAGAATTCGTGCAATGAATACGATTTGGATAGTATTACCGATCCTGACAGTCTTGATGTTTGACCTGGGCCTCTGCCTGAAGCTCCAGGATTTCGCCCGGGTGGTGAAGGCCCCCAAAGCTGTGCTGCTGGCCCTGTTCGGCCAGATCGTGCTGCTGCCGCTGATCGCCCTCGGGATCGCATCCGTTTTCGGGCTTACGCCCGTGTTTTTCCTGGGATTGATCCTGATCGCCTGTTGTCCGGGCGGCAGTTCTTCCAATATTTTCTCCAAGCTCGCCGGCGGCGACGTGGCGCTCTCCGTCACGCTCACAGCGCTCAGCAGCCTGATCACGCTCGTGACCGTGCCGCTGGTGATGGCGTGGGCCACCGACGCGGCCGGTGCCGCCGTCGGGATCACGCTCCCGGTCGGCAACCTGCTGAAGCAGAATCTCGCCCTGATGCTGCTCCCGGTGCTGCTCGGCATCGGCATCAACCATTTCCGGCCGCAGACGGCGGCCGCCATCGACAAAGTCCTGTCGAAGGCCGCCTTCCCCGCCCTGATGGTGCTGATCAGCGTCTTCTTCCTGCAGCACTACCGCACGATCTTCGCCAACATGGCCACGCTCGGCCTCTGCGTCACGCTGCTCATCCTGCTTTCCGCAGGTTCGGCGGCCGGCCTGTCGCGGCTCTTCCGCCTGGGCGGCCGGCAGCGGCGCACGACCGTGATCGAGGTGGGCATGCAGAACGCCGCCCAGGCCATCGCCGTGGCCACGAGCCCCTTCATCTTCAACAACCCGGAGATGGCCATCCCGGCCATCCTCTATTCGCTGATGATGAACGTCGTGCTCCTGATCTACGTCGGCGTCGTCCGTCGGCGGAAAGCCGACTAGCGGGTATAATAAGCTGAGACTGAAGCGATTTTAGGCTCTGCGCGGGCGGACAGGATTCGGACGCGCAGACGCGTCGCGTCCTGCTCCGGGAAGCGCAGGATGCGGCGGTTGCCGACGTTGGTGCCGCGGGCGACTTCCTGCCAGCCGTCGGACCAGACGTCCAGCGCGAACGCCTCGATGCGCTCTCCCTTCGACAGGTCCTCGCGCAGCTCGAGCCGGTCGAAGCGGATGGCGAGCGGCAGCGTGAATTCCAGGGCGCCGTCGACCTTCCGGCGGCTGGCGCCGGTCAGCAGGTCCGTCGAATAGACTTCGCGGATGCGGGCGCCGACGGCCGTGAGCACCGCGCTGTCGCGCGGGGAAATGCGTCCCAGCGTATCCGGCGGGACGTTGAGCAGCAGGATGCTGTTGCCGCCCACGGAGCGCTCCCAGATGTCGAAGACATCGTCCGCGCCGCGCACGGCCTGCCCGCCGTCGTTGCGCCAGAACCAGCCGTCGCGGATGGAGACGTCCGTCTCCGCCGGCTGGTAATGCAGCCAGAAGGGCTTTTCCTGCGCCAGCAGGCGTTCCCGGCTACCCAGGTCGGCATCCGTCCGGTCGTCGAACATATTGAGCGTGGCGGGGTCCTGCGCGAAGGGGATGACGTTCCATTCCGCTTCGCGGGTCTCCCCCGCTTCGTTGCCGCACCAGCGCAGGTCTTCCTTGCCGAAGACCACGGCGTCTGGCGCCAGCGTGCGGATCAGCTCCTTCCAGGCCTGATAATCATATTGCTGGCCGCCCTTGCGCCGGGGATGCGCGCCGTCGAACCAGACCTCCGACACGGGGCCGTATTCGGTCAGGAGCTCGAAGAGCTGGTTCAGGAAATATTCATTATAGTCGTCCACCTCGAACTGGAAGGTGGTCTTGTCGGCAAAGGGACGGCCGGGGACCTCGCGCGGGATCGTGCGCAGCGTCGTGGCGCTCCCGTTGCCATAGAGGCCGTCCGGCGCCTCCATCTGGTAAAGGTCCGCCGGCGAGAGATAGAAGCCGAATTCCAGGCCGTATTTGCGGCAGGAGGCCGCCAGCGCCTTTACCACGTCGCCCCGGAAAGGCGAGGCGGCCACGCCGTGCTGCGTGTAGCGGCTCGGCCAGAGCACGAAGCCGTCGTGGTGCTTGGCCGTCAGGATGACGCGCTTCATCCCGGCCTCGCGGAAAATAGCGCACCACTGGTCCGTATCGGGCTCGCGCAAGGTGAAGACGGAAGGATCTTCCGTGCCGCTTCCCCACTCCACGCCGGTGAACGTATTGGGCCCGAAATGGACGAACGCGGCGAAGCCGTTTTCGAGGGCGTGGCGCTGCAGGGGCGTCGGGACGACGCGGACAGCCTTGGCGATCACCGCCTCCGGCGTGTCGCCAGGACCGACCTGCAGCGTTCCGGCGGGCCGGCCGCCGCAGGCGGACAGCGCCAGGACGGCGACGATGAAGGATAACTTGCGCATAGGACAAAATTAGCAATTAATTTTCGTACATTTGCAGTAACCAACGCGACACGATTATGGCCTACGACATTTCTATCAAGCTTCCCCAGGGCTGGGTTTCCGACCTGGACACCTATCTGGACGAATCCGGCGTGGAGATCACCCACCTCTCCTGCCACCTCCCCAACGACAAGAAACAGACCGACGAGGCGCTGATCGACGCTTATGTGGGTCCGATGCCCGAGGACACGACGGCGGCGGACCAGGCCCTCGCCAACTACGCCGACACCGTGGGCTTCGACGACGACGATCCGGAGGACTTCGATCCCGTCATCGAATGGCCGTTCAACGGCAAGAAGGCCTATGGCTTCGAAGCCATCGCCGAGGATGATTCCCCGATGCGGATGATGTGCATCGAGCTCAAGAAGGGCACGCTCGTCATCGTGGTGGTCCTCGCCAAGGACGACGACACCCTCCAGGAGGCCGTCCAGCTCGCCGAGCGCGGCCTGCGTCTCAAATAGATGGACCAACCCAAGATCGAGCGCGTCCTGCGCCTGATGACCCTGATGTCGGGGAGCGTCGAATACACCGTCGACGAACTCGCCGACAAGTTGGAGACGTCCTACCGCTCGATCTACCGCTACATCGACACCTTCAAGGCCTGCGGCTTCGCCGTCGAGAAGGTCCACGGCAACGTCTATCGCCTCGCGAAGATGTCGCCCCGCTACCCCGACCTCGACAAACTGGTCTATTTTTCCGAAGAAGAAGCCTACCTGGTCAACCACCTCATCGACCGTTTGGACCCCACGAATGCCCTTAAAGCGGGCCTGCAGCGCAAGCTTGCGGCCATCTACAGCAGCACCAGCATCGCCGACTACATCGACCAGCGTTCCAATGCCGCCAACGTCGAGTCCCTTTCGCGCGCCGTGCGCGAAAAGAAGGCCGTGCGCCTGCTCAAATACGAATCCGGCCACAGCGGCCAGATCCGCGACCGGCACGTGGAGCCGTTCGGCTTCACGACCAATTTCATCGACGTCTGGGCCTTCGACCTGGAGGACGGGCGCAACAAGATCTTCAAGATCAGCCGGATGGAAGAGGTCCAGGTGCTGGAAGACGAGGCCTGGACGCGCGAGGAGGCGCACGAGCGCCTGGGAATGGACGTGTTCCGGATGGCCGGGCACGAAGAATTCCGCGTGCGGCTGCGCCTCTCGATGAAGGCCAAGAACCTCCTGACGGAGGAATACCCGCTCGCCGAGCGCGACCTGACGCAGGATGCGTCCGGCGCGTGGATCCTCGAAACCGGCATCTGCGCCGTCGCGGGCGTCGGCCGCTTCGTCAGCGGCCTGGCCGGCGAGGTTGAGATCCTGGAAGGCGAACCGCTCCGCGTCTACCTGCGGGCCTATCACGAAAAATTTTCGAAAGTTTTTTCTCTTTGACAAGACCTGTCAAAACCGGGGCGTACCTTTGTATCGTCAAAACAAAGGAACGAACTTAAAAGACAGGTCCTATGAGCAAGAACGAAAACATCCTCAATCTCCGCGCCGCCCTCGCGCAGCAGATTACCGACCGTACGCACAACGAAGAAGCCGCCCGCCAGATCGCAGGCGCCCTCTCTACGGATTTCATGGAGCTTTTCGGCGAGCTGGAGCTCGTCCTGGCCTAGAAGAACTTCGCCAGCAGCGCGGCGATGGCCTCCAGTCCGGCGGCATCGCGGGCGTCGAAGGTCGCGAGTTCGCGGCTGTCGATGTCCAGCACGGCGACCACGTCCTTGCCCTTGATGACGGGCACGACGATTTCGCTGCGCGAAGCGGAGCTGCAGGCGATATGCCCGGGGAATTCTTCCACGTCAGGCACGACGACGGTCTTGCCTTGCTGCCAGGCCGCGCCGCAGACGCCCCTTCCGAAAGGAATGCGCGTGCAGGCAACCGGGCCCTGGAAAGGCCCCAGGACCAGTTCTCGGCCCTGGACCAGATAGAATCCCGTCCACCAGAAACCGAAAGCCGCGTGGATGACCGCGGCGGTATTGGCCAGATTGGCAATCCGGTCGGTCTCCCCTTCCAGCAGTTCCTGCACTTGCTTCAAGAGGAGGGCATACACTTCTTTTTTCTTCATCGTTCGTCTTTTTTACAACAGCAGAGGAAGATAATGGTAAATAAGACTCCCATCCCGACGGCCGGCAGGGAGGCTTCGGCGCCGAAGATGCCGCCCGTGACCCAGTCGGAACCGGTCAGGATCGTGGAGAAAACTTTGTAATCGACCCCGGTGCCGGACACGGCGAAGCCCAGGACCGGGCCCTGCACGAAGTTCCAGGCCCAGTGGATGCCGATGGGCAGCCAGAGGTTGCCGGAACACTTGTAGGCGACGCCAAGCAGCAGACCGGCCTCGATGGCTATGGCGACGGCGCTCCAGAGCGTCGCGCCGGGATTCATCAGATGCATGGCGCCGAAGACGAGGGCCGACACGATCAGGGCGACGAACGTATTCCAACGGTCATCGATCAGGCGGAAGAGCACACCGCGGAAAACGAGCTCCTCAAAGACGGCAACCACGAAGAAATAGGCCAGATACTGCAGGAGTACCACCGCATTGAAATGCGCTTCCGTGACGCGGAAAGAGCCCAGCAGGGCCATGATGCCGACCACGCAGCCGAAATAGACGATGCCCAGCAGGAAACCGCCGCCCAGGCCCGGCAGGAGGCGTTTCATCGACAGCTCCGTCACGGGGCGACGCTCCGTCAGGTTGGTCCAGACGGCATACAGGAAAAGTCCCAATAAACCGGAAAACACCAGGAACAAAGACTGCTGCCACCAGTTTAAAGAGAGTAATGCGCAGGCATACTGAGACCCGACATAGAGCCCAAGAAAGATAGCCGCCCCGAAAACCAGGCAGAGAATCCATTTCCAAAGCGGCATCCGCGCCGCAGATGTGTATTTACGCATCCGTTTTAAGTTTTAGTTACACAAATATAACGTTTTTTGTGCAGAATCGCTATCTGGGCCGCTTTTTGGGCGCATTTTAACGCAGCGATGCCTTGGCCTGCTCCATCGCGGCGATCACGCGGTCGCACCAGGCGTCGAATTCCGGATCCGGCTCCTGCAGCTCGGGATGCGCCAGGATGTTCTCAATGGTCCGGCGCACGCCCTGGTCGAAGCGGGTCGTGGCGCAGAAGCCCGGCACGGCGCGCTTGAGCTTGCTGTTGTCGAAGAGGACGTTCCAGGACTTGTCGCCCAGCAGTTCCCCCTCCAGGTCATAGTCGGGCGCCACGGCGTCCAGGAAATCGGACGGGACGAAGTACATCTTCGGCTCCACGCCGAGCGCGTCGCCGATGGCCTGGTAGATCTGCCGCCAGGTTAGCGTCTCGTCGGAGGTGATCTGGAAGGCGTTGCCGAGGGCGTGCGGATTGCCCATCAGGCCGCAGAAGCCCTTGGCGAAGTCCGTATTGTGCGTGAGCGTCCATTGGGACGTGCCGTCGCCGTGCAGGATGACGGGCTTGCCGTCCAGCATGCGGCGCAGCACCTGCCAGGAGCCCTTCGGGCCGTGGACGGCCAGCGGGACGCGCCGGTCGTCGTAGGTGTGGCTCGGACGGATGATCGTAACCGGGAAGCCTTCCGTGCGGAATTTCTCCAGCAGGAACTCTTCGCAGGCGATCTTGTCGCGCGAGTACTGCCAGTGCGGGTTGGCGAGCGGCGTGCTTTCCGTGATGAACGGGCTGACGGCCGGCTTCTGGTAGGCGGAAGCGGAGCTGATGTACATATACTGCTTCGTCTTGCCGCGGAAGAGGCGCCAGTCGCGCTCGACCTGCGCCGGCACGAAGCCGATGAAGTCGCAGACGCAGTCCCATTCCAGGCCCGCGAGTTTGCGGGCCGTGTCCGCCTCGTCGGCGATGTCCGCCTGGATGATCCTGACCCCGGCCGGAACGGCCTCCGGGCGCGAACCCCGGTTCAGCAAGGTGAGCTCCCACTCCCCTTCCGCGGCCACGCGGGCCGTGATGGCGGTACTGATCGTTCCCGTGCCGCCGATGAACAGTGCTTTCTTTTTCATACGCTAACGGGCCAGTCTGTAGATCGCTTCCATATCCTCGCGGCCGAGCTTCTTGAAGCTGCCGACCGTGTGCGTGCCGTCGTGGCTGCATTTGCGGGCCATCTCGCGGATCTCGTCGTCCGTGATGTCGCGCCCCAGCAGCTCGCGGATGCGCGTCGGCATCCCGATGGCGTGGTAGAAACGCTCGACGGCCTCGATGCCCTTGAGCGCCGTGCCCTCCGGGTCGTTGTAGTCGTTGGGGACGTCCCAGACGTTGACGGCGAACTGCACGAAACGCTTGATGTCCTCTTTCATCACGTAGCGCGCCCAGCCCGGCCAGACGGCCGCCAGGCCCGCGCCGTGCGTGACGTCGAACATCGCGCTCAGCTCGTGCTCCAGGTCGTGCGTGGCCCAGTCGTCCTGGACGCCGCAGCCGGTCAGGCCGTTGTGCGCGACGCTGCCGCCCCACATGATCTGGGCGCGGTTGCGGTAGTCCTCGGGATCCTTCAGGACCGCGAAGACGCATTCCTTCATCGTGCGCAGCACCGCCTCGGCGAGCGCGTCGGTGAAGGTCATATCGGTATCGTGCGTGAAATAGCGCTCCATCGTGTGCATCATCATATCCGTGACGCCGGCGGCTGTCTGGTAAGGCGGCAGGGTGAAGGTGCGGCGCGGGTTCATGATGGCGAACTTGGGGCGGGAAATGTCGTTGGAATAGCCGACCTTGATGTCGCCGTCCTCGTTGGTGATGACGCTCGCCTCGCTCATCTCGCTGCCGGCGGCCGGGATGGTCAGCACGCTCGCGACGGGCAGACAGACCGTGGCTTCGGCCTTGCCGCAATAGAAATCCCACACTTCCCCGTCGTACGGGACGCCGTAGGCGATCGCCTTGGCGGAATCGATGACGCTGCCGCCGCCGACGGCCAGCAGGAAATCGATGCCCTCCTTGCGGCAGAGGGCGATGCCCTCGTGCACCTTGGACAGACGCGGATTGGGGACGACGCCGCCCAGCTGGAACACCTGGAGGCCGCCCTCGCGCAGCAGGTTGCAGATCTTGTCCAAAAGACCGGACATGATGGCGCTCTTGCCACCGTAGTGGACCAGAACCTTGTGGCCGCCGTATTTCTTGACGAGATCGGCGACTTTCTCCTCGGAGTGCTCTCCGAAAACGACTTGCGTCGGGGCGTAGTAGTTAAAATCTTTCATATCCTTGTGCTAACGGGGTTTATGCTGCTGCAAATTAATAATCTTTTTTCAAATTACCTGCGAATTTTTTAAATTTGTGAACCATGAGACGCACCCTTTTCTTCATTATCTTGCTGATTCCCACCCTCTCCTGGGGGTATATGGACTACCGCGGACGCAACCTGGATTCGCTGGAGCAGGTTGCCGCGCGCTTCACGCCCGACCGCCTGGCGGCGGCTGCGCCTGAGGAGAAGGACGCCTATGTCCGGCTCTGCCGGGATCTCGCCTGGGCCCTGCTCAACCTGGACGGAGCCAAGACGGACTACTATGCCCGCCAGGCCATCCAGGCCGCGCGGCCGGACGATTTCGACACGGTCTATGATATGTCCATCCTGATCGGCCAGTGCTTCTGGAGCCAGGAGCGCTACGACAGCGCGCGGGTGCACTATATGCGCGCGCAGGACAGTATGATGGCGATCGAGGCGCGGGGCGACACGCTCGACCAGGCCTCCCGGAAAGCGCGCCTCTGGGGCACGCTGGGCAATTTCTACGCGATGCAGGATTCGCTGGAGCAGTGTATGTTCTACTACGGCAAGGCCGGCGAGATCTTCGAGCAGCGCGGCTGGCTGGAGGACGGTTCGATCCTCTACCGCAATATGGGCGAGATCTACCTCGACGGCGGCGAGATGCGCAAGTCCCGGCAGGCCTACGACAAGTCGCTGGCCTTGGCGCAGCGTTCCGGCGACTCGCTGATGATCGCCGGCACCCTGTCCGGCCTGGGCCGCTGGTTCCACGAAAACGGCCAGACGCGCAAGGCCCTGAAATGCCTCACGGAGGCGGACGCCTACTATAGCGACCACCCCCGCGAGGAATCGGTCGGCCGCGCGGACACGCTGGCCGTGATGAGCGACAGCTACCGGCTGATGTCGCGCCACAGCCGCCTGCTGGCCATCGGCCTGGCGGCCATCCTGCTGCTGGGCGGCGGCGCGCTCGTGGTCTACCGGCGCCTGCGCAAGGCGCGCCAGGTGCTGACGGAGACGTCCAACGTACTCGACGAGACGATCGAGGAACTGCGCCCCGCCGCGCGGCGCGACGGGCTCGAACTCACCCAGCGGGAGAAGGACATCGTCCGCCTGCTGATGGGCGGCAAGAGTACCAAGCAGATCGCCGACGAGCTCTGCCTGGGCTATGAGACGGTCCTCTGGTACCGCAAACGCCTCCACGCCAAGCTCGACGTGCATTCCGCCGCCGAACTTGTCGCAGAGGTCGTCAAACGCAATCTGCTGGACTAAAACTTCTCCGGACGCGTCTCGCTGTCCCAGGCGCCGTAGTCCAGGTCGATATCGATCACGGTGAAACCGGACCCGTCGGCGTCGATGCGCTGGAGCGCGAGGCCCGTCGCCGGGTCGATCCACCAGCACGAATCCCCCAGTCCATACGCACCCTGCCCGCGGAAGTCGAAGACCCAGCAGGCGATGCCGCAGAGGGTCTCCTCCCCCTGGTAGAAACGCTCCAGGAAGGACTGCGGGCGGCCCAGCTGGGTCATCCGCTGCAGGACGATTCCCCGTTCGAATTCGTCGTCATTTCCCTGATAGACCCAACCGAAATCCAGCAGCGGCATGCAGTAGCCGTGCATCGTGGTCGAGGCCGGATCGGGCGCGTACTCCTCGAACCAGTCGCGGGCCTCTTCCTCGTTCTCCGGCGCGACCGTGTTGCCGTCGGCATAATAGAGGCGATAGCTGCCGTCGCCGTCCAGGCCGCCGGAATAGCCGAGTTCCTTGTCGTAGTCATAGAGTTCGGCGACATCGATCGGCCGGTTCTCCTCCTCGTCGATGCAGAAATAGGACGAATAGACTTCGTTCCCGATCCGGGCGACGTAGCGGAGCTTGTCGGCCTTACCGGACGAGAAATCGTAATAGACGATGCGGAAATGGTCTTCCGGGACACGCAGCTGGTACGGACCGCCCCATTTCGGCTTTTCCGCCGCGGCGGGCTTATGGGAGGAGAAGGAGTTCTGCAGCACATGGATGCGCATCGGCAGCGATTCGCCGCCGCGCAGGGAAATGCGGGCGGTGGCTTCGCCGGCCTTCACACCGCGCAGGATTACCAGCGCCCCGACCCGCTGCAGTTCGACGCAGTCGCTGCCCGTTTCCAGGGCGGCGCCCGTCATCAGCGCGCGGGCGGGAAAGAATTGCAGGGTCTGCCCCTCGGCGAGGGTCACGTCACGCTCGCCTGCGCCCGACGCCGCGAGGGCGCCGAGCACGGTGAGCAACAGAGAGAAGAGAATCTTTCTCATGGGGATTATCTCTTGATAAATTCGACGCGGCGGTTCTGGGCGCGGCCTTCTTCCGTGCCGTTGTCGGCGACCGGCTCATGGCTGCCCTTACCCACGGGGCGCAGGTTGAACGGATCCACGCCCTGCTCCTCGAGCGCCTTGACCACGGCCTCGGCACGCTGCTGGCTGAGCGGGTCGTTGATCTTGTCGGAGCCCTGGCTGTCGGTGTGGCCCTGGACCTCGAATCGGGCGGTCGGATTGGCCTTCATATATTCGGCGACACGCAGGATTTCTTCCATCGATTCAGGCTTGAGCGTGGCCTTGCCGGTCTCGAAGAGGATGTTGTTGGTCACGAACTTGCCGGTCTCGGCGATGGCCTTCTCGACGGCAGCCGCCGCGGCGGACAGGTCGGTGGTCTTGCGTTCATACAGGTCAACGGCACCCGCCGCAAGCACGACATTGGCAACGCCACGGTAGGCGTAGTCGCCGACGTCACCGATCACGAAGCGGCACGGGGCGGCCACGTTCGGGAAGTTCACGATGCGGACGCCATTGATATAATACTTGAACGCGCGCTTGTTGAACGAGATTGCGAAATGATTCCAGGCCCGGTTCTGGATGATATCCTGGATGGCGTCCCAGCTGTAGCCGACGTCCACGGACCCGGCGCCGTCCGGCTTGTCGCACTCCACGTAGCCGAAGGCGTCGCCGCCGTCGCGGAACGCGAATCTCACCGTACCGACCCGCGCATTGGATGCGTCAAAGAACTCCATCTGGAGTTCATGCTGCCCCAGGCCGTTGTTCTCCTCGTCGAACTCACAGTACACGTCCCATTCGAGCGTGAAAATGTCGGGCAGATACGACTTCATATCCGTCATCAGCGGCTGCAGGGTATTGCTCCCTTCCGTGAAATTCATATACTTCCTGCCGTTGATGATGGCCGTCTCGGCGGAGCCTTCGCCTTCGATGTCCCATTTGGAGGGGAATTCACCCACCTGCTCGCCGGCGAAGTCATCCTCGAAGAGGATCACGCTCCCCCGCACGAAGTCGCTCTTCACGTTCTGGGCCTGGGCGCCGGGAGCCGTCGCGGGTGCAGCCGCAGCGGCGCCGTCTTTCTGGTCCTGTCCCTTGCCTTTGTCCTTGTCCTTGTTTTTCCCTTTGCCGACCTTGCCGTCCAGGATGTCGTTGACACCCTGCTCGACCTTGTTGCCGATGTTGTTCTCGGCGGCATTCTTGGCCCGTTCTTTCATGCGCTCCAGGAAGCTCTGCGCGGAAGCCGGCGCGCTGGCGAGCGCGACCAGGGTCATCAGTAAAACGATCTTTTTCATTTCTTGCGTGTTTTTTATTATGGTTAAATCAGATTCATTCTGGAAGCCTTGAGGACCAGCGCCACGGCGGTGGTGACGTCAAACTTCCGGTGGAGACGTTTCCGGTACCAGAGGACGGTCTCCGGACTGAGGTGCAGCGTTTCCGCAATGTCGTTGGTCGTCTGTCCCAGTGCGAGCTGTTGCAACACGTCCCGCTCCCGTCTGGTCAGGGACACCGTGTCGGATGTTACGGGTTTATCCATTTCAGCATGATTATGTGTATGGCAAACATCGGGAAAAATCCGGTCAAAAAAACCCCATAATCTTGGGGTTTTGGGGAGGAAACGCCTGATAGCCGGGCCCAAGCGCAAAAAAGACGGCGCGCATCGCTGCGCACCGTCTCCCTTTCATTCAACCTGCCGCGGATCAGAATCCGCCGGGGAATCCGCCTCCGGGGAAACCACCGCCCGGGCCGCCGGGGAATCCCCCACCCGGGAAGCCGCCGCCCATCGGGGCGCCACCCATACCGCTCTGCTGCTGCAGGCGCTGCAGTTCCTGCTGGCGCTTGCGCTGGTCCTTGCGGTAAGCCTTGAGCTGGTCCTTGTCAAGGATGTCCTTGATGGCCTTGTCGTACTCCTTCTGGTCCTTCTGCATCTGCTGCATACGCTCCTGCATATCCGCCATCATGTCCTGCATCTTGGAGAAAAACTCCTGACGCTCGGCATCGGTCATGCTGCGGAAGTCCTTCTGCTCGCCCATCGGTTCCGGGCGATACTCGAGCTTGCCGTCGAACTTCTGGTTCAATTCCAGCACGGCGGCCTGCTGCTCGGCAGTCAGGTTGTACTTCTCGGTCATCTCTGCCGTCTTCTCCTCCGGATTGAGGATCTTCGGCATTTCGGGGAAACTTCCGGCACCGGCGGGTGCCTGGGGGGTTTGCGGGGCTTGAGCCGACAGGCTCGCAGCACCGGCCATCAAGCCGGCGACTGCCAAAAGTAAGAATCTCTTCATACAGAATCGAGATTACAACGCTCCGAATGTCAAAGATAGCAAAATAAACCGTATATTCGTCATCCGAAATCCTTTTTGTACCACGAAAACTTACGCTGATTTATGAAAAATTCCCTGGGTCTTGCACTGTCGGCCGCCTTTATCCTCGTCGCACATCCGTCTTCTGCACAAGAATGGCCGGCAGGTTTCTCCGAGACGCAAATCAACAGGAAAGTATCCGAATTCAATTGGGCGGGGCCGGACCAGTCGACTGCCCTGGACCTCTTCCTGAGCTTCCAGAATGCCCTGGCCGAAGGCAAGATGGGGATGGTCGCTTCGGTCTCCTCGGCAAAATCCCAGATGGACCCGAATGAAGCGGACCGTCCGGTCAGCCAGAAATACAAGGACGACCTGTATGCGGAACTGATCCTCAAGCAGGTGACCTACCGGGACTCGGTGGCCGCCATCGTCACGAAAAATACGAGTGACTGGATCCTCTTCACCTACACCTGGACGGAGAACGGCAAATGGGTGAATGGCGGCCAGGGAATGGCTTTCAGCGAAAGCGAGGTCGACAGCCTGCTGATACAGTATCTGCCCGTGCAGGCCAGGAACCGGGAGCGCATCAAGCGCATCACCGCCGTCCCTGCGGACAAAAAGCCCTTCGTCGATTTCCTGCAGCAGCAGACGGATTCCCCCGAGCAGTTCCTGCTCAAGCAGCTCAAGACGCACAAACTGGTCATCAACGGAGAGTATCACAGGCGCAAGGTGAGCTGGGATATGCTTCGGCGCCTCGTCGCCGAAGCATCGTTCCCCGATGTCTGCGGCACCGTTTTCCTGGAACTGCCTTCGTGGCACCAGCCCGAAATGGATGCGTTCCTCGCCTGCCCCGAGCTCCGTCCGGAACTGATCCTGGACATCTTCCGGGACGAGCAGATTTATGGCTGGTACGACAAAGGCGAATTCGATTTCATCTGTGACATCTGGCGCATCAACCAGTCCCTCCCGGCCGGGAAGCGCATTTCGTTACAGCTGGCGGACTTCCAGCTGCCGTACTCGAAGATCCTGGACTCCGACGCCTGGCAGGCCGCCCTGGCGCAGGAGGAACCGCGCAATCCCCATATGGCCGATATCATCGAGCGCTATATAAAACGCTCCACCGACACCCGGAGCTGTCTGTTCGAGGTCGGATGCGGTCACGTTTACAAGAATGTGCGGACCAGGCTCCCGGGCACCCCGACGGCCGGAGCGTTGCTGAGACGGAGACTGGGCGAGGAAGCGATCTTTACGGTTTTCCAGCACACCTTTTCCTGGGACAACTTCGGCCGGAACAAGGCTCCCCTGCGCGGGGGCGTATTCGATGACGCTTTTGCCAGTTTGGGCAACAGGCCGGTCGGATTCGTCCTGCAGGATTCGCCTTTCGGGAAAGAGCCCTTCGACGGTCTCTATGAACTCAAATATCTCGCCGATGGCGGTCTGTATGAGGACAATTATGACGGATACCTTTTCCTGCACTCCCTGCAGGACGAGCCGCAAAGCGAACCGCTCTATGCCGTCTTCGACGACGATTTCATCCGGGAAATGATGCGCAGGGCGAAAGTCTTCGGGATGGAAGACGAGACCTGGCACGGATGCAAGGCATCCGAAATGACGAAGGAAGAGGTCCTCAAAAACCTGTAGGATCCCGCAGGATCGCCTCCATTTGCGCCGCGTCGGCGAAGACGTAGCGGGGCTGGAGGTCGCGGGCGCCGCGGCCTTTCCAGTCGGCCAGGGCGAAGTCGCAGCCGGCGTCGCGGGCACAGGCGCTGTCGTGGGCGGTGTCGCCGAAATAGACCGTTTCCTCCGGAAGGATCGGCTCCCCAAGGGCCTCGGCGGCCATTTCGATGCAGCGGAGCAAAGGCTCCGGATGCGGCTTGTGGTGGACGGTATCCTCGCTGCAGACCTTGTGGTCCAGATAAGGCACCATCTCGCGCAGATAATCGTCGTAGTCGAACTCCATCCGGTTGCGGGACGTCACCACGCCCGTCGCGATGCCGGTCTCCTTGATGCGCCGCAGGGCCTCCAGCACGCCGGGGAACGGCTTGATGTGGTGCGACAGGCTGATGAAATTCTCCTCCCAGCGCTCCAGGAACCTCTGTCCATCCGCATACCCGTACATCGCGCCCACCTTGCTGCTGGGGATGCCATAAGCCTTGTAGGCCTCCTCATAGGGGACCTCCTTTCCCACCAGTTCCTTGATGGTCTTGATAAGGGACTCCACCCCCGTCCGTTCCGTATCGATCAAGGTGCCGTCAATATCGAACACTGCCAGTTTATACTTCCTTTCCATATGCTTCCTGCAAATTTAGGAATTTCTCCCCGTCCCATCCTCAAAAAAGCCCCTTTTTGTGGACACATTCCAAATATATTGCTACCTTGTGGATTGAACACTAAAACCAGGACGACGATGAAAGAAGTGATCCATTTCCTGCAGGACCTCTCGGCACACAACGACAAGGTCTGGTTCGACGCGAACAAGCAGCGTTATCTCGACGCCAAGGCCCGGATCGACGCGTTCGCCGTCGAACTCATTTCCGCGATCCGCGCGTTCGACGATTCCATCGGCCCCCTCGCGCCGAAGGACTGCACCTGGCGCATCTACCGCGACGTCCGCTTCAGCAAGGACAAGCGCCCGTACAAGACGCAACTCGGCGTCTATGTCGCGCCCGGCGGCAAGAAATCCAACTACAACGGCTACTACTTCCAGGTCGGCGCCAAGGATTCCGGCCATATGCTGGCCGTCGGCAACTACTTCTGCCCGCCGGAGGTCCTGAAAATCCTCCGCGAGGACATTATGCTGGGCAAAGGCGACTTCCGGCGCATCCTGTCCGGACTCGACCCGCGGCTGTATCTGGACACCTCCGAATCGCTCAAACGCGTCCCGGCCGGCTTCCCCGCCGACGGGCCGGACGCCGAATACTACAAGCTGAAGAACTTCTGCCTGCTGTGGATCCCGGACGACCGCTTCGTGACCGGCCCGCATCTCGTGGAGCGGCTCGCAGAGATCTACAAGACGGCCAAGCCTTTCCTCGACTACACCAACCGCGCAATCACCTTCTCCCGCGAAGAAAAGAAAGAATTTTTCACCAGTTTGGACTTCTAGTGCCTTCGGTACGGAAATTGTTACTATCTTTGTAACGTAAGAGAGACACTAAACCGATTAATCCATGAGAAATTTCTCCCATTGCCTCCGCAATGCATTAACTGTCATCGGCGCAATCTGCGCCGTATGCGTGGTTTTGTATATCAAGAAACGGCCCGTCGAAAACGTCCGGACGACCGAGGCCACTCCGCTTTTCCAGCGCACCGATTCGCTCCGTGCTGACGCCCACCACCCCAAAGACACGACCGACCGTCGCACTTTCATCTTCTAAATAACGGTCTTGGAACCATTCAGCCTCAAGAACACCCACCTCTCCTTCCTGGAGGAAGGCTGCGCCGCCCAGTTCGGCGCGGACAAAGGGCAGGAGCTCTACGCACAGACGCAGCAACGTTATGCCGACCTGTGCGTGAATGCCGATTATAAGGGCAACGACGCCATCAAGACCCACCTGACGAAGAACCTCTTCCCCACCCTGGCCTACTACCAGACGCTGCGGGAGCAGGGATTCGCGCAGGAAGAAGCCCTGACTTACGTCCGGAAGGAGACCCACCGGGCGGCGTACGCCCGGAAAGAAGAACAGTCCAAAACCGGCAAGATGCCCTGCGCCTACCTGATGTACCGGTTATTCGTCAAAGCCTTTATGAAGAAAGGCTTCCCCGAGGAGGGCTGGGACACGGAATGGGTCCGCTGTGACGGAAAAGAAATCCATTTCGACCTGACCCGCTGCATCTACAAAGACACCTGCGACGCCATGGGCTGCCCGGAACTCTGCGCCGTCTTCTGCGAGAACGACGACATCGTCTTCAGCGGCCTGCTGCCGAAGATCCGCTTCGAGCGGAGCGGCACGCTGGGCAAAGGCGCCGACCACTGCGACTTCCATTTCATCAACAACAAGTAAAGCCCTTACGGAATTCCGCAAGGGCTGTTCTGTAACCGGGAAATACGTATATTTGCATCAATGAAACTCCTCCGTCTGATTCCGGCCCTTCTCCTTTCGTTGTCCTTTCCCGCCTGTCAGGACAACCCGTTCGCGGACAAGTATTCAACGAATTCAGCCAGATACGTCCTGGCCGTCGGCGACACGCTGCGCGCCGGCGGAACCTTGGACCAGGATGCCTGGAACCGGCTTTTCGGGACGGACGGCTACGGGAAATATCTCGCGACGGACCGGAGCGACGCCCTGCGCGCCATGATCCGGGAGGCCGTGCTGGTGGCGTTCTCGTCGGAACGGCGCGGCGAGGCGGACAGCCTGCTGCGCCGGACGCCGGACGCGGACGACTACCAGGCCCTGATGTCCCGGAACCTCTGCGCGCTGGCGGGCCGGCAGGAGGAAGCAGTCCGCTTCCTGGCGGAAACGGATTTTCCGGCGCTCCTGGACCGCGCGAACCGGCTCGTGAAGGAACACCTTCCCCGCCGCGTGGGCGGGAAAGTGCCGCTGAACGACCTCTACCTGATCTGCACCATTCCGGACGCCAGCGTTCGCGACCATTCCGTGCTGCTGGACCTGAACCTCGCGCTGGATATGACGGAAGACGGGATCGTCCGGCTGCTCGCGCACGAATTCTTCCACAACTACCGCGAAGTGGCCGTGCCGGAAGGGCCTGCGGACTCCTTCTGGCAGCTGTTCAACAGCTTCGAGGATGAAGGATGCGCCGACCTGATCGACAAGGGCGACCACCCGGAGGCGATGTACGCCCGCGTCGGCGCCTCGTTCGAAGCCCTCTTCCTCGACGAATACCGGAACGCCTCCCGCACGCTCCGGAAGCTGGATTCCCTGCTCGTCCTCCATCAGCCGGGCCCGGCCGGCGGCCGCTATGACGACGTCGACGGGCTGCTGCTGTTCAACGGCCATCCGACCGGCTACCATATGACCCGCCTGATCCGGGAAGAAGGGCTGGAACAGCGTCTGATCCAGGTCTTCAACAGCCCGGCCTCCTTCGCGGAACTGTACAACGAAGCCGCTGCGCGTAAAAACGCCCGCGGAGGGAACGAATACGTCCTCTCCGCGGAAATGTTGGATCACCTGAATTCGGTCGAAGACTGGCCGAAATAATCCGGCTTACTACCGGAAGGATGCAGCAGGCTTCTTGAGCGCTTTTTCCGCCAGGCGCATCGCGAAAATGGCGATGGGAACCGTCAGGATCAGCACCACGATCAGCACCGGCACATTGTCGATGACCGCTTTCATCAGCTGGTCGTAGCCCGCGGGCATCTCCTCGACCGCAGCCGCCAGCGAACCTTCCGTATCGGTCCACCAGTGGGCCGTGTAGGTGAAGAAGGAGAAAGCGAGCGGCACGAAGCTCCAGCGGACGCCCTTGCGGGTATCGTACTTGAAGGCATAGCGGAGAATCTCGGCCAAAGCGGTAAGGATAACCGTGCCGACTATGTAAGCGGCATCGGCCTCGCCGGCAATCAGGAACAGCACGAAGACGAATCCGTTCAGGACCGCAGCCGCGCCGAAACCCCGGATCAGGCTCGCGGTCTGCAGGTATACGAGCGCAGTGAGGAGCGGGAGCAATGCGCCGACATAGGCATAAAAAGCAGGATGGATGGCGCCGCTGACGCCACCCAGGAGGAAGCAGGCGAGATAGGCAATCGCCATCAGAACGATTTTGAAAACTTTCTTCATATCAACCGGTTTTTAAAAGTTGTACTTCAGTTTCAGCCAGACTTCGCTGTTGTGCGCGTACCGGAGGAACATTCCGCCGTCGGCGTAGAAATAGTCATAACCCAGGATGGCGTGGATCTGGTCCGTCGCGGCCCAGTCGGCGCTCAGGCGGTTGAAGACGCCGCCGTCGCAGACATCGGCATAGGCGAAGGTGGACAGGGTCAGGGCGTTGTTCAGCAGGGCCTTGGAGATGCGGAGCGTCGCCAGCGAGCTGGGCGCTCCCCCGCCTTGCCAGACGTGGTTGAACTGGACCGACAGGTTCCAGTCGGCCCCCGGATACCAGTCCAGTCCGCCCAGGACACTCCCCTGGTGGTGGCCGTCATCGTCGATGTTGTCGGCCGCTTCGCCGCGGAAGACGAAACTGCCGAACGGAATGGAGATGTCGCCGCCGAGCACCGTCAGGCGGTGATAGCCGATGTGGTCGCCCTGCAGCTCCGGCATCTTGGTCCAGGTGCGCAGGGCCATCAGGGAGAAGTCCACGCCGCCCAGGAAGAAGCTGAGCCGCGTACCGTATTCCAGATTCTTCAGCTTCGCGTCCGGCCGGACCTCCGGCGGAAGCGGCCCGACCGACCAGGGATTGGCCGGGTCGACCGGCAGCTTGAAGAATTCGGGCACGGGGACGGCGACCGCCTCCAGGCTCCACGTATCGTGGAGATAGCGGACGCGAAGCGCGCCCACGGGCACGCGGATGTCGTCGTAGTCCTGCGCCAGGAATTCGGTATAATCCATCGGCGAGATCAGGTCGGTCACGCGCAGCCCGTCGGCCACGCCCCACGAAATGATCTGTTTGCCGGCGCGGATGTCCCACCGGGGATTGCCCCAATAGGCATAGGCTTCGCGCAGCTGGAACCCGGACAGGTCCTTGAGCAGCGCGTTGTAGACCAGGTTGGCGGAGACGAAGGCGCCGCCGCCGTCCTTCTCAAGCCGGACTTCGCCCCGCACGCGGGTGCGGGAAGACATCCAGTCCGTCGGGGCTTCCGTCCGGAAAGCGTGATACGTGTCCACGAACCCCTTGACGGAGACATCCAGGCCGTCCTGGGCCGGGAGCGGGACGGCCGCGCAGAAGGCGGCCGCCGCTCCCAGCAGGGCGGATCTAAGAGCGTTTTTCATAGTCCTTTCTCCAGTTTAGCCACCGTGAACAGGCTCTTGTCCACTTTGATGTCGTACTTGGGCCCGGTCACGGTAATCTGCGTACTGTGCCCGCTCTGGACGTTCTTCATCTCCATTTTCATCACGGTCCAGTAGCCCTCGACCTGCTGCAGGTCGAGCACGGTGAGCACCCGGTGAAGTTTATTCAGTTTATCGTAGTATTCCACATAGACGCCGCAATCGCAATCCTGGCGGATCCAGGTCAGCTTGCGGCTGTAGATTTCGTGGGAATCCACCGGAACGGATTCGACGACCCAGCACTTGTGGCCGTCGCGCGTCTCCTCGCGCACCAGCGTATGCTTGTCCTCGTCCACGTTGCGGCCGCCCATATCGTCATAGGTAAAGTCGGTCCCCATAAAGAAATCGGTCTTGGAAGAAGAGCCGCTGATGCGGCGCGTCTTCTTCATCGCCGGCAGGTACAACCACTTGTCGTCCTCCTTGCCGGCCTGGTCGTAATCCCAGGTCAGGAAACCGGTGCCCTTGACGTCGCCCGGATAGGTGAAGAACATGATCTTCTTGGTATCCTTCCCCTCGTCCATCGCCCAGGAGACCATCTTGCGCTCGCGCTTGTCTCCGTTCTTCTTCACCAGGGTGAGCTGCATCTCGGCATAGCGGGTATTGCCGTCGGGACGGTCCTTGACGCGTTGGATGATGTCACGCCCCGTCTGGGCGTCCAATTGTGCGGCTGCGCAGAGCAGCGCCGCGATCAGTAAACACTTTTTCATCGTTATCAGTCTTTATTGTTCATTGCCATACACTTTGAATTTCTTCACCAGCAGCGGGGTGATGAAGAGGTCGGCCAGCAGGGCCGAGAGGATGCCGATCACGGCGAGGACGCCGAAATTGAGGCACATCGCGCACGCCGACGTGCCGAAGCACGCGAACACGGCGGACGTGATGATGGAAGTCGTGACGATGGCCACACCCACGACGCGGAAGGTCCGGCGGATGGCGACGGAGTAGTTCTTCTCCCGGTCGAATTCCAGCTTGGAGTGGTTGATGAAGTGGATGGTGTCGTCGACGGCCATACCCAGCATCATCGGGATCAGCGTGGCGGTCATCATATCCAGCGGGATGCCGGCCCAGCCCATATAGCCGCCCACGAAGATGGCGGGCATCAGGTTCGGGATGAGGCCGATCAGGCCGACGCGCACGCTCTGGAAGGCGATCATCAGGATGACCGCGATGATGAGCACGGAGATCAGGAAGGACTGCATCTGGCCGCGGACCAGGTACTGCATCATCGCCGTGTACTGCGGAATGTTGCCCACGGCCGTCACCTTGACGTCCGGGAAGAGCTCCGCGGCCTGCCGGTCGATGTCGTTGAGCTCGCGCTCGACCTCGGCGGAATTGAAGTCGGAGATCTCCACCATAATGCGCAGGCGCTTGTAGTCATAGTCCATCCAGTATTCCGTCTCGGAACCGCCGGCGTTCTCATAGAGGACCAGCATCTGCGCCACTTCCTCCTCGCTGTCCGGGATGCGGAAATGCGCGGGATCGCCGCCGTTGAGCGTCTGGTTCAGGTCCTTGAGGATGTCCAGGATCGAGTTGGTGCGCTTGGTCAGCGGATAGCCGGCGATGAGTTCCTCCAGCTGCTCCAGTTTCCGGAGATTCTCCGGCTGCTTGGCCTCGTCCCCGTTCTCGAATTCCATCACCAGGTCATAGGAATAGAGCGCGCCCAGTTCGCTGCGGCCCACGGTCATGACGTCCTTCACATACGGGACGTCCTCGCCCATCGTCCGCTCGATGTCGAAGGCCGGTTCGATCTTCCACAGGCCGACGCAGAGGAAGGCGCACACCGCGGTGAACGTGATCACCACCGGCTTGGCATACTTGAACGTGAAGTCGTTGATCTTCTCCACGGCGTGGCTCAGGCGCGTGCCGCCCTCGCCGTCGACGCCCGGCTTGGGCTTGCGGTCGCGGCCGAAGGAAAGCAGGACGGGGGTCAGCAGCAGCGTGGTGAAGAGCACGAAGAAGATGGTCAGCGAGCTCATCGCGCCCACGCACTTCATCGGGCGGATCGGGATGACCATAAAGGACATCAGGGAGACCACGGTCGTCAGGCCGCAGAACACCACGGACCAGCCGATCTCGCCGACGGTCTCGACCACGGCTTCCTTGCGTCCGCCGTGCAGCCGGATGCGCCGCATGAAATAGGAGAAGAAGTGGATGTTGTACGCGACCGACACGGCGAAGGCCAGGATGACGGGAATCATCAGCACGGTGCTGTCCACATACATCTGCGTGTGTCCGGCGATGCCGAACGTGATGGCCACGCCGCCGAGCACGGACAGCAGCGGGCAGACGACGCCGCGCAGCGAGCGCGTCATCACGACCATCACCAGGATGCAGATGATGACCGCCAGCATCACGAGGCGCCCCATCTCCTGCCCGATATAGACCGACTTCTGCTGCGACACGTACGGCATACCCGTCGCGCGCGGGTGCAGGGAAGCATATTTGTCTTTCGCGATGATGTGCGCGACCTCCTCGCCGGTCACGATGTCCGGGGAGACGTTGCTTGTCTGCTTCCACTCCTCCTCGGAGGGGAAGGCGCGCAGCTTCAGGAGCGTCCAGGCCAGCGTGCCGTCTTTGGAAATCAATTTCTTCGCGACCTGCTGCTTGCTGTATGCCAGGGTCCGGATCTGCTCCATCTCCGGAGATCCGGTCTCAGGGATCACATCGGGGACGATCTGGACGATTTCCATCCCGTCTTCGGTCCCCAGCATAAACTCGAGGTCCGTCAGCGAGGTGATCTTGTCCGCATAGGAAAGGGAATCCAGCAGTTCCTCCCCCAACTCGCGCAGCAGGGTGAGGTTTTCTTTGGTGAAGTGGTTCCCGCATTCGGTCAGGATGCCGACGAAATAATCGTTTCCGAAGTTCTCCTTGAACTCGTTGGTCTTCACCAACATCGGGTCCCCTTCGATGAAATAGTCGTCAAAGGATGTCTGCTGGACCATCTTGGACATCCCGAGAAATGAAACAAGCATGATGACGACGAACAGGCCCAGGGCCGCCCAGCGCCATTTCAGGAGAAAGGCTGCATACCTTTCAAAGAATTTGTTGATCTTCTGCGATTTCATTTTTGTATAATAAATAATTAACCTTCAGGCGTGTACTAACTATCAATAATGAACGATGTTCCGTTTTGTTCCATAAAAAAGAACGGCCGCCTCAAAGGCGACCGTTAAATCTTCATCATCTTTTTCCATCCGATCAGTTCGAACCGTACGTAGTCCGAAAGGACCGACCGGGTCTCTTCTTCCGGCAAATCATGCATCAGGATTTCCTCCAGCAAGGTAAACATCCAGACATTGTTCAGGTGGATAAAAAAGTCGGACACCTCGAAGTCCATCCCGGAATGCTTCGCCTTCATCAGTTTGAACCAGTCCAGGACACAGCGGGTGGCCTTCTCGACATAATACTCCTTGAAGCCCTCCAGCGAAGAGCCCTGCGATTTGAACAGCAACATTTTCAGGGAATTCCTGTGCTTGCGGATCATTCCCATATACTCTTCCAACTGCACGTCCGCATAGTCGTCCTCCTGGATCTTCGCGATATCGTATCCCGTCTGGCCGTGTCTTTCGGCCAGCAGCATCTCCAGGGCGTCCGTGGCGGGCGTCACCAGCACGCGGAACAGTGCGTCCTTGGAAGGATAATAATGATACAGGTTGCTCAGCGTGACCCCCGACGCAGCGGCGATCTCCCGGGTCGTCGCCGCCTGGAAGCCTTTCTCCAAAAAGAGGCTCCTGGAAACGGCGAGGATCCGTTTGCGCGTATCTGTCTTGAGGGTCTGCATAATTCCGGGCGCAAATTTCGGGAGTTTTCAGACGGCGGTCAATCCCAAGAATTGGTGATTTGCAGTTGCCGCCCTGCGCCCGGGAGTTCTTATTCCGGGATTCTTCTGCCGAAAATCTCGCAGACCAGCCGCTTCTCCCCGTTTTCGGGCAGGCGGACGTTCTCCCAGTGGAAACTGTCGGCGGTGATGTCGGAGAAGATCCAATAGGCATCCTGCTCGGCAAGGACCTTGCCCACGAGCTTGTCGCCCTGCTTGGTGAAGCACAGGCGCTTCATACAGTGGTCGCAGGTGTACACGACATCATAGTACCCCTCCGCCTTGTTGAACATCCGGAAAGAGGAGCCATATTCGCCGTCAGGCTGCGGCGCGGCCTCCTTGGTCGCCCGCGACGGGAAGATGAAGATATCCTGCACGCCGGCCCCTTCCAGGATCCGGCGGAACAACCACTCCCCTTTGACGTGGCGCTTCCGCCCCGCCTCCGGCTCGTCGTAATAATCACAGTCCCAGTCGCCCAGAAGCGGGGCGAACCAGTCGTATTCGTCAGGAATCTTGTCGGTCTTCCTGCTCAATAAGGCTTCCACGAAGTTGTCCATATCAGTCGTTCAACAAAACCAGACCTCAAGTTACGAACTTCCGCCCGAATCTGCAACCGGTCAATGTCAATGCTCCTGGTGGTCCAAACGCTGGACCACCAGGAGCAAAAATGGCCGTTTTTGCTCCTACTCTGCAGATTTCTGGACCACCAGGAGCACTCGGCCGAGGTTTGAGGGGAAAAATGGAAATGCAAAGGACGCGGGGAGCTGGCGGGATAGGAGCTTCCCTCTCAAATGAATGGCCCCGACTGCATTATCTGCAGCCGGGGCTATTTATATGTCTTGGTAGAAGTATTTCAGTATATTTGTAGTCAGACAAATCGAAATTTACCGTCATGAACAAGATATTCAACAGACCTGATCCGAGTGCAGCCTTCCCGAATCCGAATCTTCCAAGGCTTTGCTTCATCAAGAATGTGGTGAAGAATCCCCGTATTATCATCGGGGATTACACCTACTATGATGACGTGGACGGTGCGGATCAGTTTGAGAAGCACGTCACCCACTTCTACGATTTCATCGGCGACAAACTGATTATCGGGAAATTTTGCGCCATCGCCAAGGGCATTGAGTTCGTGATGAACGGGGCCAACCACAGAATGGATGGGGTGACTACCTATCCTTTCTACATCATGGGCGGAGACTGGGGTTCTGCTATCGCTCCGGTGAAGGACGAACTTCCCCTGAAGGGTGATACAGTTGTCGGAAATGACGTCTGGATCGGTCAGAACGTGACCGTGATGCCTGGTGTCCATATCGGAGATGGAGCCATAATTGGAGCCAACTCGGTAGTTGCTTCCGACATCCCTCCGTATGCCGTTGCCGCAGGTAATCCCTGCCGGGTAATCCGGAAACGTTTTGATGATGAATTCATAGCCTACCTCTTGGACTTGAAATGGTGGGACTGGGACATCGAGAAGATCGAGGCCAACTTTGAGGCCCTGTCCAGCGGAGATTTGACACTGATCAAGAAGAATGAGAGGTAAATTCCCTGTTTTTACCACTGATCTGAAAGAAAAGCCACCAGGAATGGAGCAAATGCCAACTGGTGTTTCTCAAGCCATTTTCAAAAAATATAGGCACATTATAGGCACATTTTGGAAACGAAAATGCCCCTGGAGTGAGTCCAGAGGCATTTCGTGAGGTGCGTAGCGGAATCGAACCACTGTGACAGGTTTTGCAGACCTGCGCCTAGCCACTCGGCCAACGCACCGTTTGGGAATGCAAAGATACGCAAATTTCCCGGACTTGCAAGTCCTGCCCGACAAAAGACACGCTGGATTTGTTTAAAGCGGTTTTTCTCCGTATTTTTGATGCGAAGAAACAATTATTATGAAACGTATCCCCTACCTCCTTCTGTTGTTGCTGGTCTGCGCCTGCAGCGTTAGCCGCCAGAGCGGCGTCCGCTCGGACACCGACCTCGAGACCAATTCCATCGGCCGGGTCGACATGAAAAACGCGGAGACCTACTCGGACATCTACGAATACCTGCGCGGCAAGGTGCCCGGCGTCGAAATCGTCGGCACGTCCATCCGCATCCGCGGCATCAACACCACGGGCAACACCGACGCGCTCATCATCCTGGACGGCATGGAGGTGTCCGACATCAGCGACATCAACCCTTCGGACGTGAAGTCCGTGGAGGTTCTCAAGGATGCGGCTTCCACCTTCTACGGCATGCGCGGCGCCAACGGCGTGGTCATCATCAAGACGAAAGGCGCCAAGGATGATTAAGAACATCATTTTCGATTTCGGCGAGGTCCTGGTCAACTGGGATCCGCGCCGGCTCTATGTCCCTTATTTTGGCGACGCCGCCAAGGCGGAATGGTTCCTCAAGGAGATCTGCCCCTATGAGTGGAACGCGCAGTGCGACCTGGGCCGCCCGCTGGCCGAAGTCGCCGAGGAGCGCGTGGTCCTCTACCCCGAATGGGAGAAGGAAATCCGGATGTATTTCGACCGCTGGATCGATATGATCGGCGGCGAGATTCCCGGCAGTGCGGACGTCGTGCGCGAGTTTAAGGAGCGCGGCTTCGGGATCTACGGCATCACCAACTGGTCCGCCGAGACCTTCCCGCTGGTGCGCCACCGCTTCCCCGTCTTCGACCTGATGGACGGGATGGTCATCTCCGGCGAAGAACACGTCGTCAAGCCCTATCCCGAGATCTACCGGCTCCTGCTGGACCGCTACGGCCTCAAGGCCGAAGAATGCGTGTTCATCGACGACAATCCCCGCAATGCTGAGGGGGCAGAAGCCGTCGGCATCCGGGGACTCGTATTCAAGAATGCCGCGCAGATGCGCGCGGATCTGGACAAACTCGTTTCCGAGGAATAATTACAGTTCGGCGAGCACCGTTTCGCAGGCGCGGACCTGGTCGCCCACCTTCACACAGATGCGGGCGGAAAGCGGCACGTACATATCGATGCGCGAGCCGAACTTGATGATGCCGCACTGGTCCGCGGCCTTCACGGGCATCCCCTCCTTCGCATAGCAGACGATCCGGCGGGCGAATCCGCCTGCCAGCTGTTTGAAGAGGATATCGTGGCCGGACGGCGTGTGCAGGCCGACGCAGGTATGCTCATTCTCCTCCGACGCCTTCGGCTTGAAAGCGAGGAAATGCTCGCCGGGATAGTAGCGGTAGTACGCCACTTCCCCGTCGGCCGGCCAGAAATTGGCGTGCACGTCGAAGAAATCCATATACACGGAGATCTGGATGCAGTCGCTCTTGAGGAACTCCGGCTCGAAGACCTTCTCCACGATCACCACCTTGCCGTCCGCGACGGACACCACCGAATCGGGCCCGCCGGCGCGGAAACGCCGCGGCACGCGGAAAAAGGCGGTCTGCCAGGCGACGATCAGCAGGACCAGGGCCAGCAGCGGCCAGAAAATCCAGGAATGGACGAACAGGATCAGCAGCGCAGCCAAGGCCCCGCCGATCAGGTAGACAAGCGCGACGCTGCCGTAGGAATTGTGGTCTATCTTCATAAGAGGCCCCAGGCAATCAAATAAACACAGGCCATCGGGATGGCCACCAAACTGCTGTCGAAACGGTCCAGCATCCCGCCGTGGCCGGGGATGCAGTTGCCGGAATCCTTGACGCCGAAATGGCGCTTCCACATCGACTCGAAGAGGTCGCCGCAGACGCCGCCCACGCTCACGATCACGCCGAGCGCGATGCAATGGCCGAGGCCGAACGGCAGCCAGGTCAGGTAATGGAGACCGATCGCGGCCGCCACGCAGAAGAGGATCCCGCTCCAGAAGCCCCACCAGGACTTCTTCGGGGAAATCTCCGGCGCCAGCTTGCGCGAATCCGGCTTCTGGCCGAGGAGTGTCCCGAGGCAATAGGCGCCCACGTCGGACACCCAGATCAGGATGAAGAACGACAGCATCAGCCAGCCGTCAAACACGATGCCGTCCATCATCAGGTACGGCGAAAGCGTGATCGGCAAGGCGATATAGATCAACCCCGTATAGATATAGCCCAGATCGCCGAAGCCCTCGCGGGTAGGCAGGAACAGGCAGCTGACGGGGATCAGCAGCAAAGGAATGAGGGTCAGGATGACCCAGCGCAGGTCCCAGCCGAAGAAGCAGTGGCCGGCGACGAGCAGGAAGGCCGCGGCGCCCGCGACCAGGCCGAATTTCTGCTGGGCGCGGAAACGCGTCCCCAGCGCCATCCGGTAGAACTCCTGCAATGCGACCCACAGCACGGTCACGAACAAAGCGCCGAAGATGGCGCGGTCCCAGATGAGGCCGAACACCATCACGACGAGGTAGACGATTCCCGTCAGGGTCCTGATCCAGAAATTATTCATTCTCCGTGTTTTCTTCGGTTGTGGTCTCCTGGGCCTCGGCCGCAGGCGCGGGAGCTTCCTCCTTGCGGAGGCGCTCCTCGCCGTGCTTGCCGGCTTTCGGCCCGAAGAGCTTCTCGATGTCGTCGGCCATGATGACCTCCTTCTCGATCAGCTGCTCAGCCAGCTTGGTCAGGCCGTCCCAGTTGTCCTCGAGGATCTTGCGCGTCCGGGACGTGACTTCGTCCACGATGGCCTTCACCTCGGCGTCGATCAGCTCGGCCGTCTTCTCGCTGTACGGCTTGGTGAACTCATAGCCGCCCTGCGGGTCGTAGAAGGAGATGTTGCCCACCTTCTCGCTCATGCCATAATAGGTCACCATCGCATAGGCGATCTTGGTCATCCGCTCGAAATCGCTCAGCGCACCCGTGCAAGGCACGCCGTCGTTGACCATCTGCTCCGCCACGCGGCCCGCGACCAGGCTGCACATATCGTCCAGCATCTCCGACTTGGAGCGCGTGACTTTCTCGTCCGGAAGCATCCAGGTGATGCCCAGCGCCTCTCCGCGCGGGATGATGGAAACCTTGAGCACCGGATCGCAACCCGGCAGCAGCCAGCCGGCCACGGCGTGTCCCGCCTCGTGGAAGGCCGTCAGGCGCTTCTCCTCCGGGGACATGATGGTCTTCTTGCGCTCGATGCCGCCGACCACGCGGTCCACCGCATCCGAGAAGTCCTCGTTGTTGATGTCGGACTTGCCGCGGCGGGCGGCCGTCAGCGCGGCCTCGTTGCACACGTTGGCGATATCGGCGCCGGAGAAGCCCGGCGTATTCTTGGCGATCAGGTCCAGGTTGAAGTCCGGGGCCAGCTTGAGGGCCTTGAGGTGCACCTGGAAGATGTCCTTGCGCTCGTTCAGGTCCGGGAGCGTGACGTGGATCTGGCGGTCGAAACGGCCGGCACGCATCAGCGCCTTGTCCAGGATGTCCGCGCGGTTGGTCGCGGCCAGCACGATCACGCCGCTGTTGGAGCCGAAGCCGTCCATCTCGGTGAGGAGCTGGTTGAGCGTATTCTCACGCTCGTCGTTGGACGAGAAGCCGACATTCTTGCCGCGGGCACGGCCCACGGCGTCGATCTCGTCGATGAAGACGATGCACGGCGCCTTGTCCTTGGCCTGCGCGAAGAGGTCACGGACGCGGCTCGCGCCGACACCCACGAACATCTCCACGAAGTCGGAGCCGCTGATGCTGAAGAAAGGCACGTCGGCCTCCCCCGCAACGGCCTTGGCGAGCAGGGTCTTGCCCGTGCCCGGAGGGCCGACGAGCAGCGCACCCTTGGGGATCTTGCCGCCCAGGGACGTATATTTCTTGGGATTCTTGAGGAAGTCGACGATCTCCATCACCTCCTCCTTGGCGCCGTACAGGCCGGCGACATCCTTGAAGGTCACATTGACTTTGTCCTTGTCGGCGAGCTTGCCGGTGGACTTGCCCACGTTGAAGGGATTGATCCCGCCGCCGGGGCCGTTGCCGCCGCCACCGCCCATCTGGCGGCCCATGCCGCGGAACATCCAACCCCACAGCAGCACGAGCAGGCCGAGCGGGATGATCCACTCGAGGAGGTTGGCCCAGATGCGGGCGTCGTTCTCCATCACGACCTTGACCTGGCCGTCCGCGGGCAGCTGGGCGTTGATCGCGTCGAATTCCGCCTCCGGGTCAAAGCGCGTGGAGGTCAGGAAGAAGAAATGCGGGGAACGGGTCGGGACCTTGCCGTTGATATAGTAGCTGGCATATTTGCCGAGCTTGTCGGGCTGGATGGTGACCATGCCCTTGAAGTCGTTGCGGACGAAATGGATCTCCTTCACGTCGCCCTGCGTCATCATTTCGCGCACCTGCGCCCACTCGATCTTCTGCGGAGCGGGACCGCTCTGGCGGAAGAGCATATAGCCGATGGCGATGAGAAGGAGGATGTAGAGCCAGGAGAGGTTGATCCGGACGATCTTGGGCTTCCTGGGATCAGTATTATTGGGATTTTGAGGCATCTTGTGTAATTTTGTTGGACAAATATACTAACAAAAATGGAACCAATGGCCGGCGCCCCTCCCATATTCTGGCTAGAATCGACCGATTCGACCAATTACGCGCTCCGGGCGCGTCTCCGCGAGCTTGACAATTTGTCAATCGTCGCTGCCAGGGAGCAGACGGCGGGCCGCGGGCAGGGCACGCACACCTGGTTCGCGACCCCCGGGCGCAACCTCACCTTCTCCATCCTCTACCGCTTCGGCGAGACCTGCCCGCTGGCGGCCGCCGACGCCATCCTGATCACGCAGGTGACGACCCTCGCCCTGCGCGACTACCTCCTCGCCCACGGCGTCGAGGCGCGCATCAAATGGCCCAACGACATCTGGGTCGGCGACCGCAAGATCTGCGGCATCCTGATCGAGAATTCGCTGGAAGGCGCGTCCGTGCGCGAAAGCATCGTGGGCATCGGCCTCAATCTCAACGAGACCGGCTGGCCCGCGGAGCTCCCCAACCCCGTCTCACTGACCGAGCTGACCGGCCAGCGCTACGACACGCAGGAGGAGCTGGAGCGGCTGCACAAAGCAATCTGCCGCCGGTTCGGCCTGCTGGCCACGCCCGACGGCAGGAAATCGCTGCAAGAAGAATTCGGAAAATATATGTTCAGGCTCCACGAAGAGCCGAAATAGCGGCGGCGGGGTCCGCTGCGCCGAACACGGCGCTGCCGGCCACGGCCAGCCCCACGCCCGCCTCCTCGACGGTGCGGATGTTGCCCTGATTGATGCCGCCGTCGATCTCGATCAGGCCCTGCGCACCCCGGCGTTCGATCTCCGCCTTGAGCGCCGCCACGCGGTCGAGCGACTCATAAATGAATTTCTGCCCGCCGAAACCGGCGAATACCGACATGATCAGGAAATAATCGGCCTTGCCGATGAAGGGATACAGCTTGGACACCGGCACGTCCGGGTTGATGGCCACGCCGGCCTTCATCCCCAGCGCGTGCAGCTGCCCGATGTAGCGGGACGTCTTGCGGACCGCCGCCTCCCAGTGGAAGGAGCACATCTGCACGCCGTCCTTGGCGAGTTTCTCGAACCAGCGCTCCGGGTGCACCACCATCAGGTGCGCGTCCATCGGGGCCGTCGCGATCTTCGCGACCTGGTCGATGACCGAGAATCCGAACGAGATGTTGGGCACGAGCGTGCCGTCCATCACGTCGAGGTGGATGACGTCGCCGCAGCGGTTCACCAACTGGATATCCTTCTCCAGGTGGAGAAAGTCGGCCGCCAGGATAGAGGGGGCAATCTGTAGCATAGGGATTTGCTTTTAGCGGGAAGCGGGAACGAGCATCGATTCGATGTCCGTGACATATTTCTTGAACACCTTGTCCGTCGCCATCAGGTCGGAGACCGTGGTGCAGGCGTGCAGGACGGTGGCGTGGTCCTTGCCGCCGATCTCCTGTCCGATCGTGGCGAGCGAACAGTTGCTGATGAGGTTGCGGCTCAGGAACATCGCGATCTGGCGGGCCTGGACGATCTGGCGCTTGCGCGACTTGGAGAGCAGGTCCTCGCGGCTGATGTTGAAATACTCGCACACGGAACGCTGCACCTTCTCGATGTCGAGGTCGGCCTTCTCCTCGCCCACGAGGTTCTCCGTGATGGCGGTGGCCAGCTCGAGCATCGAGCGGCTGCGGTCCACGGAAGCGTGGGCGATCAGGGAGATCAGCGATCCCTCGAGCTCGCGGAAGTTGGTCTTGACGCGCGTGGCCAGGAAGTCGAGGACCTCCTCGGGAATCTGCACGCCCTCGCGCTCGGCGCGCGAACGGAGCATCTGCAGACGCGTCTTGTAGTCCGGGTGCGTCAGCTGCACGGAGAGGCCCCACTTGAAGCGGGAGAGCAGGCGCTCCTCGAAGTTCTGCAGGTCCACCGGAGCCCGGTCGGACGTGAAGATGAGCTGCTTGCCGCTCTGGTGCAGGTAGTTGAAGATGTTGAAGAAGGCGTTCTGGCAGCCGGGGCCCATCAGGTCCTGGATGTCGTCCACGATCAGCACATCCAACTTCATATAGTAAGCCATGAAATCCGTGAGCTTGTTGAGCACGGACACGGCGTGCATATAGGTCGTCTTGAATTCGTTGCCCGTCACGTAGAGGACTACCTGGTCGGGGAAACGCTCCTTGATGGCGATGCCGATGGCCTGCGCCAGGTGCGTCTTGCCCAGACCCGGGCCGCCGAAGATGAAGAGCGGGTTGAAGACCGTCTTGCCGGGAGCGGCGGCGATGTTCTGGCCGGCCGTCACGCCCATCTTGTTGCAGTCCCCTTCCACGAGGTTGGCGAAGCAATAGACGGGATTGAGCCGCGGGTCGATCTGGACCTTGTGCAGGCCGGGATAGATGAACGGGCTCGGGTTGCCGCTGGGATTGGTCGTGATGGTCACCTGGGGGTTGGTCGGGGCGACGGCGCGCTGGCCGGAGAAACGCATCTCGGGCTGGTTGGTCACCGGGCGTACCATATAAGAAAGCTGGGCGTCCTCACCGACGACGCGCTTGAGCGTCTTGCGCAGCACATCGAGGAACGCGGACTCGACATATTCCTGGAAGAAGAGCGAGGGGACCTCGACGGTCAGCTTGGAATCCGAGAAAGCCACCGCCCGGATCGGGCGAAACCACACCTTGAACTGCTGCGGCTCAACGATCTGCTCAATGATGTGCAGACAGTTGTTCCATATTTCGATGTGTCTTTCTTGTGATTCCATAGGTGGGGAGCAAAAAACAGACCGGAGGTTTTCAACCGGACTGCATTGCAAAGATGGAGGAAAAAAAAGTGAAAAAAAGTTTTTTTCGATATTGCTTTTTAAGTTTTTTTGTCTTAAAATTTAGATAAACGGGGTGCAGGGCCCCACTTTTCTAATTATCGGCAAATCAACCATTTACAACAAGTCAAAAAGCAATAAGTAGCGCAAGTTTACGGCATTTAGCTATTTAGAAAATCTCTAAATTATAACAAATGCGTTTTTCCGCGAAGCAATCGTTTCTGAACGGAAAAAAAACGATTTTGGCCCGAAATCTTACTCGATGCGCGTCACCGTATTTCCGACGATTTTGACCAGATAGGCCTCCGGATATTTCTTGCGGATGGCGGGAAGATGCTTGCGCGCCTCGGCGGCGGACTTGCCCACCCCGATGCAATACTTATATAATTTAACGCCCGGGACGATCTTCGGCGTGTAGCCCATGAATTCCCGGGCCTTCGGGTCCAGTTTGCGGGCGACCGCGAAGATCTGCACGGCGTAGCAGACGTCGTCGTCCGACGACGCGGCCGGCTTCTTCTCCTCCTTCGCCTGTCCTTTCCCCTGCTCCTCCGGCGCCGGCTGCACGG
>Ga0265298_10000881_pt1 | contig 44671 bp, 55 predicted proteins | sample AusTroGonzalo_MG_3_FD_193486 | JGI IMG/M metagenome (GOLD analysis project Ga0265298, IMG submission 193486) | Bovine rumen microbial communities from tropical cattle in Woodstock, Queensland, Australia - Gonzalo_01 | ecosystem: Host-associated > Mammals > Digestive system > Stomach > Rumen ... | reverse complement strand
CCCCCCCCCTACAAATCTGTTCGTCTTCGCGCCCTTCCATTCGCTTGACCTCGGAGTCGGTATCAGCGATGTAAACGCCTTCCGATATCCCATCAGCCATTCCAGCAGTTCCGGATTCGTCTTCCCGCCGTTCCCGGCTACAAAGCTCCGATATTCCTCTTGCGTTATCATCCCCCTGGACAACATCCGCTTCATGATGTTCATTGCCCCTGTTCCACCACAGACATGGCCGTGTACCGGCGTGGGCCACAATACAGACCCGGTCTCTTCTGTGCGGGGCATCGACACCGCAAGCTGGAATAATAAATGGTTGAGCTTCGTATCCTTCACCTTCCAGGTCAGATAGCACCGCGTCGAGTGCCAAATTGACGATTCCAGGCACATTCTCACCAATGATCCAAGTGGGCCTGATTTCTCGAATAACGCGGAGCATTTCCGGCCAGAGGTAACGGTCATCATCTTCGCCCTTTCGCTTCCCGGCAAGAGAGAAAGGCTGACAGGGGAACCCACCGGAAATAATGTCAACTGTTCGTAGGCCGGTCCTCTCATAAAAGCTCTCCCCTGTGAGCGTCCGTATATCCCGCCATCTCGGAACATCAGGCCAATGTTTTTCAAGCACCTTCGTTTGGAAGTCTGCCCATTCACATTGACCGACCGTCTTGATGCCTGCCATCTCGGCAGCGATATCAAGACCGCCGATTCCGGAAAACAGGGATAAATGCGTCAGGCTCATATTTCCCCTTTCGTTTAATCGTCTACAGTTGTTGACTTCTGCGGCAAATAAAAAACCGCTATGTCCATAATTGAGCAGCCAAGGATACTTGACATCTCGTCAAGCTCGGCAAGGCTTGGAACGCGCTTGCCGTTTGTGATCTTCCAAAGCCGTTGCCTTGACCAACCAAGAGCTTTGGCCAGTTGAGATTCATTCTCAAATTTGGAATGTATGATACTGCTCAATCCAAGGATTTTTGCCATCATTCCTTCTCTCCTTTCCTCGTTTTTTGTCTACAGTTGTTGACATAGAAAATATATCATAATCCCACATCGTTGTCAACAGATTTATGATAAAAATAATTTCTACCACTATATATAGTGTTGCAATTGTTGACAAAAACAGTTATGATTAAAGCAAGAACAAGTAAGAAAGGGTTTTGATCATGGCTCTTAAATTTGGCAACCAAATGAAAGCGATCCGTGAAAAAAACAATTGGACGCTTGAAGAAATGGCGGCAAAGCTTGGAACAACCAAGCAAGCTTTGAGCAAATACGAACGCGGCGAAAGAACACCGAAGGTAACACTTGCAGCACAATTCGCAGATAAACTCGGCGTGGATCTTCGCGTTCTTGTGGGAGAAGAAGAGACAACAATGGAGCTTCACGATCCTGTCGAATCAGAGGATTATGATCGCCTTGAAGCGTTGCATCAGGACAAGCGTCTCCGGATGCTGTTTGACAGGTCGAGGAAAATGTCAGACGCGGACAAAGATAAGATGATACAGATTGCAAACGTAATCCTTGGGGAGCTTTATCCGGATGATTAATATTTTGAACATTGTCATTCATACAATATCATTGGGGTGAAGACAATGTATGATCCATTCAGCAAACCTGATCACTATAGTGTTGTTCTTTCTAATCTTCCGACAAGCATCAAGGGATTTGTGTATTTGGACAGCGATGGAAATCCTGTGATTGTTCTGAACGCAAATCTTACAAGGGAACAAAACAGACGGACCTATGAACATGAGAAAAAGCACATCGCAAGTGGAGACATGATAAATCCAAACTACATCGAATACGAAAGTGATGAAGAATGAAAAAAGACAGCCGCCGGTCCAGGGCAAACGGCACCGGATCGGTCTACTATGATTCGCGGTCGAAGAAGTGGATCGCGCAGATTGTCATCGGAAAGACCTTCACACCGGACATGAAGCTTCGGTTCGCCTACAAGCGCAAGTCCTTTGCGAAGAAGACAGACGCGCTGAAGGCCATCTCCAGCATGACAACAGAGGATGCAAAACCATCCTTCACGCTGTCTTACTACTACAATGCCTTCATGAACGGAAAAGGCAACACCCTGTCCCATGACAAACAGGTGGCCTACAGAATCGCCTACAATAGGCTTAAATCGCTTCACAGCGTTCAGGTGAAGGATTGACTATCGCTGGCCTGCAAGCGGTTTTGCAGGGCGTATGCGGCTCCTATTACCCAGCCAGGGATGCCCGCGCCATTCTGAATGCCATCTTCAAGCTGGCGGCTGCCGATGACCGGACAATCAACCCGGCCCTTCCGTCCTTCCTCGTCCTTCCTAAACTTCAGGAAACACAGGTCGAACCGTTCACAGAGGAAGAGCAGCTTCAGCTTTGGTTCAGCTATGAATCCGGAAAAGGGAACGCAGCCATCCCCCTGATCATGATCTACACCGGCATGATGACCGGGGAAATGCGGAAACTCACAAAGGACATGATCCACCTTGAGGAAAAGGAAATCATCGGTGCAGGTCTGAAAACGAAAGAACGCAAAAAAAAGGCCGTCCTGCTTCCGGACGACATCATCCCTGTGCTTGAGGATGTCATGCTGAAAGCAGAAACGGACCTTCTGTTCCCCTACTCGGAGAATGTCTTCTACAATCTTTACTATGAAGCGCTGAAGGAAGCCGGGATCACCCGGCACCTCACACCCTATTCATGCCGTCACACAACAGCGACGGTGCTGGCCGTCCATGAGAATGTCGCCCCGCAGACACTCCAGCGGGTCATGCGATGGAAGTCAACGCGCATGATGGACCGCTATGTCACACCCAGCGATCAGGATGCCAGGAAGGCCGTAAACAAGATTTAACTACTACTCGTTTACTACTCGTTTATCGGCTGGAAGCCTTGATTTTCCTACATTCGCAATCCCCTGCTAAGGGAGTAGTGTCAGTGATGGCAGCCCGGGTTCAAATCCCGGCTTCTCCGCTTCAAACCCGCGATCTGTAAGGGATTGCGGGTTTTCTCTTTGCCGACTCGTTGCCGTCCGTTATGGTCTATTATCCATTTCTACTACTCGTTCTACTACTCGTTAACATTCCGTTGCCGTTGCAACGAAAGGCCAAAAAAAGGGACTCCCCTGGCGGGGAGCCATTGCCATAAAATGGAAAAATGCCCCGGATTTCTCCGGGGCGGTCGGTTAGGTTTCGTTATCAACAGCGTTCTGCCATTTCATGAAGTCGGTATCATCTACCAGGCCGGTATACTCCAAGGCTTCCTCGATCTCTGCCATCTTGACTTGCCCTTCTTCTCCACCGCGCCGATATGCCTTCTTGTACATTTCGCGGTAGTAGTTCATGAGCTTCTGTCTGATTTCAGAGTCGGCTTCTTCTTCGTCGTCATATTCCTGACGGATGGCTTCGGCCATGTCATCATAGGTACTGTAGTCACCTGTGTTCAGAGCTTTGACCATCTCGGATTCATAACCGGTCAGCTTGCTGTCTTTCGCAATTTGGGCAACGGTCTTATCCTCGATCTCAAAGTCAGAAGTCACAGCGTTCTTGCCTACCTTGTCGGCATGGCTCCAGATGTCTTTGATCATCTGTACCCTGGCGGCATCTGTTGCATTCTGATAGGTTTCGCTGTTCAGCAGTTCGGTCAGTTCGTTCTTAGCGGTCTGGCCACGGACCTTCTTGTACTCGTCCCATTGCTTGTCAGTCAGGACGATCTCACGCTTCACCTTGTCTTTGGTGAAAGTGATCTTCTTGTCCGGGTCTTCATCCGGGATCATCTTATTGTCGCCGGTCACATCATACAGACGGGCCATCTCATTGATGATCGGATCGTTCTCTACCTTGTTGAAATATCCGGGAGAGATGAAGTTTTCAATCAACCGTTCAGCGAAATCGCTGGTCTTCTCTTTACCCCAAATATTCCTGGCTGCAATGTTTTCTTTGCTGTAGAACGGAATCTTGTTCTGCGCTTGCTCGTGAGTGTACAGCGCGTTGCTGACAAGACCCTTCTTATCGCCTTCAACAAAGGATTTCCTCTGCGTATCATCAAAGAATGTCCTTGTGATAGCACCAAGAACAGAAGGAACATAGCTGCCTGCATAGTTCAGCGCAAGCTTGGAACCGATCTGCTCAATCGGATTCGTCTGATCATAAGAGTTGGTCTTCAGCAGAGAATTCACGCCGTCCAGCATCGACAGGTTGAAGACAGGCTCAGTAATACCGCCCATGGCATTCAGTACATCTTCAATATCCAGGTTCTCCTTGTCAACCTGATCGCGGATCGCCGCGCCGACAAAGAACGGCATACACATCGGAGCTGCCCAGTCAATCGTCATGGAGACATCGGTACCAAACAGCTTAATGGAATATTCCTGCCCGCCCTTTGCTTTCTCAAACTTGTCATCATCGTCATCCAGGCTGCAAGTGACAGCACCGGTTCCTGCAAGCAGGAAGCCAAGAGCCATGATGCCTGTGCCGGTCAGGCCGGAACAAATCTGATCGATAACCTGGTTCGGAGAGACAGCCTTGTCAGGCATTACCGGAGCGGTCTCCGTCTTGCCAGCTTCATAATCCTCAAGCTGCTGCTGATACTGGGTGTACTCGTTCATGTGGAACATCAGGTTCTTCAGACCCTTGGCAATACCAATAGGACTGTACTCGATGCCACGACGCAGGATGTTGATAGGCGTTTTCTTGAAAGGAAGTGCGGCATCCACAACGAATCCAAGCGCACCGCCCTGCTTGCTGATTTTGTTCAGCGCGTCAGCGGTCTTGCTGAAGTCGCGGTAGGTCGCCTTTTGCGCTTCTTCGACAGCGTATTCCCTGCCCTTTGCGAGAAGCTGGTGATCGTTCTTCACATCTTCAACGGTGTAGCCGTTTGCCTGCATCCAGCCGCCAAGAGCGCGGCGGTAATGTCCCTTCAGGAAGAGCCAGTCTTCCTTCTCCAGGAAATCACCATTGATCTTCGACAGGCCCTTCTGCTGCCGTCCAACGAGCGATCCGGATTCATTATACTTTGCTTCTCCGGTCAGGACATCTTTCATTGCGACAGCATCCTGACGAGCGAACTCGCGGATCGACTTGTTCAGGATCGGAGCCAGCGTCTTTGTCCGTTTGCCCTTTTCCAGCGTCATAGCTTCAGCAATCGCAGACAGCTTGTTCTTTATGCCGATGGCAGGAACAAACAGCGCATTGCCGACAATGTTCCGGATGTGCGTCCTGGGGTTAAACAGCATCGACAGCATACGGAAGGATGTCAGGCGGTCTTTCCAGTTCATGGGAATCTGCTTTGCCAACTCATTCAGCGCGGCATCCCTGACCTGTTTCATCTCGCTTTCCGTTTCGGCAACACCGGCAGCGCGGATCACCCAATCGGAGAATTTCAGGTTTTCAGCGACAGCATTCTTTCCTCTGCGCTGAAGCTGAAGTTTCTGATCGTCCAGCATACGCTGGAGTGTTCCGATCCTGCCTTCAGGAGTCATCAGCTTGAGCAGCTTCTGTGCCTGCAAAGCCTGGGCAACATTCGTCGCAGTCTTGTTCGTCATGTCGGCAATGAGAATCTGCGCGGATGCATCATTCCTTCCGACGGCCATGCCCATTACAACGGCCAGCTTTGCGCGGCCATCAGCGGTCTTCGATTCGCCCTTGCGGAAGGCTTCGCTGGTCACATACCGGACAGCCTTATCATAGATTGTTTCTTCGCCTTGCGTCGGAAGCTGTTTCACCCAGGAAACGGCCCGGTCGATCTGCGCTTTGTTCGTATCACGCTGATAGGCGCTGTGGTCAAGGACAAACTGTCTTGCCTGATCGGCAAGTTCGTCCATGCGCTGTGCCATGCCGGTCCCCCATGCTCTTGTGCCTTCGCCGACATCGGTCTTGTTCATCTTGTTAAGCTGTCTGCGTTTCAGGATGCCGTCCTTCACAAGCTTTTCATCATGGTCATAGACGGTGTCGCCTTCGTTTTGTAAGTAGTAGCGAATCTGTTGTTCAAGGATGTCGTCAGAAGGAAGGCTATAACGGATATCCTTTTTGCCGGTATCGAAACGTTCGCTCAAGGGAATTACGCGGCCTTGGTCATCATACGTTATCGGATCAGAACTTTTAATTTGTTCTGCACTAAAAGCGATAACAGTATCTCCTCTTCCGCGCTTCTTCAGATATTTGTCGCTGTCTGCCCACTTTGTATCCTTGTCGTTTCTGATTATTACGCCGTCATATCCAAGTTCTTTTGCACGTTCTGCAACTTCTTGTGCATTCATCGCATTATCTGGAACTCTTCCATATACTGTTGGTTTCCATTCCTGCCAAGGCGTATGCTCATTACGATAATCCGAATAACTGTTGTCAAGGATCAATGGGTTGTCAAGTTTAATGTACGCTCCAATAGTCCTGCCCTTATCATAATGTGTTGCCCACATCTGTCCTGGATTTTGATATTCGTCAGCCGTATCTTTGTTAGATGTGAAGAAAACAAATCCATCCTTGAATTCTGTAAACTCCTTGTTTGGAGTGCCGTGATATACTTTACCATAAATATATCCAGCCTTTTCAGCAGCCTCGTCCACCATCCTCTGCGCTTCGCCCATTTTCCCGCGCTCAACGGCGGCCATGTACGGAGCGTCAACGGGGAGAGAATACCTGTATTGGCTGTAATTTCCGGACCGTACAATTTTCTTCGGATTGTCTCGGAAGTCTTCTTTTTTCAGGATGGGATAGAACCATGTGGTTTCGTCCGGACCTATATCATATTGCGTTCCTTCAATCATCGCATCCTTATAGTCCTGTGTAAGCGTCTTCCCATCTGCTTCATATTTGGTAATCTCTCTTGGTTTGCCAAGCCAAACTCTTCCAAGGACATCCTTTCCAACGCCACCTTCTTTTGAAAGGCCAAGCCATTGAGTAGTAGAAAGACCTTTATTGTTCTTCCTTGTTTCGCCAAGCTTTTCGCCATCGAGCATTTTAGCAATAAAGTCAACAGTTTCTCCGGTTTCTTTCTTGCCATCACGCACAACGATAGCATTCTGTTCCCCTTCAGGGAGAGAATACTTCAACCTTGTTTCATCAAGCGGATGACTCGCTTTGTATTCTTCGACAAACCGGTCAACAATCGGCTGGGCAACAGGAAGAGAATCGGCACCGCCTTTGTATTCATTCAGAACACGAATCGCCTGGTCCATGTTGACATTCGGCGTAACAGTTTGCTGTTCAGCACCGTTGCCTTCATTGTCATACATCTTGAAGTCGATAAGTAGTTTCCAATACCCGTCCGTGCTTCCGTCAGGCTGAAGTGCAAAGCTTCCGTCTCCTTTGTCTACAAGAAACTTGCTAAACTTCGGAACGCGTCCGTCAGCAGCGCACATGTCTAAATAGATTTGAGCATTTTCCTTACCGCTCTTGGTAAAGTCCCAATAACCGTCACGGCCTTTGCCGTTCGCTCTCTTCTGTCCGACAGGAGCGAAGTCGCGCTCGACATTCTTCATCTTCGGCTTGCCGTCTTTTGTATATCCGGTTATCTGCTTCTCGCGCTGATCGTTCTCATAGTTTTCGTAAGTACTCAGCGTGGGCATCCGGTCAAGTTCGTCCTGCGTCCAACCGCTCTTGTGGAAAGGAATGATAAAGTCAATCCTGTCATCAGCCATTGCAGCAAGAATATGCGCGTCGTTCATGCCAACGAGGATCGTACCGACATTCTTTCCATACCGTTCACGCAGACGCATGGCTTCTTCAAAGTCCATGCCTTCCGTTGAACTGAACACAAGCTGTCCGTTTTCATCAAGGCCGGTGCCTTCACCAATCAGAGAAAGATTGATTTTGATTCCGGTATCACCAAATACCCAGGCAAAGTTAGGCACCTTGGTATACGCCTGTGCCGTAAGGTTTTCAGCCGCCATGTCCAGCACGGCCTGCATCATATCAATCAGATGCGGAGTTTCAAAATCGCTGAAGCTCTGTACGCGCAGACCACCGATATCAATAACGCCCTGCTTTTCTTTCGCAGACATCTTTCTGATATCGCCGCGATAGTCAGTACGAAGCTGAACGACCTTCGGATTGTTGAACATCTTCTTGCTCATCGCAGTATTGAAATCCTTGTATGCCTGCGGATGAGCCTTCCTCAATTCTTCAAGTCCGTCTGTTGTTGTAAGTTCTTCAATTGTCGGCTTGTATTCTCCGGTGTATCCGTCTATGAATTCCTGGGCATACTTACCAAGGTTCCTTCTGCGGCTCTCAACATAACAAATATCACACGGAGCTTCATAGCCGGATTCCTTCATCATGTTCATCAGGCCAATCAAGTCTGTCGGCATCAAAGGAGTATTCGGCAACGCGTGTTGGATTGCATTAAACGTTCCCTGATAAAGCAGGCGCTTCGCACAGAGTGTGGAAGCATCCAACGTTTTGATATAGTCTGAGTTCGGCTTTAGCATCGTTTTCAGCGGATCAGCCTTGTAATCAAGTCTGTCGCGATCAGAAGCGATCATCGTCGCGATATCATTTACATCAGCGATCCACTTGTCAACTTGTTCCTCAGAGAATCCTTTTTTGAGAAGAGCTTCACGAACCGTCTGCTTTTCAGCATCAGTCCATGAAGACAGACTGTAGTCATAATCCGATACAACAGCACCGTCCGGAAGTTCTGATACAACAGAATCACCGTTCTCATCTGTAACAAGCGTAGTCGTTTCATCAATAGAATACTTCGTATTCCCGTTCTTTTTCTCCGCTTCCTTCAGCGCTTTCTCCAGCAGATCAACGGTCTTCCTTGCATTAGTTTTCCATTCGCCGTCAATGCCCCTGGCTTTTCGGATAAAGCTCTTGATGCTATCAATGATCCTGCGGGCGATCCTCGGTTCCTTGGACGCAAGCTGGTCAATCAGTTCCTGATTGCCATTCAGAAGCTTGCCGGTAATATCGGCTACAACTTCCTGCAAGGCATCTTCATAGCTGATCGGATTGCCATTGATATTGTTGTCCTGCTGATGCATCTTCGCCAACCGCTGATCATACAGAGCCTTCCGCGCAATAATGTCAGCAACAATCCTGCTGGTAGGCTTTCCGCTCTTCGCATCATTCAGTACGGTATCATAGTCAGCGCCATCTCCATAAGCGATCTTCAGAAGAGCATTCGCCAGGTCCTTATAAGTAGAAGACTTCTCTGCAACATGAGTAAGCTCATGGCCAAGAACAAAGAACATCGCATCGCTCAGAGAAGTATTCTGATCAATAACGATTCGATTGTTCCTTGCATCATAGTATCCATTCTGCCGTGCAACAATCCCGCCGCGAGAAGTGTCTTCCTCATCAATACGGATATCAAACTTCTTGGAAATCCGCTGAAGGACCTTGCCCCTGTTCAAGATCGCCGTGGCAGTCAGGTTGCCATTCTCGTCCCTGGCTTCCTGAGTCGGCGTTTCGGTGCTTACTTTTTTAAACATCTCCCTGACTTTTTGCTTGTCTTCTTCCGTGCCGTTTGGGAGATTCTTCTCGATAAAGTTTTCAGCTTCAGCATTCACAGCATTAGACTTTTCTTCTTCTGCGACTCTCTGCTGTTCAGCAACAACAGCCTGCTGCTCCTGCTCAACTCTCTGCTGCTCGGCAACAGCCGCCCGCTGCTGATCTTCCTGGGCAACAATCTGTTCAGCCTGCTTCCGGATGTCAGACAGCGTCTTCTGCCGGACCTTGTCGGCATTCCGGACCGCATCATCCTCACGCTGCTGTGCATTCTTCACGGATTGCTCATACTCGCGGGTAACCTTCGCCTGGTCAATAAGATCGCGCATGGCGTTTTCAGCGTCCTGTGCCATCTGCTTGTTATTCGGATTCTGCACAGACTCGGCGACCATGCTCTGCTGTTTTTCCCTGGCGGCCTTCTCAACACCGCGCTGGGTATCCAGGCTCTTCTGTGCCTTCTGCGTTTCCAGCTTCGCAAAGTCAACCTTCACCTCAGCCTGTCCGATCTTCTCGGCGGCACCGTTCGCCATGAGAACACCCATCTGCTTCGCGATCCGGTCTTCCCGGACAGCGTTCGCAACGTTCTTCATGATGTCAGGATTCTGCGCGTCCTGCTGGGCCGCTTCGGCAAGCATGGTTGCCTTGACCGCAGGCGTTGCCTTCTGATACGCATCACTCTGCACAACCTGACGGCTCTGACTCTGTTCGCCGCCAAGCGCGGCATACATAATTCCCTGCTTGATTGTGGAAGTCGCGATATCTTTATCCGTCACTTTCGCGCCAAGCAGAAGGTCCTGCAACTCACCGGACGGGTCAGCATCCTGACCAAGCACTTTGTCAATACGGACAGACGCGGCATTCGCCGTATCAGTTTCATCTTGTGTGGAGCCTTCGTCCAGCACAGCAGCGATGGCCGCGCTCTTCCCGGCCTTGTCATAGGTCTTTGCGGTTTCAAGGATTTCAAAGTCAATGGTATTCTGTTTACCTTCCCTGACTTTCGCTTCTTCTTCAGCGGTCCTTGCCTTTGCTTTCGCTTCTTCTTCAGCGGCAATCGCGGCCTTCCGTTCTTCAGCACCTTGAGGATTGTACCGCTCTTCCAGCGCATCATAATCGATCTCGCCGGGTTCATGAGCATCCTGTTTCTGCTTCTGAATCTTTTCACGCTGCTTCCGCGCTTCAGAACGCTGTTCATCGATGATTTGCTTCCGTACTTGACGGACGGTCAGTTTGTTGTCAGGATTCTGCGCGTTGAGAGTTTTCGTCATTTCTCCGTAAGACTTGAGACGATTAGCGCTAAAACTGAAAACATCAAGTCCGGGAGTCAGGTAACTGATGACAGCCGTCCGGATAACGCCAGCGATCTGATCCTTCCGGGCCATGAGCGTGGCTTCATCCTTGTCATACCCAGCCAACCGATACTGATAGACATTTTCCTGGAACTCTGAAAGCTCACCCATCAATTTTTCATCGGCGAAATTCTCGACGATATCATTGATGGATTCACCGGCCATCTCGCTGATACCGGCTTTTGTCAGCCAATGCTTCAGGAAGTCTTTGTAAGTACTCGCAGTAACATCGCTGCCAAGGCTCATGGCTTCCTGAATGTTTTCAATGGAGATAGCTTCTGTTATAGTTTCAGCGGCGAATGTCCAAAATCCAAGCCATGAAGCCTGCCAATCAGACGCGCCTTTTTCCTTCGCCCTGGAAGCTGCTTCCATTGCGGCAGACATACCCATAGGAGAAGCGCTCAAGAATTCCTTCGCCATGTTTGCAAAGGCATTACCACCAACCCAATTGAACAGCGGACCAAAGGCCATGGCGTTCGCCATACTGTCAAGGCGGTTGGAGACCATGTCATAAGCGCCCTGCATGATCTTCGACAGGACAGTATCTTCATACCCTGTCACTTCGCCGGTCTTCTCATCGATAATAGGCTTGGCAAATTTCTCCTGTATTTCCTTCGCAGATTGCTGCCTGACAGATGCTCTTGTGTTTGCAAGCAGCATATCCGGATGATAAGGACTAATCTCACTTCCGTTGACCCATGTATCAATTCTGTAAACGGTAGACAGGATAGCATTTGACGGAGCCAGCATAACAGCGCCAGCGTTTCCTTTGATAAAGCCAAGTACACCATTGCCGGTTTCCTCTGCCGCCATGGTTTCGTACTTCTCACGGTTCCTGACATTCAATACGCCATATGTTGGATCGGCAAGGAAGTTAAGGTATTCGTCGCTCTTATTGGTTCCGTTCTCTTCGTCCTTTGCTTTCAGGTAATACCATGTATTCTTCTCTTCTTCTGTCATCAGGTTGGACAAGCCAAAGCTTTTGAACACAAGGCTGTCCTTCTGAAAAGTCGTAGGCTCGTCGCTATGTTCCTGGACATACTTATAGTATTCTTCTTCGGTCATATCCTTCGTCGGAAGAGGAATACCAATAGCCGTGGTCTTATACCGATTCTCATATTCCTGGCTGCGGGCCTTTTTTGCTTCTTCTTCAAAATCGTCAGACCATTGAAGCTTGAAGTATTCATAATCCTGAACATCACGCTGAAGCTTCGCGATCCTGCGGTTCATATTGTTCCGCACATCATTGCCGATCTTGATGTTGTGCCGGTCGCAGTAGTCTATTAACCACTCAACATCCTTGATTTGTTCAAGGATTTCTTCATGCTCTGCGGCGGCATAGTCAAGGACGGTCTGTTTATCTTCACCATCAGCAATCATCAGAGAATACTGATAGGTAGGATTGTATTTATCCCACTTCGTCGCTTCATATTCAGAAAAGCCGGTCAGCGCGGTCAGCGCGGCATCAGCCGTCTCGACTTCCGTCGTGCTGGCTCCCATATCCTTCAGATTCTGAATATGCGCGGCCCTGCGTTCAGACAACCGTTTGAATACCGTAATGTCAGCGTCATACTGATTCTTGTAATCGCGGAGATACTGCTCGTTATCCTCGACCTGGATCTCATACTGACGCTTCAGATTCATCAGTTCCCGGTCTTCGTCCGTGATCTCCAGCTTATTTGCCGCGTTGATCTTCTCCGTCTCCTGGGCATACTTTTCCCGGAAGGCTTCGACCTGACCGCTCTTTTCAACAGCATCCCAAATCTGGGTGTCAGCGTCATACTCTTCCGGAGAATCATACAGGCCGAAGCTTGCATAGACCGGAACAGGCATATCAGATTTGTTGACATTGTCGATGCCTTCGATCTCGGACAGGTCCGGAGACAGCGTTATCCTGTACAGGTCGCCGTTGATTTCCATCGTAAAGCTGGTGTCCTGCGTTTGACCGGCAAACACTTTGTCGCCAAGCTTGGCATTGATCTCCTCGATTTGCTTCTTCGCAAAGTCAAGGTTTGCCTGCGTCTGTTCATACTTTATGGTCCGTGGATAGATATCGACGGTGCCTTCGATCCAGCCTTTTGTGATCTCTTCATTATTCTTCTGAATGATCGCTTCAGGGGATTCCTCTCCGGAAACCATCGCGTCCTTATTCGCTTTAACCGTCTGCTGGGCCTGATCGGACGCGCCACTATAACCGTTCAGCCGGGAAGACTCGCCGGGGGTTAGATCGTCTTCGATATCACCAACGGTGTCATTGACATACTGATCGGAATCCTTCTGTGCCTGTGATTGCGAAGTAAGAGACTCGGCGGCAGCGATATCCCGCTGATAAGCGCCTTCACCGTAAACGCTGTCATAGGCATCCTTCTCGGTCCCGGTATATTCCTGATCCTTGATCCGGTTCCTGCGAACAATGTCCTCGGCTTCCTGCTCGACCTGTTCTTTTGTCTTCGCGCTGCCAGCCGTTCCGTTCGCAATGTCAGGGGCGGTGCCGTTGCCGCCAAGCTCTGCCTTCTTCCTGCGGATGTAGTCAATGACATCCTGCTTCCGGTAATCGACAGCCGTACCCATCTGCACAAGATCGCTGCCGTTGTCGATGGACTCGTCCATCGCTTTCAGCATGGCGTAATCCTTGTTGCCAAGCTTAACGTCCAAATTCTTCAGAAGCCATTCTTCGGACTTGTTGCCGATGTTCTTGTCGATCCAGGCATACAGTTTATTCCGCTGTTCCTGCGCTTTCTCCGCGTTGTCAACAGACTTCGCCGCTCTGTTAAACATGGACATGGAAGTCTTGTCGCTGTCGTCAATCGTCGTCCGGAGCCTGTTCAGCGTCTGCCTGTCGATATACGGTACGTTGAAATACATACCGACTTCTTCGTCCAGCGTCATGCCGACCTGATACGGACTATAGGTTTCAGGATTCCCCCAGGCAAGCTTCGCCTGCATCTCCGGGTTTTCCACCCACTTATTCCCTTCGCCAAGGCCGTACATCGCCATGTCCTTGATGGAGTTCCCTGTGGAACCGCCGTTCCGCGCCGCCCACAAAACGCCGCGCATCTCATCATCAGAGAAATCAACCGCACGGTTCAGTTCCGTAACGGCTCCCTTGGTCTTGCCTTCATTCATCGCCTTCAGGGTGCCATACTTATTCCAGTCAATGCTGTTGATGATCTCGTCATCGGAATAGTTCCGGTCCTTGCGCGTCGCCTTATAGGTCAGTTCCTGCTTCAGCGCTTCCCATTCCTGCTCGGCCTTCTTCGTGGTCGGTTCGCTGTACTGATACTGATACAGGTTGAAAGCAACAATCTGATCAGGTGTCGCTTTCGCCGTCGGAGCCAGCGGGGTATTCGTCGTGTTGCCGTAGCGAAGAGACTGCTGCCAGGAGGTATTCTGCTGGAACCATTCATCCGTCAGGGTGTTCGTATCAATCCCGTAGGACTGGAGAACATTGACCGCCCTGTTGGTCGGCTGGGTGTACGGATTATACCAGGGAGAAGAACTGTCCTGCTGGGCCTGTGAAAAGCCAGCCATCACCTGGCTGGCCATGTTGGGGTCCTTCTGCCACATCTGATAGACGCGTCCGTAGATTTCGCTGGTCGTGGGGTATGTTCCCTTGAACCAATCGTTGTTCTGCTTCGGCTGAACATTCGCCACATTCTGCTGATACGGAGTCTTCTGAACAAAGGAATTCTGCGTCTGCTGTGGTGTAGGGATTTGCAGTTGCTTTTGCTGTTGGTTATTGTTTGTCAAAGGCATATCTATACCCCCTGGTCCGATTTATGAAAACCATTTCAACAATGTCTGATACCAATTATCACCCTGCTGCTGGGTCCCGGGATTCTGTTGCGGAGTCGTACCGCCCCTGCTCCCGCTGCTCTTGCTGGAAGACTTGGTCTTCTTCTTCATGGCGTTGTAGTCTTTCTTGGAAATGCCAGCCGCCTTCAGCAGGGAATCGGACGGAGTGCCGCCGTTCTGCGCCATGTACTGAATAAGGCCAAGAGCATACTGCTTCTCGGTGTTCGCCTGACTCTGATCAGCGATCTTCTGATTCTGCTCAAAGGTCTTCTGCCATTGTTCATCAGAAGTCTTGTCTCTCTGCTGCTGATAATTGAAAGTCTGCTGCCATTGATTGTCAGAAGTCTGATCCCTGCCAACCTGATAATTGTAGGCGCGATCTGCCTGCTGGTTCGCAATCGCATTCTGCTGCTGCTGCATATTGATCTGCTGCTGGCTCTGATTCAGGCCCTGCTGCTGATAGTAGTCACTCCAGGTGTCGCGTTCACGCTGATAGTTCTGCGCAGTCTGCCATTGATAGTTGTTCCGCAGTTCGCTGGCAAGCTGAACACCAAACTGCTGGGCGGCTTCCTCTTCCTTATCGGAGATTGTCTGCCTTGCCTTCGCCTTCTCGGTGTCAATGTTCGCCATCGTCTGAAGGTTATAGGAAGACCGGCCCATACCCCGGGCAAGCGCGGCACGGTCTGCCGCAGACTTGTTCTGCTCGTAGGCCCTGTCGGATTCCTCGCGCTGGCGCTCATAAGCACCGGCAATGGACTGACGGTATTCCTCAAGCTGTTTGTTGTACTGCTCGTCAGCATACGGATCGTAGTTCTCGACCTTCTCCGCTTCGCGCCGCGTCGCCTGCTCGACTTCCTTCAGCGGGACATTGATTGTGCTGGGAGTCGCCTGCGTCGTAGTGGCAGTCGAAGTCGTGGTCGGAGTCGTTCCGGGCGTGGTCGTTTTCGTTGTGGTCGTCTTTGTTTCGGTCGTCCCGCCGGTATCCTTCGTGCCGGTCGTCGAACCTTTCAGCTTGTCAACCGTTGTGGTATGGTTGATCTTCTTGGAGTTATCGGCGTTACCGTCAAAATTATCCAGGCCGCTGTTGTTCAGACTGGTAATCTTGTTCTTTGTTTCCTTCACGCCGGTATTGTCGGTGGAAGAAAAAGCACCGCTGATCTTGTCTGCGGTACTGCTGGTTTTCTTCGGCTTTACTTCTTCATATTTGTCCTGTGCCTTTTTCTTTTCCTTGCTGGTTCCCTGATACTGCTTCGTGAACTTCTTCTTGGGATTCACAGCACCGCCTGGACTTATTTCTTTAGCCATTGTAATCCACTCCTTATTCCTCGGTCACAATCGCGCCCGGATAATTATTTGCAATCGCAGTTGCCTGCGTTTTATCCAATCCTTTGATGCAGACCATGTAGGTCGTTTCCTTGACCGGCTCTTTATCATGCTTCGCTTCGGCCTTCAGCAGTCGGTCCCAGGTTGTCGCACCGGCAACACCGTCGGTCGTGATCTTCTGATCGTGCTGAAATTCCTTCACGGCTGCTTCCGTTGCCTTACCGAAGTCGCCATCAATGCCACAGGAACCTACGCTGTATCCCAGCTTAACCAGGATCGTCTGAAGCTTCTTCACTGCTTCGCCCTTGCTCCCGCGACGGATCGTCGGATAGGCAATCGGTTCCGGACCGGGTTCCCCGCCGTAATCGACATTCTTCAGTTCACCGTAGAATGTCCATTTGTTGGCAGACAGGTTGCTGGTGCATACCCCTGCTTCGGTATTCGCGGCTTCAATGACCTTGCCGCTCCCCACATAGAGACCGATATGATCGTGGGAGCCTTCCGTTCCGGTGAACACCGCAGTCCCCGGAAGAAGCGACTTCTTCAGGGCATCCGTCAGCTTTCCCTTCTTATTACAATACTTGTCATAGATCGAGTTGCTGCCATGGGCGATGTCGCCGCCCAGCTTCACAAAGGCCCACTTGAACAGACCGGAGCAATCGGAGACGGTATGTCCGATCCACTTTGAACCGATCCTCGCGGCATTGTAGTATTTGTCCCGCTTGGCTTCAGAATTCTTCTGCCATGATGTGCCGTACTTGCTCACCATGTAGTTGACCTTCTGCTTCTGTCGTGCTTCTGTCCACACGATGCCAGCCGTAGAGTATATGTATCCCCACTTGTGGTCGAGGGCATATTCAAACTTCTCGATCAGCGCGTTTGCATTGATCATGCTTTCATCTCCTTATAAAAAAACACCCTGACTTTCATCAGGGTGCTGGATTCAATTGACCGGAATATGAACTTGTGATACGAATAGCGAAGAAGGTCGTTTTTAAGCGTTTTCAGCCATTCTTTGTGCGGAATGAATATTTGCCCAATTCCATCTATGGAACGCAAATTCAGGGGCGTATACGGTCAATGATGCACATATAGAAAAAAGCCTGCCAACTACAATTCGCTGGCAGGCAGTTTTCTTTGGAATCATTTATCCGTTTCCTTTTCCTCTTCTTCCTCTGCTGGCTGGATCACGACAGGATTCGTACCGGCAGCGTCAACGAGACCTTCGGCGATGATGTAGGCAATGACCGTCGCACCGGCCATGATGATCCCGGTCACCTGAACAGCGGTCTGCTCGGTACCGCCAAAGGCAACGACCATCATCGCGACGAAATTGCAGACAGCCGCCCAAAACTTCCGGGATGTCAGTTTCTTCTTCCAATCAATATCCATAGTGTTCTCCTTTCATGAAGCATGGGTGATATCATTCACCTTTGTCTCCAGGACGATCACTCGCCCTTCCAGGTTGTTGTGCTTGCCGACCTTGTCCTCAAGCTGCTTCAGCCTGTAGTCCATCAGGGCGGTCTGTTTCCGGTTGCTTAAGTAGGTGCCAATCAAAGCGCACACCGCCGTAACGGCTGATGCCGCGAATGCGATCCATTCCATGATAAACACCTCACTTGTTCATATTGTTGAACGCCTGACGAATAAGGCTTCTTGTGGAAGGCTTTACCTTCTTCAGGTCTTCTTCAAGGTCTTTCGGATTCCGCTTGCTCTGTTCGGAACGAATAAGATTTCTATTGCCGACCGGACTTGCCATGCGACGCTCTTGCTTCTGATGAAATTGGCCCTTTCCAATTTCCACGACCTTGCCGTCAACCTTCTTATAGTATCTCTTTTCAGAGTTCTTCTTTTTGGGAGCAAGGGAATTGGAAGCATCATTCTTCATCTCGATACTCTCGGTGTTCCTTCTCGAAGAAACGTACCGCCGGTTGTTCTCCCGCCGTTTCTTCTGCGCTCCCCATTTCCGTTTTTCTTCTGCCGTCAGATACGGACGCGCTTCCGGGTTATCGACTTCGTACCACTTGCGCTTCTTGACTTTCGCCGGGTCAAAACCTTCATATGCCATTATTCATCGCCCCCTTCTTCCGTAACTTCTTCAACCGCCAGCTCCGGAGTGTCCCCAGTCGCGTCAACGGTCACCGCGTAGGACTTTTCGTCCTCTCCTTCCCCGGCCTTCAGGATCAGCGTCTGATCATTGATGAAGTACTTCTCGACCTCGTTCTTCGTTTCTTCACCAGCGAGACCGATGGCATCCATCATCAGCAGGACGATCTCGTCCAGCGGCTGCTGAAGGCGGTTCCATTCGTGGGTGTCCTTGGGGGACGCGGAACCGGCAGGGCCGACCTTGTACTTGTAGAACACACCGCCGTCATATACGACGATGTCGCCGACGCTGTAGGATGTGTCGGCGTTGTAGGTGCCTTTCAGTTTCATGTTGACCATCTCCTATATGTTATTAAAAGAGGTTCGTTTTCAGATACAGGACCTTAAGCTTCGGAACAGAGCTCTTGCTGGAGCTTGCGGTGTTCCTGACCCTGACGGCTGTCTCGGAGCCGCTGGCAGCAGCGTTCACAAGATCGACGGTGCAGGACGAATCACCGGGCGTGACATAAATGACAGCGGCGGCTTTGTATCCGCTCGGAGCTGCCATCGAAGTGCCTTCGTAATCCAATTCGTTGGCAAGGAAACTCTTCGTACCGCCTGCGGAAATCGTCGCACCTATACAGGTATATTCCCTGATGATCGCAATATCATCCGTCGGCGTTGCCCATGTACCGTCCTTCTTATAGAACGTGGAACCGCTTCCGGCACCCAGCGCCGAATCGACCTGGGACTTCGTCACGGAAGGCGTTGCCCAGGAACCGTCCTTCCTGTAGAAGGTCGAACCGCTCCCTGCACCAAGCGCTGAATCCACGGCAGACTTGCTGACAGGATTCGCCCAGGTCCCATCCTTTTTATAGAAGGTCGAACCACTCCCCGCCCCCAGCGCGGAATCCACATTCGACTTCGTCACGGGATTCGACGGAAGCGTTGCCGTCAGGTTCGTACCGGCAACGGAACCAATCGTCTTCGATGTCCCCCAGGCCAGCGTCACACCGGCATTGGAAACGGCGACCGTCTTCTTCTCCGCAGAGATAACGCCGTTTGCGTTCTGCGTGATCTTGCTGATGAATGCGTTTGCCGTACCGGACGCGGTCGGATCGGATACCGCAGACTGCTTCGTCTTCTTGCCGTACACCGCCGTATCAAGGGTGTCCATGTTGTCGTTGATATCCGCAATGTCAGCGGTGTCTGAATACCCTGGCTTCTTCAGATTAAGGTTTGTCGTATATTCCATGGTGTCACTCTCCTTTAAGTTACTGAACCATTGAACGACATGACAAACACATGAAGCTTGTAGCCAACGCCGTTCGCAATCTTGAACGTTCCTGTCCCGGTCGTGATCGTGAATGCGGAGGATGTACCAAACTTGGCATAGGCAACGGCACCGGCAGACGAAGAAAAGACATTGAACATCGCCTGGTTGCTGTTGTTCTCGCCTACAAGAATGAACACGCCCTTGTACGAATTGCCGACCGTAAAGGTCCGGTTGGAATTCGCCCCAATCTCAAACTCCTGAGGTTTGTCCGTCTTCCCGCCAAGCAAACTGAATATCCGGTCGAAGATTCGCTCAAGCTGTATAATCAGCGCCCTGGCTTGGCCGGTCCACCCTTCCGGAACGCGCAGCGGCTCATGCTGACGGATCATCTTCCTGTTGTCTGCCATCAGCCGTCACCTCAATCCGGATCGGTCTCAACGACCATCTGCAAACCGCCGACAATGCGCCAGGGGTTTACGTTGCCGCCTTCAACCTCAATGATCACCCGGAACTTCCGTCCGGTCCCGCTGAAGTGCAGTCTCTTCATCCGATGCTCCTTCGGTACCGCAAGCTGTTCTTCTGTCAAAGGTTTACAGGTGTAGAACTTCGTCTTCTTCTTTTTCTCCGTCTGAACGGAGATCGTGAAGGTCACCGCTTCGTTCTGCACTTCAGGCATGAAGTAGAAATCAAAGCCGCCCTTCTGAATCCGCTTGTATCCGAAGTCCATCCAGGGCGTGACCCATTTGTTCGGATTGCCGTTCGCTTCGCCAATCTTCCATGAGTCATGCCTGATCCACATCAGTTTGCCGGGAAGGTCGGATGTCGTTGCGAAGAGCTGGTCATCCGCAGGAAGGAAGGTCTCGATATAGATATCCGGATAGAACAGGATGCTCCCTTCATCCAGGTCGTACACGAGCATCGCGTTGTTTACCGTGCTGTCTCTGCGTGGATACGCGAGGTAATACCGCCGGTCAAACATCGTCGCGCACATCTGATCCAGCGCTTCAATGTTCACATCCCGCCACAGCAGTTCGACCTGGTCCTTGCCGTATGGCGATGTGTTCATTCCGTCGTACACGCAGACACCATTCCGGTCGGCCATGTATACGCGCTCACCTTCAACGGCGATTGTGTTCAGGTATTCCGTACCGGAACCATACTGTTCATTGAAGGCGAACTCACCGGGGTTTGTCCCCATTATTCGCCATATCTTGTTTTTCTTGAATGCAAGAAGCTGATCGCCGAATCTCTTCAGCGCATAGAACTTGTCGCCGTCCCAGCTCGGCTGCTGGATTTCACCGCCGCCGTCTTCAGGAATGTCCGTGTTCGCGTCCCAGTTCGTCGGCTCGTACACCGCAGAGTAGTACAGCGCGTCAGGCTCCCCTTCAGCGCCGGTCCCCCAAATCCGCTCGGCGAACCGCTCGATCACGGCGAACTTCTTCGGCGTTTCAATCTCTTCGATTGTCCACTTCGCGTCCAGCACACCGGACGGATCATCGTCATTCCGCTTGGCCCAGATTAGTTCCTTCAACGTCTCCCATGTGTACGTTGATTTCACCGTACTCCATGTCGTATCCGTGTCAGGCGGGATGACCTTGATCATGCCGTCATCGGCATTGCTCATGATCAGGATATCAATCGTGGTATCAGGTTCTTCGTCTGAGTCTGTATCAATGACGGCTTCGTAGTTCACCCAGCTCCATACATTCGACTTGAAGCTTTCTACATCCAGCGGCATATCGATCTCTGCCCAGGATTCCTCCGATCCGACCTGTTTCTGATAGAGCTTTCCACCGGCAGCACATACATACCAGCTTGCACTTCCGGGGCCGATGTACCATCTCCGATGAAAGACCGCCAGCGTTTCGATTCTGTGGTCCTCATCTCCCGGCCCGTCAAGCACAACGTTCGCCGCCTGCGGCTGGAGAACGCCGTGAATCGTCTCAACGTTCTCTGCTTCAGCCGCGAACCTCGGATCAGGATTCATCTCGATATCAGCCTGGTTCAGACCCCGGAACTCGCGCACCCAAACATCAGCGTCATAGGCGTGAAGGCTGAAATACGCCATGCTCCATCACCTCACAACGGTATGTTAATGAAGTTTCTATACTTCTTCTGTAATCCGGTCTCTTCGTCGATCCCGGCCTTCCCGCCGCCGTCGGCCAGCCTTGACAACAGGTCCATGAACTCCTGCCAATAGGCGCGTCCTCTCTGCTGTTTCTGCGGGTTTCCATTTCTGTAAACCAGCCATGTTGCCCAATCAGCGATATACCGGTGAATCCAAAACGGAATGTTCGGAACAGCGTCATCCTCTTCCAGCCGGGGATAGTCGTCAGACGGAACATGGTTGTTGTCCCACACATAGACGATCTTGTCGTAGCCTTCGTTGATGTAGTCGTTCAGATGCGGAAGGTAGTCGCCCAGGTCGTCAGCGTCGTTGTTCGTCTGATGCATGATATGTTCCTGTAGTTCCAGCAGGGTCATGGCTCTTCACCTCACAGCTTTGGATATCTCGCTTTCAGCGCGATGAAGACCGGGACCGGGACTTCCACCGGTTCTCCGCGCAGAACGCGGTAACAGGTTTCCTTCTCTTCATTCGCAATCGTAACGTGTTCGTACTGATCAACCTTCAGACCGGCAGAGCCGGAGTCCTCCAGGGCAGGCAGGAAGATTGTTACCTTCGGTCCTTTGTACCCTTCTTCCTTCGGCGCGGCCTTAATTGTCAGACCGTCATCAAAGGTCATCTCTTCATCCAGCATCTGTTCTTCAAGTTTTTTCGCAGCCATGTTCAGGCTCCTTTCTATTTTTGTATATGAAAAAACCGCCTTGCGGCGGTTATCACTTGGGATTGTTTCTGTCTTCGAGGTAGAGGACCACAACCATCTCAATGAACAACAGGAGGATGATCCCCACGACAAATCCTGTTATGAACTTGATCATTCAATCATCCCCCTGGTTCGCGTTAAAAGATTCGTTACTGCTCTGCGTCATCCATCGCAATGCTGATTGCGTTCATGACAGCAGTCTGTACTGTTACAGCATCGATCAGCTTCATGTACTGCATGATCTGGTCGAACTCTTCTCCGGTAAATTCAATGCTTACCTTTTCGTTCATTGCTTTCTCCTTTCATGATGTCCATCAATACACATCGTTACACATCAAAAGGTCACTTTTTGCAATCTTCGTATTGTGGTTCTTTTCCATCTATCAGTGAAATAACATAACGGAACGCATTTCGCATACCGACAGAATAAACATCGTCAATGTTTGTTGCTTTTAATGCTTCTTTCACTTTTTCTTCCAGTTCGTACATAATACCCTCCATATATGTCACTTTCAGTAATCAAATGCGGGTAAGGATTTGCACCTTACATGGTTCTCCAGAAGGCTGTGTGTGCTGAAACTCAGTGTGGGAGAACCTTATATCAGCGTTTGCGTCTACCTATTCCGCCACCGCATTGATTCCATTATTCCTCGTCAGCAGGAACGAAGAACCGTGCCATGCGTTCCTTGACGATCACAACGGAGTACACCTTGTCATTTCTAATATCCCGTACATTGTAAAGCGTTATCATTCCTGTTCCTCCCAACTCAATGTTTTCGTGCTACCGTCAACCACGCACTTCAGGTGATACGTGCCGTCTTCAGACGGAAGCGTGGGCAGTTCCTTCTCAAGCGCAACGTAGGTGTTCACTCCATTGTTGTGACGCACAACGTAATCGCCGTTGCTGTCAGGGCTGTTGGGCATCATCTCAAGCTTCGCCCGGAGGTTCGCACGGTAGACGGTTTCGTGTCCTACAGGGATCGCAACATCACGGGTCGGAGTGGAAGCGGTAACTCCTGCGTCCACGTATTCTTCCGTTCCGAAGTCATCCACGATCTGCGGATTCTGATACGGGTCAGCGGACTCGGTCGTGGGGGTTTCGAGTTCGTAGACAACATACACGCCGTTCATGGCGGTTTTGAAAGCTGACGCATCGGAATATGCTTCGTCATGAATATAAAACTCATACTGATATACACCCTGATTTGGACTATCGTTGCAATACCTTATCGTTTTGTCTTCACCATAATAATTGTTTGACACTCCTACACCGTCATATATATACCTTGCGCAAATCAGATTGATTGCAAATCCACGTTTATAATTTGGAGTGACGGATGCATAGAATTTATTACCTGAACTTGATTTTTCCCAAGTAAGAGAACCAAGGTCAACAAAAGCGTACTTCCTCGTTACCGTGCCATCAGATTCATACACATCCCCGTCATAGTACAGTTTGTTGTTGCTGTCGAGTTTGGGGATGCCACGCAGGGTGAGGTCGGAGTCGAGTGGGTATGCGTGTTCAGAGTAGGGTTCGTACTCCCCGTCACGTTCGCCGTCCCAATGGAGGTTGATGCAGATGTCGTGCTTATATACGTTCCCATACTCTAATGGCATGGCAAACCGCATGAAACAGGCATTTCTCGGCGTTTTGAATACACCAACCGTACAAGCAGAACCATCGTACTGCATTGCTCCGATATAGTTTTTATCGGCATCATAGAACCTTCCACGGAAAGTATTTGAAGTAATGTAATCCCGTCTGAAGTAATACTGCGTTGCAGGAATGATAGGAATATAGTTCTTTGAGCGAATAAGGCTCGGATTCGATGTGTCATTGCCTGTTGTCGCATCAATGTCACCTACTTCCCACTCCTCATCCCACGCATTGAACCCACGCAGGATGTGGCTCTTCGCTTGCACACTCTGCAATGACCCTGCATCGTAAGCGTAGTATGCCTTCGGGAACAGGTTCTTGAACCATGCTACCCCTGCCCCTGCTGTGCCTGTTTCGAGGGTGTAGATGTAGTCGGCGATGGTACTGCCGAACATCTGCGTGAGGTCGAAGACTTGCGGTTTGAATTTAATAGCAGATGTAATAACAGCGTCTTTGTAAATATACATACCGATTACATAGCAAACGCCTGTCCCCGTTGCATTATAAATCGCACCGTTTCCAAAGTCCGACTTGCTTTCAACATTATTAACAAGGTATGCACGGTAAGTCGAACCAGAACCACCACTTGGACAACCAACAAGCAGGTATTTGTGCCCACTAATAACATTTATTGTTCCATTTGATAAATAAACATTATCAGACGCACCTTGTGCAGTTGTGGAAACAGTATATGAACCGTCATTATTATCAACAATCGTAACATTATTTTCTGATTTGCTTCTTAAACCGTCATAATTCACAATCTGATTCCACGCCACCGTCCCACCGACAAGCGTGTCCACTTCTCGGTCACCAATGTCTGCGCTTCCTCCTGCTGTGCGGAAGTTGTAGGGGACTTTGTCCGTCACGCCTACAGTTGCGACCAACTGCTCGGCATCACCGACTGTCATGTCTTCGTAGTAGCCATTGATCTCGGCCTTCCTGCCGTCCAGGTCCTCGATCTCTTCGCCGACGGTCGTGATCGTCCAATGCGCAGCCGTCCATTCCTCTGCGGTCGTGATCGCGGTATTGCAGACATAATAACTTCCGTTATAAATAACATGATCACCAACGGCATACGTTGACGAGCTGGAGTAATCATCTGCAAAAGCACCCATGCCTACAGGATGCTCTTCAAGATATCCTTCAACGGCAGACGCGACTTGTGCGTCGGAAGGCTTCCCGGCAAGCGCCTTGATCAGCGCAATCGTCTTTCCGGTCTCACTCATCAGAACCACCCCCGGCTTCGATCCACTCGGCACTCACTTCGTCATAGAAGTACGCCTTGCTGGTGTCTACCTCAAAAAAGATACTGCCGGTCGCAAACCCAATAGGTTTGTTGTCGGTGCTTAAACCAAACAGTTCCACATAATGGATATCATCATTCTGCGGCTCTCTCTTCAGCCATCTCACAGCCATGGTTGTCATCTCCTTTAATTTGTTAAGCTTGATGTGCCGTCAGGGGATTGCACCCTGCATGGCCTTTCGCCACGGCATCCATAAAAGAGAGCCGCCCGCCATGCCAACGGACGGCTCGGAAAGGGAGAGGATGGGGACCGGCTGGAGGTTAACCGGCCCCCGGAAAATGTCTTAAGCGCTGACCGCGTGTTCAACACGGACGATGAAGTCGTCCTGAAGAACCGCGCAGCAGAAGTGCGGCACCTTCCAGGCCACAGTTCCGCGCTGGTTCAGAGGATCGTCGGAGCCGGAAGAACCGGGAGCCTTGACGATGATCTGAATGTTCGGCTTGCCCTTGCCGCCAAGCTTGACCATACCGAAAGCGTTCATGCCGTAGATCAGGGTCGCATGGACATCTACGGAGTTGCCGCCGCCGGTAGGCTTGATGCAGCAGGAGTTGCCGGTAGTCCAGTTATCGGTCACGCTGGCCGCAGGCTGCCACCGGAAGACGATCTTCGTCTGATTCGCGGTTCCGCTCGGATAGATGCGCTCGATGCACATCAGAGTGTTGTAGGTGCTGGAGTAGTTCACATACACCAGCTTGCCGGTCAGTTCGCGGGCCACATCTTCGGTCATCGTCTCGGCGATGGTCATGGCACGTTCGTTCCGGTCATAGGTGCCGTACATCGTCAGGGAAGCCGTGGTGCCGTACAGATAGGACTCGGTCGTGAAGACCTTCGCGTTGTCCACCTCGAAGAACTTGACATTGTAGATCGTGCCAAGCTCGTACTTCTGTACGCGCCGGTCGTTCTGATACTGCGCGACAGAGATCCAATGGCTGTCCTGGGACAGGTCATAGTAGGTATCATGGCTGATCTTCGCATGGAAGAAGCCATCGGCGAACGGCTGCGCACCCTTCTTCTTCAGGTTACGCACAGCCTTCTTCACCAGCGCGTAGGTGATCAGGTCGGTGCCGGCGATGGAAGCGCGGGCCGTCACAGCGCCGGGGAACATAACGTTCAGGCCGGCACAGATGGCATCGCGGCCAACGGTGTCGATGGAGAGCTGGGCCTGACGGTTCAGCCGGTCGGACATCGCCTGCGTCTTGCTGTCCACATGGAACAGGTCGAGTTCATCGGTGAAGCTCATGTAGCCGCCGTAAGGCTTGGTCATGACGGTGAAGGCCGTCTCGGTCAGGCTCTGCCCGTCCGGGGTAACGCCTTCGTACAGGGGTTTGGTGATGGCGGGCAGTTCGGTGTAGCGGAAGAACTTAACGTGCTTGCCGTTGTTCTTCGGCTGCTCGATCATCTGCGCGTCATTCAGGTAACCCAGGTTCGGTTCAACATTTTCAAGCGCACGGCGCTGGAGATAGGATTCCAGCAGGGTCGGCGCGATTCCGGAGGAATAAGAATAGTTCGTATTCGCATTAGGCATAGCGGTACACTCCTTTTATCTCAATGTGTAACGCGCTCCTTCCGCAATGCGTTTTTCCATGCGGCGAAACTGCTCGTCGCTCATCGTGGTGATGGCGTTGTGCGCAACGCCGCTGGCTCCATTGGGGGAGCGCATAGGTGAAGGCGGCCTTCTATTGCTCTGTTGCTCCATCATCCGGGCAACATCATAGAAGTCCATTTCGCCGTTCTTCACGGCTTCCTGGATATCGTCATCGTTCAGGAAAACATCAACGACATCCATGCCGGTCTCGTTCTTGATCGTGTCGGCCTGATGGGCCAGCATATTGATCCTTGTAGTCGTGACCGGATCGTCCTGCGGGGTTTCGTTCCGCTGGACTTGTGGCTGCGGTTCAGCCGCCTGCTGGGCAGGCTGTCCCTGACGGAGACGGACAAGCTCACGCGCTGTTTCAATGTCGGTGACCTTGCGGGTCCTGACCAGCTCCTGCGCTTCGTCTTCCATCATCTTCGCCCGGATCGGTGCCATCTGCTGCTCGAACATTGCCTGCATCCTGGCTTCCGTTTCGGCAACAGCCTTCTGCACCGCCTTGTTCACCCGCTGCTTGATCCAGCCGGGTTCAGACGGCTGTTCCTGTGCGGGCGGTTCCTCGTTCTGCTCTTCCTCGTCAGGAATAGAATCGAGGTCTTCTTCTTCGGACTCGTCCTCTTCTTCGACTTCTTCTTCAAGCGTGTCGTCCGCTTCGTCGTCGAAGTTTTCTTCGACCATGGTCTCTTCGTTTTCGTACAAAGGAATTCTCCTTTCGCGCCTGCCGTGAAAACGCGGCCTGCGTGTGTTTTATATAAACGCCGTGAAAACGCGGCGCTTACTTCTTCTTGGATTTCTTGCTGGACTTGCTGGCTCTCGGAGCGCTCAAGCTCCCGCCGCTGTACTTCCCGCTCTTGCCGTGGGAAATAGGTTCGCCGCTCTTCTTCTTGGACTTCCCGCTGATACCGGCGCTTCCGTTCAGGTTGGAGCCGCTGCTCTTTTTCACGGTCTTGCTTTGGCCGTTGAAAGCACCGGCGATCTTCTTCTTCGTGCTGGAAGAACTGGAGAATTCGCCGCTCTTCTTCTTCGGCCCATAGGGGTTATTGTTCGCCCAGCGGTTCTGCCGTTCGTAGTTCTCCTTCATCTTCCGGTTCTGTTCCCCTTCGTTGGGATTTCCGGGCAGAGAATAGGGATTGGTGTCCTGAATGGTCTTCCTCGGTTTAATGACCTTTTCTTTCCCAAGAAGGTCTTTCGTCAATGCCATCTTCACTCACTCCTTCTTTATGTAGGCAAAGCGGTTCCGGTCGGAACGCCGCTCATGTTCACCTGGCTGTTGACAATGGGATTCTCCCGGTCAAGCCCCTGCGGAACCGGCATCCCTTCAGGCCCGCCTTCACCGGCAACAGGGCCAGCAGGCCCGGTCGGATTCTTCGCCTGCCGGTTATCATTCATCGCGCTCATCTCGGCCATCGCGTTCGACGCATTCGTCGCCATGCGCTTCAGAGTGTTGTTCTCATCCTGCATCTGCTGTATCTGCTGACCCATCTGCTCAAGCTGTTGCTGAAGCTGCTGCATCTGTTCCTGATAGTGTTCATTGGAACGGATGACCGGCAGAATCTTGTCCTTTCCGTCCAGGTTCAGGATGTCAAACAGCGCAGACAACGGGAAGAACTGCTGGGCCTGCGCGGACATCGTGTAGGCTTCCATGAACATCTGATTCTGATTCGCGATCCTCTGCGGATCACGGCTGGAAACCTCGATCTGTACGGTGTACGGCGGGGGCGGGATAGCGCCCTTCATCTTTTTGCCGAAAAGCTTCTGCGTATCAACCTGAACGGCTTCCTTCCGACCGGCGATCATGACAACGCGCTTGTCATCGTAGAACTGTGCCATCAGCCAAATGATCTGCTCAACGATCTGCTTGAAACCGTACTTGAGTTGTTCGGTTCTCATGCTGGCTACTTTGCCGCCAGCCTGGATCAGAGAGTTAATGGCCTTACCGGAGACGATACCGCCTGTGGTCTCGCCGCGAGTGAATTGGTTCGCGCCGCTGTCCTGCTTCAGGTCGGTCTGCATCTGTGCCAGCGCCTGATTGATCATGCTGTTGAACGGCTGGTTCTGAAGCCATTGCAGATTTTCAGGCGTGATATTGTCGCCTTCGATGATGTCGTTCTCCCAATCAGCCAAGGCTTCCCGGTCAATACCGGAACCTTTCCGGATCAGCAGCCGTCCCTTGGAAGACATCCGAAGGTTCATGTCAATGTAGGCCGCGTACCGGTTGATGTACCGCATCATCGGAGCCAACTCATGCACAAGACCTTCACCGGCAAGGCTGCCTTCGATATGGTCATGCACATCGATGACGAAGGGATACATACCGTGAGCGTAGACATCCCGCTGGACTTCCAGCAGGGCGTTGCCTGCCGCCATCGCAACGTTGATGGTGTACCGCCTGCTCTTCGCGTCGTACTCACGCCACCAATACTCGATCATCAGCGCCCGCTTCTCATCATTGGCATGGTCGGCATCTTCCTGGCCGACGGTCATGCCGACATTGTTGTGGGTGCCGTCATCACAGCCGACAAACCGGCCTTCGTCCGGGTAATGCTCCCGGTACCAGGAAAGCGGGTGCCAGGAAACCTTCATGACCGCTCGGCAATCCTGAATGTTCTCTGCCGTGGGGTCCCACAGGAAAGCTTCCAGCGGCCAGCGCACCAGCGCGATCTCGCCCCTGCCATAGTTCATGTCGGCGTCCCAGGCGATCTGCGTCACCGCTGTGCCGGGACCGTAGAAGTCCTCGCAGCGCCGGTAGTGCATCTGCTCGAAGTCGTTGGCACAGTAGACAACGTAATGGACCATGTCCTGTAGGTCATCAGCGGCTTCCTGCATCTCTGCCGTTTCAGGCATCAGCTTCGCTTCAGGCATCGACAGCATCTGATCGGCAACGACATTGTTGATTGTCGATTTCAGCGTCTGAAGCTGAAGCGTCTTTTTCCCGGTCCTCGCCATGGTGATCGGATCGTCCTGTTCCGGGTCTTCCATGTGCAGAATCTTCCGGGTGTCTTTCGCCGCGTCATGGTACGGACGGTTCATCTGTTCAAAGATGTCGAGCCGGTCATAGATCGTATCGAGAAGGTCCTGATCTTCCTCGTCAAGCTGCTGCTCTTCGAGGATGAACTCTTCCTGTAGTTCTTTCTCTTTCTCGGTCATATGCTCACCTCATATAAAAAGCGGGGCAGGCAAAAACAAAAGGGTACAGGAGTGTTCACCCCTTTACTTTTTATTTTGCACGTCGGCCTGCCCGCGCTCTTTTTCAATCGTCAAAGGGACTAAACGGTCTGTAAACCACCGGAGCCTTTCGTACAGGCGTGACAGGATGATCCATGAAGAAGTATCGCGTCGCGTCATAGTCGTGATCCTCTGCGTCAGAATCGACATCTTCCGGTTTCTTCTGTGAGTAAGGCAACGTAGGTACTGTCCTGATCCAATTCGTACAGGTGCTGAAAATATACATCATCGGACGGCCTTCCTCATCGAAGCGCATCCGTTCATGTACTTGCATCTTACCGGGCATCCTCGCATGATCGCCCTTGTTGAAGACAACGCCCTGCCTGCGGCCCATGTAGCCGGGGGCCATCTGATCGGCAACGCTGTCGCCCCGGCTCTTGTCGAAGATGGCCGGGTCAGCAACGCGGATAATGTTCAGGTTGTCCTTGCGTTCAGGCTCTTCCCGCTCAAGGATACCGTCGGCAATCTGAATCGGTGTCAGTTCCATTCCGACATTCGCCTGCCGCGCTTTCACACCAGGCCATTCCCTGTAAAGATAGGCACGGCCCTGAAAGTCCATCGCCCACCATTGGCAGGCAAACGGCTTTGAATAGCCGTGGTCAAAACTGAAGAAACGCGGCCAGTTCAGCGGGATATCGAACGGCGCAATGACATGGGTATACAGGCGATCCTCATAATGAGCGGGATCATTGACGAATTCCTTGAAGACCTGTCCTTCAAAGGAATCCCAATCGCCGTTCAGCAGCGCCTTCCGCAAAGCTTCAGGTTTCTGCTCAAGCTCGAAGATGTAATCGTCCGTGATGAAGGGATTCTCCATCGCGAGAGCGGGGATGTATTGAGTGCGGATCTTCTTGGATTTATGCAGGGTCTCGCTGAAGATCTCCTGCTCCATGATCTCCATGTACGGCCCAGCGTCCACGAACATCTTCTTCACCCAGCCGTGTCCGATGTTGCCGGGGTTGCTGGCAGACCGGACAATCGGCACAACGCCCAGGCTCTTCTTCGCACGAAGACGGGTCTTGATGAAGTCGTAGACGACCTGTTCAAAGCTGGTCAGTTCGTCAAAGTACAGGAACTGTATTTCAATACCGCTGTACTTAAACCGGTCAGCTTCGTTCTCGCAATGCCGAAACAGAATCTTACTGCCGTTCACCAGCGAGTATTCGTGGCGGCCCGCATTGTACTTTGCCAAGCCTTCCGGATACGAAGCCTGCGCTTCCTTGATGTCCGTATCTTCCAACTCCTGGTACGTTCTCCGGAATATCGCTGCCGTTGTCCCCGGATTCTTCAGACAACGAAACAACGCATCCATGATCAAGGCTTTAGTCTTTCCCCCCACCGGCTGCACCGCCATAGAGGATTTCGTTCGCCTTGGAAGCATGAAAAATCTTCTGCTTCGCTGTTGGCTCGTAATTAATCACTATCGCTGGCATAAACCTTGACCACCCCCTTTCAAAAAACCCCCCGCCTGTTGGATGCCGGGGAGCCAAGGTATGCGCTATAGTGTGAGCGCGGAGCGGGAGTCCCAGGCACGATCTGGCCCCCCAGGGGTCGGATGACCCCCCGGTACCCCCGGGGTCGATGCTGGTCCTGCTGGCCGTCCGGCTGGCGGCGGCTGGCCCCTGCTTTTTCCGGCGGGGCCGGACCGTCTGCACCAGGTCGATGGCTCCCCCTAAATTCCAACTATTCGTAAAACCATTGTTTAGCGAATAGTTGGAAAAGCACCGCAAAGCCTTATGGCTCAATGCTTCCAGCCGATATTGCCATATTCTTCCATAGTGGATTCTGCATATCGGCTGAATATTCACCATGATTTGATGTGTTTATGCATTCTCGTCAGGACTTCCAATGTCAGGCATTCCGGTGACCTGGACCGTCAGCGCGGTTTCCTCATTCTTCACCACGCCAACACGGCCAGCCATGGTCAGGACATCGTTCGCTGCCTTATTCGCTAACCATTCAGTATCAGAGTTGATTTGGCTCCGGATTCGATTTACTGCCGTTGGAACATACCGGCGAACTACTCGCTTCAGTTCGTCCTGCCATATGGCATCAGCATCAGGACGATGTCTCCAGCGGTACATCTGCTGGAATGCTCTCTGCTTCTCTGCATTGTCACAGGTTTCCGGATCAAGATTGAACACCTTCCGCAGGATGTCGTCAGGGGATTCGCCCCTGGCTTCCATCCGGATGAAATTCTCGATCCGGGCCGTCATTGGTGCCAGCGGTCTTGCCATCGCGATCACCTCTCACTTCACCCCCGGCAGGGGCGGTCTTTCATTTGTGTTTATGGATTCCATATTCCCTGATGAATGATGAGCAGGGAACGGTGTTGGAAAGATTGATGTTTGTGGTATGTTGTGGGAAGGAAGGCTGGAATGGTGAATAAACGTTATTGGACTATGTTTTCATGGCCTGCACAACAGCTTTCTGCCTATGGCTATATTCCCCTTTTTCGGACCGTTTTTCCGGAAGGGGTTTTATCTGGTACTACATACTACAAGATATTATACTTCTATAGGGGTCCTGACGGCCTGGTTGATGGACCGGTATTGAAGCACGAAAAAAAGACCGCCTGAATGGCGGCCTGTTGGTTCGTGGTTGGTTTCGGAGTGGGTACCAAATTGGATTAATATCCTATGGTAGCAGTATAGGTTGTCAAGTGCTTGCAATGCAACAACTTTTTTTCGGAGAGGATCAGGGATCGGAGATGGATCGAACCTTCCCGGCCTTGTGTGTCCTGCGTTGCGGGCCTTTTTTGTTGGCTGAAAATTTTTTTCATTTTGGGTGTTGACAATGGGTAGCACCTGATGTAAGATAGAGCCAGCCTAAGGGTAGCACCCACACCGACCGACAGAGAGAGGAGAAAGAGCAATGTTCAAGGTTGGAGAGATCGTCAAGTACGCACCGCAGTTCTGCGGGGAAGGCGAAGAGTTCTACATCCACATGGTGAAGGAAGCGGATCGCGGTCATTACCTGATCGAGACGCTGAACAGCCTGCTGACGCTGGCTCCCACAGAGCGGGTCACCGAAGACATGATTCAGGCCGCGAAGAAGTACGAGGTCGTCCTGAACCGGAAGGCCGGGGATCGCGCCTACATCATCACCGATACGGAGAATCACAAGTTCTTCGCTGGGTACGACTTCATGGGAAGTGTTGAGTGGGTCGATGATGACGCTGACGCAAGCGAGATGGGCAAGGCCGAAGCGGAACGGATCGCCAGCGACCTGGAAGCCGCAGATTGATGAAAGGAGAATGGACCATGACAACAGAAGCGGCCAAAGCGGCCAAAGCAAAATACGACGCGAAGACGGCCCGCTATTTCAGCCTGAAGCTGAACCGGAACACGGACAAGGACATCATCGAACGGCTGGAAAAAGAGCCATCGATCCAAGGGTACCTGAAGCAATTGATCCGCGAAGACATGAAGAGGACCGGGGTTTAATCCCCGGCCTTTTTTATTTCCACTTCAGCGCCTGCCCGCAATGCCTACAGAACCGGTCCTGGTAGTCAATCGCGATACGGCAGGATGGACAAGCGAACCACCAGCAGGCAGACGAAGAGTCCATATCCTCGCCCCGGATCGGTTCGACCGGGGCCATTCCCTTGAGCATATAGATCAGGTCGAAAATGGCCGGTCTTCTGACCTCTGCATAGATGTTTCCGTCGATTTCGGAATTGTCCAGCGCCTTTTGCAGGGTTTCAATCATCTTCTCCCTGTCAGACATTCACTTCACCGACCTTTCTCCAGCTTTTCCGCTTTCGTTACAGAATCATGATGCAACCAATCAATTACCGCATCGCCAACTGTTGTGCTTGAAACCGAATAAGGGACACCATTTCCACAGCAATAACACATTGGAGTTGTTGGCGAATAAACCCGTTTGCAAATAGGACATTGCCACCCCTGCGGTGCAAAATCAACGATATGCCATTCGCTCATTTCCACTTCACAGACCTTCCTGTTCTAATGGGTACATTCTCTGTGGTTTATCTGTATCCATGATGATTATTCCCTTTGGCAGTTTCTTTTCTACTTCTTCAATTTCATGCAGATATTTGCTTGAATAAACGTATGTCACCGTTAAACCGTATCCGTCTGTTGTCGGTGGATTCCATTTCCATGATTGCGTTATTTTCATTCACTTCACCGACCTTCCTTTGGGAACTCTGGCAGTTTTGCCCAATGAGTAACGGTTGTCCTTTCAAAGTACCCAACTTCATCGTCCGGTTCGTACCACCCCGGTCTGTTTTCTGTATCAAAAATATATTCGTCTATTTCGTGCAGATTGTGAGAAAAACGCACAACACCCATGCCTTTATAATCAAAGAAAGTGTACACAACAAGATATTGCCCATCTTTTCCCGGAAGTTTATCTTTGACATTTATCCATTCAACCGCTTCCTGCTCTCGCAGAATGGCAAGGGCATCTGTCCTCAATTCTGTCATGCACTCTTCAAGTGTTATTCCGGGTTGATAATACGGGCAATCATGGCATTGCGTTTCGTACTCTTCAGAACTCATTGGCAACCAACATTGCCATATCCCTTTCTTGACCTTCTCCCGGTCAGGCATCGTTACACTTCCCTTCTCCAAACCAATAGTCATAACACATTTGTTGTGCTTCATCCAGCGGCATAGGACCATGCTTTTCGATAAAAAGTCCTCGATTGTTAGGAAGATAGAATGATATCTTATCCAAATCGGCACCCATCTCAATCAGTTTTGCCCTGGAAGATTCAAAGTATGCGGCAATATCATAAGTTGTTGGCCTTCCCTTTGTGCTCAAAAACCATTCTTCAGGCTTTGTGCTGTCTTCTTTATCGCCAATCCTTACAACCGTGTATTTGTTTGTTACGAGAAAATCACGCTCTTCTCCGTTAAACATTTTTACGATATACCGTATTTTATCGTCCTGTTCGATTGCTTCGATAGTTGCCACGTTTCCTTCGAACACCACACCGTGCTTGCAATTACAGATTTTTACTCGCATCTCGCATCACCTTTCCAAATTCCAGCAGCGCCCATCCATGCGCTCTGTAGACGCTGTTCCTGTCTGTGTAGTTCATCTCATCGCTCACGGACCGGAATGACATCCCGCACAAATACCGAAGCGTCAGCAACCGACGATAGTTTTCCTGCGGCACCTTCTCGATCAGTTTTTCTGCATCGCTCACAATCGCCGTATACGCCCCTAAATTCGCGTTCAAGGCATTCAGGGTATCAACGATGCCTACTGCCGCCGTCTCGACGGTGGAAGACCCCTTGGAATGCGTTACAGGGGTATTCGTCATATTCCCCGGCGATCCCATTCCCATTTCCCGGTAGTGACGGAGCCGCGCCTGGATGGTTTTGATCTCGCGTTCAGCGCGGGAGACCCGCATCAGGTATTCCTTTGCCGTCATCCTTACACCCCCAGGAATTCATAGTAGACGAATCCGGCAGAAGTGACGCACCATTCCGCGAAGAAGTAAACCGTCACTTCATCCCCTGGCTGGAGCCAGCACCGGCGCTTCCCATTGACCGTCCGTCTCGCCTTCACCCGACCCCTTGCTTCGATCACCCTGCGTTCATTCGCCCGGACCGGCTGGTCGTGGACGATGTAGCCAAGACTGATCCAGCCTTCACCGCCTTCGATAGTCGCATAGATGTGCAGGAAACCGGTCTTCTGCTTTCCGTCCGTCAGGAAACCGTCTCCTGGATCAGCGAATCCGATGACCTCACTCCTCCCGGACGGCCTGCTCCGGATGTTCACCGTCGATCCCGGCTGGCAAACCACCCACACCATTTCCTCTTCCGCTCTCGCTGCCGGCGCCGTCATCACCAGCAGGATCAGCAGAATCGTCGCGCACAAAAACCATCCTCGTTTCGTCATAGCTTCCAACCCCCTTCAGATTCATTGCCAGCATCCATTCATCGCAACCGGTCCCCTTGGCTTTAAGCTGACATTCGTTCCTGTCCTCGCACCATTCGCAGGCGCTTCTCCCCCGGATCATGCTCTCGATCACCTGGTTGTAGGCTCGAATGTCATCAACGCACCGGCGAATGTAGTCTTCCTGTTCCTCAATCTTCGCTGCCGCCAGCTTCAGACTCTGCTTTGCGTTCATGTTTTCTCTCTCCAATTCCCTGATTTTTCGTTTGAGGTAGCACTTCGTCATGCTCTCTCTCCTTCTCGATTTTCTTCGTCCAATACAGGACGCTGCGCGGATCGATCCCCAGCAGGGCGGCGATCTCCTTGTTCGTCAGGCCGTCAGCCATGGCCAGCCTGATCCGGTCGCCCCGGCTCAATCCGGACCCCTTGCCCTTCTTCTCATGTTCCCGGAAGCACTTGTAAGAGCAGAATACCGTCGCGCCTTCGCCGTATCCTTTCCGGTAGACCCAGTCCGGATAGATGATGAATATCTTTCCGCAGACATGGCATTGCCGTTCTTTCCCGGCCAAACCTAACAACGACATCAGGCCAACCCCCTTTCCTTCAGAATCTCCCGCCAGCCATCGACCGGCGCGTCCTTGTAGTCATCCCACAGGCCGTTCTGCTTGCAGAGCCGTTCCATGATCCGTTGCTCCGTCCGGTCCATGGCCTGCTGCTGGATTCCGGAATAGTCGCGTTGTTCATAGTCGCCAGCGCTGTTTCTCTTGACCGGGGCCGGTGTTGGCTTCGCTGGAGCCGGTGCCGTGATCTCATCTTCCCACCGCCTGCCGTTCAGCCAGGTCGCCGGGAGCGGGATATATCGCCCGCCGTCCCGTGTCCATTGATCGCTGGTTGTCCATTTCCGGAGACCGTACATGATGTCGGCCATCAGCGGTGGAGCGATCTTAAGCTTTCTCCATGCAGCCAGCGCGTTCTTTTTCGCTTCCTTCCGTGGATACGCTTCCCAAAATTCTGTGAACCAGGGATCGTCCCCCGCGCCGGGAGCGTCAGCGACCGGACAAGAGATATTCATTGTTCCCTTGTTATAAATATCATTGTTATTATTGTTATATTGTTGTCGTTTGCTTGTCATCGAGCTTGTCATCAGCTTGTCATCAGCTTGTCGTTTGCTTGTCATCGACCTTGTCATTTGCTTGTCAATGACCTTGTCATCCGTCTGATACTCATCGTACTTGACGATAGTAATTACGCGGTATCGCGGGAACGACTTGCTTGTCACTTCGCCTGTCATCTTCAGGTGTTCAAGGCTGACGCGAACTTGACGCACCGATAACCCGGTCTGTTCCGACAACCCTGTCAAACTCGTGACGACCTGTCCGCGACGGATCGTCTGTCCTTCAAACTGTCCGTCCGTGAAGTTGGCCGTCAGCAGAAGGTGAAGGAACAGCACCTTCGTATTGATGTTCCGGTACCATTCCCAATCGAGAATCTGCCTGTGAAGGGTTATAAACCCGCCTGCCTTCCCCATCTTTACACCTTCCTGTATCTCATGTACCTGACCTTCTCGCCGTACCGGTTCTTGTCGTTGACAGGTTCGTGTTTGAATTGATACCCGGCCTTCTCCAGGTCGTTGATCCTGGCCGCCAGCCGCATAACACCGCAGTAGTTCAGGGCCTGCATAGGATTGATCGTCCCGTACCGGTTCACGAAGTCGATGATTCGTTTGCATTGATTGGACAACATCAGCCAGCCGCCCCCTTCTTGCCTGTGCCGTACAGGTCGTCGATGATCGCGCCCAGCTTCGCATTGACCAGCTTCATCTGCTCGATCAGGATGTCGATCTTCGTCTCCATGTAGTGCGTGGCGGTGATCTGAACGCTCTGCCTATGCTCCACAACCTGGACAGGCTTTTCCTGCTCGACAAGTTTCACGGCGGGAACCGCGCCGACATCGCTGGCGGCCTTCTCGGCAGCCTTCTTCTTCGCTTCAATGGCCTTGCGCTTTGTCTGAGAACGCTCATACATGGCCGCTTTGTAGTCATCATAGGTTTCCGCATTCCAAATCATGTTCGCAACGTTCTTGCTGATTTTCAGGTGATCCGCGATCTCCTGCCTGGTGCAACCGCTTTCCTGAAGGACCTTTGCCGCGTCGAAAAGGCGCGGAGTGACTTTGCCATTGTTATACTTTTCCATTACTTTCGTTCCCCTTTCAGATATTCGATCAGTACTTTGCCGGTAGATCGTCCGTCAACGAATCTGAACCGTACACCGTATTTTTCCTGCATGGTTATCATGGCCTTCCTCAACTTCGCAGGATCAAACTTGTGTCGCGGAAGGCCGTCCCGGCCAATGGGAGACCTCCAGTAATCAAGTCTCCCATGGGGCAGGACTTCTTCGATCAGGAAGATCAGTTGAACGCCGCACCGCTGTGCCGTCTCGCATTGGTGCCTTGTGCGCTCATGGCCTTGGAAAATGTCCATCGCGATTTCAGGCACACCGTACTTGGTATCGACGCTGATGTCTCCCTTGATCCCGCCTTCACCGGCCAGCATATAATCTCCGATCAAAAGCTTTGTTCTGATGATCTCTATCCCGGCCTGCTGGCAGTAAAGGTGGATGTTCTTGTGCTTCCCCGGCTGCTGCCGCGAATCCTCGAGCAGGACCATTAGAACGGCACAGACTCATCGTCCACAACCGCGAAGCCGGTCTGCTGGTCGATGGGCGGGTCATAGGACGCGTCCGACCTGGGAGCCATGGGAAGCATCTGTTTGACGATCCCCTTCCGGACATCATCCGCGATCTCCAACCTGGCGATCTTCGTGAAGTTCGATCCGTTGTAGGTCCCCTGCTGGACGCTGATACCGACCGTCAGGCCCTTCAGGCCGTTCTCTTCCCAGTCCCAGCGGTAGCCGCTGTTGCTGTTCTCGATCCTGTAGATCGCATCGTTGAAGCGTTTCAGGTCGGATTCCGGGTACATCGCCCGCTTGTTATCAGGATTCGGAATCCTGATCCGGAAGTCGCCCTTGTACTTGGCCGGGTACTTCGTCTTTTCGTTCTTCGTGTCGTGCATATACCGTTTCGTGTAGTAACCTTCGTACTCACCTTCGGCGATGTCCAGCCGCAGAATCAGCGTCTGATCCGGTTCATGGCCTTCGATCTTCACCGCCTTGATCGTCGCGACATAGGCTCCCGGTGGAAGCTGCTCATAGGCTTTGCCGCTTGCTTCGCTCTTGAATCCATCAAATGCTTTCATGTTCGTTCTCTCCTTTTTGCTCTTTATTTATCTGCCCTGGCGGGCCGATTAACGATTGAATTGTTGCCTTTAAGTGTCTTTCTGTTTTCCTTTTCTGCAATAATCGTCTGCGTCTTGAAGCAATCGTTCAAGTGCATATATGTGTAGTTGGTTCTTGTTTATTTCCTGTTCTATTTGCAACCTCATGTCTGCATTTGTTTTCTTTAGAGTTTCAATTTCTTTCTCAATGACTTTTTTAATATTCATATCAATTTTCATTTTCAATCTCCTGCGTTAAAGCGTCATTGTTGCCTTTAAATTAGATTGTCCCGTCTAACTTCATAAAGCACATCCAATGTGTGTTCATCTTTTTTCCTGACCTGTGACCGAACAGCGGTTCCTGTCCGATTGCTTTGATCACATCCCTTGTGCTGATCGAAATGTCCGACCACTTGAACACCAGCACTCCGTCCGGTTTCAGCACTCTCATGCACTCATGGAATCCGTCATGTATGAGATCTCGCCATCCATCGTCAAGCGTTCCGTAGGATTTACGCATCCAGCTGTTCTCTCCGAGATTCATAATGTGCGGTGGATCGAACACAACAAGGGAAAACGATTCATCCTCAAACGGAAGATCCGTGAAGTCGCATTGAACATCCGGGTCAATAACAAGGTGTCTGCGTTTCTGCTTGCCGTTCTTGTTCAATGCTTTTCCGAACATTCCGTCCCACTCCTCTCTGCGTTTGTCGCAGTAGATTGTGTGCGGTTCGTGCTTCTGAAACCATATCGTCCTGTCACCACAGGTCGCATCGAGGATCTTTTTCTCACTCATATCTCCGCTCCCATCTGATTTTCTTTTCGTCAGGATATTTCCGTTCTTCTCCGAAAAGCGTTATCTGCGTAACATCTCTGTGACGGCTTGGCTGGTTCCATGAAACGCCACCAGCTTCGCCCATGTTGACGAATCCTGATGCTTTCAGACTTGTCCCCGGTTCGCTTTTCAGCGTATAGGTGATTACTCTTTTGTATCCCATCGCCTTTGCTACTCGTGAACACGCTCCGTACAGGATGGAACAAGCGTTATATGTTCCGTCCGTACAAACCCGTCTGATTTCGATGGTCAGGCCGTCATCCAACTTCCGTGCTACGGGCTGTCCGGCTATTGCCACTCCACACAAACGATCATCGTCATAGCAAGCAATGCTGAATTTGTGACCGTTCGTTGGCAAGTTGTGCCTGTGGTTTTCTGCGACATATCGGTTCGCATCCCGTAGTGTGATTGGTCTAACTTCTAACATCATGTTCCTCGTTTAAAGCGTCATAGTGTTGCCATTAAGTCTTATCAATTATTTTTCGTTCCCATTTAGTTCCACAGTTCCCACAAGTAAAAGTTCCTGTTATTTTCGGATTAACATGAGCAATATTTCTCCCGCATCCGGGGCAATACAGCTTAATCAATCCTTCTTTTTTGCAAGTAAACCATTGTCTGATTTTTTCAATTACTGTACGCATTTTTATTTCTCCCTTTCGTTTTATAGCGTCATAATCGCTTGAATCACGCATACTTCCTGTAGTCATGCTTGATGTCGTCTTCGTTCTGTATTACATACTTCATAGTTGTGTCCAACTTGTCGTGTCCAAGAATGTGTGCGACTTCTTGGATCGGCATCCCATGCCGCGCCAAATCCGTTGCCAGCGTCCTGCGAAACTTGTGCGGATGAACATGGTCCACACCTGATCGTTCTTCAAGACCCTTCATCATGCACCGGATTCCACCAGGCGTGAGTCTTTCCTTGCGCTTGCCTACAAACAACGCCGGATTATCATCCTTCCTGCTGTTGAGGTATTTCTGCAATACAGATGCCACAACAGGCTTGATGAACACCGTCCGTTCTTTGTTGCCCTTGCCATGAACCACGCATTGCAGACCGTTGAAATCGATGGAATCACGGTCCAACCCTACCGCTTCGCTGATCCGGCACCCTGTAGCTTCCAGGAAGCAGATGATCGCCTTGTCACGGATCGTCTTGCAATTGCTCTTCAGGTTGTCGATGTCCACATCCGTGAACGTTTTCTTTTTCAGCTTCGCGCATTTGATCGTGCCAAGGTTGGCAACAGGATTCTTCTCAATCAGGGATTCCCGCTGTAACCAGTTGAAATAAGCAGAGAATATCTCCCTGATCCCTTCAATCGTTGTGTCTTTAATCCCCCTTTCCTGCTGTTTCGACAGGTAGTTCCGAAGATGATAAACAGTAATCATCCTGGTAGGAACGTTGATCTCTTGCATCATCCTGCCGATAACATACTCATACCGCTCAATTGTTTTCTCGCTTCTTCCCTGTACTTTCAGCGCATCCACATAGCATTGCAGTAGATCGTCATTGTCATCTGACCAGGTGTCAATCATGTGCATCTCATAGCTCTGAAGAACATCGCTGATCACGTTCATGATTTTCGACATATCTGATACAGTCACACTTTCGGCAAGCATCTTTTCCGTCTGTCGCATAAAATCCATCTTTGCGTCGATTGCCATGTTAATCCTCCGTTCATGCCATTCGCTCAATCACTCATCTGCCCAATCCGGCCTGCTGGCCATCCTTTCGTTTTCCTGCCATTCCCAGGCATCCTGTGTCTCAAGACACCAATTGCAAGCGAACACTTCGCCGTTGTTGTCCTTATAGATCGTCTCGCATTCCTCGCCGCACACCGGACAGTAGACCGGCTCCGGGGAAGGCATTCCGTTCATTTCAGCGTCCCTGATCCACGGCGCGTCAGGTATCGTCATCTTCGTACTCCTCCTCCGGGATATCGTCAGGATCGTAGAACGGGATATCCTTCGCTTCCTCCATCAGGTCGTCGATCTTGTAGAACAGCGCGCATTCATCCGGGAAATCGGCCCTGTTGCTGCCCTTGCATTTGTAGGTCTGATAGCAGAATTTGCTATACCGGCAACGCTCGTGACAGTTGCTTGTCATCGGCACAGGATCGGTTTCAATCGCCTTCATCTCGGCGAAGCTTCCATAGACCGTCGGATTATGACCGTCCATGTCAATCCTGTCGAATGTTTCTTCGTTCATGGGGGCGTTGTCTTCGTCGTTGTAGATGTAAGCCATCGATCTTCCCCCTTTCACCACGGCAGCTTGTCCGTCTCGATCACATCAGCGGGTGCGTCATGCTTTATTTCAGGAAGGCCTGCTTTCATCTGCTTCTTATGTGCTTCATTCAGCTTCTTTGCCTCTTCCTTGACCGCCGCCGCCTCTTCCTCCGGCAGGTCCTCGCCAGCATAGATGTACAGGCCCAAACCATGGCGGGCCGCCGCCTTCGTCAGGCTGCGCTGGATCGCCTTGTTCACATCGGTGCTGGTCACGCGCTCCAGCGGGAGCGCCCTGTTGCTAAAGTCCATTACCGGGAGCATCTCGATGTGTTCCAGGCCGTTGATCGTCAGGCCGGTCTTCACCCAGCAGGTCCTGCCGTCCGTGAAGTAGTTCACCGGACCGGTCTGCGTTTCGCGTTCGTAGACCGTGAAGGTCGCTTCCGGGAAAGCCTTCTTCACTTCGCCCCAGGCCCATGCCCAGGACAGATAGGTCAGGTTCCCCTTCTTTTCCGTCTTGTCATTGACATTGACAGCGTTCAGCTTGTCAAAAATGCTCGTCATCTTTTCTGCCATTGCTTTACTCTCTCTTTCCGTGATATAATCACTCTGTTGATCGTGATGGCTCTGTCATTGCTTTCGACCCCTTCACGCTGGCCTGCCGTCACAGGTCAGCGTTTTTTGTACTGATAGCCAACCACCGGCTCTTTCATCTCATCGAACACCGGACGCGGCTGCGCTTCATGCTTGCCCTTCCGGTTTTCCTTCACGGAGACATTCTCCGCGAATGCCGTGATCTGACGGATCAGGTTCTCCATACTGTTGCCCTGGAATTTGATTTCAATCATTCTGCTCACCCCCTTCTTGTCGGTTTGTAGTCTTCAAACCTTGGGCATTTCTTAAAGATCACCTTGTTGTTGCACCATCGCTGGAGATCGCGAATCTCAATCGGAGCCTCCGGCTTGTTGTAGATCATCACATAGGGATCAAATCCGTTTTCCGAAAGCACCCTGATTCGATAAAGGTTTTCTTCCATCGTGCTGTTGTAGTTTGTCAGCACATAGACCATTCAGATCTTGGTCTTCCGTCTGAATCTCTCTGCAAAATGTTTGAACTTTCCTTCAAGATCGTCCTTCGGATTGTCCCAAGCAAAGTGAAGCGTTCTTAATCTCATGTGGTTGATATCCTCAATGTCATCATCGTTCAGGCATCTGATATCCAACCCCTGTGTGAAGTCGAGCATTGCTCCGGTTTCCCTGTACTGTCGCATCAAATCCCGTTTATCTTTACAGGCAGTAATGTTGGGATCGAGAATCCTGATTTCAGGTTGACCGTTCCAAAAGTCTTTCACATCTGCAACCTTGACGGCGCATCTGCCTTCCTTCGCTGCGACATGACAGAAGCTGCATCCGCGTGGGCATCCCCTTGAAGTCATAGCAACGGCAAAGTTGAATTGCGGATAGATGGAATAGTCAGGAAACATCCGTTCGACTTCTTCCGGAAGGTTTTTATGTTTGCTTTTGTCGAACACTTCCTTTCCGTCTTCAAGATGGATCGCATATCCGGTTCCACCTTTTATGACCTCATCACAGTTCATCGGTTCAGGGACATCCTTGCTGTATGCATCAGAGAAGACTTTGCTCATGTACACCCGGTCATAATGGATCAGGTCTGTCCACCACCATTCGACCTCATCACCTTGGGCCTTATGCCACGCAGAGATTCTCATGAGCGCGAGATTCGGAAAGTTGTGTCCGTCAACATCAATCAATCCGATCCTCATTGTTTCCCCCAATCAGCCTGATGACCGGCCCTTTCCATATCCGTAGATTCCGTCCCCGCCAAAAGTGCGGGAGATCAAGTTCGCCATTGCGGGCGGCGATGTTATAACTGTAGGGATCACCGCCCGCGACAACTGCCAGCACCGAAGGACTTATGGTCTCGCTCGGAAGGCTCTTCAGCCAGGAGACCGCTTCCTCACTCGTCATCCTTCTGCTCCTCGGCCTGCTGGGCCGTTTCGGCCTTCAAGGCTTCCTGTTTCGCCCGCCAATTGGCCATCTCGGCTTCGTAGTTCCGGTCGTCCTCTTTCATCTCTTCGATGAGTTCGTCGGCGTACTTCCGGAAGACGCGCAGCTCGGCCATGAAGTGCAGCGCCTGCTCTTCGGTCAGGTCCTTGTCGTTGACGATCATGGCGCTGTCATGCGCGATCTTCTCGTCGATCTTCTTCTTGATGTCCTCGGTGTAGTACAGATTAGCCATTGTTTTCTTCCCCTTTCGTTTCAATGTCAGCTATAAGCTGAAAGAATAAATAAAACTGTTGTGGAACTACTGCGTTTCCAAGCGATCTAATTCGGTCCACCCTATTGGGTACCCCATCAACCACTCGATCCACGCTGGGTTCACTCGGCCAATTGAGCCACGCGGAGTGGCTTCCAAGAGTTCCATTAACTGATGTCTGTAATACCCCCCCCCTACAAATCTGTTCGTCTTCGCGCCCTTCCATTCGCTTGACCTCGGAGTCGGTATCAGCGATGTAAACGCCTTCCGATATCCCATCAGCCATTCCAGCAGTTCCGGATTCGTCTTCCCCCCGTTCCCGCCTC
>Ga0265298_10000880_pt1 | contig 44677 bp, 40 predicted proteins | sample AusTroGonzalo_MG_3_FD_193486 | JGI IMG/M metagenome (GOLD analysis project Ga0265298, IMG submission 193486) | Bovine rumen microbial communities from tropical cattle in Woodstock, Queensland, Australia - Gonzalo_01 | ecosystem: Host-associated > Mammals > Digestive system > Stomach > Rumen ... | reverse complement strand
ATACCTCATTCCTTGAGATGCTTGACATTCTGAACGAGCAGCTCATCAATGCAGGTGAGGAACCCGTGGTATTTGACCATGACTGCCGCGAGGGTATCTGCGGTATGTGCTCACTCTACATAAACGGTCATCCGCACGGTCCCGCTACAGGTGCTACCACCTGCCAGCTTTACATGCGTCGTTTCAAGGATGGTGAGACCATCACCGTGGAGCCGTGGCGTTCAGCCGGTTTCCCGGTTATCCGTGACCTTATGGTTGACCGCCGTGCATATGACAAGATCATGCAGGCCGGCGGTTACGTATCTATCAACACCGGTGGTGTACCCGATGCCAACGCAATTCCTATCTCAAAGGAGAAGGCTGATCTGGCTATGGATGCTGCAGCATGCATCGGTTGCGGTGCCTGCGTAGCAGCCTGCAAGAATGGTTCAGCTATGCTGTTCGTGAGCGCCAAGGTTAGCCAGCTTGCTCTGCTCCCGCAGGGTAAGGTTGAGGCTGAGCGCCGCGCCAAGGCTATGCTCTCCAAGATGGATGAACTGGGATTCGGTAACTGCACCAACACCCGCGCCTGTGAGGCCGAGTGCCCCAAGTGCATCTCTATCAGCAACATTGCACGCCTGAACCGCGAGTTCATCGTTGCCAAGCTGAAAGACTGATTCCATCAGCCAAAAAAAACGGCCGGATTAATTCCGGCCGTTTTTTTTTTTCTAAAATGTCAAATGTAAGAATTAGTATTCGTCTTCGTTAAAGAAAAAGTCCTCTTTACTGGGATAATCGGGCCATATGTCCTCTATGCTTTCATAAATATCTCCCTCGTCTTCTATCTCCTGAAGGTTTTCAATTACCTCAAGAGGTGCTCCTGAACGGACGGCGTAATCAATCAACTCATCCTTGGTTGCGGGCCAAGGTGCATCTTCCAGTTTTGATGCCAGTTCCAATGTCCAATACATAGTAAAAATTGGTATTTAAAGGTTACTCTTATAGGGGTGCAAAAGTATAAAAAAATATGTTATACAAAAGTTCTACCATATTTTTTCATTAACACCTGCAAAAAAGTTTATCCGGCGTGCCAGAACGAACAGATAATCCGATAGGCGATTTATATATTGGAGTAGCTCTGAGGGCACTTTTGCCTCATCGGGCAGAGCTATGATAAGACGCTCGGCACGGCGGCAGACAGTGCGGGCTACGTGGGCGTATGATGCGGCTTGGGTCCCACCCGGCAGTATAAATGAGCGTTGCTCAGGCAGACCTTCCTGGGCTGCGTCAATCATATGCTCCATGCGCTCTACATCAGGCGCCAGGACCTTGCAGCTGTCAGGTAGTTGAAAGGTGGCGGTATCAGTTGCCAGACAGCCCCCTATATTGAACAGTTTTTGCTGAATCCACTGGATGTTTTCCGCTTTTTCAGCCTTCTCATCCATAACGGACAGCATAAGCCCTATGAATGAGTTCAGCTCATCAACAGTACCATATGCGTCCAGGCGCGGATCAGTCTTGCTTACACGCTTGCCGCCCACCAGGCTTGTAGTCCCCTTATCACCGGTACGGGTGTAGATTTTGCTCATAACACGTAGTGTTGTTTGGTCATTTTTTTGTCAAAGAAGAGTAAGCCTAACTTTGTCAACTGGAAAGTTACTCCCACTCTCTCATCTTTTATGATCTCTTTCCACCACTCTTTTTTCTGTTTCTTGCCCAGATCTTCAACCACAATAACGGTGTCAGATGTGGCATATGGCAGAATCATCTCCACTGTCTGTCTCCAGAGGGCAGTATGTGCTATGTGTATGAACTGCGGTATATTGCCGCTGTCCAGGATATCCTGCACGGTCTCTAAGACATCGGCTGCAATATACTCAATATTCGGGATTTTCTTAAGGTTGCGGCGTACCTCTTTTTCAGCATAGTGCGGAAAATCAACGGTAACCACCCTTGATTTCTTGGAAACCGATGCCAGATAACCGGTGCTTACCCCTGCGCCTGTGCCTATTTCAAGGATGAACCTGGGGTTAAAGCGGTTTACCAGACGGAACAGCAGTTCATCACGGCTTTGCGGATATTGGGGCAGATACTGCGGGGCTTTCTCCCAGAAAGGATACAAATCTTCATATGCGTAATAGGGATGCCTTTCATTGATGACGTTCTCTATCAGATCATATGCCCATGGGGAATGTACCCCGAATCCTTGTCTTGTGAGCCAGCGGTTTCCAGTGAGTTTCATATCGTTATTTGAGCAGAGCCTTGATTGAAGTTCCGGCTCCCAGAATAATGTCCAGCTGAATGGGCGTATGTTTAGAATCATTGGTAACATATGCCTTTACGGTTTCACGCTCCTTTCCCTCCTTGTAGTCCCTGACGGAAATGACCATGCAATCATAAGTACGGCCATTATCGGCTTTGATCTTTTTGTTTCCGGTATAAACCAGATACTGTTCCACCACCATATTGCCGTTAACCATGGGCAGGGATTCTGTACGGCCGGGTTCACTATCAGAGGTGTCAATGTTCTGTGTGAACGCTATCATGCTGAGCAGGTCAAAAATGCGTGTGTTGCGCCACTGCGTTGAGTGGCTTGTCTTTTCACCGAGGCCATTATATATGGTTAGATTAGCGATGAAATGGTTCTCATTTTTTGAAAAGATGGCCGTTTCTACATTGTGTTTTTTCCCCTCATGCACTATTTTCCTGAAATAAAGGCTCTCGCCGTCAGGGGTGTTGTATGATTCAATGGTGTCCCTGAGTAAGAATACCTTGTCTGCAGCAGAGCCTGTACTCATCTCCATTGTGGTACGTATGGCGTTGCGTCCGTTGAAAGCAACTTTTGTGTCGTACAGACGCGCTGTTCCGGCAGGGATTTTTATAGGTCCCAAGCCGAGATATAGGTTGAAGTTGTAGTCTGAAGCGTTGACAGATGCTGCTCCCAGTAACAGAAGGAGAGTTGAAAATAAAAAACTAAGGGATCTTGAGCCGGCCATGGGTTGTTTTAGAGAATGATACAGATTCTTGGACGAGAGTGCTCGAAGCGGGACTCGAACCCGCACAGCCGATAAAGGCCAAGGGATTTTAAGTCCCTCGTGTCTACCATTCCACCATTCGAGCGGCCTTCAAGGCGCAAAAGTACGCCGTTTTGGGCGATTAGCCAAAAAATAAGGAAAAAATAGGCATGTTAATTTTAACAACTAATAAAATACATTACATTTGTAGTTGCTTTATAGCGAATTACATAGGCTTTTAACCATTTATTAAACCAATAACCAAAAAGAATTATGAAAAAACTGTTGTTTCTTGCCGGCATCCTGACCTTGATGGCCAGCTGCCAGAGTAACACTGAGAAGCTTAGTCCTGTTTTGAGCATCGAAGGTGGTCAGGTTCAGGGTGTAACCGTAGATCGCGTAAAAGATGTGTTTGTTTTCCGCGGCATTCCTTATGCTGCTGCTCCTATCCGCGAGAACCGTTGGAAGGCTCCACAGCCTGTAGAACCATGGGAGGGCGTGAAGCTCTGCAATCGTTTTGACCATCCCAGCTATCAGCACATCCAGTTCAAGGGTGGCTACTACACAGAGTGGGGTTACGGTGATGAGGCTCCTTTCAGTGAGGATTGCCTTTATCTGAACGTATGGACCAAGAAACCTGGCGATGCAAACGCCAAACTGCCTGTTGCCTTGTGGATACACGGCGGCGGTTATCGCGAGGGTTGGGGTTCAGAGCCTGAGTTTGATGCTCAGGAGTGGGCCGGAAAGGATGTTGTAATCGTTTCTATCAACTATCGTCTTGGAGTATTCGGATTCCTGACACATCCTGAGCTTTCAGCAGAGAGCCCCAACGGTGTATCAGGTAACTATGGTATCTTGGATCAGATTGAGTCACTTAAGTGGATAAAGAAGAACATCGCAGAGTTTGGCGGTGATCCTGACAACGTTATGATATTTGGCCAGTCAGCAGGTGGCGGCAGTGTACGTACACTTTGCGAGTCTCCTCTGGCACGTGGTCTGTTCAACAAGGCTATCATCATGAGTGCCGGTGGCCTGACTGTTCCCAACGCCGGTGGCGGCATGGGTATGGGCATGCGTGGCGGCATGGGCGGCATGCGTGGCGGCATGGGCATGGGTGGATTCCCTGGATTCGGTGGTATGGGCGGTAACAACAACACCGAGCGTATTGCTGCTTACAAGGCTCCGCAGGCTCCTGAGGGTCTGAATGCTCTGCAGCGTGCTGAGTTCAACACCAAGGTCATCATGGACTGGGCCGGTTACAATACACTCCAGAAGATGCGTAACGCTGACACTGAGGTTATCCATTCAGTTGCTACTATCTACAGCAATGCTACCGGAAATCAGGGCAGCATAACAGGTATGCCTATCGTTGACGGCTATGTATCAAAGGAGAGTTTTGATGAGGCTGCTTTGGACGGAACTCTGGCTGATGTACCTTACATGATTGGTTACACTCTGAATGATATGGGTAATATGGCTGCCGGTATTGCTGAGTTCTGCAAGAACCGCGAGGAGAAGGGCAACAAGGCGTGGGCTTATGAGTTTGCCCGTCCGCTGCCTGATGACGGTTCACATCCTGAGGTAGCTCAGAGACTGCGTGGCGCATTCCACTCATCAGACCTGTGGTTCGTATTCAAGTCTCTGCAGCACTGCTGGAGACCTTGGACAAAGGGTGACTGGGATCTGTCAGAGAAGATGCTTACCGCTTGGACAAACTTCTGCAAGTATGGTGATCCTAACGGTCCTGACGGCGGCGAGTGGAAACCTTGCACCAAGGAGGATCCCGGCTTCATGGTATTCAAACTTGATGAAAACGATGTTGAGAACTCTGAGTTCGGCGAGCCTATCACAAAGCTTCCTTGGGAATAAAAACCTGATGAAATCAATAAAAATGCCGGCCTGATGGTCGGCATTTTTAGTTTGCAACGGTTAGGATGCCGTTGTTCAATGTGGCTGGATAGCGGTAGAGCGGGCGGTTTTCTTTACCGTCAGTGTTAATAGGTATTCCGCTTGAATTGAGGTTCCATACTCCTCCGCATTTGGAACAGGTTGCATTACCTTGCACATCAAATGTGAGTCTTGTCTGCCTGTTGTCACATTCAGGACAGCCCAGGTCATATGCCCAAATGGACATATCATCATTATTGAAGGTAGGAGTTCCTATAATCAGCCCGGCAAGCCCCATAATGTAACTGTTGTTCTGTACGGCGGAAAGAACTGTTTCTGTCTTGTTTCCGTCTGAATCAACAGTCTTGAGGATGTTATCTGTTTTTCTCACTGAAACAAAACGCCCGGGAGTGGTGATTTGGTTGAAAGGAGCATCCATAATGTTGCAACTGTACCACACCCTGTGTTTGCGTGAGTAAGTGCTGTAACTGTTCCTTTGGCAAGAAGGGGCCAGCAACAGGAGTGAAAGCAGGATAAATCCCCTTTTCATCGGGTTTTTTACTTTGAAGTGAGTTTCTGTATGGCTTTGTCTATATCCTTGAAAGGAAACTCTGCTATCAGCTTATCCATGCGGGCTGCAATGCGGTCATTGCACAGGTTACCTATGCTTCCCTCATGCGTGTGGTGTATGTTGCGGTCTGCCTTGAAAGTTCCGTTTTCAATCTCGGCTCCTACTTTACGGTAGGCCTCACGGAACGGCATGCCATCACGTGCCAGACGGTTCACCTCCTCGACACTGAAAATTGCGTCATATTTGGAGTCTGCAAGAATGTCTTCACGCACCTTGATGTGGTCAAGCATATAGGCCGTCATGGTTATTATCTCCTCCAGTTCCTGGAATGCCGGCAGGAATACCTCCTTGACAAGCTGCATGTCGCGGAAATAGCCGCTGGGCAGGTTGTTGGTCATGAGGGTTATCTCCTGTGGTATGGCCTGCAGGCGGTTGCACTTGGCACGTGTCAGTTCAAATACATCCGGGTTTTTCTTGTGCGGCATGATGCTTGATCCTGTGGTGCAGTCATCGGGCAACTTTATGAACCCAAAGTTCTGACTGTTGTACATGCAGGCATCAAAAGCCAGACGGCTTATGGTGGCGGCGACCGATGCAAGTGCGTATGCAACGTTGCGTTCCATCTTGCCGCGGGTCATCTGGGCGTATACCACATTGTAGTTCATGGATTCAAAACCCAGCAGGTCTGTAGTCATCTGGCGGTTGAGCGGGAAAGATGAACCGTAGCCTGCGGCAGAGCCCAGCGGGTTGCGGTTGGCCTGGTCAAAGGCGGCGTGCAGCAGGAGCATATCATCAGTAAGGGCTTCGGCATAAGCACCGAACCAGAGTCCGAATGATGAAGGCATGGCTATCTGCAGATGGGTATAACCGGGCAGCAATACATCCTTGTACTTGTTGCTCTGCTTAATAAGAATGTCAAACAGGCTTTTTACGGAGTTGACAATTCCACGCAGATGGTCACGGGTAAACAGTTTGAGGTCAACAAGCACCTGGTCATTACGTGAACGGCCGCTGTGTATCTTCTTGCCCATGTCGCCAAGCTGGCGTGTGAGCATGAGTTCCACCTGGGAGTGTACGTCTTCAACACCGTCTTCAATCACAAAATCACCGCGCTCTATTACTGGAAGCAACTCTTTGAGTCCTGCTGAAAGTGCTTTAAGTTCACTTTCCTCAAGAAGGCCTATTGATTCCAGCATGGTGATGTGTGCCAGTGAACCCTGAACGTCATACTTGGCAAGCATGAGGTCCATCTCGCGGTCACGGCCCACGGTGTATTTCTGAATAAGTTCATTAACGGGTTTACCCTTGTCCCAGATAGGTTTCATAGTTCTTGACGTTTAGTAAGGTATGGAAGCCAGCACATCGGCCAGTTTGTCTACAGCATCGGTCAGAGGTTTTTCTACCATCTTGGCCATGAAAATATTAAGGTCGGCGTCAACAGTCAGCTTAATCTTACAACTGGATTCACCGGTGGAAACGATCTGGATCCATACTGTCAACTTTATAGGTGAGGTCAGCGTTTCCATCTTGACGCACTTGAACGGCTGGCGTGATGTTATACCTACCTCTATTTTTCCTATAGGTTTTACAGTACAGCTTAAACGGTCAGGAGTACATTCCAGATCTTCTAAATTGAACTTGTCTTTCTGGTCGGCCGGAATGTTCTCAACAACAGTACGGATATTGCTCAGGTCAGAGACTTTGACATATACCGATTCCTGTGGATAAGGAATATGTTTTACACTGCTTTCTATCCTTTTCATCGGATTATTTTCCCCATTCGGACGGATTCTGCCGCCACTCGTTAAGTGTCTGTAAACTGTCAACTTTTATGTATCCCGATGTAACGGCAGTCTCCAGCATGGCGGGATAGTCAGTCAGTGTGGAAAGTTTTACTCCTGCCTTTTGGAAAGCCTCTTCTGCTACAGGGAAACCGTAAGTGAAAGATGCAACCATACCTATTACCTCACAGCCTGCATTACGTATGGCATCAACTGCCTTAAGGCTGCTTAGTCCTGTCGAGACAAGGTCTTCAACTACCATTACACGGCTGCCGGGCTCCAGATAACCTTCTATCAGATTGGCCAGTCCGTGATCTTTGGGTGCCGAGCGGACATATACGAACGGCTTGCCCATTCTGTCTGCTACAAGTGCTCCCTGGGCTATCGCGCCTGTGGCCACGCCGGCTATAACGTCAAACTCCGGAAAATCACGTGTTATGACGTTGCAGAGAGAGTCACGGACCAGAGTCCTGACTTCTGGGAAAGAAAGGGCTTTACGGTTGTCGCAATAGAAAGGAGAGCGCCATCCTGATGCCCAAGTGAACGGAGCATCCGGCTGAACCTTGACCGCTTCAATACGCAATAACTCTCTTGCAACCTGAGTTTTGATATTGTCCATTTTTTTTATTTTGTTTACGTTTTTTTCCGGTGCGAAGTTACAAAAATATGCCTGATGCACCCAATCTTTAATATAAAACAACATTATTACACACGCCCCTAAGGATTTTGTTGCTAAATTTGCGCGGTAAATAAATGTATAAAAGTGTTTTTCTGATGAAGGGACGCATTCTCCTACCGTTGCTCGCTGTGCTGTTGACAGGTGTTTCCTGTCTGGGTGATACAGAAAAAGTCACATCTCCTCAGGCTGCCATAAAATCATTCACAATAGGTTACTATCCCGTAAGAGTCCATGACATCAACTGGCATGGAAGAGATACTATCATTTATGAGCGTGAGGGAGGAGTGATGTATCCGATGACTATTGACCAACTGAACAATAAAATATACAATATTGACTCACTTGCATACGGATCAGATATCAGTGCCGTGACAAGCAGTGTTTCATATGCAGGAACGCTGTTCTACTGTTACGCCGATAATCCTGGAGAAACTTACATGTGGAGTTCATATGATTCGATAGATTTTACGCGCAGACTGGTGTTCACCGTGGTATCCACTGACGGAACATACACCAGAAAATACGATGTAAAAGTGAATGTACGGACTGTATTTCCTGATTCTCTCATTTGGTCAGGTGCTGAGAATACCGGTTTTCCTGTCCTTTCCGGCATGAGTGCTCTTGAAAGGTCTGATTCCATTTTCTGCTTTGGAAAGGATGCATCAGGTGCAGCATCTGTGACATACAGGAATATTGTCAATGAAAACTGGAACGGAGCCAATCAATTGAGCGGTTTCTCCGCTGAAGGTTGGAAACAGGGTGTTACCCTGTGCGGAGGAAAGTTCTATACGGTATCAGGCGGTACGCTGTACGGATCAGCCGATGCTGTTAACTGGAAGGCTGTGAAGACAGGCATAAAGAATCTGTTTGTTTCGCTGAATGATGACGGTTTACTGTGGGCTGTTAGTGAGGATAATGAGATAATCAGAACTTCCGATATGACAGAATGGCTTACGGTTCAATCTGTTCCTGAAGGATTTCCCGGCTCATCCGCTATTATTACCAGTTATCCGCTGGCTACAAACGCCAATATGACAAGATGGGTGCTGGCAGGTGTTTCTGATGAAGAATCCTATGCATCAGTCTGGACTATGCTGACAGGTGATACTGTATGGACAGAGGTGGATGCTCCCGCCAGGACAGAGTTGCGTCTGCCTTACATGCAGAATCTCTCCATGATAAGATATGACGGTGACCTTTTCTGTTTCGGAAAGGGTTCGGAGTGGTTCAGACAGTCATGTGACAACGGAATAACCTGGTATGAGTGCAATTCTTACACAGAGGAGTTCTCATCATGGAACCGTTACATGCAGTTGCCGGATGCAATAAAGGGAGCTGATAAAGAATCAGCATGCACCGTTGATTCCAAGGGTTCCATTTGGATAATGACGGAGGACGGGCAGGTTTGGCGTGGTGCTATCAACAGACTGAACAGGCGTTAAGATGAAAAATAAACTGAGATTGGTTGTATATCTTTTCCTGATTTGCTGCAGCACTGCAGCTGCGCAGGATGACGGATATATGGTGGAACTCGGTTTAGGCGGAGGAGGATGTTTTTATATGGGCGATGCCAATAGCAGTCTTTACAATAACACAAACGGTGTTGTTTCTTTGCTGGCAAGATATAACGTTAATCCCAGGTTTGCCCTCAAGGCCGATCTTGCGGCTGCGGGTATATCGGGTAATACTGATAAGGCATACGGAGTGCTTCCGGGTGACGGGCTAAGATTCAGCCGCACTGTCTATGACTTTGGCGTGCAGGCGGAATGGGGATTCAGTGGATACGGAATGGAAGGTTGGAACGGTTGCCACAGGCTTGCACCCTACGGATTGATGGGTGTAGGAATGACTTTTGCTGCCAAGCCTGCGCAAAATGATTTCGGTTTCAATTTCCCTGTAGGGCTTGGTCTCAGGTACAAAATGTCGGAAAGGGTCAATATAGGTTTGGAATGGACCATGAGGTTTTCCACTTCTGACCGTCTGGATGTAACTCAGGAGACATCGGACACTCAACTGGAGAACCCTTTCATGATAAAGGGGAAAGGGATAAAGAACAAGGACAGTTACAGTTTTACTATGCTGTATGTTACGTTTGATGTGTTCAAACGTCCTTGTCATTGTAATGAGGATAAATGATATAATATGACATATCAGGAACAATTGGACAAGACCAGGATACCGCAGCACGTGGCTATCATAATGGACGGAAACGGGCGTTGGGCTGAACAGCGCGGCAAGGAACGTACAGAAGGTCATATAAAGGGTGTAGAGGTAGTACGCAAGATAATGGAGAATGCCGTTGAATTGGGTATAAAGTATCTTACACTGTACACCTTCTCCACAGAGAACTGGAATCGTCCGGAGCAGGAGGTTAGCGCTCTTATGGGGCTCCTTTTCAAGAACATTGAGGAGGAGGTCTTCATCAAGAACCAGGTCCGTTTCAGGGTTATTGGTGATGTGGAGAGACTGCCTCTGGAGATTCAGGCCAAACTGAACGAATGCATTGACCACACCAAGAATTTTGACCGTTCATGCATGGTTCTGGCCCTGAGTTATTCTTCCCGCTGGGAAATAACCCGTGCCGCCAGACTTCTTGCAGAAAAGGCTGCAAAAGGTGAGATATCGGCATCACAGATAGATGAGGATATGGTGTCTGCCTCCATGACCACCAGTTTCATGCCTGATCCTGAATTACTGATACGTACCGGAGGTGAACTCAGATTGAGCAACTACCTGTTATGGCAGTCTGCATATACCGAACTCTATTTCTGTGATACGTTCTGGCCTGACTTCAATATGGAGGAGCTGTGCAAGGCCATATATGTTTACCAGCAGCGTGAACGTCGCTTCGGATTGACCGGAGCACAGATTGCCGGACAGAACAAGTAAAAATGATGATGAAACTGAAATTTAAATACATCCTGACTTTCCTGATATCCATGTTGTCAGTAATGCCTATGACAGCGCAGACTGACGGCGCGGCTACTCAGGAGAATCCTGTTATCCTTTATTCAGGTACACCAAAACGATATGAGATTGCGGATATAACAATAACCGGCATAGAAGAGAATAACCACAAGACTCTTTTAAGGTTATCCGGTCTGGCAGTGGGACAACGTGTAACGGTTCCCGGAGCAGATATCACCCAGGCGATGAAACGCTTGTGGGAAACCGGGTTGTTTGCAAACGTCAAGATCAAGGCTCTCAGGATTTCAGGTGACAGGATCTGGCTTGGGATTGAGATTGAGAAGAATCCCAAGATAAGGGAGGTGGTTTTCCATGGAGTCCGCAAGGGTGAAGCTTCAGATCTGGAAGAAAAGATAGGAATGTTTCCGGGCAGTCAGATAAGCCAGAATGTGCTTGACAGATCTGAGAAACTGATTCGCCGTTATTTTGACGAGAAAGGTTTCAAGGATGCTGATGTCCGTGTTCAGCAGCGTTCCGAGCCTGATGAGGACGGCCTTGCCTATGTGGATGTTTACATTGACAAGAAAGACAAGGTAAAGGTACGTACCATACATCTGGAGGGAAATGAGGCTCTCTCTGACAATACCATCAAGAGAATCATGAAAAAGACCAATGAAAAGGGTAAACTTCGTGAATTCTTCCGTACCAAGAAGTTTGTCAATGATGAGTATCTGGCCGATAAGGACAAACTGATGGAGAAATACGGAGAGCTTGGTTATCGTGACGCTTACATCGTTTTTGACAGCATCTCAGCCAATGCTGAAGACAATACCGTTGACGTATGGCTCAAGATAGATGAGGGAGAGAAATATTACCTTAGGAATCTTACATGGATGGGTAATACCGTCTATAACAGCGAGCAGTTGTCAGCCATGCTGAACATGAAAAAGGGTGATGTCTATAACAGCAAGAAACTGAAAGAACGCACCCAGGAAGACCGTGACGGCATAGGCAAGATGTACTATAACAACGGTTATGTGATGCTGCAAATGGAACCTGTTGAGGCTAATATAGTGGGTGATTCAATAGACCTGGAGATACGTCTTGCAGAGGGTCCGCAGGCTACTATCAACCGTGTGATGATTCATGGAAATGATCGTGTGTATGAAAATGTGGTAAGGCGTGAACTGTATACCCGTCCGGGTGACATCTTCTCTTATGACGCTCTGGAGCGTTCATACCTGTCAATAGGAAACATGGGTCATTTTGAACCGACAGCCATCAATCCTGATATCAAGCCCGATCCTTCAAACGGTACTGTTGACATAGACTGGCAGCTTGAATCAAAGGGAAATGATCAGGTTGAGCTTTCCATGGGATGGGGACAGACCGGTCTGGTAGGCCGTGTAGGTCTTAAGTTCACCAATTTCTCCATGTATAACCTGTTCCACAAGAGTGACAATTACCGTATGTTCCTTCCTCAGGGTGACGGTCAGACCCTTTCCATAAGCGGCCAGACCAATGGTAAGTTCTATCATTCATACAGTATATCATTCCTGGAGCCCTGGCTTGGCGGCAAGCGCCCCAACTCCCTTTCAGTAGGATTCTTCTATTCCAAGCAATCTGATATAAGCAGCAACTATTACAACTCCGCCTATTATCAGAACATGTACAACTACATGTACGGTTATGGAAACTATTACGGTAATTACGGTGGATATTATAACAATTATGAGTCTTACTACGATCCGGACAAGTACATCTCCATGTTGGGCGCCAGCATAGGTTGGGGTAAACGTCTGCATTGGCCGGATGACTATTTCACCTTCTACTCTGAGTTGTCATTTACCAGATACAAACTGAAGCAGTGGGATTATTTCCTGATTAACAACGGTTCATGTAACAATATCAACCTGGGTCTTACCTTGGGACGCAGTACGGTGAATGATCCTTACTTCCCATCTTCAGGTTCAGAGTTCACTTTTTCCGTTTATTTCACTCCTCCTTATTCTTTGTGGGACGGAGTTGATTACCAGAATCTGGCTGCAGACAAGAACTCGGCAACATATCAGGATGAGTTACGTCAAAAGCATAAGTGGATAGAGTACCACAAGTGGAAGTTCCGCAGCCGTACATACACTTCATTGACTCATGGCGTAAAGAGAAACCTGGTGCTTATGACACGCTTTGATGTAGGTTTGCTGGGACATTACAACAAATACAAGAAGTCTCCGTTTGAAACCTTCCAGGTGGGTGGTGACGGAATGAGCGGGTCATATACCTATGCAACTGAGATAGTGGGTTTGCGCGGTTATGACAATGGTTCACTTACTCCGTATTCTGACGGTTATGCCTATACCAGGATGGCGGCAGAATTGAGATATCCTCTGCTTAGAGAGAATTCAACCACAATATATGCTCTTGCTTTTGTTGAGGGAGGTAATGCATGGAGTTCAATCGGAAAATTCAATCCTTTTGACCTGAAACGTTCTGCGGGCGCGGGTGTTCGCATCCTGCTTCCAATGATAGGTCTGATGGGAATAGACTGGGCTTACGGATTTGATCCCATAAACGGTTCGAGACAGTATGGAGGCAGTCAGGTCCATTTCATCTTAGGACAGGAATTTTAACCTGACAGCCCGGGCGTCTATATTATATATGAAGATTAACGCTAAAACCACAGAAATTATGAAAAAGATTCTTTCACTTGTTGCAATTATGTGTTTGTTCTGCATCACCGCAGGTGCGCAGAAATTTGCTCTTGTAGATATGGAGTATATCCTCAACAGGATTCCCGCATATGAGCGTGCCAATGAGCAGCTCAACCAGTTCTCAAAACGTTGGCAGGCTGAGGTGGAGGCCGTGAACCTGGAGGCTCAGACTCTCTATAAGAATTATCAGAACGAATCTCTCTTCCTCTCTGAGGAGCAGAAAGCCAAGAAGGAGGATGAGATAGTAGCAAAAGAGAAACAGGCCAGCGAACTTAAGCGTCAGTACTTTGGTCCGGAGGGTGAACTTGTCAAGAAGCGTGAGAGCCTGATGTCTCCCATCCAGGATGAGATTTATGAGGCAATAAAGCAGATAAGCGAGTCAGACGGTTATCAGGTTGTGGTAGACCGTTCATCGGCCAGCAGCATGATATATGCCTCACCCAAGATTGACATAAGCAATGAGGTGCTTAAGAAACTGGGATATTCCAACTAATTGCATATCTTTGCACAATATAATCAGATAAAAAAAATAGACTCAATATGAAAAAGATCATTATCATGGCCATGATGGCCATCATGCCTTTCGGTGTGTTTGCGCAGAAATTCGGACATATCAATTCAGCTGATATCATTCCTCTGATGAGTGAGTACAAGAATGCTCAGACAGAACTTGAGGAGTTGCAGAAGCAATACAGGGAGGAGCTCAATTATATGGAGACTGAGTACAACAAGAAGTTGGAGGTGTATGATAAGAACCGTGAGACTTTCTCCGATGAGATACGTCAGCGTCGTGAGCAGGAACTCATTGAGAGCCAGCAGAAGATGCAGCAGTACTATCAGGATTGCCAGATGAATCTTGAGCAGAAGTCATCTGAACTGATGAACGGAATCAATACCAAGCTTCAGAAGGCTATCCAGAGTGTTGGTGAGGAGGGTGCTTATATATGCGTATTTGACATCTCCGGTGGTTTGATTCCTTTTGTAAGTTCCACTCTTACAACTGATGTAACCGAGGCTGTAAAGGCCAAACTAGGAATAAAATAAATTTGTTGAGAAGTAACTAAAGGGGGAACAGGCGCAAGCCGGTTTCCCCTTATTGGTTAAAAATGATATGCTAACCTGATATGAAGAGACTAAGAACATTATTGTCGATATTCATGATGTGTATAGCCGGCACGCTTTCCGCTCAGGAGGGAATGTTTGGCTATATTGATTTTAACGGCACGCTTAAACTGATGCCTGAGTATGCTGAAGCGCAGAAAAACCTGCAGCAGACACAAAGTGAATATCGTGAAGAGATAGATCGTTCCAAGCGTGAGTTTGAAAGGCAGTATATAGAATTCATGCTGGAGCAGGATCATCTTTCAGCTTCAATAGTAACCAAACGCCAGAAGGAACTTCAGCTACTCATGGACAATAACGCCCAGTTCAAGGACAAGGTCCAGTCAGAACTTGAATCCATGCGAGAGGAACTGTTGAGACCTCTTAAGCAGAAACTCATGGAGGCGGTAGCCAAGGTTTGTTCTGACAAAGGTTTGGACTATGTGGTTGATACCGGAACGGGAACATACCTTTATATCAATCAGGAGAGGGGTATTGATATTTCAGATCAGGTTTACTCTATCCTGAAAATAAAAAGGGAGTCAGTCAAGAGTGTTGAATCCGGCCAGCCGGTTTTAAAATAAGTGTTATGAGCAAATCCATTTTGTCACAGAATCCCGGTCCCATCGGTATTTTTGATTCAGGTTACGGTGGGCTTACCATATTGAAACATATCCGTGATGTCATGCCGGAGTATGATTTCATGTATCTTGGAGACAACGCCAGGACCCCTTACGGAACACGTTCGTTCCAGGTGGTTTATGAGTTCACTCTCCAGTGTGTGACAAAACTGTTTGAAATGGGTTGCCATCTGGTAATCCTGGCCTGTAACACCGCATCCGCCAAGGCATTGAGAACTATACAGCAGATAGACCTGCCGCGTCTGGATGCCACCCGCAGGGTTCTGGGAATTATACGTCCCACGGTTGAATCCATCGGTGAATTGACTGTTTCCCGTCATGTGGGGTTGCTGGCTACTCCGGGAACGGTAAAGTCTCTTTCTTATCCGCTTGAGATAAACAAACTCTTCCCGGATATCGTTGTTTCCGGCGAATCCTGTCCTATCTGGGTCCCGCTGGTTGAGTCTGGGGAATCCCAGTCTCCGGGTGCTGACTATTTTGTAAAACAGCATATTGACAATCTGCTTGCAAGGGACAGTGAGATAGATACCATCATTCTGGGATGCACTCATTATCCGTTGCTTATTGACAAGATACGCAAGTATGTACCGGCAGGGATAAGGATAGTATCACAGGGAGAGTATGTGGCTTCATCCCTGAAACGTTACATGGAGAGGCATCCTGAGATGGATGCCCGTTGCACCAAGGGAGCATCTTGCCGTTATTATACGACGGAATCATTGGATACATTCCTTCCGAACGCCTCCATATTCCTGAATCAGGCGGTGGATGCCGATTCAATCACTCTCTGATTTCCTTATGAAACGGCGGGCGATAGGCCCGATAGGACGTACTGAAAGGAAACTGACCACAAGAACTGTGAACAGAACCAGTATTATGTCCTGAAAATGTATGCTTACGGGGTATGCATCGACAATGAAACTGCCGGATGTTCCCAGTGATATGAATCCGTATTTTTGCTGGAGCAGGACGGCAATTATTCCCAGCACAAGACCTGAAACCGCTCCCAGAAGTGATATAAGGACTCCGTTGGTGATAAAAATCCTTTCAATTGTCTTTTTGTTTGCTCCCATACTGCCCAGCAGTCTGGCATCCTGCTGTTTCTCAACCATGAGCATAATAAGTGAGCCTATTATATTGAAACAGGCTATCAGCAGGATAAAGGTAAGGAAGAGATAGGATATGAATTTCTCCAGTTTGAAAACCTTGAACACATCCTGTTGCTGTTCTATTCTATCCTGTACGGTAAAGTCAGAACCCAGTATTGATTCCAGTTCGTTACGGGCTTTCCTTAAGGATGTGCCCTCCTTGAGTTTCAGTTCCAGGGCTGATGCTTCATTCCCGCGGTCTGTCAGTTTCTGTGCCAGGCTCATGGAGATCAGGACATAGTTGTCATCATATTTTTGCTGTTCAACACAGAATATCACTCCTGGAGAGTATATACTTGCCTGATTGAATGATGTGGCAGGGTTGGTGATGGTTACGCGTCCCTCTTTCTTGGGAACGTAGAGGCTCAGAGGATAAGCAGGACTCACCCCGCAATCCATTCTGTTCATCAGCCCTACTCCCATGATACCGTAATGGCAGATATCATCTTCAAGCATGTATATTCCGTTGCCCTTGAGCAGATTCTCTATTCCCACAAGGTCATGATAGCTGTCTTCAACTCCCTTTATCATGGCTATCTGCTGCTTGCTCTTATAACTGAGAAGAGCCTGCTCCTCAAGTGTGAACGTACTTATGTCAATGAAATCCAGTTCACGCGCTCTGTATATACGCTCATCGTCAATATTAAAAAACTTTCTGCCGGAAGGAACCACCTTCAGGTCAGGGTCAAAATCCCTGAAAAGAGATTCTACCAGTTCATGAAACCCGTTGAATACTGAAAGGGTGCAGATAAGAGCGAACGATGCCAACATGATGCCGGCCACTGAGATGGCAGAGATCACGTTGATCACGTTATGGCTCTTCTTGGCAAAGAGGTAACGGCGGGCTATGAAAAACGGAAAGTTCACTTCTTGAGCAATTCGTCTATATGGGCCATGTAGTCAATGGTCTTGTCCAGGAAGAAACGCAGCTCGGGAATGATGCGCAGCTGGTGTCTTACCCGCTGGCCGAAATCATACCTTATATCCTTGACATTGTCATTGATGTTCTTTACGGTCTCCTCACCTTTTTCTGACGGGAAAATGCTCAGATAGACGCTGGCTATGCTAAGGTCACTGCTGACCTTGACCTCGCTCACCGTTATCATGAGTCCGTGTGTAAGTTTGGTCTGAAGGAGGAACATCTCACTGAGTTCCTTTTGTATCAGCCTGGAAATTTTCTGTTGTCTTGTATTATTCATAAAGTTTCAATTTTACGTATAATTGTCAGTCCGTCCCTGATAGGGATCATCGCCACCTCAACCCTTTTATCGGCATGCACCATGTCATTGAACTTCCTGACAGCCATAGTCTGGGGATCGGAGTCATAGGCGCTGTCAGCCACGTGGCCGTCCCACAGTGTATTGTCTGCCACCATGTAGCCGCCGGGTTTGAGCCATTCCAATAGGGCGGTGTAATAGTCAGGATACTCCCTCTTTTCACCATCCAGAAATATCATGTCAAACATCAGTCCCAGCCCGGGAACTATTTTCAAAGCGTCTCCTATATGCAGGCGGATCCTGTCGCTGAAAGGGGATTTTTCAAACCCTTTTCTGATAAAATCCTCCAATTCATCGTCTATTTCAACCGTATGGATTACTCCTCCCTGAGGCAGACCTTCAGCCATGCATAGGGTGGCGTATCCGGTGAACGTACCCACCTCAAGAATCAGTTGAGGCTTTATCATGGTTACGAGCATGCGCAGCAGGCGGCCTTGGATATGCCCTGATGCCATACGCGGGTTGAGCATCTTAAGGTTTGTCTCTCTGTAAAGATTCCGGAGCAGATCGTTTTCAGGATCTATGTGTGCAGAGATATACTCCTCAAGAGAGTCCTCGCCAGTATAACCTATTCCTTGACCGGAGGTAGTCATTTTTTTTTCTATCTTTGGGGTGCATCCTTTACTCTGCAAAGTTAATCGGTTTTTCTGATAATATGAAAACTGGACAGGAACAACAGTCAGGCACAGCCCATGGAGCACTGCTTAAACGTTACCGTCAGTATCTGCTCCTTGAGAAATCCCTATCGCCCAATACTCTTGAGGCGTATATGGATGATGCCATGAAACTGCTGGGCTATATGGATGACTGCGATATAGACCTTGCTCAGGTCACGCTTGATGACCTGCACGGTTTTGCCGCCGCTATGGGTGATATAGGAATTGCTCCCCGTTCACAGGCCAGGATAATTTCAGGCATCAAGTCTCTGTTCCGTTTCCTGTGTCTGGACGGATATCGTCAGGATGATCCCAGTGAGTTGCTTGAGGCTCCCAAGATTGGACGCCATCTGCCGGATGTTCTCTCAGTTGAAGAGATAGACAATATAATAAAGCAGATTGACCTGTCGGTAAGAGAAGGGCAGCGCAACAGGGCAATGATTGAGACAATGTACAGTTGCGGTCTCCGTGTATCGGAACTGTGCTCACTCAAGATGGAGGATCTCTTTTTGGATGAAGGTTTTATCCGTGTAACAGGAAAGGGCAGCAAGCAGCGTCTTGTTCCAATATCCGGAAGAGCCGTAAAAGAGATCAATCTGTACCTGATGGACCGTTGTCACATTGAAATCAAGCCCGGGTCGGAAGCTTTCCTTTTTTTGAGTGTAAGAAGAGGCAAACCTTTGTCACGCATAATGGTGTTTGACATTGTGAAAGACCTGACGGCAAAAGCAGGTATAGCCAAGACGGTAAGTCCACATACTTTCCGTCATTCATTTGCCACCCACCTTCTTGAAGGCGGAGCCAACCTGAGGGCAATCCAGTGCATGCTGGGACATGAGAAAATATCCACTACTGAAATATATACCCATATTGACCGCAGCCGTCTGCGTGAGGAAATAGTTTCGCATCATCCGCGCAATCTGTAATAACCTTTATTTATGAGGGTTAAAAACCGTTTTTGATACCAAAAATGTGGAGAACAAAGCATTGTTGCTCACTTTCTTTTTTGTAGATTTGCGCCAGTAAGTGCTTAGGCTTAATATTTAACTAACTAATAAAAAAACTATGTTAAAAACATTTCGTTTTGCGCTGCTTAGCGCAGGTATTCTGATGCTTGCCAGCTGCAAGAACATGGAAATGAGTAAAGATTATTTTACTGTTAATCCTGAGGTTCTTGAGGCTGTAGGCGGTGAGGTTCCTTACACCGTAACCGGTACTTTCCCCGCCAAGTTCTTTCCCAAGAACGTAGTTTGCACAGCTATTCCTGAACTCCGTTGGGAAGGTGGTTTAGTAAAGGGTGCTCCTGTTACTCTTCAGGGAGAGAAAGTACAGGGAAACAATAAGGTAGTAAGCTATAAGAACGGTGGAACATTCACCTATAACGGCAATTTCAAGTATCAGCCTGAAATGGCTCAGTCAGAGTTGTACGTTACTTTTGAAGCCACAAAGAAGGGTAAACCTTTTGAACTTGCGGCAGTCAAGATTGCTGACGGTGTTATTGCTACTTCTGAACTCTATTCAGAGACCGCCAAGGGTGCCAATACCGCCGAGTCAAAGGATGCTTTCCAGCGTATAATCAAGGATGTTAAGGATGCTAACATCATGTTTATCATCCAGCAGGCTAATGTACGTGCTTCAGAGACCAAGAGTGATGCCGTTAAGGAGTTGGTAAATGCTCTCAAAGAGTTCACCGCTGACAGCAAGCACTATGAAGTTGACAACATTGAGATTTCTGCTTATGCTTCACCTGATGGTGGTGTCAAACTGAATGACAAACTGGCTGCTCAGCGTGAGAAGAACGCTGCACAGTATGCCAAGGGTGAGGTTAAGAAGGCCAAGGCTGATGCCGCTATCGAGTCAAAATACACCGCTCAGGACTGGGAAGGTTTCAAGGATCTCGTTGAGCAGTCAAACCTGCAGGATAAGAACCTTATTCTCCGTGTTCTCTCCATGTATGATGATCCTGAAAAGCGTGAGGCAGAAATCAAGAATCTCTCAGCTGTTTACAAGGATCTGGCTTCTGAAATTCTGCCGCAATTGCGTCGTGCACGTCTGGCTTTGAACTATCAGATCATCGGCCGTTCAGATGATGAGATAAAGGAGGCTTACAAGTCAGATGCTTCTGTTCTGAGCGTTGAGGAACTTCTCTATGCTGCTACTCTTACAGAGGACAAGGCAGAGAAGAAGGCTATTTACACAACTGTAACTCGTAACTATCCTAACGATTATCGTGCTTTCAATAACCTTGGTGAGATTGCATTCAAGGATGGTGATCTGGCAACGGCTGAGTCAAACTTCAAGAAGGCTCTTGCAATGGACGCTTCAGCTGCAGAGGTTAACACTAATATGGGCTTGCTCTGCCTTGCTCAGAACAAGGCTGCCGATGCTCAGACCTATCTTGCCAGGGGTGGTCAGGCTAAGGAGACTCAGGAAGCTCTTGGTAACATGTACATAGCTCAGGGTCAGTATGAGCGTGCTCTGTCTGCTCTTAAGGGTAGCAACACCAATGCAGAGGCTCTTGCCATGATTATGACAAAGGATTATTCCGGTGCCAAGAAGGTTCTTGCCGCTGTTAAGAATGCTGATGCCAACACCGCATATCTGGCTGCCATAGCAGCTGCACGCACAAACGATGCTGCTGCCGTTGCCCAGAATCTTAAGAAAGCCGTAAGCCTTGATTCTTCATTGAAGGATAAGATTCTGAAGGATCTTGAGTTTGCCAAGTATCAGGATGCAGTAAAAGCTCTTTAAAAAACAGAAATAAAAATCGCGTGAACATATGCCGGAAGATGAACTGACGGCGCTGCTCACTCTAAACAGAATAGACGGACTGGGATGTATAGGGGCCAAATTCCTCTATGAACAGTTAGGCAGCGCGCAGGAGATCTTCAGGAGGCGCGAACATCTTAAAGAAATCATACCCGGAATCGATACGCAGATTATAGATGCGTTATCAAGTAACGGGTATGATTCTTTTATCCGTGAAGAACTGGAATTCATAGAAAAACACGGTATTAGATGCGTCACTCCCGTTGATTCTGATTATCCTGCCCGATTGCTGGATTGCAACGATGCTCCCCTTGTTCTGTTTTCACTGGGTAACGTCAATTACAATGCTGCCAGGACGGTGGCTGTTGTAGGAACGAGAAAGGCCACTGACTATGGCCGAAGGATGTGCCATACCTTTATCAATGAGTTGCATCAGTATTGTCCTGATGTAACCATAGTGAGCGGGTTGGCATATGGAATAGATGTGGAATCACATAAAGCTGCTCTGGAAGTAGGATTCCCTACCTTAGGTGTTTTGGCTCATGGTTTGGATATGATATATCCGCCGTCACACCGTTCTGTTGCCAAACAGATGCTTTCTGAAGGAGGTCTGGTTACTGAATTTATGTCAAGAACCGTTCCCTTGGGCCCGAATTTTGTTCGTCGGAACCGTATTATTGCCGGACTATCCGATTGTGTGGTTGTAGTGGAATCGGCAGCCAAGAGCGGTTCGCTTATTACTGCTGAGATTGCTGCAAGTTACAATAGGGAATGCTTTGCTTTTCCAGGCAGTGTGGGTGATCCTTATTCAGTGGGTTGCAACGAACTGATAAGAGACAACAGGGCTGGGTTGATAACATCGGCTCTGGATCTGGTCAATTCAATGAACTGGAATGATTATAACAGTAAAAAAGATCCTGTTCAGAAGGAACTGTTCCCGGAACTTACTACAGAAGAAAAGATTGTATATGACAGAATCAGGCTTAAAGCTCAGGGGGTGCATATAAACACTTTGATTACGGAGTTGAATATACCTTATCCGCGTCTGTCAACCATTCTTTTCAGCCTTGAGATGAAGGGGTTGGCCAAACAGACTCCGGGATCGCTCTGCAAACTCTGCTGAGCTCTCCCGGAGTTTATATGTGTTTCTGAACCGTTAAATCTTACGGAGAGAATCCTTGAACTGGGAGGGTGTCATGCCGGTCTCCTGCTTGAATACGGTGCTGAAGTACTGGCTCTCGGAGAATCCTGTCTCCTCTGCAATAGTTCCTACAGACTTGTTTGTCTTGGAGAGCATTTCTTTGGCTAAATCTATTCTTATACGGCGTATATATTTGTTGGTAGAAACGCCCACCAGGTTGTTCATCTTGTTGAAAAGGGTGGTTCGTGACACGTTCATATGTTCAATTATCATATCCACGCCGAGCATGGTGTTGCTCAGGTTCTCACGAATAAACCGGTTAAGTTTGAGAACAAACTGCTCATCGGCTGCACTGAATGTCTGATCCTTTGAAATGGCTGAAAAGAATGAAGAGGCATATTGGCGCTTGATTTCAAAGCGGTCCTTGAGCTGACTCCTGATAATCTTGTACAGTTGTTTGGAATCAAACGGTTTTGGAAGGAAGGAGTCTGCGCCCATCTTATATCCCATATCCTGATTTTTGGGATCGCTTCGGGATGTGAGCAGGATTACAGGTATACTGCTTAATTCCAAGTCTGTCTTGATGGTTTTGCACAGTTCAAATCCGTTCATTCGAGGCATCATGATGTCACTGACCACTAAGTTAGGCATACGTTGTCTGATAAGTCCAAGCGCCTCCTTTCCGTCATGTGCAGTGTATATTGTCTTGAAAAGAGCAGAATATTCATCTCTAATGAACTGCAGAATATCATCCTGGTCATCAACGATAAGCAAGGTCATGCTCTTGGTGTCAAAGTTGACCTCTTCAGTCTGTGCAGGTTCTTCAATGTTTCCAAAATCAGCTTGTTCAGCCATAATCTGTATTTGAGGTTGTGATTGTGCTCTTTGGAATCTTTCTGCAAGATCATCGGGTATTTCTATCGTGAAAGTGGATCCCGGACCGCTATTCTTTTTTGCTTTTATGGTACCGTCCAACAGGTTTATCAGGTCTTTGGCATGTGATAATCCCAATCCGTAGCCAGGAACATTTTCATTCTCTCTGTAATACCGTTTGAACAGTTCCTCAGGTTTTCCGGTAAATCCCCTGCCTTCATCATGAAACTTAATCCATATTTTGCCTTTGTCGTGGCCGGTAGAGACCGTAATTGTTCCGGTGTCACTATATTTTATAGCATTGGTCATAATGTTGGTGACAGCTGTCTCAACCATGTTTACATCCATATATACCTTGCCCAATCTTGGAGTAGGTAAAAACAGGGTTTTTAATCCCTTGGCAAAAATGTCAATCTTAAAATCATCTATTATCTTGCCAAGCCATTCATTGAGGTCAACCTGTTCTATTACAATGTCAGTCTTGGGTATGTCACTGGTTCCTTTTTCAAGAATCAGATTAACCATGTCTGTCATCTTCTGAACCTGAATGAGTATGCGCTGCAGACGTTCATGGTCAGTATTCGTTACAGCATTCTCTTCAAGCATATCCTTGACAGGATTGTAGATTATGGAAAGCGGAGTGCGCAGTTCATGGGCTATATTTGAAAGGAATGCAATCTTGTCCTCCCTGTTCTTTATATCTTGGGCAGCCAGAGCTTTTTCCATCCTGTTCTTCTCCATGCTGCTTGAGATGTGTGCAATGGAGTAGCCGAACGCCAGCATTAAGAGCAATAAAAACAGTACACCGGGAATAGTAGCAAGGAAAGGTTTGGGTATTCTGAATCTAAGAATGGTAATAGGTTCACTTAATCCCTTACGGTATGCCTGTCTGGTGACAACAGAGTAGGTTCCGTTATCCAGTTTTGGAATGGTTATTGTGGTATTGGTTGTATTGAAAGACATTACCAGTGCATTGTCCCTGTATATGTTGTAGATGATAAGGTGCGGATAGGTGGGATTGAAAGAGTTTGCTGAGAACTCCAGAGTCAGTTCCTGGAATTTTGTCGGGAGTCTGAAAGGATGAAGGAGAGATCTGTCAAGATCTATTTTGGGAATGAATTTTTTATCTGTTTGGGCCGATAAGCACGTCACTTCAACGGGAGGAGTGTCATACATCAGAGAACCGTTTGTATTGACAGTTACCATTCCGCTGGCATTGGGAAAGAGAACAATTCCTGATGATGTGCATATGGAAAAAGCGTTCTGGAAACGGGAATCAGGTACACCATCCTCAATAGAGTACATGAGCAGTTCTCTGTTGGAGGGATCATAAAGATGCAGATATTCATTTGTAGTGGTGAACCAGATTCGGTCCCTGTTGTCAATAGTAACGTTCATGAACCTTCCATTGCCCCATGTTTCTACAAGCAGTTCATCAAAATTAGAGCGGGGATCATAGCGGTGCAGTCCTTCCGGTTCTGTAAAAAACAGTTCACCTTTGGAGTTGGCGGCAATGGACGTTATGTTGTGTATTATCTTGTCTTCATTACGGTAAACAGTTCGGGAAATAAGAGTGTTAAAGTCAATTTCCAGTATGGTTCCCCTGAAAGTGACATAGATGGCGTATGGTGTAATACAGAAATTTTCTATGTTTTTTACAAGAGTTCCGTCATCGGTCTGTAATCCGTATTCAACAAGACTGTTCTCCTCTTTATGATAAACATAATTACGGGAATCGGCATTAAATATAAAAATATCTTTGTCCTGGACTGAAGCCAGACAGATATTGTTATTCTTATTATCTGAGAGAGTTCCCCATATAGGATGGTTTGGCGGAAGAGGTGTGAGATGTCCGTCAGAACGGTTGAACAGGAAAAATCCGTTTGTCGGATCTGATAACAGGATCTTGTTATCGTCAAACCTGCACATGGAAGTAACCGTGAGGTGTGCTGTTTCCTTAAATGCACTCTTTTCTTGTGTAATAGGATTGATTCTGCATAATCCTCTATCCTGAACACCCAGAAGTACTGTTCCCTCGGGTTCCTCAAATATGGAAATATAGTTCTCATAATTCAGAATGCCTTCATCATATTCATTTAAATGGCGTATCTGATTTATGAAAGTTTTCTTTATTGAAATGAGTCCGTATCCTGATGTGCCGAATAGAGTTTCCTGGTCCATCGGGTTAACTAGTGTGGAGGTAATATTCTTGAGAGAGGGGATTTTATTTATGGAAACAGAGCTCATCTCTTTTTTTTCACGTTCAATAATACATGATCCGTTTTCTCCGTGCCCTAAGAGCAGATTGCTGTTAGGGAGTTCTGTTATGAAAGAGACTTCATTTGATATAAGATTGCAGTTCCATTTGTTATATTCGCTCACTTTTTCATAGTTGCTGTTTATGTGGTAACCCTTGATTCCCTGTGAAGGAACAGACAGCCATATCACATTATTTTTGTCAATTATTGTAGCTTGGGCGACAATAGGATGGTCTGTTCCCGGTACTTGAGCAAGAGAACCGTTGTTGAGGTCATAACGGAACAATCCAAGAGTATTGTCTGCGAGATACAATACGGTACTGTCAGAGCCGCAAAGGATTTTGGAGAAAGAGAGATCTTCATTGCCTGAAAAAGTTGCTATTGAACGGCATTCACAGGTTTCCATATTGTATGAGAACAGACGGTGCATGTCGTTATCATAGAACAGGGCTGTATTACCTTGAAGAAGTAAATACTCTGTGTGCAGAATCCGGCCCTCATATCTCAGAGTTCTGGCAAATCCTTTTTTGTGGTCATAGTGCAGAATCCTGTCCTCACATGCCAGCAATACAGTTTCAGTGCATATTATGCTGTTTACATTACCCAGCATGACCAGTCCTCCCTCTGAGACTATATCCCTTATATTGATGACCGTACCGTTTGAAATTAAGGAAAGCCCTACATCGGAGCCTATCCACAAACGTCGTTGTCTGTCTTTGGCAAGGACATTAAGGGACTGGCTTTCCAAGCCATTGCCAATGGAACTTTGTATAATGGATATACCATTTAAGGCCCATGTGAGTGAGCAGTAAATGAGGCCCAGTGCTGAGATGAATAATTTTCTCATATTTGTTTAGCAGTCAGGTTCGCTATTGTAAAGATTTACAAAACTAATAATAGACAGTTTTATTTCCGATTATTGATCCAATAAAAGCCAATGTCCCACTTATTTTTATGAAATAGGTTATTATAGAAAAAAGAGAGCGTGCAGATGTTTTCCGCACGCTCCTTATAAATGCATGTAAAAAAGGAATCAGAGATTCGGGTTGTATTTCTTCCACTCGCTTACTGCTGGCAGAACGCCCAGTGAGATAACCTCATCACGCATAGCCTGGAGGTGCTTGTAGCTGGCCTCAATATCAGCCATCTCGGTAGCGGTACCCTTAACGTCAGTATAGTGAACACCAGTAGCGTCAATTGTTGAAGGCATAGCCATCATCACGTTCTGGAACTGTGAGTTGTTTACATAGCAACCTGCCGGCCATTCGAACTTCTCACCGCCCATTGCAGCACCGATCATCTCGATTGAAACGAATGAGGGGCTCTGGAATGATGAACGTCCGCGAAGCTCAATGATTTTGGCACCGCCCTTGATAACATCCTGCTTCATCTGTGCCCACTGCTCGTTTGTAAGAGCGGGTGTGCCGATGATATCGGTCAGAGGCTTGCCGTCAACCTTGGCAGTTGATGCGAATACTGCCATCTGCTCACCGTGACCGCCGTATGTGCGTGCGGTGGTAACCTTGTCCTGAGCAATACCGAAGTGCTTGGCCAGGGCGCTCTGCAGACGTGTTGAGTCAAGAGCTGCCAGAGTGGTGATCTGTGAAGGTTTCAGACCTGAGTAAACCAGAGTAACCAGACCGGTGATATCGGCAGGGTTAAAGATGATTACGCAGTGCTTCAGATCAGGGCAGTAGGTCTTGATATCCTTACCCAGCTGCTCGGCGATCTTGGCATTGCCAACCAACAGATCCTCACGGGTCATACCGGCCTTACGGGGTGCACCACCTGATGAAACCATGTACTTGGCATCCTTGAAAGCCTCCTCAACCTTGTCAGTGAAGGTGATGTTTACACCGGGGAATGCGCAGTGACGGAGTTCCTCAACTACACCCTCCAGACCGGGAAGATAAACATCATAGAGACAGATGTTTGATGAAAGTCCCATCATAATGGCTGTCTGAGCCATGTTTGATCCGATCATACCGGCTGCGCCAGAGATGACCAGTTTCTCATTTGTCAAAAACTTCATAGCTGTTTTAAGTATATTAGTCCGTTATTTTTGTCTTGGACCACAAAAGTAATCAATTACTTGTTTGATTGGTATATAAATTCAGAAAAGTTGCACTATTTTCGCACTGAGAAACAAACGAATCCATATATGGCGATAATCAAATCAGTAAGAGGCTTTACTCCTGAATTTGGTGAGGATTGTTTCCTTGCTGACAATGCAGCGGTAATAGGTGATGTTATAATAGGAAAAGGATGCAGTATCTGGTTCGGAACCGTACTGCGCGGTGATGTAAACTCCATCCGCATAGGTAATGGAACCAACATCCAGGACGGGACTGTAATACATACGCTTTATCAGCGTTCCACGACTGTAATAGGTGATAATGTATCAGTGGGGCACAACGTTACCATACATGGAGCAGAGATCAGGGATAACGCTCTGATAGGTATGGGTTCAGTGGTTCTTGATCACGCTGTAGTAGGCGAGGGTGCGATAGTTGCAGCCGGATCTGTTGTTCTGAGTAAAACGGTTATTCCGCCTAATACAATCTGGGCAGGTGTTCCCGCCAAGTACGTTAAGGATGTTGATCCTGAGCAGTCCAAGGAGATTAACCAGCGCATAGCGCGTGACTACCACATGTACGCTTCCTGGTACAAAGATTAATCCAGCCCTATCTCACCCAGTATGCGGTCTGATGTGCCGCTGCTGCTGCGAACGTAGTCTCCTGCGTTGCGGCCGGCTTTTTTGAGGAATCCGGGGTCACTGATGAATTTGTCTATCAGAATCCTGAAACTGTAATAATCGGTAATTTCAAATCCTCCTTTCAGACGTTTCATATCCTGAGCCTCGCGGAACCGCTTGTTATTGGGGCCGAACAATACGGGTATGTCAAATACTGCAGCCTCAAGGATATTGTGTATGCCCACTCCGAATCCGCCGCCTATGTAGGCGATATGTCCGTAGCGGTAAATTGATGAGAGCATTCCAAAGCAGTCTATAATGAGGGTATCATACCCTTTGATATTTTCCAGGGTGGCTTTAGAAAGCCTAATGCAGTCACGTCCGTTGAGTCTTGACTCTATTTCAGCAAGATGCTCCTCATGGATTTCATGCGGGGCGATTATGAGTTTCCAGTTTCGTTTAGTAAGGAAATAAGGAATGAAAAGTTCCTCATCGGCAGGCCATGAACTGCCGGCAATGAACGTGGGATTGCCGTTTACAAACTTCTCAATTATAGGGAACTGTTTTGAATCGGCAGCCACTTCAATCACGCGGTCAGCACGGGTATCGCCTACTATTGAGACATCTGTGATACCTATACTGTACAGCAGATCCTTTGAGTGACGGTCCTGTACAAACAGATGTTTGAAATAGGTGAGTGCCTTGGCATATCTTTTTCCGTACCATTTAAAGAAGAGCTGGTTGTCACGGAATATGGATGATATGCTGAAAATCTCAATATTGCGTTTGTAAAGACCTCTCAGGAAATTGGGCCAGAACTCGTATTTTATAAAGAAAGCCTTCTCTATCTTAACGCTGTCCAGGAATTTTCTGACATTACGGGGAGTATCAAAGGGTATGTAACATACAATATCGGCCCCCTTGTAGTTCTTTCTTACCTCATAACCGGAGGGAGAGAAGAATGTGAGCAGGATCCGGCATTCAGGATGCTTGTTGTGTATCCGCTCTATAAGAGGACGTCCCTGCTCAAATTCACCAAGTGAAGAGGCGTGAAACCAAATATAGCTGGAGTTAGGATCCACCTGTTCCTTAAGGGTTTTGAATATGTTGCGGTGCCCTTGGATTAGAAGGCGTGCTTTTCGGTTGAATAAAGAAACTATATTTATGCAACCCGCGTACAGGTAAATACCTAAGGAGTATATTATCATTTTTAATGCAGTCAGGAAAGTACTGAAATAGCCCTGCGGGCACGTCTTAAAGTCTCTTCACGTCCCAGGAAATCGGTGATGCAGAAGATCTGAGGACCCATGGCTGCTCCTACAAGAGTAACACGCAGGGCGTTCATGACCTTACCGGTGGCGTAACCCTTGGAGGCTATCCACTCCATCACTTTGGGCTCGAGAGTCTCACCGTTCCAGTCCGGCTGTGCCTCCAGGAAATCGCAGAGCTCGGCAGTAGTCTTGGGAGCCTCATCCTTCCACCATTTCTTGAGTGATTTCTCATCGAACTCAGTTGGTGCCTGGAACAGGTATGAGCAGTTGTCCCACAGCTCACCTACAAAATTGACGCGGTTTTTGACAAGACCTACGGCAGTTTCGACACGCTCCATGGGAGCCTTCACGCCGTGGCTTTCAAGAATGGGATTGAAAAGTTCAGCAATCTCACGGTCGCTTTTGAGCATTATGTATTCGTGGTTGAACCAGACGAGTTTCTGATAGTTGAAACGGGCGCCAGCCTTGCTGCACTTCTCAAGATTGAACAGGTCAACCATCTCATCCATGGTCATGATCTCACGGTCGTCACCGGGATTCCAGCCCAGCAGAGCCAGGAAGTTGATGACAGCCTCGGGCAGATAATCCTTCTCGCGGTAGCCCGATGAAACCTCACCTGTCTTGGGGTCATGCCATTCCAGCGGGAATACCGGGAATCCCAGACGGTCACCGTCACGCTTGCTAAGTTTTCCGTTGCCCTCAGGCTTGAGAAGCAGGGGCAGGTGTGCAAACTGAGGCATGGTTTCTTCCCAACCGAACGCGCGGTAAAGAAGAACGTGCAGAGGAGCGGACGGCAGCCACTCTTCGCCACGTATTACATGCGTCACCTCCATCAGGTGGTCATCAACTATATTTGCCAGATGGTATGTGGGAAGCTGGTCTGCAGATTTGTAGAGAACCTTGTCATCCAATACAGATGAGTTGATCGTCACCTTGCCGCGTATAAGGTCATTAACCTCAACCTCACGGTCCGGCTCAATAAGGAAACGCACCACATACTGGTTACCGGCGTCAATCAGGGCCTTGACCTCATCGGCCGGAAGTGTCAGTGAATTACGCATCTGCATGCGCGTGGCTGCATCATACTGGAAATTGGGTATCTCGGCGCGCTTGGCCTCAAGCTCTGAGGGAGTATCAAATGCTATATATGCCTTGCCGGTCTCAAGCAACTGATTCACATATTTCTTGTAGATGTCCCTGCGCTCTGACTGACGGTAGGGGCCGTAGTTTCCTCCGAATGAGACTCCTTCATCAAACTTTATTCCAAGCCAGTTGAAGGCTTCAAGTATGTATTCTTCAGCACCCGGGACAAAACGGTTGCTGTCAGTATCCTCTATTCTGAAAATAAGGTCGCCCCCGTTCTTGCGGGCGAACAGGTAGTTGTAAAGTGCCGTGCGTACTCCTCCGATATGTAATGGTCCGGTAGGACTGGGTGCAAAACGTACCCTGACGCGGCGGCCGCCTGTATTCTCTGTCATCTCTTTTGTTTTAGCGGTGCAAAAGTAATCATTTTATTATGAAAAAGTTGTATTTTTACGAGTCAACATATCAAGTATTAATCCAATGGATGTTAAAAGAGGCCTCATAAAAAACAACAGGAATCTCCTGATAATATTATCCCTCATTTCTGTTCTTCTTACTCTGTATTTCATGCCCTCCGGACACAAGGAGAAGTATGTCTACACCGTAGGAAAACCTTGGACATACAGTGTGCTGATAGCTCCCTTCAGTTTTTCTATTGAAAAGAGTGATGATGTGTGGCAGGCGGAAGCCGACAGTGTGAAAGCGGCATTTGCTCCGTATTTCAGCCGTAATACAAGTGTCAGTGAGACTGCTTTGGCTCAGTTTGACCGTTTTTTTACAGACAGTCTGAGCAAACTGATATGGGAGGAGTCATACAGGATTCTGCGCCGCAGGCTTGAACAGGTTTACAGGGATGGAGTTATATCCGCTTCCGATGAGGAAATACTCTCCGGCAAGGAACTATTTCGTGTCTATGAGGGTAATACATCATCGTTCGTCCAGACAGCAAGTGTAAGGTCCATACGTGACGCTTACAATTATGTGTTGAATGAAGCTGATATCTACATTTATGACCGTTTTACATTGCGTGAGCATAATCTGGACAGTTACATCCAGCCTAATATAGTATATGATGCGGCCCGTTCTGAGGCTGATCTGGCTGCACAACTGGATGAGATATCTCATTTCAAGGGAATGGTGGTTGCTGACCAGAAGATTATTGATCAGGGTGAGATTGTGGATGAACAGAAAAGCAATATCATCAAATCCTACTTGGATATAGTTAATGAGAGAAATACATCCAAGCGGTTTCAGTTGCTTACCTGGACAGGGCGCTCTGTATTTGTAATACTTTGCTTCCTTGTGCTTTTTGTCTATCTTAAGCTTTATCGCATAGATGACATTGACAACAGGAACAAACTTTATTTCCTTTTTGGCTCAATAGTTCTGTTTACAGTGTCCGTAGGCCTGTTCTGTGAGTATTCAAACTGGAGCATTTTCCTGTTTCCATGTACAATGCTGGCCATAATGTTGCGTATATTCCTTGACTCCCGTACAGCATTTACAGGGTATATGGTCTTTGTTTTCTGTACTTCATTGTTTGTTTCCATGCCGTATGAATATGTGTTGCTTCAATTTATGGCGGGACTTACCGGAATATATAGTCTGAAAGAGCTTTCACAGCGTTCCCAGATTCTCAGGACCTGTATGCTCATCTTCCTTTCATACAGTCTGGTATGGGGTTCTTTCCAAATGAATCAGCTGGAAAATATTCGTGATATTGATCCATGGATTTTTCTTTATTTTGCCATAAACTGCATAGTGATACTGCTGGTGTATCCGTTGCTGTTTGTTATTGAGAAACTGTTTGGATTTACATCAAATGTAACTCTGATAGAACTTTCCAACATAAACAATCCTCTGTTGCGTGAACTGGCTGAAAAGGCACCCGGCACCTTCCAGCATTCAATGCAGGTGTCTACCCTTGCTGCTGAGGCAGCTACGCGTATCAAGGCCAATCCGCAGCTGGTACGTACCGCTGCACTGTATCATGATATAGGCAAGATGGACAATGCACCTTTCTTTACGGAGAACCAGAGCGGAGTGAATCCGCATGACAAACTTACCCCGCAGGAGAGTGCACGCATCATCATAGGCCATGTTGAAAACGGACTGTTGTTGGCCGATAAGGCAGGCTTGCCCAAGGAGATAAAGGGATTCATAGCTTCCCATCATGGTAAAGGTGTAGCGCGCTATTTCTATGTCAAATATGTACAGGCCCATCCTGATGAGGAACCTGATCCCAAGGATTTCAGTTATCCCGGCCCCAATCCTTATTCCAAGGAGACTGCCGTACTTATGATGGCCGATGCGGTTGAAGCGGCCTCACGCAGTCTAAAAGAATATACTGAGGAGAGTATAGGTGAACTGGTCGATAAGATAGTAAATACGCAGGTTGAAGAGGGCTATTTCCAGGATTGTCCCATAAACTGGCAGGAGGTTAACAAGGTAAAGGATACTTTCAAGGAAAAACTGCGCACTATGTATCACACGCGTATCAGTTATCCGGAGCCTACAGCGGGTCTGCATCAAAAGAGACCGTAACGCCATTGATTCCGGAACGGGATACCAGGTTTTCTGTTGCCCGGTTCAGCATTGGCCTGCTCTTTTCAACCGTCATCTCCAGTGGAATCTTGACAATGATGCGCCTTATATGCTGGTATTGTATCTTGGATACGGGCGGAGCGTCAGGTCCCAATACGTTTTCATTTCCAAAACCAGAAACAAGCTCCTTTGACATAAACTGCGCGGCATGCTCCACGGCGGCAGGGTCATGTCCTTTAAGGATAGCTGTTACTATGCGTGAATACGGAGGATAACAGAAAGCGTTGCGTTCCTCCATTTGGCTCTTGTAGAATCCTGTGTAATCATTGGAACGTACCATACCCATTACCGGAACATCGGGTTGACGAGTCTGTATGATCACGGTCCCTCGCAAATCTTTTCGTCCTGCACGTCCTGCCACCTGCTCCATAAGCTGGAATCCGCGTTCCGTTGCGCGGAAATCGGGGTAACTCATTATAGAATCAGCCTGGAGTATTCCCACTACGCTTACTCTGTCAAAATCCAGACCTTTTGAAACCATCTGGGTTCCGATAAGGATATCGGTTCGGCCCTCCTGGAAATCCTCAAGTATATTCTCATATCCGTTCTTGGCAGAGTCCAGATCCAAGCGTGCTATTCTTGCAGCAGGAAACAGTGCGGCAGCCTGCTCTTCAATCTTTTCCGTTCCGAAACCGCGGCTGCGCAACCCTTTGCTTCCGCATGCGGGGCATATTGAAGGAACCTGATAGCTGCGCCCGCAATAGTGGCAAGTTGCATTGTTTCCGCTTTTGTGGAATGTCAGACTCACGTCGCAGCAGTCACATTTCTGTACCCATCCGCAGTCAGGACACTCCACAGTACCTGCATATCCGCGACGGTTGTGAAAAAGTATTACCTGACGTTTGTTTTCAAGAGCTTGGTTGATATGGCTGATAAGCATGGGAGAAAACAGTCCCTGCATATATTTTTTGCGTTTCTGCTCAGCTGTATCAACTATCTTTATTTCAGGAAGATTCATTCCGCGGTAGCGTTCAGAAAGGGTTACCAGTCCGTATTTTCCTGACAAAGCATTTGAATAACTCTCAATGGCGGGAGTGGCGCTTCCCAGTAGCGTTTTGGCACCGCATATGGATGCCAGGACAATTGCGGTGTTACGTCCGTGGTAGCGCGGAGCCGGATCTTCCTGTTTGAAACTGGGCTCATGTTCCTCATCCACAATGACCAATCCCAGATTCCTGAATGGAAGCATTACAGCTGAACGTGCACCCAGAATAAGTTTATAGGGGTTGTTGCCGGTCAGTTTATTCCATACTTCAACCCTTACGTTATCGGCACACCGGGAGTGATATACACACATGTCATTCCCGAAAACCCTTTGGAGACGGTGCTCAATCTGCGTTGTAAGTGCAATCTCCGGCAGCAGATAGAGAACCTGTTTGCCCTGTTTTATCTGCTCTTTGATAAGGTGTATGTACAATTCTGTTTTTCCGCATGAGGTCACTCCGTGCAACAGGCACACGTTCTTGTTGATGAAAGCCTCTTTTATCTGTTGCAGGGCCGCCTTTTGTGCGGGAGTCAATACTGACGGTTGGCAGACTGTTCCCTTAAACTCAGGCAGACGTCCGGTTTCCACTTCATATATTTCCAGATACCCGTTATCCTGGAGAGATTTAAAAGCAGACAGGGACTGTCCGCCTTCAAGAAAAGCCCTTTTTGACACAGGTCTAGTGTGTGCTCCTTCATCTTTAATTCCGGACAGTTCCAGAAAACGTTCAAACAGTTCTTTCTGTTTGACAGCTGCTTTACTGAAAGGAGGCATCGCCTGCGATAAACTCTTTTCGTCTACGGCTTGTCCCAATCTTACGAACAAAGATAATCTGGGTTTATAAGGTTGTGTGTTTTTACTGCTGTCAGGACGCAAACCTGCTGGAAGAAAAGCCTTAAGAACATCACCGGGGGGGCAGATGCAGTATTCCCACATCCACTTCATAAGACGTAACTGATCAGGAAGTACTGAAGTCTGGTTCTCATCCAGAACACCTAGCAGATCCTTGGGTTTATGCTCCTGGGGGCAGTTACCGTGAGTTTTCATGATTACTCCTGTCAGCCTGCGTCCTTTTCCGAAAGGCACATAAACCCTTGCACCTGGCACAGTCAAGTGCTCAAGCGGCTCCGGTACATGATAGGTAAACAGCCCGTTGAGCGGTACCGGCAGGATTATATCAGCATAAAGGGACATCAGGATGCAAATATAAAGTTTATCTTCAATTGAGGCTATAAAAAAAGACCGGTCCTTTTAACAGGAACCGGCCTTCATAAGGAAAACTGTCAGATCAGAAAGTCCAGGTAACCAGGAACTGCAGTGTGCTGGCTTTGAATGCTTTGTCAGCCTGTCCTGCAGCTTTGATATAATTTCCGTTCTGGACATCGTCATACAGGTTGAAAGTACCTTCCTGTGACAGAGGAATGTTGTAATTTACAGCAGCCTGAAGGTGGTTGATGAGCTTAACACCGGCACCTATGTTTACGCTCCAGGAGTACTGATTCATAACATATTCTTTTGCTTCATCAAATGATCCGTCTGACTTGTAAGTCTTGATCATGGTGCTCAGGTCACCTATCTTGTAATCAAACTGGGGACCAGCTGCAACAAATACTGCTGCAAAGTTTCCAAGTCCGAAAGAATATTTCAGAGAAACGGGAATTGAAATGCTCTGATTCTTCATTACAGTTGTATCAGGAAGGCTCATACCTTTCTGTGAGTACAACAATGAACCGTCAACGCCTATTCCTATAATGGGAATCTGCAGTTCTGCCATAGGACCAAAGAAGAAACCTGTATAGCTGTCCTTGTTCAAAGCTGTTTCTTTGTTTACAGCGGTAATGTCATTATTTACCAGGTTCAAACCTCCGCGCAGACCCCAACTGAACTGTGCGGATGCGGGGATGAGTGAAAGCAGTGCGAGACTGCATACTACCAAAAGTTTTTTCATAATTAAATAATATTAGTTGAAATATGTTTTTTAGAATCTCCAGCCAAGTACAAACTGAACGGTCTTATACTTGCCGATAAGGTCACCCATTTTGTTGAAATCATCAAAATTGTCACCAACAACTTCCCATGGAACATTGAAGTTAAGCATAAGTTCAAGTTTGTTGAAAAGTCTCACACCGGCACCCAAATTGGCTGTCGTAATGATTTTGTTTCCTTCAATCTCCTCACCCTCTTCAAAGAAAGACTGGACATCTCCAAGATTGAAGTTCCATTGAGGACCGAACTGTCCTATTACCTTTAGGTTCTTTAGACCGAACTTAAGTCTGAGTGACAGCGGGATTTCAAGGAATTCCTGTGAATAAGTTTCATCATTCATCATCTTAAAGCTGGTCTTCTGATACAATAGACCAACATCGAATCCAAGCAAATGTTCTGCTTCAACGGTCAGTGCCGGTCCGATAAAAAATCCGCTGTACGTATCTTCCTTCTGGATACTTTCAGTAGAGATCATTGAAATGTCATTGTTGGCAAGTGACAGTCCTCCGCGAAGGTTGAATCTGGTCTCAGCCTTTGCGTTTAAAAACAGTGCTGCAAGAGCAAAGCACAGGATAATTCTGATTCTTTTCATAGTTTTGAGAATTAAGGTTATCGGTACAAAGTTAACACATTTTAAATAAAACAATCAGGTCTGCCTAAGTTTTTTGACAGACCTGACTGTATATTTAACGTTGTAAACGTTTAAGATTCAACGATGAACAGATAACCTTTCACCTCCGGATGCCTGCTGTTTTGGTGCTTTGGGTGCCTTTTCCCTTTTGGGTCGTGGCTCCTTTACGGCTTTCTCTTTCTTTACCGTTTTATCTGTGTTGGCCTCATCCTGCGCAACAATGTTTTCCGCATCATTCCAAAGGCCGTTCTGGAAATCAGTGAGCTGTTTCTCAATGCGTGCCCTCTCGGCCTGCAGGGCTGAGTCAGTCTCACAATAGTCTGAGAGAGGAACGTTTCTCAAATTAGATGTCTTATAGATGTCTCCTTCATATTGGCGCATTACAAAATAGTCATCCAGTGACATATTGCTGGTGTTGTTGTAACTGCTTGTCATGACCTGGGTCTGTCCCAGATAGGGGCTGATCTCATCATAGTTAAGCCAGAACATGGGGTATGCGGTGGGCTTGTCTCCGTAACCGCCTTGCATCAGGACAGGGCAGATGGCTGTCACTTTGATCTGATAATTGGACAGCTTATCCAGATAATGGCTCTCCTTGATGTAATACTTTCCTATGTCACGGCTTGGTATATCTATTACATACTTGCCTTTATCATCTTTCTTGTAGTCAATGTAAAACTTGTCAAGCATGCTTTCCAAGTCAATCTCATTGTCCGGGGTGAACAGTTCATTGCCGTCCAGACGATACTCGTAAGCTTTTATCTTTCCGTCTTGTATAAGGCTCAGTATCAGTGTAAAGAAGTTTACACGGTCACCTAAGGCCTCCTCGGGATAATAGAGAGCGGCATTTTTTTCCTTCTTCAGGTCCAGTTCGCGATAAATGTCACGTCTCCAGGTAAGATCTGTAGGCATGGCGGTCTGTGCTGTATATTGTGAACGGGCACGTTCGGACAGAGTTACTGCCGTGGGGCTCTTTTCGGCCTCTTTCTGGGCCTGCTGTTCCTGGAGCCTGCGTGTGGGCTGTGCACTTGCACTGGTTACTGTCAGCAATGTAAGAAACAAAAGAACAATCTTTTTCATATCGGTTTCTCCTTCTTTTTATCAGTTGATAATAACCTCAAGGGCTGTGTTTAGTTGACGCTCTATACCGTCGGGGCCTATAGCCTTTACGCGTTGAATATAGAATCGTTTTCCACGTCCCAGTTGGTCAAACACCCTTTTCTGTCGGTTTGAGAAACGCGTTCCGTCTGATATTTCAGGAACGGCGTTACCGCTGTTGTCAAAGAATGTGGTCTCAAAACTTATAACACGGAATCCTATGTTAAGCAGACCGTCATCAATGGCAGCTACTATACCGTCGGCAGCCTGAAGATTCTTTTTGGAGATAGGTGTACCGCCACCGCGATAACGCTGTGTATTGCCATTCTCGTCCTTGTATTCTATGAACGGGGTGGGGTCAGGAAGTTGGCGTACACGGAATGCGTATTCACCCATGCTCTGCTGGCGTCCCTCCTGATTGGCGGTTACGGCTATCACTACATCCTGACCTACACTTGTAGGCTTGCATATAAATCCGTTGCCACTGCGTGTCAGAGAACCTCCGCCGTTTTTGAGTCTGGCAGATATCATATTGCTGGGAACACCCGGAACTGAAATGCTTATAGGGTTGTCATAACCGGCATACAGTACGTTCATCATTGTGGCGGATACGGTAGCCAGAGGTGAAACCACTGAGTAGCTCTGCGTAAAGTCGCGGCGTATCACTCCGTTGCCGGAGTTGAGCTCCATATAACCCGAGACAGTATAATCACCGGTCTTGGTGGCAGGAACCTCATACCAGCCGTCTTCTGATTCTATTCTCTTTCCGTCAATGTATATGGCGGGACGTGCGGTAGAGTCAACGGCGGCCATGATGATGCGTGCCTTGAAACTGTTGCCCTGCACTACGTTTTGTGAGGTAGGAATAACATAAGCGTTGATGGCATTAACACGCAGGTCACCTATGTCGATATTGTTGACCAGTGTGTGCAGAACCTCTCCTTCAGCATAGCGGATGTCATTCTGTAGTTTGGTGAGCATGGTGATGGCGGCTGCCACGGGCATGTTCTCATAGTTGTACTCCTGCCAGTTCTTGCCAAGAGAACCGGCCTTGAGCGGAACTTCTGTGCTGAAGTTATTGCTTATGATAGCTTTCTGAGTGGTGTCAGTCACCATTTCGAGAATCCTTTCGCGGTAGTTGTTGATAGCATCATACAGCATGCCTCCCTTGCCGTATCTGGGGTGAAGCATTACCTGTGTGGCTGCCTCAAGATCATCCCTGTTGTGGATATTTTCCACATCGGCATCCTTGCCGTCCGCCTCAATTGCAATGAGCGTCTTGAGTTCATCGGCAAAGTTGAAAAGGGAGTCCGAGATCTGTTTTACATAGAGCGCTTTGCCATACCATTCACCAACCTTCTCATGGTTGATGGAATCAGCTTCTGCAAATTCACGATAAACCTTATCGTTCTGCAGTGTGGCGTTGGCTGTACTGTTGGACAGACTCTCCTCCACTATTGTAAAACCGTTCAGCACGTCCGATGATATGTTCATGGCCAACATCGCCAGGAGGACGATGTACATGAGGTTTATCATCTTCTGACGCGCCGATGGCGGTCTTTCTGTAGTTTTCTTTCTCATCATTGCTTTTTACTTGGTTCCCATCTGGGAATTCACCTTCATTGCCTCAACCATGCGTGCATAGACGCGGTTGAGTTCCTCTATCTGCTCTACCATCTGGCGGGTCTGTTCATTCACCTTCTCGATGTTCTCCATCTGGGTGCTGGCAGACTTAAGGTGCATTTGGTAGAAAGTGTTGATGCTTATGAGGTTGCGTGAAAGCTGTTCTATCTCCTCAGAGTTCTGCTCCATCTTCTCTGAATGGCGGCACATCTGCTCCATCTTGACCGTGAGGTCATGGATACGTGCAATGTAATCCTGTGTAATCTGCTCCACACCACCCACATTGAGAGGACTTGTTCCTTCCACGGCGGGTGCGGCAGCCATAGGGGCCGGTGCAGGTTGGGCCTGAACCTTTATGATCTTTTCATGTACACGCGGAGTCTCGTAGTCATCGTCCTGTTCATCATTTGAATCAGACGGGATGTATGGTCTCTCAAATCCGGAGATAAAGAATACCAGCACCTCTGTACCCATACCTATGAACAGCATGAGGTTGGCTCCCTTGATATGTGTCAGTTTGAAGAGTGCTCCCAGAATAACTATTGCAGCACCCCAACTGTAGAGATAGTTCAGAAGAATTCGTCCCTTGGGGGTATCCAGATAATCCTGTATCTTGGTCAGAAGACCTTTATTCTCTGTATTTTCCATATTGAATCTTTTTTCTTTTCAGTTATTTGCGGCCCTTTGCTGTTGAGGCGGTGCCTACCTGTGTGCGTACGCAACGGAACCCTATGTATGAACGCTGCTCGTTCTGGTACTCATATGTACGCCATGATGACTCTATGAACTTTTCAGGATCTTTCCATGAACCGCCTCTTACAGCTTTCCTCTTCATGTAATAAGGATCCTCAACAGCTGCGTTGTAGTATAGTTCCGGATTCATATCGTTCATTTGCAGAATACCCGCCTCGGTATAAGTGGTAGAGGTCCATTCGGCCACGTTGCCCGCCATATCATACAGTCCGTTGGAATTAGGCTTATATGAACCCACCTTAGTGGTTATAAGGCTTCCGTCCTTGGTATAGTTTCCGCGCTCGGGCTTGAAATTGGCATAATAACAGCCATCCTCATCCTTTGAGCCGGTTGATTTCCAGGGATAGCGGTTGTTTTCGCGGCCGCGTGCGGCAAACTCCCATTCAGCTTCTGTGGGCAGGCGGTAGCGCTGAATGTATTTGGCCTGTGCTCCCAATCCAGCAAGCAGATATTCCGTACGCCAGGCGCAAAAAGCATTGGCCTGCTCCCAACTTACTCCCACAACGGGATAATCATTGTAATTGGGATGGTTGAAGTAGAGACGCATGTAGGTCTCATTGTTGGCGTTGGGGAAATCATTGACCCAGCAGGTAGTATCAGGGAATATATTGACAATGTAAGTATTGACAAAGTCATACAGGCTGCTGAGTTCCCTGTTGATGGTCTTGCGTACAATGTTTCCGTTCTCATCAACATATGCCGTATCCTTTGAAATCATTACTTTCTCCCTTGAAACCTCCTGGTCTGTGTTCTTGATCCTGTCTTCCGGATCAAGCTGGTTTTTACGCAGGGCAGCCTGAGTGTAATCAAACTGTTCATAACGGTAGTTTAGCTGTTTGACGTCCAGCATCCTTTGTCCGGTAATAGGATGAGTGTAGTAGATGCTCTCAATGGCCCTTTGCTGGTCTTCATTGGGCTTTTTCCATGGAATAGGCTTGCTCCAGTTAAGATGCGGAGTTACGGGTTCACCGTATTTGTCCTCGGTAATCATGTATGAGTCATCACCGCCGTAAGCAGGATCGGCCAGACGCATACGGATGATGGAGTCACGTACCCAGTTCACAAACTGACGGTACTTGGCATTTGATACCTCTTTCTCATCCATCCAGAATGATTCCACTGATATCTCTTTAGTGGGAGCGTTTGAACCCCACAGACTGTCATTACCTTCCTCGCCTATCTTGAGAGAGCCTCTCTTGACAAGTATCATGCCGTATGGCACCGGTTCACGCAGTGCCGCCTGGGATGAACCGGTCACCTCACCGCCGTTGGCACCGGCATAGCCGCTGCTTGTGCATGAGTTTGTCAGAGCCATAAAGGCTGCCAGACCGGTCAGAACAATGTTTCTCAGTTTCATTGTATATCTGTTATAAATATCTTACACTTTTATGTACGTTTTTTCCCTTCTTAAAGAGGTCCAAATCTGTTTGCCAGCTTACCATCAGGTCATGACTGCCGTTAAGGGCACCCACTCCTCCGGTATAAAACTCATATGCATAACCGATGAGAACGTCCATCACCTTGCCTCCCACCATTGCGGTGAACGATATGCCCGGACTGTAGGTTCCTCCTATATACAGTGTGGTGGTGTCAAAACGGTAAGTACCTCTTACTGAAAGGTCCACCCTGTAAAAGTCCAGGTCGCTTTCCACCAGAAAGCATGGCTGTACCGATATTAACGGATTTTTGAGCGCTATATTGCATCCTCCGTTCAAATATAGTGTAGGGCTGATATCCATTTCAGTGGTACTGCCCTGCGTCTTGCCGAACTCCACATGCGGAAAATTAAGGTGCTGGGCCGATGCTCCCAGATACCAGGAACCGTTTACATAAAGCAGTCCGGCACCCAAATCACCTACCGTGCCACGCTCCTGTCCTGACGGGAAGGCGGGATCACTCTGGTTCTCCAGAAGCAGTTTTCCGCCATTGAATTCCTCTGACATCACACCGGCCTGGATACCTACGTTCATCCAGCCGCTGCCCATACCTATTTTATAGGCATAGTTGAAAAGCAGACGGCGATTGGTAAAAAGACCTATAGTCTCGTTGAAGAGCCCCACACCCAGTGAGTTCTTGTTCTTTCCGAACGGAACGACAGAATTTGCTCCTATGTACATTGACACAGGTGCATGGGTATATCCCGCCATCTGCATGGAGAGTGAACCTACCACATTGGCACGGTTGTCACGGTTCATTGCGGCAGGGTTGTAGAAGTTCTCCACCTCACTGAAATAGGCAAAGTGCGCATCGCTCTGGGCCCGGGTTTTCAATATGCAGGCCAGGCAGAGCAATATGGTAACGGAAACGAAACGTTTCATTGTGTTCATCAAGAGAATAACGGCAAAAAAAGCTCATTATTTTTGCTCTTCATGAAAAAATGTCTAATTTTGCGCCGCTTATTCCCTAAGAAAAGACAGAACTAAATAAAAATAAAGAACTTAAAATGATTATTGTTCCCGTAAAGGAGGGTGAGAACATAGAGCGCGCCCTCAAAAAATTCAAGAGAAAGTATGAAAAGACCGGTGTGGTTAAGGAACTTCGCCGTCGTCAGCAGTTTGACAAACCGTCAGAGTTGAAGCGTCTTAAGATGGAGCACGCCATCTACGTGCAGAAACTCCAGCAGTCTGAGGAATAAAAAATAGGCCTCAGGGCTTGTTTTTTGGTTTTTTCTTTCATATATTCGTCACTGAATCCGTTCAGCGACGAATTTTTTATGTATATAGACCAGTTTGCGGATTATCTCAGGTTGGAGAGAAACTATTCTCCCAGAACAGTTGCCAGCTACCGTCGGGACCTTGTCCTTTTCCGGCAGTTTCTGGCGGATACTGACGCGGAACTGGATCTGCTTACAGCCGACAGGGATGTAGTGCGGCTATGGGTGGTGGGAATGATGGAAAAAGGTGAAAAATCCACTACTGTCAACCGCAAACTCAGCACACTGCGTTCCTTTTATCGTTTCCTGCGCATAAAGGGTATCACGGACAAATCACCGGTCCAGGGTATAAAGGGTCCCAAGAACAAGAAACCGCTGCCGCAGTTTGTAAAGGAGTCTGATATGGACAAACTTCTGGATGAGACTGATCTTGGTGAGGGTTTTGTGGGAGTACGGAACAAAACCGTGATAGCTGTCTTTTATGAGACGGGGATGCGTATGGCTGAGCTGATAGGACTTGACGACAGGGACATTGACTTCAGTACCCGTACCATCAAGGTTACCGGTAAACGTGACAAACAGCGGTTCATTCCTTTCGGAAAGGAACTTGAGGAGCGTCTGCAGCGGTATCTTGAGGCAAGGACTGAGGCTTTCGGTCCTACTCAGGGTGCCTTTTTCCTGAGTCCCAAAGGTGACCGCATTCCCCGTCATCAGGTTTATCTTCTGGTCAAGGATGCCTTGAATCAAGTGTCGGACGTGTCAAAAAAAAGCCCTCATGTGCTCCGTCACACATTCGCCACTTCCATGCTGAACCACGATGCAGAACTTGGTGCGGTAAAGGAGTTGCTTGGCCACAATAGCTTGCAGACCACTGAAATCTATGTACATACCACGTTCCAGGAACTGAAGGAAATATATAAACAGGCTCATCCCAGAGCCTAAAACCAAAAGACTATGGAAACTAAGATTAAGGCGTTGCATTTTACTGCAACAGAACAGCTTCAGGCGTTCATCGAGAAGAAGTGTGCAAAACTGGAAAGAGTGCACGAGTTTATCCAGAAGGTAGAAGTTACCCTGAAAGTAGTCAAGCCGGAGACTGCCCTTAACAAGCAGGCAAGTATTGATGTTACAATTCCCAACGGAGAATTTTATGCTGAAAAGACATGTGACACGTTTGAGGAGGCAGTTGACGGATGCCTGGATGCATTGACCCGACAGCTCAAGAAAAACAAGGAAAAACTGCGTGAGAAGTAAAAAACACGCTGAATTTTTTTGTTCAGAAAGAAAATTGAAATATCTTTGCACCCGCTCTTCAGTCTAGGCTGAGGGGCGGGTTCTTTGAAACTATGCCGCTATGGCTCAATGGTAGAGCAACGCACTTGTAATGCGTAGGTTGTTGGTTCGATTCCGACTAGCGGCTCTGAACAGCGGAGAATTAAGGATTTTGGCTTAAACCGACAGGAAAGCTCGCTTTCATGGCGGCTTAAGACGAAAGACTTAGGAAGACGATAGTCTTCTTAACGCGTCGAGGAAGGAGCTTCGCGAAGCGAAGGTCAATCCGACGACAGCGTTTCTCAGCAAAAGGGTGAATTCCAGAGTGGCCAAATGGGGCAGACTGTAAATCTGCTGTCTCTCGACTTCGGTGGTTCGAATCCATCTTCACCCACAAAGCAGGACTTAGACGATGCCGGGTAGCCGGTGCCTGCGGTTCTTCTTTTGAAACCACCTTATTATATTATATAAGGCAGGTCAGGGAGATACTGATCGTGACAAATAAAGTTGCGGGAATAGCTCAGTTGATAGAGCATTAGCCTTCCAAGCTGAGGGTCGCGGGTTTGAGTCCCGTTTCCCGCTCCAGATTTGTCGCTGTTATAGCTCAGCTGGTAGAGCGCATCCTTGGTA